>Ga0209573_1000052_pt1 | contig 327050 bp, 298 predicted proteins | sample TNRBio252014_DNA_FD_185870 | JGI IMG/M metagenome (GOLD analysis project Ga0209573, IMG submission 185870) | Wastewater treatment Type I Accumulibacter community from EBPR Bioreactor in Madison, WI, USA - TNR Reactor_6/25/2014_ DNA (SPAdes)... | ecosystem: Engineered > Bioreactor > EBPR >... | reverse complement strand
CGGGTGCCGATCAAGGTCGTCTCCGAGCGCCTCGGGCACTCGAACCCGGCGTTCACGATGACGACCTACCAGCACGTCCTTCCCGGAATGCAGGACGACGCCGCCGCCGCATTCGGCCAACTCCTCGCGAACCATTCACGGAAATCAGGCTCTTGTGACTGATCTGTGGGTGGTGGGGTAGCCCATCCGCGGGTGCACGCCGCTGCCCGGCTTGGCTTTCCGGCTGTCGAAGGCTGGTCAGCGAGAGCGAGGGCAACGGCGTGCGATCGAAGAAGGTATGGGCGCGGGTTCTGGGGATCCAGCGCGGGGTGATCGTCGAGGGTGTCGCGTGCGAGGACGACGGCGACTCTGGCGACGGCTGGGGAGCGGTGATCGTGGTGTCGTGCCGGCTCCGCAAGGGCACCGCCGGGCGGTGCGGGCTGTGTGGGCGGCGGTGCCCGGGCTATGACTCCGGCGAGGGCCGGCGGCGGTGGCGGGCGCTGGATGCGGGCAGCGCGAAGGTGTTCATCGAGGCGGACGCGCCGAGGGTCCGTTGCCCCGATCACGGGGTCGTCGTCGCCGCGGTGCCGTGGGCCCGTCACGGCGCGGGGCACACCCGGGCGTTCGATGACCAAGTCGCCTGGCTGGCCACGAACACCTCGAAGTCGGCGGTGGTCGCGTTGATGCGGATCGCGTGGCGGACCGTCGGGGCGATCGCCGCTCGGGTCGTGACCGACGCTCGAGCCGAGCGTGATCCCTTCGACGGCCTCCGGCGGATCGGGATCGACGAGATCTCCTATCGGCGGGGCCACAAGTTCCTGATGGTCGTCGTCGAACACGACACCGGACGACTGGTGTGGGCCGCCCCCGGCCGGGACCGGGCAACGTTGCAGCAGTTCTTCGACCTGCTCGGACCCCAACGGGCGGAACAGATCACGCTCGTCTCCGCCGACGCCGCAGAGTGGATCGGGGCATGCGCCCGAGACGCGTGTCCCAACGCCACGGTCTGCCTCGACCCCTTCCACGTGGTGCGGTGGGCGACCCAAGCGCTCGACGTCGTCCGCCGCTGGGTGTGGAACACCCTGCGCCGCGCCGGGCTCGCCGGCCAGGCGAAGCACCTCAAGGGCTGCCGCTACGCGCTGTGGAAGAACCCCGAGGACCTCACCGACCGCCAACGCCACAAGCTCGCCTGGATCGCCCGCCACAACAACCAGCTCTACCGGGCCTACCTCCTCAAAGAGCACCTCCGCCTCGTCTTCCGGCACCGAGGCCCCGCAGCCATCTCGATGCTCGACGACTGGCTCTCATGGGCCCGCCGCTCCCAGATCCCCGCCTTCGTCGAGCTCTACCACTCGATCAAACGCCACCGCCCAGGCATCGAAGCGACCCTCACCCACGGCCTCTCCAACGGCCTCATCGAATCGGTCAACACCAAACTCCGGCTCCTCACCCGCATCGCCTACGGGTTCCGCAACACCGACAACCTCATCGCCCTCTGCCTCCTCGACCGAGGCGGCCACTGCCCACCACTACCCGGCCGCCCCACCGCCGCATGACCCACAGATCGGGACGAAGAGCCGGAAATCAGGCGAGGGCGCGGCGGCCGCATAGTCGGTAGGCGTCGGTAGACACCCGGTAGCGGCCCAAAACGGCGCAAGACCCCCGAAGCCTCGGAGGCCCTGCGATCACTACGTTTCAGTTGGTGGCGGGGGCAGGATTTGAACCTGCGACCTTCGGGTTATGAGATGGTCAGGCTCGAATCCCGTCCCGTTCTGTGCCTTCCAGTACCTCTGAGGTGGGGTTTCGCGCATTCGACGTGCCAGTCCGTACCACTGCGAACCAGCGAATCCCAGCCCGCGGTGTAGAAGGAAGTGTAAGAAGTCCTGCGCGCTGCCAGTGTTCGCGATCGCGGCCTCCCTGCGCAGGTCGTGGATGAGCTGGCCCGCTATGCCGCCTGGGTCGATTGGTCGGTTGGATGGAGGCGAGGTTCGGCTTCGGCGGCGGTCTTGGGTCCGCGCAGCGCCGTGTAGATGGCGGCAGCGAGGCTGAGGCCGGCGGCAAGGAGGAGGGCGGGGACCATGCCGTCGACGAACGCTTGTCGAGCGGAGTCGAGCAGCGCCGTTCCATCCGCGCCCATCTGGGCTGTGACGCCGAGTGCGCCGCCGATGCCCTCGTTGACGGGTTCTGCGACGGCGGGTGGGAGGGCGCTGGTGGCGGGTTCGATGTTGGCTTGGTAGGCGGAGTTGAGCACGGACCCGATCAGCGCGATGCCGACGGCGCCGCCCATCTCTCGCACGGTGTCGTTGAGCGCGGAGGCGACGCCCTGCTTCTCCTCGGGGAGCGACGCCGTGATGGCGGCCGTGGATGGGCTCATGGACAGGCCGACGCCGGCGCCGAGGAGCAAGATGCCCGGGAGGACGGACAGGTAACCCCCGTCGGGGTCGGCGAGCATGGCGAAGGTGAAGAGGCCTGCGGCCATGAGCAGCATGCCTGTGACGAGGGTGCGACGGAAGCCGATCCGTTCGGCGATGGTCGGAGCGATGGTGGAGAGCGGCATCATCATGACCGCCATGGGCAGCAGTCCTGACGCAGCTCGGAGGGCGCTGTAGCCGAGGACGGCTTGGAGGTACTGCACGAGCACGAGGAACAGCGAGAACATCACGGCGAAGACGACGAAGAGGTTGATGGATCCGGCGGCGAGACCGCGGATGGCGAAGATGCGCACGTCGAGCAGTGGATGGTCGCGTCGCAGTTCGACAGCGACGAAGACAGCAGCGCCGATGATCCCGGCTGCGAGCGCGGCGACGGTGATGGGAGCGTTCCAGCCCTGCTCGGGTCCTTCGTGAAACGCGAGCACGAGCCCACCGACCGCCACGGCCGACAGGATCGATCCGGCGACGTCGAAGCCGGCCTCGGTGTGCTCCACCGAGTGAGGGACGAATGCGATGGTCAGGACGAAGGAGATGGCGGCGAGGGCGATGGGGAGCGCGAAGACCCACGGCCAGGTGGCGTTGTCGATGATCGCTGCGGAGACGAACAGGCCGATGATGCCTCCGGCGCCGGCGAACCCTGCCCAGGTGCCGATGGCCTTGGCCTGCTCCTCGCGGGGAAAGCTGGTGGTGATGACCGACAAGGTGACGGGCATGATCATCGCAGCCCCGACACCAGCGAGGACCCGCAGTCCGATGAGGGTGGTGGGTTCGGTCGAGAACGCCGATGCGAGGTTGCTGAGTGAGAAGACGACGAACCCGATGAGGAGGATGGGTTTGCGTCCCCATCGGTCACCGATGGCACCCACGGGCATGAGCAGCGCGGCGAGAACGAGGGTGTAGCCGTTGATGATCCACAGCAGCTGGCTCTGGGTTGCGCCGAGGTCGGTGGCAAGTGCTTGTTGGGCGACGTTGAGACCAGAGACCGACGCGACGACGGCGACGAGGGCGATGCACATGGCGGCGAGGACCAACAGTCGGCGGCGGGCGTCGACGATCACGACGTCGTGTTCGTCGCCGGGTGTGACGCTCTCGGGATCGGGGGTGGAGCCCGGGGTGTCGAGCCTCTTGGTGGTCAACTGCGTCGCTCCTCAGGGGATGGCTCCGGCCAACACGCCGTCGGTCGGCAGACTTTAGGACAGCTTGTGCTGTAATGGACAACCCGTAGTGAAGATGTGCTGGCGGCTAAATTCGGTCGGATGGCGAAGGACGCGACTGTCGATCCTCGGGTGACGCGCACACGTCACGCGGTGTTGGCCGCTGCGCGCGAGGTTCTCCTCGACGAAGGGTGGGAGGGGGTCACGCTTGGACGGGTCGCTGAGCGCAGCGGGTACGCACGCACGACCCTGTACCGGCACTGGCCGCAGCGGCTCGATCTGCTTCGGGACCTGATCCGCGAAGAGGCACGCCTGGCCCACACCACACCGATGGGCGACTTGCGGGATGATCTGGTCGCCGAGTTGGAGGCGTTCCGCGTGGCGGTGACCTCCACGGGCTTGGGGCGGGTGATGATCGCCATCGGCCAGCAGGCCCGCGACGACGCCGAGCTGGCCGACCTGAACCGGTCGATGCGCGCCGAAGGGGCACGGGTGCTCGAAGAGATCGTGGTCGACGCGGTGGCGGCTGGCGACCTTCCCCGTGGCCTGAGGGCCGACGCCGCGGTGGCGCAGCTGGTCGGTCCGGTGCTGTTCCGGTACCTGTTCGAAGACCACGACGCGCTCGACCGCGAGTACGTGGTGTCGGTCGTTGACTGGTTCCTCGGCGCCGCTCGTACCGTTGGCTGATCCGGAGCGGACACGACGACGTTCAGGTATTGGCCCGTGGCTCAGCGATGAGGACGGTGCCTTGGGCGAGTCCGCAGGGGCGGCCGTCGTTGTCGACTTCCACTTGGACGACGGCGGTGCGGCGGGTGAGCGACACGATGGTGGAGCGAGCCTCGAGGCTGCCGTCGCGGACCGCGGCGAGGAGGTTGACCTTGAACTCGGTGGTGGCTGCCCATCGGCCTTGCTCGATTACCGGGTAGAGCACGGCCCCGAGCACGTGATCGACGAGCGCGGCGAGGACCCCTCCGTGGAGCGTTCCAAAGGGGTTGAGCAGGTCGGCGCGCACGTCGAGCTCGGCCGTCATGGTGGCGGGGCCGACGTGGGTCGTGCGGATCCCGAGGTACGCGGGTAGCCCGTCGGTGCCGTTGCCGAGGCCGGCCATTGCCGCGGCGGTGGCGGGGTCGTAGCGGTCTGGGGTGATGGGGGTGGGCATGGCCGGTCTCCCTGGGGGCGGTCAGTCGTCTGCGTCGGCGTGGTTGGCGAAGCGGGTGAGGTCGACGGCGAGGAACAGCGCTTCGGCGCGCACGAAGACTCCTTCGTCGGATTCACCGTGGGCTTCGATCCAGAGCTTGCGTCCGGACCTGTCACGGAGCATCGCGGTGAACCGCAGCTCGCGGTGGAGGGGTGCTGGTCCGACGTAGTCGATGTTGAGGTTGGCGGTGTATGCGAGCTCGCCGATGATCGGGAGGACGAAGCCCATGGTCTCGTCGAGGATCGACGCGACGATCCCGCCGTGAGATCGTCCGGGGGCGCCCTCGAACGCAGGGCCGAGGGTGGTCGTGGCGACTGCGGCGTCGCCGTCGCGGCGCACTTCGAGGCCGATGCCCATCGGGTTGGTTCGGCCCGACACGATCGAGTCGCGGAACAGGTCCATCGGCTGGCCGTCGACGCCGATGGGCTCGGTGGGTTCACCCGAGAGGATCCCGGCGAATCGGGGGTTCGCCGCAAGTTCGCGGGTGCGGTCGCGGGTGGGGCGGGCGACGACGTTCGCCGTGAGGTCGCGGGCGATGGCTGCGACCTCGTGGGCGAGGTCGATGTCCACGCGATGGCCGACGAGGGCGTGGCCGAGCTGTTGGAGCGCGGTGGCCATCTGCGACCGGGCGGCGATCTCGGCCGGGGTTTCGTCGAGATTCATGGGATGCGCTCCTGGTGGATGAGGGTGTCGTCGCCGGGTGGCACCGGGTCGGGGTGGGCGGACGGAAGGGCGGTCTCGCCTTCGATGTCGAGGCGGGGCAGGATCCGGTCGAGCCAGCCGGGTATCCACCAGTTGCGAGCACCCAGCAGGGTCATGGTGGCGGGCACCACGATCATGCGGACGATGGTCGCGTCGAGCGCGACCGCGACCGCGAGCCCCACGCCGAACATCTTGATCTCGGGGGATTCACCGAGAACGAACGAGGCGAAAACGCTGATCATGATGAGCGCGGCCGCGGTGATGACACGGGCGGATACCGCGATGCCGTGGACGATGCTGCCGGTCGGCTCGCCGGATGCGAGCCAGTCCTCGCGGACCCGGGACAGGATGAACACCTCGTAGTCCATGGACAGCCCGAAGAGGATGGCGAACATCATCATCGGCAGGAACGAGATGATGGGGACGGTCTCTTCCAGACCGACGAGGCTGAGGCCCCATCCCCACTGGAACACCGCCACGAGAACCCCGTACGCCGCAGCGATGCCCAAGAGGTTCACGAGCGCCGCTTTGAGCGCGACGAGCGGCGAGCGGAAGACCGCGGTGAGCAGCACGAAGGAGAGCAGAACGACTGCGGCGATGAACACCACGAGCCGCTCGGAGAGCCGCTTGGAGATGTCGATGAACGCAGCGGTGGTGCCGGTGACCTCGACGACGGCGCCGGTGTCCTCCTCGAGGGTGGGGATCGTGTTGGTTCGGAGGTGGTCGACGAGCTCCTCGGTGGCCGCGTCTTGGGGGCTGGAGTCGGGGATGGCCTGTATGACGGCCGTGTCGCCGGCTGGGTTGAGTTGTGCGGGGACGACCAGCTGCACGCCGGGAGTGTCGGCCACCGCGGTGGTGATGGCGGCGAGCGCCGCAGTGGGTTCGGTGGCGGTGTCCAGGTCCACGGCGAGCAGGAGCGGGCCGTTGAATCCGTCTCCGAACCCGGCCGCGAGCAGGTCGTAGGCCCGGCGTTCGGTCGTTTCGACTGGTCGGTTGCCGGCGTCGGGCCAGCCGAGCTGGAGGTCGAACACCGGTATGGCGAGCACGGCGAGCACGGCGACGCCGGCGGCGAGGAACGGCCAGGGCCGGCGGGTGACGAGGCGGGCCCACCGGGCCGACACGGCGCCCGACGCCTGGTGGTCGGTCTCGAAGCGCAGCTGCACGCCGGGGACCCGCAGGCGGTCGATACGTTCGCCGAACAGGCCGAGCAGTGCCGGGAGCAGGGTGACCGCGACGAGCACCGCCACCGCTACGACCAGCGAGACCGCGTAGCCGAGAGCGGCGACGAGGGGTATGCCGACGAGTGCCAGACCCAAGATCGCGATCAGCACGGTCAACCCGGCGAAGATGACCGCCTGGCCGGAGGTGGCGATGGCGCGGGCGACAGCCTCGTCGACGGCCATCCCCTCGGCGAGGTGCTGGCGGTGACGGGTCACGATGAACAGCGCGTAGTCGATGCCGACTGCGATGCCGATCATCGATGCCAGGATCGGCGCGAAGGAGGTCACCTCGGTGAACCCGCCGAGGACCCGGATGAGCAGGAACCCGATGCCGAGACCGACGAGGGAAGTGAGCATCGGCAACGCCATGGCAACAACCGACCCGAACGCAACTGCGAGGACCACGATGGCGACGCTGAGACCGATCAGCTCCGAGGTCCGGGTCTCCTCGGGTCCGAGGCGTTCCACCACGGGCCCGCCATAGGCGACGTCGAGTCCTGCGGCGAGGGCGGGCGCATCGGTCGCGGTGAGCGCCGCAACGCCGTCGGTGCCGACCTCCCGGGCGGTCGTGTCGTAGGCGATCTCGGCGAAGGCGATGCGTTCGTCGTCCGATACCAGGAACGCCGCTGCGGGCCCGAACGGGTCGATGACCTGGGTGACATGGGGAAGGACCCGGATCTGGTCGAGCGTTCCTTCGATCCCCGACCGAGGCGCCGGGTCGGTGACCTTGCCCTCATCGGTGGCGAACACCACCCGGGCCCGGCCACCGGCGGCCTCGGGAAAGCGTTCCTCGAGCAGGTCGATCGCTCGCTGGGACTCGGTGCCAGGGATCTCGATGCTCTCGCTCGACGCTTCGCCCCACCGCGCAGCAGCTCCCGCGGTCACCAAGGCGGCAACCACCCACAGCGCGATGACCGGCCAACGGTGGCGGGCGCACCAGCGGCCGAGGCGGTAGAGGGCAAGGGTCACGGGTCGCTCCAAGAAACGCCAGCGGTCCGACACGCCAGCTCGTCCGCCACGGAGTCTAGACACAGTGTCTAGACATCGTCTATAACCGTGCGAGGAGGTGGACTCCGTGCGTGAGCCGCTCGTCCCAGTCGTCGATCACCTACCCGACGCGACGCTCGCGTTCGAGCTGCCCACGCCGTTCCCGGTGGGACCGGTGAACTGCTACGTGCTGTTGGAGGAACCGGTGACGGTCATCGATCCGGGGATGCTCTTCGGCGACACCATCGCCACCGTCGGCACGGAGCTGGCAGCGGTGGGACTCAGCGTCGACGACGTCGACGCCGTGGTGGTCACCCACGCACACCCTGACCACTACGGCACCGCCGGATGGCTGGCTGAGAAGGCCGACGCGCCGATCTACGCCGGCCGAGCCGAGCTCCCCAAGTTGCTCGAGACCCGCGACCGCCAGCTGCTCTATGAGCTGATCCGCTCCTTCGGGATCCCCGAGGAGATGCTCGGCGTGTTCCCCGTGTTCTACGGGGCGGTAAAGGAGTGGCTGCACGAGATCGACGAGTCCCGGGTGGTGCCCGTCGATGATGGCGACATCCTGTGGCTCGGCGGCCGACAGCTCGAGGCGATGGTGACACCGGGCCACGCCGCAGGTCACCTGTCGTTGTGGGAGCCGACCTCGTCCCGGTTGCTGTCCGGCGACCACCTGCTGCCGTCGATCACCCCGAACCCGCTCGTGGAACTCGATCACAAGAGTGATCTGCTACGCCGGCGGAGCCTCGTCGAATACCTCGAGTCGCTGGCCCGATTCGAGGCGCTCGACCCCGACGTCGTCCTACCGGGCCACGGGCCCGCGTTCACCTCGGTCGCCCAACTGGTGGCCGCGACCCGCCGCCACCACCTGAGCCGAGCCGACGAGATCCTGACCCACATCGCGCGCATGGGAGAACCGACCGCCTACGAGCTGTCCAGGGTGGTGTTCCCCCGGATCGAAGGCTTCGAGATCCTGCTGTCGATCTCAGAGATCCTGGGACACGTCGACCTGTTGGTCGACGAGGGTGACGTCGTGATCGATCTCGGCGCCCCCACCCGATACCTGGCGACCTGACCAACGCGCCCGGAAGGAACCACATGACTGAGACCGACACGGCGGACCCGGCGGTGAACCCCGATGGGCTGGTGATGGAGACGTTGCTGACGCCCGAGGGGCGGGCCGACCCGTACCCGAGGTACCGCCAGCTGCGCGACGTGGCTCCAGTGCACCGCAGTGACCTGGGCGCGGTGTGGTTCCTGACCCGATGGGCGGACTGCAACGCGGTGCTGCGAGACCCGCGCCTGGGCAAGGGCGACCTCAACGACGATCGTCGGGCGTTGTTCAACCCGGGGTTGCCGCCCCGCCAACAGACGGTCATGGGCAACTCGATGCTCTTCGTCAACCCGCCGGACCACACCCGCCTCCGAGGCCTGGTGTCGCGGGGGTTCACGCCACGACGCATGCAGGACCTCGAAGCCCATGTGGGCCACATGGCCGACGTGATCGTCGACCGAATGGCCGTCGAGGGCGATGTCGACGTCATGGACGCGTTGGCGTTCCGGCTCCCGGTGCAGGTCATCGGTGAGCTGGTGGGGGTGCCGCCGTCGGACCGTGACCAGTTCCGCACCTTGGTGCGCGCCAGCGCCGCTGCGCTCGAGCCCGGAGTCACCGCCGAGCAGGTCGAGGACGCCGAGCACGCCATGGCGATCATGGACGACTACTTCCGTTCGCTGATCGAACGCCGACGAGCCGACCTCGAACACGACCTCGTCTCCGCGTTGATCGCCGCCCGCGACGGCGAGGACCGGCTGAGCGAGGACGAGATGGTGGCCACGCTGATCCTGTTGTTCGCAGCCGGCTTCGAGACCACCACCAACCTGATCGGCAACGGGCTGCTGTGCCTGCTCCGCAACCCCGACCAGTTCGCCCGCCTGCGGGCCGAACCCGACCTCGTCGGATCCGCCGTCGAGGAGATGCTGCGCTTCGAGAGCCCGGTGCAAGTCGATGCCCGCACCGCGTTCGAACCCGTCGAGATCGACGGTCACCGCGTTGGCGCCGGCGAGACGGTGGTGACGTTCCTCGGGGCGGCCAACCGCGACCCGGCGGAGTTCGTCGACCCCGAACGCTTCGACGTGGCCCGCGACCCGAACCACCCGCTGAGCTTCGCGGCCGGCATCCACTACTGCCTGGGCGCCAACCTCGCTCGCCTCGAGGGACGCATCGTGTTCGACCGGCTCGTTCGCCGCACTGCGGACATCGAGTGGGTCGACGACGCCCCCGACTGGCGGGGCACCCTGATCCTGCGGGGCGTGAACCACCTCCACGTCCGCATCACTCCATCGACTAGCAGCGCGCCATGAGAGAGGTCACCGAGAGCATCGCCGAAGCGCTCCCCAAGGCCGCCGCCGTGTTCGCGGCGCGAGGCCTGGACGGGACCCGCATGGAGGACATCGTCGAGGCAACCGGGGTGCCCCGTCCAACCCTCTACTACCACTTCTCGTCCAAAGAGGAGATCCTCGCCTGGCTGCTCCAACGCCTGTTGCGTGACCTGTCCATCGAGATCGGAGGAATCGTCGACCGGGACGAGCCCGCACGCGATCGGCTCCGCCAGGTCATCGCCGCCTACCTGCAGCTGTTCGCCGATCACACCCAACTCTGCACGGTGCTGCTCACCGAACTCGGTCGCATCACCCGCATCCCCCAACTCGCCGACGCGATCTGGGCGGCGTTCCACGAGCCGCTGGGCAAGGTCCTCGACGCGGGCGAACGCGACGGGTCCATGCAGGCCAGCGACCACGAGATGACCGCGTCGGCGATCTTCGGGGCGGTGACGATGGTCGGCCTCCACCACGTCGTCGTCGGCCAGCCCGTCGACCCCCCCGCCATGGCTGCCCGACTCGACCACCTGATCCTGCGCGGTCTCGCGCCGACACCCAAGGAAGAAGAGCGATGACAACTGCCCGGCTGCGCTACTCGCGCGACGAGATCCTCACTGATCCCGACTATGCGACCCGCATCGAACGAAACGGCGTGCTCCTCCATGGCGGCTACGCCGCCGATGGCACCTACCTGCCGCCCCGATCGGTGCACCGCGTCCCCGCCATCGCCGCCTGGGCTGCCCAGCTCGAAGCTGGTGGCCATCCCCGCCGCGTCATCGAACCCGAGGCCGTGGACCGGGCGTTCGTCCCCAACACCGAACAAGCCAAGATGCTCCTTCGCAACGGCGCGGCGGGGGCCATGACCCGGATCCTGACCCTCGTCGGTGTCGTCGAAGGGTTCGGCAACGACGGGATCAAGCTCATTCCCGCGATGGACCTGCAGAGCTTCATCGTCGAACCGATCGACGGCACCTGCCTCGGGCACCTCTTCGCCGGGCTTCTCGAGGCCCACGGAAACGACGAGGCGGGCCGGGGTGACGAAGCTGGCCACGACCAGATGTGGTTCGCGGTGCGCGACGCCGCCCTGTCGGATCCGCCGATCACCATGGACATGTTCGAGAACCTGCCCATCGCGCCGCCACCTGGCTACGAAGGTCCCGCCAAACCATCTCCTGAGGCCATCACGGTGGGCGGCATGCTCGAGGGGCTGCGCGACGACGTCGCCCCCGAACTCCAGCTCCTGGTGCGGGCGATGGTTCAGATCCTCGTCATCGAGCTGCTCGCCTACCACACGTTCGCGTGGGCATCCGACGTGCTCGGCGACCCGACCTGCAGCGCGGACGCCGAGTTCGCCCGGGCCACCATCGACCACATCCGCGCCGACGAAGACATCCACGTCGCCTACCTCCAGTGCGGGCTCGCGGAACTCGCCACCATGACCGTGCGCACCATCGATGGCGGCACCGTGGCCGGCGCCGACCTCGTGGTCGCTGCGTGTCGAGCCGCGCTCGACAACCAGACCGGCGCCCGCTTCGACCGGATCCTCGACTACCGCCTCGCCCAGGTCCGCGCCGAGCTCGCCGCCCACCCCGACGGTCAACGCCTCACGACGGACTTCGACGCCCTCGCCACCGAACCCACCGCAGCGCAGGCATGAAGATCACCGTCGACACCGATCGCTGCCAGGGCCACAACCGCTGCCACGCCGTGGCCCCGGATCTGTTCGACATCGACGACCTCGGATACGCCACCGCCGCCACCGCCGGCGACCTCAGCCCCGGCAGCGAACACAGCGCGCGGCTCGCCGCGGCGAACTGCCCCGAACGCGCCATCCGACTCGACGACTGAACCCGGAGCCACCGTGAACCGACCCCCAGTGACCGATTGGGCAACTGACTTCGATCACCTCGACCCCGGGTTCGTCGAGGATCCCCACGCCGTCTACAGCCGGCTACGCGACGAGTGCCCCGTCGCGCACACCGACCGGTACCACGGCGTGTGGATCCCCACTCGCTACGAGGACCTCGCCGCCATCGCCCACGACCACCAGCGGTTCTCGTCCCGCACGATCCTGGTCACCGACCGGGCCGAATCTCCCACCGACCTCGGGTTCCACGCACCGCCCATCACCGAGGACCCCCCGTACCACACCGACATCCGCCGGCTCCTGCTGCCGGTGTTCTCCCCTGCGGTGGTGGCCGCCTACGAGCCCATCACCGAGACGATGGCCAACGATCTCATCGATGGGTTCATCGACCGCGGGGAATGTGACGCCGCTGCGGACTACGCCCAGCACGTCCCCATCAAGGTCATCACCCGGATGCTCGGGATCCCCGACAGCGACCACGCCCGGTTCCGGGACTGGATCCACCGCCTCATCGAGGAGAGCCCGCTCGCCGGCGAGACCACCTTCGACGCCATCTTCGAGATCGGCGGGTACCTCGCCGGCCACGTCGAGGATCACCGCGCAACCCCGCGTGACGACATCATCACCCACCTCCTCGACGCCCGCATGCCTGACGGCCGCGCCCTCGAGGACCCCGAGATCCTCGGCGTGTGCATCCTCCTGCTCCTCGCCGGCATCGACACCACCTGGTCCGCGATCGGGGCGTCGCTCCTCCACCTCGCCACCCACCCTGACGACCGGCGCCGACTCATCGAGGAGCCCGACCTCATCCACTCCGCCACCGAGGAGTTCCTGCGGGTGTTCGCACCCGTCACCATGGCACGCGAGGTCATCGAGGACACCGTCATCGGCGGTTGCCCCATGCGCACGGGCGACCGGGTCCTGCTCCCGTTCCCCTCCGGGAACCGCGACCCCGCCGTCTTCGACCAACCCGACCGCGTGATCCTCGACCGCGAGGTCAACCGGCACTTCGCGTTCGGGGTCGGGATCCACCGCTGCCTGGGCTCCAACCTCGCCCGCATGGAGCTGCGGGTGACCATCCAAACCTGGCTGCGCCGCATCCCTAACTTCACCCTCACCGACCCCGACGCCGTCACCTGGTCGGCTGGCCAAGTGCGCGGCCCCCGCACCCTGCCCCTCGCGTTCCCTCCCGCATAGGACACGCCGTGAAGCTCGACATCATGACCGGCGGTCTCCCCCTCCACGTCGTCCAACAACTCGCCCGCCACGCCGCCGACAGCGGCCACAGCGGCCTCGTGATCACCGAGGCCGGCCGCACCGCCTACCTGTCCTGTGCAGCGGCCGCGCTCGCCGCCGACATCGACATCCTCACCGGCATCGCCGTCGCGTTCCCACGCAGCCCCATGGTCACTGCGCAAACCGCGTGGGAGCTCGCCGATGCCACGGGCGGCCGGTTCCGCCTCGGCCTGGGAACCCAGGTCCGGGCCCACATCGAACGCCGCTACAGCACCCTGTTCGATCCTCCCGGACCACGCATGCGCGACTACGTCCTCGCCGTACGGTCCTGCTTCGAGGCCTTCCGCAGCGGCGGCACACCCGACCACCACGGCCCCTACTACGACATCTCCCTCCTGCCCGCCATGTGGTCACCCGGCCCCATCGACGCGCCAGACCCACCCATCGACATCGCCGCGGTCAACCCCTGGATGCTGCGCCTCGCTGGCGAACACGCCGACGGTGTCCACATCCACCCCCTCAACACCCGCACCTACCTCGCCGACACCGTCGCACCCCAACTCGCCGCTGGTGCCCAACGAGCGGGACGGCGCCTCGACGACTTCGAGATCATCGTCCCCGCCTTCCTCGTCGTCGGCGACACCGACACCGACCGGGCCCGCTGGCGCGAGCTCGCCCGCATGCAAGTCGCCTTCTACGGATCCACGCCCAACTACGCGTTCATCTTCGAACAACTCGACCATCCCGGCACCACCGCCGCCCTACGCGAACGCCAGAAGGCCGGCGACATCGCCGGCATGGCCACCATCATCACCGACGACATCCTCCGCCACTTCACCATCGAAGGCACCTGGGCCACCATCGCCGACGGCATCGCCGACCGCTACGCCGGCCTCGCGACCCGAGTCGTCAACTACTTCGGCGCCATCGCCTGGACCGAAGACCCCCAAAGCCTCGCCCGCTGGAAGCCCATCGCCACCGCCCTCGCCGATGCCCCCTAGCGCGAGCGGGTCAAAGGCGTCGACCGCTGACCTCGACATCACGTCCACAAGCGCGGGCACCACCGGGTTTGGCGAAGCATCCACCCAGACGGTGAGCCACCCGCGGTCATGAGGCGTCGAGCTCGAGACGAAGGTGCTCGAGGCCGTGCCGGAGGACGTCTCGGATCACCGCGCTCGCCTGCACCGCTCGATCCGCCGGTCCGAGCTCCACGTGGGCCCAGATCTCGGTGCCCGGGTGGAGGTACGGGTGCGCATCGGGCAGCATGACCGAGCGAACGGTGAGGTGAGCGCGAAACCACAGGTCGCCGGTGGTCCCGACCACCAGCAGCGCGCCATCGTCGGGCAGCCATTCCTCATGGGCACGCTCGAGCACGAGCTCGCCCGCGGGTGAGGCGATCGTGGTTCGAGACCCAGAGCGGTCGCCACCGAACCAGGCGGCGATCGCCGTCGGCCCGTCCAGGCAGCTGAGCGCGTCCTGGGGACGACACGCCACGACGACGTGCTCATCGACGCGGACGATGCGGTCGTTCACCGGCTCTACGCGGCGAAGCGTGGTTGGCGGCCTCGGATTCGTGCGACGGGGCGAGTCTGCCATTTGGTGCCGCAGGTGAGCAGGAGGCGGAGCCGGTAGTTGGCGAAGTTGCGGTAGCCGTGGCCGATGCGGCGGGCCTTCTCGATGAGCAGGTTCACCGCTTCGGTGGGCCCGTTGGACATCCCGGTGCTGTGGTAGGCGAGGACCTCGTCCTGCCAGGAGGCGATGGTGGTGGCCAGCCGGGTCAGCTCGGGGACCTCCGCCTCGGCGCAGTGCTGGTAGAAGACCGTGAGCCGTCGGCGGGCGTGGGCGGCGTCGGTAGCGGCGTAGACCTCGCGGAGGAGTTCCTTGGCGAGGTACGCGGCGCCGACCTCGCCCCAGCGGTCGCCGGTCTCGAGTCCGGCGAGGAGCTGGTGCCAGCGGCGGTCGGTGAGCCGCTCGTGGCCCATGAGCAGGGGTCGGCGGATGTCGTAGAGGGGGTTGCCGTTGCGGCCCCGGTGGCCGTGGATCTCTTGTTGGTTGCGGCGGCGCACGTCATCGATGGCCGAGTTGGCCAGGCCCACGACGTGGAAGTGGTCCAACACCACCGTGGCGTGACCGAGCCTCGAACGCAGTCCAGTGGCGTAGCCCCGGTAGGGGTCCAACGCCGCCACCCGCACCTGAGCGAGCCAGTCGGCAGGCCGCAGGGCGAGCCAGTCCGCCACGGTGGCGGTCGAGCGGCCCTCGACCACCTCGAGGAGCTGGCCACGGTCGAGATCGACGAACCCGGTCACGTAGCGGGTGCGCCGCCGGGGCCCGGCATGGAGCCACACCGTCTCGTCCACCCCGAGCGCTTCGACGCCCTCGAGGCGGGCCGGGTCATCGATGAGCGGCTGGCCGTGGGTGCGCACCGCCGCCATGGCGGTGTGCCAGCCGATCCCATAGGCCCGGGCGAGCTCCGCGACCGAGTCGCCGTCCTGGCCGAACCGACGGCAGATCTCGATCCGGGCCCGCTCGGTCAGCGACGACCGGGCCCCGATGGCGTCGCTGTGCTCGGACCAGGTCGTGACCCCACACGCCGGCTCCGGGCAACGCCACAGCCGCTTGGCCCACACCAGCACCACCGGCCGGCCACCCGCCGGCAGGTCCCGGACCCTGACCCGCCGGCGGCCATGGCCCACCGCCCGCACCGCACAGCCCGGACACCACGCCCGATCCTCGGTGGTCTGGATGTGCAACCACAGCTCGCCGTCGATCTCGACCTGGGCGCCGACCTCGAACCCGGACATGCCGAGCAGAGCGGTCGCGCCCTCACTACGGTGAATCACCGTCAGGGGCCTCCCTTCTTGCAGCCTTCGAACAGCCGCAAGAATCGCGAGGCCTCTGGCGCGTCCGGTGGACCCCTACCGACCAGGCCCCCCGCTCACCGCCCCCCACGCTTCATCGCGTAGAGCCCGTTCACCCTGGCCTGCTCAGAGCCTCAGCGTCGCAGTGATGTCGCATGATCGGGATGGGTGGCGCGTCAGCTGGGCTCATGAGGAGCGGCGCGTTCAGGTTCGGGAGGAACGACAGCACAGGTCGGTCGCACCGGTCCACGAGGCGCTCACTCACGGTCGAGCGTGAACCGCGGGTGAAGCGGCGTCGAGCGCTGCGCCCGATGGCGACGCAGATCGCATCGTGGTCGGCTGCAGCCCTGGCCATCCCGGTGACCGGATCGCCGTGGCGGACCTCGAACTGCCACGGGACATCGGTACCGGCCAGAGCCACTTCGCAGTCCAGGTGACTCCGATCGGTGACCTCGTCGTCGGCGACGGCGAGCGCCCCGGCGCCACTGACGGGGGCCGTGGTCACGAGGGGGTGAGCACGGACGACGTGGACGGCGACGATGCGGTTGCCGGTCAAGGAGGCCAGTCGAGCTGCGGCGGCGAGCGCCGCCAGGGACCCAGCGGATCCGTCGAGGCCCACCACGACGGTTAGCGCCTCCATGACCTCACGCCGGCGTCCTCACGGGTCGCGCAGCCGCCAAAGCCCCAGCTCGGGCCCGGCGTTGACCGCGCGGGTCAGCGGGCCGCGCCATCCACGTCGATAGGGACCGTCTCGTTGTCGGTGAGCTCGTCGACGGCCGCTTCTCCCCCGGCCATCTCTGCCACGGTGATCTCGGCGCCTTCGAGGGTGGAGCCGATGTGAGCCGTGTCCTTCAGCGGCAACTCGGGAACGACGATCGCGATCGCGACGCCGATCGCCAACAGCGGCACCGTACACAGGAAGATCGCCGTGATCGAATCGGCCATGGCCTGAGTCACGGGCAGCAGGATGTCCGGCGGGAGAGCCTGTATCTGTTCGGGGGTGCCCGTCAGCGCTTCGGGGCTCAGTCCGGCCGAACTGGTCGCACTCGTGGCCCGCGCTCCCAAGCAGCGATCGCTTCAGCGCATCGAAGGTGTCTCGCTGACCGACGAGGAACTCCGCCAACTGCTGCGTACCGCAGCGGGCCACCGGTTCTTCCCGATCTACTGGCTCACCGCCATGACCGGCATGCGCCGCAACGAGGTCCTCGGCCTCAAGTGGACCGACCTCGACTTCAAGAAGCGGCGGCTGCACCTCAACCGCGGACTCGTCGCCGTCGGCTACGAAGTCCACCAGACCCGCGGCAAGACCAAGACCGCCCGCCGCGCCATCGAGCTCGACCACACGACGATCGCTGTGCTCGAGGGTTGGCGGGCCTACCAGGCCGCCGAGTTCGCCGCTGTCGGCATCTGCCCCGGCGACGAGTGGGTGTTCACCGACGGCGGCGGCGAGCCCGTCCACCCCCACGCCGTCTACGAGGCGTTCCGGCGGATCGTGCACAACGCCGGCATCCCCGCGATGCGCTTCCACGACCTTCGCCACACCCACGGCAGCCTGCTCATCAAGGAAGGCATCCCGGTGAAGGTCGTGTCCGAACGGCTCGGCCACGCGCACATCGCCCACACCCTCGAGACCTACCAGCACGTCCTGCCCGGCATGCAGGAAGACGCGGCCCGAACCGCGGAGCGTCTCGCCGATCCGCGACCGGCAGCCAAAAAGAAGGTCACGAAGCGGGCCGGGAAGAAGTCGGTGGAACATCGTGGGAACAAGCGGAGGAAGGCCGCCTGATCCGGAGGAACACGTCGAGAACGAGGAAGGCCCAGGTCGCTGACCTGGGCCTTCTCTCACGAGTTGGTGGCGGGGGCAGGATTTGAACCTGCGACCTTCGGGTTATGAGCGTACCAATGCGTACCAGAGAGTGCCCTTGAGCAGGCGTTTCACTGATCACGATACACCGCCCGTGCCAATGCGTATACCCCTGTACCGCGCCGCACAGTAGAAGGAACAGTAGAAGGCGTCGGTCTTCGCAAAGCCTTGGGTGACGAGCACTCGGGCCGTCGACGAGCCCCACGTTGACCCGCTCTGGCCACGCTTCGCCTCGGCGGGGGGTTCGCCGCTCCGCCTGACCTTCGGGTTCGTGGGCGGTGCTTGCTGCCCGTGAAGCCGACGGCCACGTCTCGAACGGGCTAAGCCTACTCGGCAATCTCCTCGTCGAAGAACTGGTCGACTTCCGACACGGTGAGAAGCTCGATGCTCCGATGGTCGGACCGATCCGGCGTGGCAGGTTAGAGCGTTGGCTTGACGGCGAGCTTGGCGGCAGCGTCGAGGTCAGTGACCGCGCGGTACCTCACGGTCTGGTCCTGGCGAAATCCGACGACGGTGAATCCTTCCTGTCCTACCCGCGTGCCGGATGTGTCGTACTTGCCGTTGGTGACAAACCGGATGTGAACCTTCGGCCGTCCATCTGCTTGAGCGAGGCGCACCAGCTTGTTCTTGAGGTCCTGCTCGAGATGCGAGCCCTTCGTGTCGATGACGAATACGTCCTTCGCTCCCCACGCGATGAAGTCGGGATAGAACTTGGTGTTCCCGCCGATGCGAATGATCGGGATCCAATATCCGGATTGTGAGGGGTTGCGTGCCCAGTCCACGCCCAACTTGTCGAGTGCGCGGGCGAACGGAAGCTCCAAGGACGGGTTGAGGCCGTCATATCCTTCGTGAAGTGAGTTCTCGAACTGCTCGAGAGCACCACGGGCGACGTAGTCCCCGACCGTGTAGTCATCATCGTCCTCGGTGGCCACCTCGACGTAGCTCTCGTCGACGAACACTCGTCCGGCCTTCTCCGCCCACTCCTCCAGAGTCTTGGCAGCACTGCTGCCGATTCCGATGCGTCGGTCCCATTTGTCGTCGCTCAACGCCATAGCGCTCGCCGCCCGCGGGTGCAGCCGGCTGAGGGCCCGGCTGAAGAGCCACCGTGCCAACACCGCCGTGCTCTTGCCCACCTCCACCCATTCGAAGGCCGGCTCATCGACGCTGCCAACCACGCGTTCGAGCTGGGCTCGATAGCCAACGCCGACGGCGTTGGGGTCACCATCGGCGAAATGAGGTACATCCGCCTCGATCTCGGCAAGCTCGTCGATGGCCTCATCGAAGTGCTCGGCGATTTCCGGGACCGACCGAGTCTTTCGAGGTTCAAGGACAGTCAGGTGCTTCTTGCCAGGGCCTGCGCTAGTGACGACGACCGGCACCTTGTCGTCCCGCAGCCGTGCCTGCGTCTTGTTGACCACCTCGGTGAACACCGTGTTGGTCTCGACACGTACATGGACCTGGGCGGTATTGAGCCGAGCCGCTGGGTAGTGCTGGCGACCGGGTTGCCGGAGGAGACGACCGACGATCTGCTCCGCCGCGATCGTCGATCCCAGCGTCTTGTCTATGTAGGCGAAGTAGACGAGGGGATCGTCCCATCCCTCCTGGAGACTGAGGTTGAAGATGATGTGCCTGTAACCGCCGGCAACGAAGTGGTCGTAGTCCTTGTCGCCGCCGCTGTACAGGACAAACTCATCTGGAAGAGGGTGGCCCTTGTCCACCTTCAGGTCGCAGTAGACGGCGATCTCGGAAGGATCGACATCCAGCACCTCGACAAGGTGGCGCCAGATCAGGATCGGTGGCGCTTGTCGCGACGCGAACGGCTGCTTGGGGTCGTCGCGAAGTCGCGCGTCGCCCTCGACGATATTGGTGCGGCAGACGTAAACCGCCTTGGGCTTGCCCTCTAGACCGTACGCCTTGCCGTCGGCCTCGGTCGCTCGCAGATCCTCGACCATCTCCGATACGACGTCCTCCATCGGGGCTTGTCGCCCGATGAGTCCCACTGCGCTCTTGACCAGTTCACTCTTGGCGACCTCGCTGGGGACGATCGGAACGATCAGGTCCTCGTCGGTGAAGTCGTTCGCTCGGAGCTGAGCGACCACTTCCGTCTCGAACTGTGGCCGCACACGAGAAGTAGCCGTCGAGAGCAGGAACGCGCTGGGCTCAAGCTTCAGTAGGAGGTCTGTCTGCTGATCGGTCAGGTTGTGTGCTTCGTCGTAGACGACGAGCAACGGTCTCCGGAGCGCAGCCGGATCGGGACGGAGCCGCAGGGCATCCCAGATCGACCCTTCGGCTCGATCGACCTGAGAAGCAAAGACCTTCCGGCCCTCCTCGTCTCTGCGGTTGAACTTGCCGACCGTCGCGAAGAAGAGGAAAGGGGCGTCCACCGTCTGCAGCTCGGTGAGGGAGAGGTCGACAAGAGGCCGAACCTCGAAGTCGCTGATGAGGTCGTGATACTGACCTCCGACATCGAGGTTGGCGAAGGACTGGTCAACGACGACACTCAGCTTCGAGAGCCACAACACTGCGGGTTTGATGGCCGCCTGTGCCGCGATCTGTTCGACAGCGTCGGCGAGGATGACGGTCTTTCCAGACGCCGTCATGGAGGACAGAAACTGCACGAATGGGATCGCGCGCTTCTTTGCTCCTGCCCCGCGTGTGGCCGGGTCCGGGAGGTAGGAAAGAACACGCTCGGCGATGCGGTCAGCCGCGTCCCGCTGGAAGTTGTACAGCTCAATCAATCGAGATCGCCGGAATCGAAGGGCTCACTGCGGACGTCCAGTCCAAATGAAGCCAAGATGTGGTCAGGGATTTGGTAGAAGCTCGTCGTCTTTCGCTGATACACCCAACGTCTCGCATAGACGTGGTAGCGGCCGAGCGCCAGGTTCGCCTTCTTCGCCTCATCGACAATCGCGCTGTACACGTCCCGCGTGAGGTCTATGTTGCTATCGGGACCGTCCCAGACCAGGAAGAAGCCTTCGTTCTCAGCGTTCACGGCGACGAGGTAACTGAAGGTGTCGTCGTCCACCGGCACCAAGTTGTCTCGACGTCGCCCTTCGTTATAGTGCGAGAAGATTACAGTGTCGCGCATATCGGCACGTGCCATCCTCAGCACAGCGGCCCCGTCGATCTTCCCACTGAGGCGCTTGTAGGTGTAGCCGCCGTCCAGTCCGTCGCGCTTCCCAGCCTGCCAGTCACCAGAGAGCACACGCTGCAAGCGGTCACGAGTCAGCGTCCGGGCATATGGGTCGCCCTTCTCCGGGCTCCCCTGCTCGATAAGAATGAAACGCCGATCTTGCTCTACATCTGGGTTGAGGAGCAGAACGGCGTGACCGGTAGTTCCCGATCCAGCGAACGGATCCAGCACGAGGCCCCCTGGTGGGCACCAGATCTGGATGAGTTTCATGAACAGTTGGAGCGGTTTCACTGTTTCGAACCCATGCCCAGGCCCGACGATCGCCGTCAACTCCTTGACGCCGGACTGACTGAGGCCCGATTGCTCCCACTCCCACGATGTGGAGCCAAGCGCGAGTGGATCGTCATCCTTGTCGTCCGCCCAGTAGGTCGTCGGAACGAAGCCCTTACGAATCGCTTCGAGGTACTTCTTTGGTCTCGGCCCACCCGTGCCGTCGAGACCCCACCACACGAACGGCCACGCGCCGGCGGACAGCCGCTTGTTTGCTGCGCGCTTCGCCGTGGCAGGCACGGTGCCAGCAACTACTCGAAGCCGCTGCTGTTCATCCTGCCGATCGGCGTCCACTGCCTCACCACCCCTGACCATCAGCGCGCGTGCCCGCCCGTCGCCAATATCACGCTCCTGGTACTTGACCCCCCATTCCTCGAGCCACGCCTTGATGTTCCGCTTCGGGTGTGCCCAGGACCGCGTACCTGACGGGTAATGAATCTCTCCGGTAAATGGGGACTGGATGCCGTACTGATCCTTGGCAACTGGAGTTCGTGCGGTGAGGTCGTGCTCCCTCCAGCGGCCCTTTTCGTCGTTGTCCGGGTTCTTGTAGCGAGAGAACGAGGTCTCATCGCGTGCGAGACGTTGGGTCCGCGTTCGTGAGACATCCTTTGCATACACGAGCACGTACTCGGTCGTGCTAGCGACGTGGTTCTTGTCGTTCTTGGGCGCCGACGCCTTCTGCCAGTTGATGATCGCGAGCCGATTACCGTCGAAAAGCTCGTCCAACATGAGCCCAAGGCGGAACAACTCGCGTTCGTCGATGCAGATGGCCAACACTCCGCCCGGCTTCAACATCGCCTTCATCATCTGAAGGCGCGGCCACATGAACTTGAGCCACTTCGTGTGGCGCGCAGTGTCGTCAATGTCCACGAGCTCGCCGACACCCTCATCGTTCGGATCGACGTCCCACTTGTCGTTGTACCGAAAATCCTTGCCGGTGTTGTATGGCGGATCGGTCAGGATGAGATCGACCTGGCCTCGATATCGGTACAGCGTCACCATGGCCTGCAGGTTGTCGCCCTCGATGAGCATGTTCCTCGCAGCTGCCTCAGGGCTGCCGTAGCCAAGGCGCCCAACCGTCGTGAGGGTGCGAGGACGTACTCGGCGTGCGATCTGGCGGGCGACGGGCTTGCCGGTGAAGCTCAGCCGGATCCCGCCCTCTGCAGTGGCTTCGAGGAGGGACGCGAGTTGGTCGGCCGTCAGCTCCCCGACTGTGAGCTTGGCCAGATCCTCCGGAATCTCCAGGTCGCTCATCGCCGAGCGCGGCGGCTGGTGCTGTCCATCCCTTGAACCTAGTGGCCTAGACGTAGTCATGGTTCCTCTCGCCGCTCGGCATCGCATGGCCAGGGGCACTCTCGAATCGTTGGGCCCAGTACGGCCTCCCACGCATCTTGCTCAGGGGGTGTGACAAGAATCCGGCCCACCCCGTCGTGAGCCCGCGGCCGGCGACTGGGCCCGCACCCCGAGGCCCGTCCGACGTCTCCTCCCTCCTTTCTGATGCTCCTATCGGCCGTCAAGCGACGGCGAGGCCGAGCCAGAGGCGGTAGCGGTGTTCGAGTTCGTCGTTGCGGCCGGTTCCTCGTTCGAGTTCGCTGATCCGGGCGGGCCAGGTGTGGAGGGCATCGGCGACGACGGTGAGGGTGTGTCCGGCGGCGGTGCGGGCGGCGCGGAGCTGGCTGCGGTCGGCCATGGCGGGTGGGTGCGTGAGGAGCCGGTAGATCTCTCGGGCGATGTAGCGCTTGAGGCAGCGGATGATCTCGCGGGTGCTCTTGCCCTCGGCTCGTCGTCGTTCGGCGTAGGCGCGGGTGGCGGGGTCGCAGGTGAGCCGGACCATGGCGATGCGCCACAGCGCATGGTTGGCCTGGCGGTTGCCGCCCTGGTTGAGGCGGTGTCGGGTGGTCTTGCCCGAGGAGGCTTCGACTGGGGCCGCGCCGGCGAGCGCCGCGAAGGCGGCTTCGCTGGTGAGACGTTCGGGGTTGTCGCCCGCCGCGATCAGCAGGATCGAGGCGACATCGATGCCGACACCGCGGGCGTCGCGCAGCGCCGGGTTCGCGTGTGCGGTGAGCGCGTCGAGCTGGCCACGCAGCTCGTCGAGATCGACGGTGAGCGACTGGTATTGGCGGGCCAGGGCACGCATGGCGGCCTTGGTGCCCTCGGTCGGGTCGGTGAGCTCGCCGGGCCGGAACCGCGCGGCGCGCTTGACCCGGGCAGGGGTGTCGAGCGTCTCGAGGTCGCATCGCAGCTGGTCAGGGGCGCAGATGACGAGATCTCGGAGCTGGTTGGCGATCCGGGTGCGGGTGTTGCGCGTCGAGCAGAACGCGATGCGCAACGCCCGGATCGACTCAACGACTCCGTCATGGCTCTTCGGTGCGGCGGTGGCCTCACCGTTGAGCGCGGCGCGGGCGGCAGCCTCGGCATCGACGGTGTCGCTCTTGCCTCGTCGGCGGCGGGTCTGACGGTTCGGGCGGTTGACGTCCACGACCTCGACCCCCTCGCCGGCGAGGTGCCGGGCGAGCCCGGCGCCGTAGCTGCCGGTGCCCTCCACCCCGACACGGACAAGTTCACCGTGGCGGCGCATCCAGCCGAGCAGCTGCCGGTAGCCGGTTGTCGTCGCCTGGAACGACGCGACGTCGTGTATGCGGCCGGTCTGGTCGACCACCGCGGCGACATGAAGGTCCTTGTGGGTGTCGACGCCGCCGTAGATGCCGGGCTCAGGTTCGGTCATGCTGGTGTCTGCCTTCCTTCGTCTCGCCGATGGGGGTAGGCACCACCGGCCGGGACGGTCGGACAGGACACTCAAGGTGGTCTGGCCAAGGCTCCTATCAGGTCACGTCCGACCCGACCGGCTGGTGCGCGTCCCCGGCCGGAACCCGCGCCGACAGATCAGCGGCAAGGCACCGAAGGCCAGTCACACATGAAGGGTCAGACCCGGGCCCGACCGAGGACCCCTTCATCATGAGTGTCACACCCCCTTCGTATGGTTCGAGGCGGAGGTTCATCCCATGGGCGTCGCGGTAGCAGAACAGCGTCGAGTGTGTCAGCGGTCCGGCGACCGCTGCGCGTTCGAAGGGTGCCGACGGCTTCTGACAGTCGTCGATCCGGCCTCCGGCGAGGTCGTCGTACTCGGGGAGATCGCACATATCGTCGCCGAGCGGCCGGACGGACCGCGCGGGATGACTCCGATCGCGGACGAGGACCGCAACCGGTACACGAATCTCCTGTTGCTCTGCCAGGAGCACCACCAGCTGGTCGACTCCCAGGAGGCCGTCTACACGGTCGAGCGTCTGCGAGGGATGAAGGAAGCCCACGAAGCGTGGGTCCAGGACCGCCTTGGTGCAGGCATCGAGGATCTTGATGTCGTCCCGGAGCCAGTCACCGACGTCCTGTACTCGACGCTGCTTCCCGTCGAACGGATGCCCACGCATCTCTACGGCGCATCCACGACGGCTCGGTTCCCCTCGGACGTAGCGGGACGAGCGAGGGCGCCCTACGTCTCGCCCTTCATCCTGCATGGTGAGCGCCTCTGGGCGTTCCAGGATCTACGTGACAGGGACAGTCCCTTCGCCGGCGATGTCGACCGTGCGTCCACCGAGCGGCACACAATGTCGGATTGGCTCACCGATCCTGACCGCGAGCGGCTGATCCAGCAGCTGCTGAACCGGAGCCTCAACAAGCTCACCGGCCACCGTGGGTTGCATCTCGACAAGGAGCACCACCGCTACTTCTTCCCAGCCGAACGCGCGGGAGTGTCCCGCTCCGTGAGCTACGTGCCGCTGAACAAGCCGTCGGCAACTCGAAAGGTCGTCTGGCAACCGACTCGCAAGAAGGACGGTGCCACTAGGAACCACTGGTTCCACCGGGGGGTCAGCCTCCGGTTCATCCTGCTCGACCGGACGCAGGGGTCCTGGGTGCTGGCGATGCGCCCGGAGCTGCACCTCACCCTCGACGGCGAGAACCCGTACCCGAGCAAGGCGATTGGTCGCCGGGTTACGCGGCGGAAGGCGCGGCTGTTCAACTACGACCTGCTCGGCGAGATGCAGTTCTGGCGGGACTACCTCTCCGAGTCCTCGGCGCGAATGACCTTGCGGTTCACGGAGGCGTCCGCGCTCGTCGTGTCCACGTCGCTGCTTGAAGGGTCTGTCGCTTGGCCGGGCATCCCGGCCGAATACGCCATGCCCTTCTCGAACGTGCACTTCGTCGATGACCTCTTCAGCTGGGCCGAGGGCAACCCCCCCGAGGAGTTCACGGATGATTGGGAGGAGTCCGATGACGATCTCAGCGTCTGACAAGAGACCCCAGGACAGCTGGATGCAGTGCGAGTGGCTGGACGAACCGCTTCTCGAGTTTGCATCGGGCGGCAAGCATGTGAGCCCTCGGTCGGGAATCGCCCGGTACGGCCCCGGCTCCTACCAGACCGCCCGCCACCCGGACGTCGTGCGGATCGCATTCATCGGCCCTGGCGATGCGATCGAGCAGGCGGAGAAGTGGCTATCGAGCATCGCCGACGGCGTTCGAGGGACTGACAAGACGCCCGAGTTCCCTGGCTGGCAGCCAGACCGCGGCTTCTTCTCACGGCTGGACTTTTCACCGACCTGGAACGAGGTACTCAGCCAGAACGAGTTGCGCGCTGCGCTCGGCCACGATCGCAAGAAGGCCAAGTTCGACGCCATCCGCGACCTGCTGGACGACAAGCTCCGACTGATCGCTCAACGGGACCGCCGACCTGACGTGGTGGTCATCCCGCTGCCGGATGATCTCGTGCGAGCAGTCGGCAGCTGGTTGTCGCCAGCCAAGGGCATCGACTCGTTCAGAGACCTTCGTCGCGCGACGAAGGGGGCTGCGATGCGGTGGGGCCTGCCGACACAGTTCCTACGAGCATCTACCGTCGAAGGACGAGACAGCACTCCGATGTCGCGGATCGCGTGGAACATTTGCACCGGGCTCTACACCAAGGCGGGCGGCTTCCCGTGGAGCCCCCTCGGCCTCACCCCCGACACTTGTTACGTGGGCGTCGGGTTCTTTCGTCCTCTCGACGCGGGTGCCCGCATGCAGACCAGCCTCGCCCAGGCCTTCGACGAGCACGGCGAGGGACTCGTGCTCCGAGGACCCGACTTCGAGTGGGATGACGTCCGGATGGGCACAAAGAGTCCGCATTTGTCGGGGGAGCAAGCGGAGCTTCTCATGACGACAGCGCTCGATCGGTACCAGCAGGTGATGAAGCGGACGCCTGCTCGCGTGGTGGTGCACAAGACTTCTCGCTACTGGCCCGAGGAGAGCGAGGGTTTTCGCGCTGGCGCAGAACGAGTCAGCCGGCGGTTGGACATGCTCGCCCTGGGGCGCCAGTCGCGGGTGCGGCTTCTTCCCCTGAGCAAGTACCCACCGCTGCGCGGGACTCGGTTCACGATCGGAGATCTCGACTTCCTCTACACGACCGGGTTCGTGCCCGCTCTCAACGAGTTCCACGGGATGCACGTCCCGGCCCCACTCGAGGTGGCGGACCACGTGGGCCAAGACTCCGGCCGCGAGCACCTGCTGCGCGAGGTGCTCTCGTTGACGAAGCTGAACTGGAACTCGTCGCAACTCGGCGGGTCGCTGCCCATCACGATCCGCTTTTCCCAACTCGTCGGGCAGATCCTCCGGGAGACACCGGATGACGTCGACCCCCTGCCGCAGTTCAAGTTCTACATGTAGCGAGCCGTCGGCTCGCCTGAGCCGTGCGGCGACGCCAACTCTGAATCCGAGTACGAGCCTGCCCACCGGAGGTGCACACAAGCCAGTCGGGCTTGACCGACCCCAGACCAGGTGTGGACGGCGATGCTGTCATCTCCACGAGCGGTCGGGCTCATCTCTCACTACGCCAGCAAGGTCGCCGGCGGCGCACGTTCAAAGACGACCAGTGGAGCGGGCCCAGGTCGCAACATCGGGCCAGGACCAGACGTAGCCGAGGGCGAGCCTCGCTATGGGCTGGGGGAAGTCCGGGTGCCGGCGGCGCCAGTCGTGGACAACACCTGGGCGCTTGGCGCCGAGGCGAGTTGCGATCTCGCTGGCGCTGACGAGGTCGTCTGCATCCACCATGCGTCCCACGACCCGCCAGGCTAGGAAGCCTCGCCCCTCGGGTGAGCGTTTGCGTTGACTCTAACGCAGGGGTACGGTGCCGCTTGTCCGCTTCGGACAGCGCTCTCGCCCGGCGACATGGGTGACCCACGCCTCCTCATCGCATGGGGGTGGACTCATGGCACCAGAGGCAGACGCCGGTGTCTTGCGAGCCCGACGGCTCGAGATCGTCGACGACCAGGGTCGGATCCGAGCGAGCATCGCGTCCGACAGGGACCCGTACGAAGGTGATGTGACTGTCGGTCTGGAACTGCTCGGCGAGGACGGAAGTGCCCGCGCGTGGCTCGTCGACGTGTGCGGTGCCGCTCAGCTCGCTCTCGCGCTCGGCGGCGATCAGGTCGCGGTTCTGGAGTCGATCTCACACGACGACGCCACGTCCACCGTCGCGCTGGTCCTGTGCGACGCGTCCGGGCGACCGGTGGTCCGCTGGGCCGTCCAGTCCGACGGGACCTACTCGGCCTCCGTCGACGGCGAGCCGACACCCCGCTTCTGATCGCCCACGGGCGGTCCGCTGGGGGCTGCCCGTGGGCTCTGCTGCGCCATCTCGTAGGCGGCGGCGAACAGGCGGTGAGCGCGCTGGGCCGAGCGCGGAAGCTTGGGGACGCCGCGGTCGGTGATCGGCGGGACGCTGACCACGACGCCGAGGGTCTCGTCGCCGAGGTGGGAGACGAGTCGGTGCTGAGCCAGGCGGTCGATGGCCTTGGCCAGTGGGGAGGTCTTGCCCACCGGCTCGCGGTGACTGGCGCGCAGGCCCAGCTCGAGGGAGAGCTCGATGGGGCAGACGATGACCGGGCCACCGGCATCGGCGAGGTGTCGATTGAGCGCCCTAGCGAGCAGGGTCGACGCGGGACCGATCAGCGGGCCGTAGACCATCTCGAAGTAGTCGTGCAGGACCGGGAAGGCGGGGTCAGCGCACGGAGGCAACGCTTCAAGTCGGAGGCCCGTGACGGGCCTCCGTTCCTTGCCATGCGGCTCGCTTCCGCTACCGCTGGTCTCCGGGTCCATGGTCTGCCGCCGGGGTGTCGCTGCCAGGAAGGTGGACTGACGTCCGTTGCCCGCTGCTCCCCCGCCGGCTGGCGTCCCCGCGGTCGAACCGGGCGGTGCCGGGTCGAGGAGCGGCGGCGAACCATGCCATCCCGAAAGCGTAGGCCGTTCGGCCCATGTGCGACAGGGGTTCCTCATAGAGATAGGCCGCCGCCGGGCGATCGACGGACGACCGGGTCGACCGTCACGGACGCTGCCGGCGGCTCGACGCTCGGCGGTTCGTCGGGGGCGGCGGCCGCGGCGAGGGTGTCGTTGATCTCGCTTTGGCGACGTCGGAGGGTAGTCAGCTCCTCGGCTCGGTCCCACGGTGCGCCAATGCGGGCGGCGGCCCGTTCGGCCTCGGCTCGAGCGGTTTCGCCCTCGGCTTGGAGTGAGGCGAGGATGTCGGGTAGTCGTTGGATCTGGCGTTCGAGGCGGGTGATGAGTCCGCTCGGGTCGCTGCGCTTCCAATCAAGGGCGGGCCAGGTCACCTCGAGGTGGGCCTCGGGGACGGCGAGACGGATCTCGTCGTCGATGGTGGTGACGGCCTGGCCGGTGATGGTGAGGCCGCCGAGAGAGCCGACTTCGTGGACCGCTCCAGTCGTCTCCGGAGGCGTGTGGTCGAGGCGCTCGGCCATGAGCCGTTGGAGGTGCTCGCCGGCCTCGACGCGCTTGGCGTGCCGGTGGCCGTCGACCGTCATGGTGAAGCGGTCGCCGCGAGTGTCGATGACCCGATCGAGCACGGCCTCGAGCTGACCGGCGCGCTCGGTCGCTCGGTCTGATCGAGCGAGCGCCGTCTCGTGGGTCCGGCGGAGCCGGTGCTGGTCATCGTGGTGGGCGCGTTCGAGCCGGGTGAGCCGGGCGACGTCCGCGTCGACCGCCGCCTTCTCGAGGACGAGCGGGTCACCGGTGGCGAGGGCCTTGACCTCGGCGAACGAGAGGGCCTGGTCACCGATGTCGTCGACGTCGCGGTCGGGCAGGTCGCCTCGGGTCACCTGGGCGATGAACGCGGCCTTCCGCTCAAGCGTCTGCCACATGTAGGTGTCGAAGCTGCCCTCGGTGACGTAGCGGAGGATGCGGACCTCGGGGTTCTGGTTCCCTTGGCGCAGGATGCGCCCGTCGCGCTGCTCGATGTCCGCCGGACGCCAGGGCGCGTCGAGGTGGTGCATGGCGACGGCGCGGGCCTGGACGTTGGTGCCGACACCCATCGTCTCGGTGGAACCGATCAGCACGGCGACGCTGCCGTCGCGGCAGGCGGCGAACAGGTTGGCTTTGGCCTGGTCGGTCTGGGCCGACTGCATGTAGCGGATCGACCCGTGGTCGACACCGCGGCGCACGAGCAGCGTGCGCAACTCGTCGTAGGCGTTCCAGCCGTCGCCGGCCGGCGTGGAGACGTCGCAGAACACGAGTTGCAGCGCGCCGGGTCGAAGCGTGAGCTGGCCGTGCTCGTCGGCGTAGCGGTGGTCGCGGGTGGCGTGGTGGATCGCGGCGATGTGTTGGGCGGCGACATCGAGCTTGGCCCGGTCGGCCGGTGGGTCGAGGCCGACGAGTCGGAGGTCGAGCGCAGCGCGCCGTCCATCGCCGGTGACCTTGAGCATGTTGTCCTCGCTGGGGTCGACCGAGCGGTTGCGGATGCGTTCGGCCCGCGCCGCGAGGTCGGCCACGTAGTCGACGAGATCGTTGCTCGGTTCGACGACCACCGTCTCGGGTTGACCACCGGCCACCGCTGGGGTGGGAAGGTCGAGGTCGTCCAAGGTGCGGACGTCGGCGACTCGCCGGTAGAGGGTCAGGAGCTCGGGAACGTTCTGGAACCGGGCGAAGCGGGTCTGCATCCGGTACGACGCACCGTCGGGGGCTAGCTCGAGCGCCGTGTGGGTGCGTCCGAAGGTGGCGGCCCACGCGTCGAACGGCTTGAGCCCGACCGCGTCGAGGTGGTCGGGTTGGAGGTAGGTCTGCATGACCCACAGCTCGGCCATCGAGTTCGCCACCGGGGTCGCGGTGGCGAAGGTGACGACCCGAGGACCGTGGGCGCGCCGCAGCGCCCACAGCTTGGAGTCGAGGTCCTGGGCTCGCTGTGAGCCGGTGTTGGCGGCGCCGTCGATGCTGGAGTCGACCCGTCGGTTCTTGTAAGCGTGACTCTCGTCGACGAAGAGGAAGTCGACGCCGGTCTCCTCGAACCGCACGCCGTCGTCCTTGGTGTGCTCGGCGAGCAGGCGCTTGTAGTTCTCCTCCATCTGGGCGATGCGACGTTCGAGCCGCTTCACCGACAGCCTCTTGCCGTCGAGCGATCCGGCGAGCGCGCCTCGGGCCGTCTCGATCTCCTGGACCAGGTAGTCACGCATCAGATCGGCGCCGAGGGGGATGCGGGCGAACCCAGATTGGGTGAACACGATCCCGTCCCAGTCGCCGGTGGCGGCGCGGGCGACGAACTCCTTGCGCCGGTCCTTCGAGAGCCGCTCGCGGTCGGCGACGAGGATCCGGGCGGTCGGGTAGAGCTGGAGCCACTCGCGGGAGAACTGCTCGAGCATGTGGTTGGGCACGACCACAGCGGGCTTCGAGGCCGAGCCGAGTCGGCGCAGCTCCATGGCCGCCATCACCATCGTGGCGGTCTTGCCGGCGCCGACGGCGTGAGCGAGCAGCGTGCGGCCGTCGGTGAGGGTGCGGGCGACCGCGTCGCGCTGGTGGGAGCGGGGCTCGAAGCTCGTCGCAAGGCCCGGGAGGGTGAGGTGGCTGCCGTCGTGGTGCGGGAGCACCGTCGAGGAGAACAGCTCGTTGTACCGACCGGCGAGACGTTCAGATCGGTCGGGGTCCTCCCACACCCAGGCCGAGAAGCGGGTGGTGAGCGCTTCCTGCTTGTCGCGTGCGGCGAGGGTCTCGGCGTCGTTGCGGACGCGGCGACCGTCGTCGGTGGCGTCGGTGACGGTGTGGAGCCGCTGGTTCAACGCGGCGTCGAGAAGCGTGATCGCGTCGGCACGCGCGGTGCCCCATTCGGAGGTGAGGGCGACACTGCGGCGGCTCCCGTCGCGGAGCCGGGCGGACCAGTGGCCGAGCTGCGGAAGGTGTTCGACATCGACCGCGGCGTCGAGGACCTCGGCGGCGAAGCGTTCGACGTCTCGGCTGGGGATCCACGGGGAACCGAGCCGGGCGGTGATCTCCACGGGGTCGAGCTGGCGTGGCAGCACGCGCTCGAGGGCCGTGACGTTCGACCGGTAACGATCGTGGGTCGCCGCTGCGGTTCGGGCGGCGGTGAGCTTGTCGCGGACGTTGCCCGACAGGTACTCGGCGGCCGGGATGAGCCGGCCCGTGTCGGGCTCGTCGAAGACGAGGTTGCCAAGCCGCGTGCGGGCCGTGGTCGGGTCGACGCCGAGGAGCTCTCCAACGCGGTCGGCGGTGACCCTGCCGGTCTCGTCGAGACAGACGGCGACGGCTTCGTCGGGGGTGTCGACGGCGTGGCGTTCGTGCGGCGGGTCGATGATCCTGTCGTGGAAGATCGCAGCCGGCCGGGCCTGCTGGGTCTCGTCGTCGAACAGCTCCAGCGCGGCGACGAGCGGCCAATCCGGGTCCTCGCGGAAGCCGCCCATCCGTGGTCGCACCCGACGGTGGATGTCCTCGCCCGTCTCGGGATCTCGGCGGCCGGTGCGGGCTCGGGTCGATCGGTTGATCGGTCCGTAGACCCGCAGGTAGCTGCCGTAGCGGTCGGCGAGCACCTGTTGAGCGGCGCGCAGGTCATCCTCGCTGCCGCCGTCGAGTTGGACGGCGAGCACGCTGCGGGCTGCGTCTCGCAGTCCGACGAGGCGGACGAGTTCAGGGCCGTCCTTGGCGAACCGCGGTTCGTAGGCGACGGGCACTCCCCCGCGCACGACGGCGACCTCTCCCTTGCTGGTGACGACGAAGCTGCCGTCCTGCGCATGGGTGAGGTCGAAGTCGCCCGTCGCCTGCGGCAGAGCCCGCGTGCGATGCGCCTCGGTCGGTGAGCGGGCGACGTAGCGAAGACCCGTGGCCGTGGCGTCGGCGACCAGTCGGTCGAGCGCGGCGGGAAGCTGCTCGTCGAGGTTCCCGGTTGGTGCGACGCTCAGCTCGTCGTCTCGATACATGCCTCGGGTGGTCACGAGGTCGCCGAGCACACGGTCGGGGTGCGCGACGAGGTACTCGTTGACCTCGACGTCGCCGCCGGGTCGGTCGCCGGTGCCCTTGGCCGACGTGGTGACGGCGTGCTCCCAGGACGGCCCAGTCGGTTCCGCTCCGGGTAGGCGGCGGCGCAGGACCAGCAGGTCGACGACGACGTCGGTGCCCGACGACTTGGCGAACGCCCCTTCGGGGAGTCGGATGGCGCCGACAAGATCGGCGAGACCGGCCATCTCACGGCGGGCCGATGGGTTGTGGGCGTCGAGGGTGTAGCGGGAGGTGAGGGCCATCACGATCCCGCCGGGCCGCGTCAGGTGGAGGCTCTTGAGGAGGAAGTAGTTGTGCAGGGCGTGGCGGCCCCGGTTGTGGCGGGGATCGTGCGGGGTGACCTTGGCGAAGGGGACGTTGCCGATGATCAGGTCGAAGGCGCCGTCCTCGACGCGCAGCTCCTCGAACGCGCCGGTGCGGATGGTGGCCCGGGCGCCGTAGAGGTGCTCGGCGACCGTTGCGGTGGTGGCGTCGAGCTCGACGCCGGTGAGCACCGCGTCCTCGGGGGCGAGGCCGAGGAAGTTCCCCGAGCCGCATCCCGGCTCCAGCACGCGGACCGGTCCGTCGACACCGAGGGCCGACGCGGCTCCCCACATCGCGTTGACGACCGAGGCCGACGTGTAGTGGGCGTTCAGGGTGGTGCGCCGCGCCTGGGCCCACGCCTCCTCGGTGCCGAGCAAGCGCCGCAACTCCGCCCTCTCCGCGACGAACTGCTCGTCACGTTCGTCGAAGACGTTCGGGACCGCACCCCACCCCGCCCACCGGGCGAGCATCGCCTGCTCCTCGGGGTCGGCCCACCGATCCTCGTCGCGGCAACGTCGTAGGACGTCGAGCGCGGCAAGGTTCGCTCGTAGCTTCGCAGTCGAGCCTGCGGGAGCGAGGTGATCCTGCCCACCCGGACGGAACGCTGGCGGCCGCTCCGCTCGGGTGGGCTCGCTCGGCTCTGCTCGGGCTGGTGGATCGCCGGCTACAGCGGCTGGTTGATCACGCGGTTGATCTCGTCCAGCAGCCGGTAGCGATCCGCCAGGTCCGGATCCTCGTCGAAGTCCTCCGCCGTCGTCGTCTCCGGTTGGAAGAGGAAGTGGTCCGTCAGGACCAGCTCCTCGGCCGTCGCCAACGCCTGGTAGCCGCGTCGGCGGTAGCTCTCCAGGCCCTCGTCCACTCGGGGCGGGCCGAGGATCTGGTCGCGGGTCTCGGTGATCGCCGCGGCGATCTCCTCCCCCGCTTCGGCGAAGAACTCGTCGGGGTCGGGGATCTGCGAATAGGCGACCGGGCGGTGGTTCCGGCTGTGGTCGAGGGCGAGCTGGCCGTAGTGGTTCATCACGGTGCGCCTCCTGTGCCGATGTGTCGGCCTCGGTGGGCGAGAGCTCGATGTCGAACAGCGACAGCTGGTTCGACGGGGCACGGCGAGCGCTCCGATCGCTGGCCACAACCTACCGCCGTGGCGTCCACGAGCCCCGGAAGGCGCGTCCGGTCACAGCCCACGGGCCTCGAGCCCGACTGCCGGACGGTGCTGGCTGCGGTCCGTCGACCGGGCGACAGCAGTGTCAGCCGACGCGGCCTTGTCTCGGACCCACATCTCCTGGTTCCCGTCGGTCGCGTAGCGGCGGTAGCCAACGTCGGCCAGCTCGGAACGCATGTGGTCGCCGGGATCGTTCCGGCACAGCACGATCTGGTGCTTGCTCGGGTCGTAGACGACCTCGACCTCGCGGCCGGCCCACTGCCCGGCGGGCTCGGAGGTCCAGCCGACCGGCGCGAGTCGAGCGCGTGAGGTCGGGCGAAGGAACGGCTTCACGGCTTCGCCACCTGGGAACGATCGGGCTTCATCGCGGCGCGCTCTGCGAGGTGCGGGGTGGCGTAGAACGGGCGGGTCCTCACGTGCGCCGGCGGCAGCGTCCCGTGCACCAACAGCGCGTCACCGGGACGCATCTGGCGCAACACGTGCGCCGGCGCCAGCGGGACCTGCGTCGTGGAGAACTGGTCCGAACCACCGCTGACTCGCTCGGTGGCCGTCCTCGAACGGGTGTCGACCTCGGCCTGCCCGAGGATCCGATCGACGTAGGACAGCGATGCCGGATCGGACAGCCCGGCGTACATGAGCTTGGTCAGGTGGTTCGTGAGGATCGTGTCGGACTGGGGGCCGTAGGCGGCGTTGAGCTGGGCGATGCTCTGCCAGATCGTCACCAGCAACACGCCGAGGCCGGCCAGCGTGGACGCGTACTCCGGCAGTGACCGCAGCGGCGTGTTGCCCGCCTCGTCGATCACCACCAGCAGCGGCGGATCGAGCGGCCTCCCGCGCTCGGCGACGTGGCGGTACGCCTGGTTGATCAGGTCGTTGAGCAGCCCACCAAACGCCGGGGCCAGGCGACGCTGGTCCTCGATCGGCGAGCACAGGTAGACGGTGTTGGCGCCGCCGAGCAACCACGCCAGGTCGATCTGGCCCTCTCCCTCCTTTCCGCGCTTGGGTGGTCGCCCCTTACCCGGTGGTGTGTGCGGTGGGCGGGCCGAGTGGGCGACACCCGGGTCGGACCACGGCCACACGACCGTCTGCGCGGTGGCGTAGATCGACGAGCGGGTGCGGTCCTCCATCTGCCACACCGACTTGAGGCTCTTGTGGACCTCACTCGCTCCACCGGACACGGCACTGTTGTTCGAGTTCAACAGCGGCTTCAGCGCGTCGTACACCTCGCCGTCACCGGCGTCGGTCGGGCGGTCCTGCGCGAACACCCACTGGCACACAGCACCCATGTCGCGATGGCCCTGGTGGGCGATGAACAACAACCCAGACAGCAGGATCTCGGCCTGGGCGAGCCAGAAGTCCATCCCGCCCTCGACCCCGCTGCGAGGAGCGGCATCGCACAGCGCCCGGGCCGCCCGTTGCGCGCCCGCCACCGATCCCGCCTGCTGCAACGGCGACCACAACGCCGTGGTCCCCTTCGGGATGCTCGACGACATCGGGTCGTACACGCGCACGTCGCCGACCTCCGACCGCCACCCGTGGGTCGCGCCGAGCAGGTCCGCCTTCACCGACGAGAGCACCGCCGGCCCGCTCCACTCGAGGATCCCGGCCACTGCGGCCGTGGTCTTGCCTGACCGCGACGGGCCGACGAGGGCCACCGCTCCCCGATCACCGCGGCGAGGACCACGCTGGCGGCGGGCCGGCGACTCACCGGCGGTGGGGGGAGGTTCGGTGGCGACGAGGTGGCGCCCGAACCTGGCGACCACGAACCGGCCGGCAACCGGCTTGTCAACAAGCAGGGCGCGGAGGTCCCGACGTGTGGCGAACCGAGGCCGAGCATCGACTCCGAGTGGACGACGACGCGACGTCCCGACCTTCGATCGGCCGAACCACCGGACCGCTGCGGTCGTCGCCGTCGCCGCGCCCGCCGCCGCAACGCCTGTGCTCAGCCAGTAGAGCGGAGCAGCGGGCAACGCCTCCGAGTACGGCGCGGACCAGGCACCAGCGGGAGCGCGTAGGTTCGCCGGGAGCCGACCGACAGCATCAGCTGCAGCGGGGAAGGCAACGCCCTGCGCGCTCCCCGATAGCAGGAGCGAGAGGGCCGCCCCCGCCCACACGACCCCGATGACAAGCACCGCCACCCCGGCGAGCACCAGCACCAGGACCTCGAACACCCCGAGCCCATCGCGTTCCATGCCCCTGTAAGCCGCGAAGCGCTGTGAAAACCGCGCACGCGATCGGGAGAGAGTGGACGTTCGAGACCATCAGGAGCTCGAGCTGGCGCGAACCAACGAGGACACCAACGGACTGTGTTCGTCGTCCTCTAGGTGCCGGCCCAATGGATCGGTCGCGTGAACCACTTGGCTCCCTTGGCGTCGTCGTCCGTCAGCCCGAGATCGTGCAGGCGCCTGAATGAAGCTCCCAAGTGCATCGCCCGTGCCCGGCCCAGCATTTCCCCATACAGATCGACGAAGTCGTCGACCGGGCAGACCTGGGACCGGGTCCGCAGGATCTCCTTCACCCGCTCGTCGAGGTACTCCGATGCCGCGGCCTTGAGGAGTCGGTCGATCTCGCCGACGTCGGGCTCACTCGGCTCGAAGAGTTGGAGGAGCCCGGCCTCCTGGTCGGCCTTCAGGTTCGCGTTGAACTCCTCGAGGTCGCAGTGGTGCAGCCAGTCGACGTGGGCCTTGCCGGCCATGTCTGCGAAGTCCCAGTGCGCCCGTGCATCGTTGCTGAACAAGGTGAGCAAGTACTCGGGTTGGTGGTGCGGACGCTTCCGCACCTCGACCGACGTGGACCGCATCTGCGTGGCGACCGCAACCGAGGTCGAGAATCGGCGAGCCACTTCCAGTGCCCCGGCTGTGGCGGCTCCAGGCTCGGTCGGCGCCCCCGTGAAGACCTCCCTCCAAGTGTCCGACCCCAGGGCCGCGTCCATCTGTGCTGCAGAGTGCTCCGCCCCGTACTTGTCGGTCACCCCGAGCGGACCTTGTCGGCGCGCCGACGACAGGCTGAAGTGGTAGATCACATCGATCGGTTGGGAGTTGGTCCGACGACGCAACACGCGCTCGAGCGTCGAACGGCTGATGGCAAGTCCGAACGGATCGACGAAGAGCAGCACGGCATGGCCGGCGTACCGTTCAAGCAGTCCGTCGATCTCTTCATCGAGGTCGCGATCCAGTAGTGCGTCCGCAGTGACCCCCGCTTGATCCAGTGTCGTTTGCAGCTTCGTGCGCCGGGCCGCGTCTTGCTCGACCAGGGCTAGCCGAACATCTCGCTGGAAGGTCGCCGCACGCTTCGCTCTGTTTGCGAGAAGTAGCGGCGATCCCGGGTTGCCGTCGTCGTAGCGTCCCTCCCCCGCGTAGCCGTCGATGAAGGCCACCTTCCCGCCGGTGGCAGAACCGGCACGTCCGGCGAAATAGACCGCGTAGCGAGCCAGAAGGCCGTGCTTGAGGACCGCCTTCGCATCCCTCGCGCCGAAGAACTCGGAGTTCGCTGGCACTGGGCTCAGATCGCCGCGGCCGAGGGAGGGACAGCCGGCCGGTCGTCCCAGGTTCGACCGTCGAGTTCGCGTCCCCCAGCCTTCGGCGTGCGCCCGCCCCACTGCTTGAAGAAGAACTTCACCCCTGCGGCATTGCACTGGTCGCGCAACTCACGACCCCATCCGATCTCCATGACCCGTGCCCCAGGGCCCGATTCCCCTCCGGCGATGACCCAATCGATCCCCTTGAGGTTCACCTCACCGAGAGGCCCGAGCAGAGGTTCGGCCGAGACGAAGCGAACTGCCGCGGGCACGTCGCGGAGGTGATCGATGCGGAAGAGGTACTTCGAGGTTTCAACGCTCACCCCCATCCAAAGATTGCTCGGCCACGGGAGGTGATGCGCGACCTCTCGCATTCGACGCGACCGCTTCGTCAACACCTGGTAGGTGTGCTGCGGTGTCTCCTCGATCACCTGGAACACGCGAGCGATGTAGTCGAGTGGCACCTCCGGGTGGAAGAGGTCGCTCATCGAGTTCACGAAGACCACCCGCGGCCGTCTCCACCGGTACGGCAACTGCAGCGTGTCTGGGTGCAGCGTGAGTCCGAAGCCAGGGCCACTGGTTCGCGGGTCCCCATCCGCCTGGTACTTGTCGGTACCCATAGCCTTCAGTCGCTTCGCCAGGGTGAGCGCATAGCAGTTGTCGCAGCCAGGCGAGGTCCGGTCGCAGCCCGTCGTGGGGTTCCAGGTTGATTCGGTCCACTCAATTCCAGTGCTGTCTCCCATCGGTCACCTCCCGCATCTGATCGAACGCATGTTCGTCCAAGTCTAGATCGCCTGTTTCCCGATCAGCGACCAGCAGCTCGACGCCCCCTCCACGGCCGAGCCAAACGGGACGCGGTCACACCCCCTGGGTACCCTTGAAGCATGGAAGCGACCAGGGGTCGCAGGGGTGTCGGCAGCGGGTGGGACGTCGCGGTCGAGCTGGCTGAGCAGATCGCCGACGGCAGCCCGCTGCCGGTACTGACAAGCACGGTCCTGCTCGACCCTGGGGAGATCCTCCATGCCGACGTCGGGGCCTTCGGATGGCGGTTCCAGGCCATCGACGTCTTCTACGAGGAGCCGAGGATCCTGGCATTCGGTGGGCCGGTGCTGTTCGCCGCTGCCTCGATCGGCGCCGCGTCGGCGCGACGTCGGGCGCGAGCCGAGGCCGAGCAGCTGGCCGCTCCACAGTGGCGGTCGCTCGGCGAGTTGAGGGTACTGGCCACCGACCGGCGGCTCCTGGTCTGGTTCGAGGGCGCCTGGGCATCGGTCTGGTACGACGGCATCCGGGAGCTGCATCCCGATCTCGAACAGCACCGGGTCACGATGCTGTTCGACGACGACCCGCCGTACGCACTCGCCGGACCGTGGGTGCCGTACCTGACCGTGATGCTCACCGCCTGCCTAGCCGCAAGGCGCGGCACCGATGCGGCCGCCGTTGCGCTCGGCGCCAACCCGTAGCGATCTCATCTCTCGAGTCCGGCACCGACAGAGGGGTGAAACGACGATGCGTGCTCGACCGCGTGGTCGAGCCGGGCGGGCCAGTCGTCGGAGCGGCGCATGGCGTCGTTGAGGTCGCCCTCCCTGATCTCGAGCCGGACCGGCGTTCGGCCGCGCACTTCGAGCAGGGCCGTGAGCCGGGCGGAGGCGGCCTGGCCGGCTTCGTCGGCATCGAAGGCGAGGATGAGCGGTTGGCGCAGCCGGGCGAGAGCGGCAGCCACGGCCTCGTCGCCGTAGGCGGCGCTGAGCACGCCGACGGCTCGGTAGCCGGCCGTGGCCGCCGAGAGCGCGTCGATCGCTCCCTCGGTGACGATCACTTCGGGGCGACGACAGTCGACGGGTCGCATCCTGGTCACGCGCGGATTGGGGGCGAGGTCGGAAGTCGGGTTGAGGTAGCGAGGTCGACCGGGGTCGGGATGCGGGACGCGGATCTGGGCGTAGGTGACCTCGCCTTGGGCGATCGTCGGGAGGACGGCGCCGAGGGCTCGTGGCATGCCGTCGGGTCGCTCCTGTCTCCGCGCCCCGAGGTCGGCACCGATGCGGTTCGCGTCCAGCACGTCGGCAGGGATACCTCGGACGTTGGTGAGCCACCGGCGGATGGCTCGGCCTTCGGGCTTCCACAGCCGCTCCGCGCACTCGTCGACGTAGCGCCGGAGCCCCTCGGGATCACGGCACGCTCGGTCTACGGGCGATCGCTTCACCGCTGGCCGAGCGGGTGGCGACCAGTCGCCACCGCAGTCCGGGTGCCCGACGCGGCCGGCGAGGAAGTCGAGCGCGTCGCGGACGTTGCCTCCCTTGCACGCGACGACGAGGTCGATGGCGGTGCCACCGTCGCCGCACCCGTGGCAGCGCCAGCGCTGTTCGCCGTGGTGGCTGTGGAAGATGCTGAGCGGCGGGGTCCGTCCGGTCTGCGCATGCTGAGGGTTCGGGCAGTGCCACTTCGGCGAACGGAGCGGGCCGACGTGGGCACCGAGCAGGTCGTCGGCCAGGTCGGCCAGGTCGACCGCGGCGAGCAGGGCCTCTCGGTCGTACATGTCACGCGGCCTCCACCTCGTCGGCAGGGCGGGCGTTCATGCGGGCATCGGTGTCGCAGATCGCCGACTCGCTCGGGCCGAGTACGTGATGGACCACGGCGGTTCGACCGCCCAGCTTCCACAGCGCCCGGCCGCGGGTGAGCTGTCCGACGATCGACGCCTCCGGCTCGGTGAGGCCGAAGTGGGTGACGGCTGCGTCGAGCTGGTCGGGGGCCTGCCGGAGGATGATCTTGGTGGCCGAGTCGGCGAGGAGCCCGGCAGCGATCTTGCTGGTCGCAGTGCCGTCGTCAGCCTGGGCGACGAGGTCCGAGGCCCGGTGGGTGATGCAGAGGTTGGCGACGCCGTAGGTGCGTCCGAGCTTGAAGCAGGTCTGGAGGTAGCCGGCGGTGTGGCGGTTGCCGAGCAGCGCCCACGCTTCGTCGAGGACCTGGATGCGTTGTGGGCCGGGGCAGGCCATGAGCTGCTGGAACCAGCCGGCAGTGGCGACCATGACCAGCGGGAGGGCTTCGGAGTCCAGCGGCACCGCAGAGAGGTCGAGGACGACACCGGGTCCGTCCCAGCGAAGAGGCACCGTGGACCGCCCGTCGAACATCCCTCGCAACGACCGGGACAGGAGCTTGTCGAGGGCGTAGGCGACGTTGCTGGTCTCTGCAGCAAGGTCACGGTCGTGGGCGCGGAGCCGAGACGCCATGCCCTCCGTCGGATCGGCGACGAGGTGAGCGACATCGGTCAGCGTGGGCTCGGTGAGGGGTGCAGAGGTGAGCTGCTCGACCGCGGCGAATATGACGGCGTCCTCAAGTTGGGTGAGGTTGCGCTCCAGGACCGTGGCCACGAGCGCTGTGCACATCTCGGCGCGGCGCAGGACCTGGCGGTCCTCGGGTTCGTGCGCTGCGGCCGGTCCGGGAGCGAGCGGGTTGATGGTGGCGGTGCCGCCTGGGCTCAGCTTCACCGTTGTGAGGCCGAGGTGTTCGGCCAAGGATGAGTACTCGCCCTTGGGATCGGCGATCGCCATCCACCGTCCAGCGTTGCCAGTGCCGTAGACGGCGGCCTGGCGCCACAGCAGGCACTTCACCAGGGCTGACTTGCCGTTGCCAGGTTCTCCCAGCACCCAGCCGTTCGGGTTGGTGACCAGCCCTGCGGCGTATGCCTCGAAGGGGTCCCAGCAGAACTCGCCCCCGCCGGCAAGGAGGTCGAGGCCGACGTAGGTGCCTCGGTGACCGAGAGAGCCTTGGACGGAGAAGGGATAGATGCTCGCCACATGGGCGGTGGTGCCCCGGTGGTAGGCGAGTCGGAGCGACGAGCGGGTCACGACGCGAGGAGGGTCGAGGGGGCGAGGCCGAGCGGCAGCGACGCGGCCCAGGCAAGGTCTTGGCGGGCGTCGAGGACGCGCAGGTCCATGCCGGTCTCGCGGGCGAGCTGTTCGACGATTTCGGACTGCTTTTCGAGCTCCTCCTGGGATCGGGCGGCGACGGAGACGAGCCCGGCGTAGCCCATCTCGGGGTACCCGGCGACGAGCTCTTCCTCACGGTCGAGCAGGGCTTGGGTGGCTCGCCGGTGTCGGGCGTCGACCCGTCGCCCCTTGTCCTCCTTGGTGATGGCATCGGACTCGAGTTTCACGAGGTCTCGTTCGATGCGACGCCGGCTCTGGTGGGTGGGGACGGGCTGGAAGTAGACGGTCATCGAGCGGGTGATGCCGCCGCTGGACAGGAACGGTTCGAGCCACGCGGGAGGGACGGCGAGGCGGGGCCAGGTGCCGATCCACCAGGTGCGGTGGAACGCGGCGTCGACCTGGAGGTCTCGCCACCGGGCGTCGATCACAAGCGGCCCAGCGGTCGCGGCCCGTACGAGGGCCAGCCGCTCGACCAGGGGTCCCCGTCGGGGACGGGGCCGAGCCGAAGCGGGGTCGATGCGGGCGCGTATCAGGCGTTGCAGACCGGGTGCGTCGAGTGGGTCGTCCGCGCTGAGGCCCGCTGAACGCAGCCCCCGCAGGAGCGCCTCGGTCGAGGTGACGAGCGCACGGCGCAGTTGGTCGTCCGCGCTCCCTGCGCTGGAGCGGTGCCGCGAGAGACGTTCCTTCGAGACCGTGATGGTGACGACAGCCTCATGACTGATGGCAGTCGTCGTCCCGGAGTCGAGTAGTTCTCGGTACGAATCACGTGCCTCCGGGTTGGCGGTTCCGCGCTCGTCGGAGTCGAGCCACTGGATGTGCTCCTGCATTCCCGAGGGGCGAGCGAGGTCCGACCACGACAGGTGGGAGACGACACCCCGCTCGACGGCGTACTGGCCGAGCAGGTCACCCCATCCTGCGAGAAGTCGTTCCTGCTCGGCTCGGGGTTCAACGACGAACTGCGGGCCCGATACGGGAACCACCGTGGTGAGGGTGCGGCGGTTCTTGTCGCGGAAGGCTCCGAGTCGGGACCCGGCCCGCCAGTCGAGGTCGACGATGTCGATGCCGTCGAGGCACGGTGGCATCGGAGCCGGGTCGTCGCCGTCGGTCCACAGCGGCAGTGGGGCGTGCCACCGTCGCCCGCGGCGAAACCCCGACAGGAACCATCCGACGACGAGGGGCAGCCACTCCCAGGTGGCGTGACCGCCGATCCTGGTGAAGCTCACCACGACCGAAGCCACCACCGGCACGGCTGCGGCCGGGAGCGGCACGCCGATGGTGAGCGCGGCGACTCCGAGGACGATCCCACCCCCGAGCAGCCCGCACTGGACCACACCGAGACCGAGGAACACGCCGGCGCTGTCGAGCGGTTCGAGACGGTAGGTGCGCTCGGTCCGCTCAGCGCGCATCGCCGCCACCGCTTCGATCCGAGCGGTCCGTGCCACCGGTCCCCCGACTCGGTCGGCTCGGGCGCGGCTGCGGCGTGGAACCCTGCCCGCTCGAGGGAGGCCGTCCCGGCCGAGCGTCACCGCTGTCCACCACCGCCTCGGCGGTGCCCGTCGCTGCGGACGCGCCCCGCTTCGCGGCACGCGTGGCGCCCTGAGCGGCAGCCCGTGAGGCAACCACGGCCACGCCGATCGGGCCCGCTGCGGCTCCTGCAGCCGAGGCTCCACCGCCCGCAGCTCCGGCCGACCCAGCGGTGCCAGCGCCCGGCGCTGAACCGCTCGCGGCTCCGGCCGAGAGCGCACCCTTGGAGCCGGCACCGTTCGCGGCGGCTGCCTTTCCATTGGCGATCTGGCTGTAGCGACGGCCCGACACCATCTGCATGGTGTTGGCACCCATCATCGCCTGCTGCCCGGCACGAACCGGTCCGCCCTTGACCCCTTGGGCGATCACCGCCCCCTCGGTGATGGGCAACAGCCGGGCGATGAGCAGCGGCGAGAACGCCGACACGCCGAACGCAGCTGCGGCGGTGAGGAGGATGCCGACGGCCTGGGTGACCGAGCCACCGGGGTCCTCGGCGAAGACCTCGGGTTCGGGAAGAGCGGTGACCTCACCCCCCGATCCCGCGCCCACGGCCGCGGCCGCAGCGACCGACAGGGCGATGGCGATGACCAGCTTCGAGACGATGAGTGCGACGAGCAGGTCAAGGAGCTTCCGGCTGGCGCCGCGTGTGGCCGGCCACAGTCGGGCGGCGAACACCAGCGGGGCCAGCGCGACGACGATGTAAATGAGCGCGGACCGCACGACGAGCTCGGCCACGAGGATCAGTCCGGCGAGCACGGTGACGATCCCCAGGATGAACACCACGAACGCGGTAGATGTCCCGCCCGAAAGGTGGCTGAGGGTTGCGACGACGGCTCCGAACTCGGAGATGTCGTCCTGGAAGTTGCCGAGCACCTCGCCCGAGAGCGCGTCGGTGAGCTGGATGAGGATCTGCGTGATCGTGACGAGGCCGACCATCCCGATGATCGAGATCGGAAGCTCGAGGCCGATGCGGCGGAGCATCCCGCCGACGTCACCGCTGAGTGTTCCCTGGACGATCCCGGCGAGGAGGAACAGCAGGAGGAGGCTGGCGCCGATGCCGACGGTGGTGGCGTAGGGGCCGTCTCCGGTGACGAACCAGTCGGCCTGGACGTTGGGGTCGGTCGAGTCGAGGAAGAAGTTGAAGACCCCGCCGACCACCCACACGACGGCGTCGACGATCCACGCGACGAGCCCGCCGATGATCATCTCGAAGCCCGCGGTGGCGACCCCGCCGACGAAGCCGGTGACCTTGTCGATCGCCCAGCCGATCGGGTTGGGGAAGCCGATGCCGAGGATCATCGGACCGCCTCCCCGTCGAGACGGGTGAAGCCGTCCAGTGCGTCGTCGAACGGCACCGCGTCCCAGGGCTGGTCCTGAGGACCCGACAGCGGCGTCGGACCGGGCGCGTCGCGGACGCCGTCGACCCGCCAGTCACCGTCGACCCACGCCAGGTCGAGCGTGACGGTCCTGAATTCGCTCTGAGGTGCGGCGACCTCGGCGGCCGACAGGATGGTGACCACCCAGACCGACACCCGTGCGTCGTCGGCATCGTGGTGCTCGACCCGCCACGCCAGCGGGCGCACGAGCCACCAGATCCGACCCGGCGATGCGCCGAGCTGCTCACGAGCGGTCGAAACCTCGAGCACGATCTCGTCGGCCATGCGTGGGGCCGCGACGGGTGTGGCGATCTCGGCGATCGCGTCTCGGATCTCGTCGTCGGTGAAGTAGAGCCAACGCTGCGACGCCGTCGCGTAGCTGACAGCCGCGGCGACAGCGCCGTCTTGGTCCGCGGCGAAGCCGACATCGAGGCCGGCCCGTTCCAGGCTGGGCCCCGAGCCCCCGGCCGGTGCCGAGGGTCGTGGTGTCGGCTCCTGCGACTCGGCGGCGGTCGACTCGGTGCGATCGTCGCCGCCTCCAAAGAAGCGCGTGACCGTCACGCCTGCCACGAGCATGACCGTGGCGATCGCCGCGAGGACGACGGTGCCTCGCTTGGGAGCGGGGGAGGTCGCCGGCATCAGCTCGCCGCCTCGAAGAGCATGTTGACCGCGGTGGGAGCGACCCCGGCGAGGATGGCTCCGACCACGCCGCCCATCGCCAGTGCCTTGCCGCGGCTGGCGCCGCCGTAGCTGCCGCCCTCTCGCGCCAGCCCGTACATCGCGGCTCCGATGAGCAGCGCGCCGAGGCTGCCCCACAGGGCCAGCATCTGCGACCAGTTCAGGAGCTTCTGGATGAGGTCGGCACCGGGCATGCCATCGGAGTTGGGGTCGACGTCGACCTGGGCAAGGACGCCGATGAGTCGGATCATCGGGTCACCTCCTTCGAGACGGGGCGGGTGTGCACCCCTGTAAGCCGCGAAGCCGGTCGAAAACCGACAAGAAGTTGCGCGGGAACCTCGCCGATCCGCGGCCTACACCCGCATGGAGAAGCCAACGAAGGTGGCCTCGGCCATCGCCCTCACGTTCCTGCTGTTCATCGGCGGCCTCGTCGCCATCCCGTTCCTGGCGGTGGCCGCGGCCGGCGACTCGCCGGGCTGCGGTGCCGCCGGGCCGGTCGAGGTGGAGGACGACGGCACCCCGAGCCTGCTCGGCCCGTCCACGCTCACCGTCGCCGACCTGCGCACGTGGTGGACCTCAAGCGGACGGGGCCAGCCGACGCGCCTGCAGATGGACATCGGCGACCTCATCGCGGTCTACCTCAGCGAGGGCGACGCGGAGGGCGTGCGGGGCGACATGGCCTTCGCGCAAGCCGTGGCCGAGACCGGCTACTTCACCAACAGCGACACGTCGATCAACAACTTCGCCGGCATCGCCCACTACGACGGCGCTGCGTCGGGTGCCGGGTTCGCCGACCCGCTCATCGGCGTGCGTGCCCACATCCAGCTGCTGAAGAAGTACGCCGGAGGAAACGACGTCGCCCTCGCCAACCCTGACGTCTCCCCGAACGCCGGCGCCTCAGCCGGCACGTGGGGCGGGCTCGCCGGCACATGGGCGACCTCCCCTACCTACTGGACGCTGCTGAGTGACGTCTACGGCTCGATGCTCGAAGCCGCGGGCCAGACGGCGGCGACGCCGTGGGACACCTCGGCGGGCTGCCCGGCCGGCGACCTGGCGCTGGCCGGCGACTACGCACTCCCGGTGGAGCGCCGTTGGTACGACGAGCATCCCGAGTGGTTCACGAAGCCCCACCACGACTACCCGGCGGCGGACATCCCGGTCCCCACCGGCACGCCCCTCTACGCCGTGACCAACGGAGTGGTCGTGTCGACGCCCACCAGCGGACGCTGCGGCATCGGCGTCGTCCTCAACGGCGACGACGGCGCCCAGTACACCTACTGCCACGGCGTCCCCGGCAGCCACGCCATCGCCACCGGCGACCGCGTCACGGTCGGCCAGCACCTCATGGACAGCGCCTCGACCGGCAACAGCACCGGCCCCCACCTCCACTTCGCCATCAAGGTCGACGGCACCGCGAGGTGCCCGCAGGCTCTGCTCGCAGGCATCGCAGCCGGGCAGCCCGTCACCCCGGCCGCGCTCCCGACGAGCGGGTGTTCGTAATAGCCGTCTCCTGATCTTCGCCCCGACTCCAAAGAATGGGTGGCAAGGTGTTCGTCATGCCACGAGGTGAGTTGTGGGAGCTCATCGACGCACGGCCGCGAAGTCGTGCCGCCGACCTGTCGAAAGCTGACATCCCACCCGCATTCGGCGTCTACGCCTGGTATCGCGAGGGCGTGCCGGTCTATTCGGGTCGGGCTCTCGGCGCTGATGGACTTCGGGCACGAATCTGGAAGAACCACCTCGGCACGCACCACGACCTTTCCCGCTCCTCGTTCCGCCGCAACGTCTGCGAGCACCTGGGCATCGCTGCGACGGATCGGACACGACTTCGTCCCACCGTCATGACTCCAGAAGAGATCGCTCCAGTCAACGCCTGGATTCGCGAGTGCGAGGTGGCATGGATCGAGTTCGCCACGGACAACGAGGCCAAGGAGTTCGAGAAGTCTCTCCATGCCGAGTGGCTGCCCCCGCTGAGCAAGCGGTGACAGTCGAAGTCACAATCGCCTGAGCTGAGTGCAGTTGGCGCTGCCTCGACCCGTCACTTGCATGATTCGCCGCCGGCCAGATCGAGGCGGAGTTGCTCGACTTGGTCATCGGGGTCGCCGAGGTCAGCCTGCTCGAGAGCGGCTGCGTGCTCCTGGAAGACGTGCTCCGCAGCTGAGCGGTCGCCGGACTCGATGTGGGCGCGCATGAGCGCAGCCACGACGCCTCCGTTGAGCGGTGCGGCCTGAAGGAGGCGGCGGAGGTCATCGACGGCGGTGCCGGGCTGGCCGAGGTCGATGCAGAGCTCGGTGAGGGCCTTCGCCACTCCCGCGATACGCAGCTCCCAGGTGGTGGCGTGGTGCTCGAAGTCGACCCAGCCGTAGGAAGCTCGGGCCTGGTTCCCGTAGCTGAAGGGTCGGCCGGTCACGAGGTCGAGCGCAGTGCGGTAGCTCTCGACGGCGTCAGCCGGGCCTTGATGCACCGCCTGAGCGACGTGCCAGTCGAACAGCTCGACGTCGGTTCGCACGGCGTCACCGATGACGTAGGTGCCGCGCTCGTTCGGCGGGAGATGGTGGGAGCCGATGGCATCACGGCAGATGCTCATCGTCTCGCGCAGGCGCTTGCGGTGTGACGTGCCGTTCGATCCGAACCAGCACGCTTCCTCGATGCGTTCGGAGGTCACCGATCGGTTGAGGGCCAGATAGGCGAGGACCGCGGTCGGCTTCGGGTGCAGCTTCTTGGCACCGCCCTCGACCCGGATGTCGCCGAGCAGCCGCACGAGGATCTCGTACTCGGGCGGACTAGCCGGCTCCGACGGCTCGACCTCCTCGATCGCCTCGGCCGGCGGCGGCGCGTCGTCGAGGTCGAACCCTTCGCGGTGGTCCTCCTCGGCCTCAGGGTCTGGCTCGGAGATGCAGATGAGGCGGCCCATGTCCTCGAGTGCGGTCTCGTCGACCTGCTGCGGGACGAACGACAGGTCGACGTCGTCGAGATGGATCATCTCCTCGTCGGACGTGATCGTCGTGAGGGCACCCTCGAACACGTCGGCCACGACCACGGCCACAGCGGACGGGCGGTTGTCGAGGAGCAGGTCGAGCAGCTCGGGCGGAGGCGGCTTGGTGGCGATCACGACCATCGGCATGAGCGCTTCGTGGTCGGGGTCGTGCCCTCGGCCGACGAAGGCGTTGGGCCACTCGTTCACCTCGAGCGCGTTGTGGGAGGCGTGTACCCATGCGGTCAGGTCCTTGGCGAAGTCGTCCCACGTCTCCTTGTGCGTGAGGTGCGGAAGCCCGGCAGCCTCCGGTTCGATCAGGTCGCCGACGGAGATGACCCGGTTGCCGACGGCCAGGGGGGACAGCGCGAGTTCGGTGAGGATCGACCGGGCGAGGCGTCGAGCGGCCGCGACGTCTCCGGCGAGGGACACGACACTGTCCACCTCGAGGTCGAGGTACAGGTGCGCCCCCTCATCGGGCTGGCCGATGGTGACGAGCAGGGGCGCCGGGCGCGAGGGACCGTCGAGGTCAATCTCGACGTTGATGGCATGATCGAGCGACCAGACGACACCGTCCCCTTCGGACAGCCATCCTGGCGGCGCGTCGGGGGTCGGCTTGTCGAGCAGTACTTCGAGGCTGTCTGCCGAGTGCCGTACGAGTCGGGGTCGGCATCTCGCTCCCGACTCAGCGAGGGCGACTGCCAGTTCTCCGAGGGCGTACTGGAGCTCCTCGATGAGCTCCTCGTCGGCCTGGGCCACCATCGCCTGGTGCAGTTGTCGGTCCTCAGGGTCTGGTGTGGGTAGCTCAGCTCCGTCGTGATCGAGCGCAAACTCACGTCGACGCTTCTGGATCAGCCGCTTGGCGCCAACGGCCATCGCCACGCTGGTGAGTCCGCCGAGCGTCAGCCACACGGGGACCGCGTTCGACTCGTCGTCGCTCCCTCCGCTGTCGACTGGGGTGACTTCCCCAGCTGTCGCGGATGCGTCGGTGGCAGCAGCCGGGATGGTGGCGGTCGTCGGAGGTGAGGTGGTGGGCGAAGCAGTGGAGGGTGCGGTGGTCGACGGCGCCGTAGTCGACGGGGTCGTGGTCGGCGGCTCGGGAGCTGGGGGAGGAACCTCGGGGATCGGCTCCGCGGGCGCTGGTGCTGGTTCGACCGTCGGAGCGTCGGCGTGACCGGTTGGGGGAAGGACGAGGACCTGGCCGGGGTGGATGAGGCTGGGGTTGGCCGGGTCGACGAGGCGGTCGTGGTTGGCAGTCATCACGTCACGCCAATACGGCACGGTCTCGGGATCGGTCGGCTCACGGTCCAGGTCGTCGGCCAGGCGATCCTCCGACATGTCCCACAGGTTGTCGCCGGGTTCGACGACGACCTCGGTCGCGGTAGAGGACGAAGCGGGTTCGGGTGCCTCGCCACCGGTCGGGCCATCGGCGGGCAGGTCGAGCACCCATCCGGCCCGCAGCTGCTCGTCGCCGATGCCGATCACATGGCCGTCCGTCATGGTGCGACCGAGGTTCAGGGCCTGGACCTCCCGCCAGCGCAAGCCAGCGCCCAGCTCTCGCTCCGCGATGGCCCAGTAGGAGTCGTGGCGTTCCACCGTGACCGTGCGGCTGGCAGTCCCCGGGTCCGAATCGACCGAGGCCGAAGCAGCGCTTGGTTGGGGCGGCGTGAGGTTGACCGTGGAGGCAGGGGCTCGAAGGTCGATCACCGACTCGGCCACCTCGATCGGAGCCACCACGGCGACCGGGTGAGCGGGCGCGGCGACTGCCCGGGCGGGCTGGAGCGGCGCGACGAGCATGACGATCCCCGCGACGAGACGGGCGGCGGCGGCCTGGAGGCCAGGAGCGAGCGGAAGGTCTCTCGGCGGACGACCTCGTACGGCTCCGATGGCCTCGACGAGGAAGGCAAGGGCGAGTTGTGCCCAGGCCAGCCATGCGATGACCGCGAGTGCGTTGACGATGAACGCGTCGGTGATCCCGGTGTTCATCGCCCGCGAGAGCGTCTCCCCATCGGGGACCGACGTCGGGAGGGGCCAGCCGACCAAGACCGCGAGACCGATCGGGACGCCGACGAGCAGCGCTGCGGTGGCGATCAACGAGATCAGGCCCCGCGCGACAACGGAGCCTCGGCGGGTCATGGCGCTGCCTCCTCGACGGCGCTGGCGGTCTCGGTGACGGTGATCGTGCGGTCCTGGCCAGGGAGGATGTGGAGCGGCTGGGATCGGGTCACGGTCACGGTGATGTCGGCTCCGGCCACCGATGCGGTGCCGGTCGCGCCGACCTGGGTGAGGTAGTCGAGGGCGGCGGCTTGGGCTTCGGCAGGGTCGAGGCGGGGCTCGCTGGTCTGACGGAGGTGGGTGATGTCGATCTGCTGCGCGCCGGCGCGGGCGGCTTGTTCGGCGTCGTTGCGGGCGGCGTTGTGGGCGTGGATGATCTGGCCGCCGTCGTAGGCCATCCCGGCGACCATCACGAGCGCAGTGGCGATGACGGCGACGAAGCCGGTGATGCTGCCGCGCTCGTCGGTGAGGATGGTCATGGCCCATCGCTCCGGTAGGTGTCGATGACTTCGGTGGAGGTGGCGGTGAACGACCGGGTTCCCGGGACGCCGAGGAGGGTGACGTCGGCCATCGAGGCGTCGCAGCGGACCGTGATCGTCACGGTCCCACCGGGTTCGAACCCCGAGGTGTCGACCGACGTGTCGAGTTGTGAGCACGGAACGCCGGCGGCGGCAAGGTTGGCTTCGACCACCGCTCGGGCGTCGTCGATCGCGGCTGCTGGGTTCTGGCGGAGCGATGCGGCTCGAGCGCCCTCGGCCGCAGCGCGCTCGACGTTGCCATCGGCTTCGGAGACTTTGCCGGCGTACACGACGAGGAGCATCAGGAACACGAAGGCGGGGGCGATCACTGCGACCTCGACCGAGATCGAACCGCGCTCTGAGCGCCAGGAGGGAGCGTTCATCGTTCGGGCTCCGGGATGAACCGCTCGACGGGGGCCTGGCTGCGGGCCGTGACCGACCAGGAGAATCCGGGCACGAGCTGCGGCGCGTCACCATGGACCTCGGCGACGACGACGGTGGGCTGACGGTCGACGGTCACCGTGATGTTGTCGAGGTTGCCGGACTGCGCGAGGTAGCTGGATGCGGCAGCCTCACCCTCCGCTGCGCTGCCGTCGCTCACCTGGGCGGCATCGACGGCTTCGGCCGCGGCGGCGTTGGCGACCTGCTTGGCGTGCCACCACAGCCCGTACTGGACGATGAGCATCAACCAGAGCAGGACGGCCGGGAACAAGATGGCGACCTGGATGGTGGTCATCCCCCGTTCGCTGCGGAGTCGGCCGGTCATCGGCGTCAGCCTGCGGGCTGTTCCGGTGTGGGGATGTTGTCGGCGTTGCCCTTGGCCGCGGTGTAGATGATGCCGAGCACGACGATGGCGGCACCGACGAGCAGGAAGGTGATGACCGCGACCTCGGTGGTGGTCATGCCTCGTTCGTCGGAGAAGTCGATGTCGACGCCGAACCGGGCGCAGAGGTAGTCGAAGACCAGGGTTGGATCGGGCATGGCTGGGTCCTTTCGGGCTGGGGTTGGCGGCTCGCTCAGGGTTGGGGCCCGCTCACCGAGGTGATCTGGGCGATGGCCGGATAGGCGATGAAGACGAGGAAGCCGAAGAGGAGGACGGCGACGGGGACGGTCATCCGTTCCGTGGCGGCTTCTGCCGCTGATTCGGTCTCGGCGATCTGGTGGCCTCGGAGGGTGTCGGCCTTGGCGGCGAGCGAGGCGCGGATCCGTGCACCGTGGGATCCGGCGAGCGAGACGCTGGCGGCCAGTTCTGCGAGCTCGCTGACGCCGAGACGTTCGGCCAAGCCGGCGAAGGTGTCCCAGGGTGACTGGCCGGTGAGGCGCGCACGGCGCAGTTCGCTGCGGATGGTCTGGTAGCCCCATCCGTCACCGGCGTCCGCGGCCGCGTGCAGGGCGGTCTCGATGCCCGCTCCACCGGCGAGGAGCACGTTCACCAGGTCGAGGTAGGAAGAGAGGGTGTGTCGGAACGCTCGACGTCGGCGCTCGGCTTCGTCACGGAGCAAGAAGTCAGGAAGCACGAACCCGGCAACGCAGGTGACCAGCGACAGGACGCCGACGACACCGATGGGCAGCGCCATGCCGGCGAGGACGAGCCCGGCGGCCGCCATGTTGGGGACGAGCAGGCCGGCGACGCCGCCGAGGAGCTTGTCGAAGGCGTGGCGTTCGGGGGTACGGCCGACGAGCTCGAGCTCGCGCCGCAGTCCGGTGCTGTCGTGGCCGAAGGCTTCGACGATGCGCTGCGAGACGGAGCCGACTCGGTCGATCACCGGGTCACCCGTCGGGACCTCGGCACCGATCGGCGCGCCGGGCTTGGCCAGGTCGCTGAGGATCGCAGCGATCGGTGTCGGTCGTGGTGCGAAGGCGCGCCAGATCAGCAAGACCCCGAGCCCGAGACCGGCCCCGAGGACGAGCATGACGGCCGCGTTCATGGTTCGACTCCGGTGAGTGACGGGCTGGTGGCCCGAGCGGTGAACCGGTCGGGCAGGTCGATGCGTGCCATGCGGGTGAGCAACCAGCCTCCGGTGGCGAAGATCGCCCCGACGATGGCGAGGACGAACTGGCCGGCCGTGGTGTCGTAAACCTCGAGGTACTCCCGGTTGACGAGGGCGAGGAACACGACGGCCACTGCGACGACGCCCACGATCACCTTTGTGGCGGTTCGGACGCGGGAACGACCGACCTCGACCCGGATGCGCATCCGCGCTTCGCCCCGGGTTGCTTCGGCGAGCCGGGACAGGAGGCTGGACAGGTCGCTCGCTTCCATTCGGGCGGCGATGACGAGCGCTGCGACGACGAGGTCGCCGGAGGGATGGTCGAGGTCCTCGCCGAAGGCGACTAGGGCGTCGGGAAGTCGCTGGTGCTCGAGGCGCAGTACCAGCCTGCGGACCTCGGTCTCGATCGGCGCTGGCGCAACCGGCGCGGTCGCCACGATGGCTTCCTCCAGCCCGGAGGCGGCGACGATCGAGTCGCGGATCATCTCGGTCCAGGAGGCAATGGCTTCGGTGCGGGCGATCGCCTTCTCGCGTTGCGCCCGACCGCCGAGCACACCTGGCAGGGCCGCGACAGCCAGGGCGGCGAGGACTCCGCCGACGATCCAGCCGGTGACGGCCCAGACGACGACGAACGCTCCCACACAGCACGCGGCGCGGGTAACGCCGGGGCCGCCGATGACGCGCCTCGCACCGCCGCCGATGCCCTCGAGCACGGGACGACCCGAGACGCCAGCGATGACGAGGAGCAGTCCGAGCGCGACGCCGGCCGCGAGCGCGGCAATCACGAACGCGCTCATCGCCACCACCCGTTGGCGAGCGCGTGAGCTTCGACGTCGAAGCCGTACCGGTCGAGCTTGTCGACCAGCTCACGTGAGGGCGGGGCTGCCGGCACGGCGGCACCGGTCGGGTCGGGTCGCCACAGCTCGTTGGACACGACCTGCGCGCCTTCGACCGTTCCGGTGACCTGGCGGATGCTGGTGATGCGCCGGTCGCCCTCGACCCAGCCGAGGTGAACGATCAGATCGACGGCGTTGGCGACGAGCAGGTTCGTGACCTCGGGGGTGAGGCGTTCGGGCGCCATGGCGGCGTACATGGCGAGGCGACCGAACACGCCCTTGGAGGAGTCGGCGTGGATCGAGCACATGGACCCGTCGTTGCCCTGCGACATGGCGAGCAGCATCGGCAGGACCTCGGCGCCGCGGACCTCGCCGACGATGACGCGGTGGGGGTCCATGCGCAGCGCCGAGCGCACGAGGTCTGCCAGGGTAAAGGCGCCCACACCTTCGGTGTTCGCCTCGCGTGCCTCGAGCGTCTCGTGGTCGGGGTGGAGGTCCTCGAAGCGTTCGAGTCCGATCTCGAGTGAGTCCTCGACGGTGATGAGGCGCTCTTCGGCGTCGATCTCGTTGATGAGGCAGCGAAGCATCGTGGTCTTGCCGGTGCCGGTGCCTCCGGCGACGATCAAGTTCGCTCGGGCCTTGACCGCCGCGGCGAGGAAGCCGGCGAGGAGGTCGTCGCACACGCCTCGGTCGACGAGCTGGTCGACCCGGTGGATGTCGAAGTCGTGGCGACGGACGGTGACGGTCGGTCGGCCCGACACCGCCATCAGGGCGTGTAGCCGGTCGCCATTGGGGAGTTGGAGGTTCAGTTCCGGTTGGGCGTGGTCCCAGCGACGTTCGCTGCGACCGAGCCGCCGAGCGGCGGTGGCGATGAGATCCACGAGCTCGTCGTCGGAGGCTGCCACGGCGGGACCTCGCTCCTTGGTCCCGTCGCGCAGGGTCAGCCAAACGCGGTCCGAGCCGGAGATGTGGATGTCTCGAATCGATGGGTCGTCGAGCAGGGGTTGCAGGCGGGCGAGGCCGTGGAGCCGGTCGAGGACGGCGGCGGTGACGGCATCCTCGGTGGGTTCGTCGAGCGGTGCCTGCCCGGCCGAGTAGGCGTCGGCGGCGAGTCGGCGCAGCTCGTCGGCGAGCAGCTTGCGGGCCAGGGCCCGTTCATCCGAGAGCGAGAGCCGGGCCCTCCCGGCCTCATCGTGCGAGGCGTGGGTGGCAGTCAACGCCTCGCCGACGATGCGGTGGAGCCGAGCGACCAGCTCGGTGTCGACACCGTCGGCGGCGTGGCGACCTCGCGGTTCAGCGCCGTTCAGGCCGGTTGCCAGCGATGGAGCGCTCATCGGGACAGCACCGCCTCGCCAGCTGACGTGGGGACTGTCGCGAAGCGGGCCTCGGTGATGTCGCCGAGGGCGACGACCGATCGGGCGAGGCGGGATCGTCCGATGGCCTTCGATGACGCGCCGCCGTCACGGAGGTGCTCCGCCGTTGCGGGGTCGTCGGGAAGGTGAGCGAGGACATCGCATCCGAGAGCGTCAGCAACGTCGCCCGCTCGGTAGGGACCGTTGCCCGCCAGGACGACGGCGACCTCGCCCCTTGCCGATCGGCGCAGGGCCCCGAGGGCGTGCGCTGCGCTCACGACCTGTTCCGCCACCGGCCGGATCACGACCGCCACCAGGTCGGCCGAGTCGACGAGTGCGGCTCGCCGCCACACTCCACCTCCGTCGACCACGGCCCACCCGTCGGATCGAGCGAGGACCGACGCGATCCGCTCACCTGCCGAGCGCCACAGCGCCTCGGCGGCCTCTCCCGAGTCGGGCCCGACCAGGACGGCGACGCCGCCTGCGTCTTGCGCGTGGTCAAGCCAGCCACCGGGCTGGGTCGGGTTCGACGCGGCGAGAGTGACAAGCCCCGGCTCACGGCCGAGGCCATAGCGGACTGCCACGACGCCACCCGCCAGGTCCGCCTCCACCAGCGCGGCGCCCTCGAAGCGGGCGGCGAGCAGCAACGCTGTGGTCGTGACGCCCGGAGCACCCCGCGCCGAGCACAGCGCGACCGTCTTCACGGCGACACCTGCACCAGTCGCAGCGACCCTGATCCAGCCGCAGCAGCGACCGCCTCGGCGTCAGCTTCTGTGGTGAGGACCGATACCAGCCTCCGGTCGCCCGTGAGTTCCTCGACCGAGACCACCGTTGCTTCGCGGGCGATCACGTTGCTCGAGCTCGTGCCGCCGTCGTCGGCGGAGCCATCGGTGGCTTCGGAAGCGGCCGTGTCGCCCGAGCGAACGATGGTCACGCGGTCCCCCGGCGCCAGGCCCAGGTCCGGGTACCCGCCCGGATCCAGGGAGAGGCCGACGATGCCTTCGCCTTCTTCGAGCGTCGGGCGGTCGGCCACCACCGAACGGGTCACGAGCGTGCCCGGCGCCAGATCGACCAGAGCGACCCGACCGACCACCTCGGTCATCTGGGACTCACCCATCCGAGCCAAGGCGTCGTCGCTCGAGACGTAGACGACGCGGAGGTCGTCCGATGAGATCACATCCCCTCGTTCGACCGTTCCGACAACGGCGAGAGCAGGCGATCGGTCGACCGCGCTCAGGTGCCACAGGACGGCACCGAGGGCGAACACCGACATGACGAGGACGCCGACCACGAGCTCGGGCATGCGCACCCGACGGCCGGGTGGGGCGAGGGAGATGGTTGCGGAGGATCCGTGGCCGTTCGAGCTGGGAGTGCCGGCGCGCGGGGTGCGGACGGTCGGTGTGCTCGCCATCTCAGCCGCCTCCTCGAGTTCCGATCGCCTGGATCTCGCCGACTTCGACATCGATGCTCGACCTACGGGCGATGGCGGGAAGCGTCCCTCCGAAGGGGGCGTTGGACGTCCAGGTCACCTCGAGCCGAACAGTGGCCGACAGGTCGAACGTGCCGGCATCGCTCGACGCGGAGGAGTGCCGGTAGGTGTGCGTGCAGTTGCTCGCCTCCTCGGCCGCTCCCGGAGTCCACGCCGTGCCCGGGCCCGTGCACACCACGCTGTCGCCGTCTCCGAGCCCCCAGGTGACCGACACGGGTCGGGCGGTCACGGTCGACCACACCCGGCCGGCCTGCGCCGTCGCCGTGTAGCCATGCCACCAGCCGCCGTCGATCCATAGCCACGTCGGGATCTGCACATAGAGGCGCCCGGCTCCCGAGGGGCTCGTCCTGATCGCTGGTGGGGCGATCTGCACCGAGGCCAGCGCCTGCTGGGCGAGAGCCAGGGGATCGACGAGGCCACCCTCGGGGATGATGAAGTAGCCGCCGACTTCGACGGCGCCGACGCCCTCGCACCAGTACTCCAGCCACCGTCCGGTCTCGGAGTGCTGCGTCTCCAAAGAGTCGACGTCGTAGATCGACGTCTGGAAGTCGTCCTCGATGACGACGTGCCACTCACACGGGGGACCGCTCCCCCCACCGCCGCCACCGGAGCCACCGCCGCCCCCCGGCGAGGTGGTCCCGTCGCCGGCCGTCGCCGTCGGGTCCCCTTCACCGTCGACGTAGGCGCCACCACCGCCGCCGGGTGGACGCTCGTCGGCACCAGCGGGCGAGGCCACCAGGACGAGGAGCATCGCCGCCGCCACGCCGATCATGAAGCGAGCGCGCATCCGGCCACCCCCTCGAATCGCTGCAGCAGACGGGCGGCCGACACCTTCCACACGCCGTCGACTCGGGTCATCTCGGCCTGGACGTTGTGGGTGTTGACCTCGTCGTTGACCACCTCTCCGGTGTCCCGACGAACGACGACGCCGTCGGCCACGACGCACTCCTGCACGACAGCACGGTCGCCTTCGATCTCGACGACGGTGACCCGCTGGATGTTGTGTGGCTCGGCAGCACGCTGGAAGGCGAGGCCCTGGTCGAGGTTCGACTGCGTCTCGGCGATCACCGTGTCGAGCTGTTCACCGGTGGCGTACTCGCGAAGCGCTGGGTCGCTCGGATCAGGCGTGCCGGAGTTCGCTTCGAAGCGGGCGTTCCAGTAGCCGATGTAGCGGTCGATCACCTCCTGCTCCGCGGAGGTGCCAGGTGCAGTCGTCGCCGTCGACGCACCCGCCGCCGTCGTGGTCTCGCTCGTCGTCGAGGTGGTCGACTCGGTGCTCGACGTCGACGCCTCGGTCGTCGTGGTCGACGCGGGGCTGGCTTCGCCGTCGTCTCCGCAGCTCGTCCCCGCCAGCAGCAGCGCAGCTGCGATGCAGGCTGCCACTGCGCGGTGCCTCGAGTGATCGAACCAAGGCATGGTCGTGCCTCCTCGTCCGGGGGGACCCGGACCCAGCGTCCGCTGGCCCATCGAGATGGGACGGCGAGGGGCCGATGCCGCCTGGCCGAGGCCCTCGAGTACGCCGGGTTGGGAGGTCCGCCTCGTATCGGTCAGGCAGACAAGACCGGGCAACGTGCACGCACAGCCACCGATGACGGTACCGGATCGGCTCGAAGTTGTCGCCTGGTCGGTGCGGCACGACATCGAAAGTGCCGTTCTCACCGATCAGCTGGCCAACGGGAGCAGGCGCAGCCGACGCTCCGCCCGGGTCCGGCGACGCCACATCGCGTCGGCAGACATGTCCATGTCGGCCGCGACCTCGACGAGGGACTCGCCGCCAACCCGTGTGCGGAAGATCGTCGCCAGCGCGGCGCCCGACACAAGCCCTCGATCCCGGGCGGCGAAGAGCTCCTCGATCACGGCCTTCTCGACCACGACCTCCTCGGGCGTCTGGGCCGGATCGACGCTGCATCGGGAGACCGCCTCGTCGTTCGGGATCGCCAGCCCGTCGACACGGGTCCGGAGCAGCTCCTTGCGGACGTCGAGTAGGACGTTGCCCGCCACCGGGCCGCACCGCTGGCTCGGGTAGGTGCGGATCCGGTTCCACGCCATCGAGACGACCTCGCCCACGGCGTCGGGATCGTCATGGGCGACCTGGGTGGCGAGGCGGACCAGCCCACCGAGCAGCGCCTGGAGCAGCGTGCGCGCGGCGATCTCGTCGTCAGGAGCTTCGGCGGCGAGAACGCGCAGCGCCTGGTCGCCCCAGCGGGGGCGGCTGCGGGTGTCCACGAAGTCGTCGACGCTGTGAGCCGTTGCCAGCGCGGGGTTGCGGGACGTCCAGCGCATCAACGCTCGACGGGCTGCCGGGGAGCTCGCCACGTGGGCCCACTCCTCGTTCAGCGATTGCACGATCCATGCCATCGGGAACCTCCAGGTGTCAGTCGGACACCAGGAAGATCCGCGCGGCACATCCCGTTGGCTGTCCCGCTACCTATCCCGTTGGCGAGATTCCTCGAGATTCCTCACCGGGCTACCCAGCGGGACACCCCGCCCTGCTGCGCCGGTGCAGCGATCGTGGCCGGCGAGGTGCCTTCGCCGAGGACGCATGGCGGGTTCTGCTGGAGCTGCCGGTTCGGCTGACCGCGTACGGGCCCCATCCGAGGTTGCGATCACCCGGACTCCTGATCCCACTCGGGGGGCCGAGGCTCGCCGACGAACCGCGCCGCGCTGCTCGTACGTCCTTCAACGGGATCGGACCACTCAACCTCCTCAATGACCGATCGCACCGACGGCAGCATCTCCCGCGCATCACACTCCGCCCGATACTCCGGCGTGAGGAAGTCCGGATCGCGAGTTGTACCCGTGCAGTCGTACTCGTACGCCGAGATCTCTCCCTTGAGGAACGACTCGATCATGGGGAGCCGCTTCGGCAGCGGGATCTTCCGCCAGAACGGGGAAGACGCCCACTCGGCTACCTCAGGATCGATCCCGATGCCCGGGTTGATGCGGAGGGATACCTGATCAGTCCATGGTGTGGCGCAGATGCGAGCGACCTGGGCGTAGCCGTCGATGAGCACTCGCTGTCCCCACTGAAGCGTGAGGGTGGCATCGCCGGAGACCTCGATGACCGGCTCGACCTCGGCAAGGTAGGCGGTGCTGACCGTCAACCTGCGATGCCGGTCGATCCTTGCGAGCTCGTTGACCCAGCCGAGGTAGTTGGCGTCAGCGTCACCGTTGAACGGCTGCATCTGGAGGAGCATCGCCCGGTGGTGCGGTGCAAGGTTCCGCAGCCTGGACTCGTTGCTCCGCCACGCTTCCAGCGACGAGTAGATCGGGTACTGAAGCCGACCGTCGTCCGGGGGAGGCATGCACCCGGTTACGTAAACGCATGCGGACCAGACGATGTAGTCGAGACATGCCCGTGCGTTGTAGAGCCACTCGCCGAGCTCAATTGCGAACACCGCAGGCAAGGGCTGCTGCTGGGTGACCGTGAGGATGTGTACGCCGTCGCCCTGATGGACGAGCTCGAAGTCGAACGGCCGTTCCTCAAGGAAGTCGTTCCAGAGCTCAACGAGCGCCGCCCGATGCGCCGCCATCCGATCGACGCGTAGCCAGCAGGAATCGAAAGGTCGTTCGCGCATTGCGCAGAGTTTGGCCGCGCCCAGAGGGACGGCGACGCCAAGATTCTCCGCGGGAATTGGGGCGGTCCGCGGCCTACAGGGGCATGGAACGTGATCGTGATCTTGTCTTCACCCCTGTCAATCACCCGGACCCGAGGGTCCGTCAGGTCGGGTTCGACCTGACGGACACCTACGTCGAGCAGTGCTGGTCCGCGGTCGTCGGGCCCAGCGCAACGCTGCTGTTGCGCCGGCTGCCCGAGATGTGGCGACATCAGGTCCCCGCCGAGCTTCCTGCCGGCGAGTTCAGCCAGTCGCTCGGCCTCGGCGCCGGCACTGGTCCGAACAGCCGGTTGGCGTCGACGATGGACCGCCTGGTGCGGTTCGGCCTCGCGCGGTCGGACGGGTCCGGTGGGCTCGACGTCTACCTCGAGGTCCCTCCGCTCCAGCCCCGCCAGCTGGAGCGGGTGCCGGGGTGGACTCGCTCGGCCCACGAGCGGTTGTTCACCGCGCACCTCGAGGGCTTCGAGGGCGTCGCCGAGCACCGGTCCAAGGTGACCGCGGCGACGGTCGACCTCGATCAGTTTCGCCACCGGGCCACCCATCCCGAAGTCGCCGCGAACGGTCAGCAGCAGGCCCTCGGGCGATGAGCCTCAAGCGCCGTCCCGGCTCCCTGGGAAGTCCGTTCCGTCCGGCGACCGTCGTCGCTCCTGAACGGCAGGTCTGGCGCGCACACATTTGCAGGTTCCCCTACGGGGAACCTGCTGGGTGTCCGGTTGGCGGTTCGTGGTGAAGTTCACCGTCACCCCGCTGGGCGGCGGCCGGGCCGACACGGCCCGGGTCGTCGACTCGATCGTGAGGTACCTCCAGCCACCCGCCCTGAAGGGGCAGCAGTCCCCGGGTGCGTCGCCGTCGGGATCGTCAGGACCCGATCGCTACTACGCCGATACGGGCGAGGAGCCTGGTCGTTGGCTGGGGCGCTCTGCCCGCACAGCGGGCCTGGCCGGGCCGGTCGGCCGGGATGACTTCGCGTCGGTGCTGGCGGGCCGCGACCCGCACACCGGCGAACGCCTGATCACCGCGCAAGGCTCCGCTGGCAGACGGCCCACGCTCGGGTCGGGGAACCACTCACGGCTCGGACCCGACGGTGAGCCCCTGTTCGATGTCGCTGACTCGGCCGCTGTTCTCGGCGCGACCCAACGCGAGGTGGAGCGACTGCTCGACGCCGGCACTCGCAGGGCAACCGCCGGCCTATTCGGCGCGAGCGCTGCCGGGGCTCCAACCCCTCCCGCCGGGCATCCCGCTGGCTATCCCGTTGAGGGCCTGCAACCCCCTTTGAGCAGCGCAGATACCCAGGAGCCGGAGGCGTCGTTCCTCGTTCCGTTCGTTGACGCCGACGGCTCTCGATGGGTCACCGAGGCCGAGCTCAATCGTTGCCGTCTCGCCCGCGAAGAGGGCGTCACTCCAGATGCGATCCGATCGCTGGGCGCACCCGAGGACCAGTTGTCGATCGGTGAGGCCGCTCGGCTCGCCGGCGTCACATCTCGCTACCTGCGCGGCGTGGCCCGATACCACGAGGAGCACAGCGACGAGATCGACGAGGCCGTGGCCGCCGGTCGTCGGCCTCGACACGCTTACCTGGAGGCGCACCGCGGGACCAAGAACCGGTGGTTGGTCACCCGCGAGCGCCTGGCCGAGTTCCTCGAACGACGACGGCCACCTGCCGTGCGTGTCGCTTACGACCTGACGCTCACAACGGAGAAGAGCCTCGGTGTCCTGGCTCTGCTCGGCGACGCCGCCACCCGTGACGCGGTGCTCGGGTCGATCCAGGCGGGCAACGACTGGGCGCTTTGTTGGATCGAAGACCGCGCAGTCGGACGGATCGACGGGAAGCCGGTCGCTGCCGAGGGGTTGATGGTGGCGTCGTTCCGTCACCTGACGTCGCGGGCCCTCGACCCCTTTCCGCACCACCACAACGTCGTGGTGAACACCGTCACCGTGGGAGAGGGCGACCATCGTGCGCTCGACGCACGCTGCCTCTACCAGAACGCCCACGCCGCCTCCGCGGTGGCCACCGCCGAGATGCGACACCAGCTCGCCAAGCGTCTCGACATCCATTGGCGGCCCGGCCGCAAGTCCGGGTGGGAGATCGACGGGATCAGCCCCAAGGTCGTCTCGGAGTTCTCCAAGCGTCGCAACGAGATCGACGACGCCCTCCGGGAGTTGGAGGCCGAGATCGGACGAGGGGCGCACCCCGTCGAGGTCGAGCACATCGTGTTGCGGACACGTCCGGCGAAGAACCACACGCCGGCCGACGACCTGGTCGCCCGTTGGCGAGAGCGTGCCGCCGCGTGCGGGCTGACCAGCGACGACATCGATCGGCTCAGCCGTCCCGCCCGTCAACAGGACACCCAACGGGACAGTCAGCGGGACACCCAACGGGATCTCGTGTTCGACCTGCTCGCCGACCCCAACGGCATCTGCGCCGGTGGATCGGTGTTCACCCGCTCCGACGCCATCACCGCCATCGCGAATCTCGGTGTTCCCGACGCTGATGGCGTCGCCCAGCCGCTCCTCGGCGGCGCAACGGAGGTCCTCAAGTTGAGCGACGCGTTCCTCGCCTCGGATCGGGTCGTGTGCCTCAACGACGCCGATGACCCGTTGTTCACCACGAGCGAGATGCTCGAGGTCCAGAACCGCATCACGGCTCGGTTCCGGGCCGGCCGCCACGAAGCCACCCACCTCGTCAGCGACCATCAACTCGCCGGTGCCTTCGCCAATCACCCGCACCTGACCGAGGAGCAGCGCGACCTGGTGGGCGCGTGGTGCCAGGGCGGGCACCGTTTCCAGACCGCCATCGGTCGCGCCGGCACCGGCAAGACCACGACGGTCGCTGCCTGCGCGGAGGCGTGGCGTGCCGCCGGCTACCGGGTCGTCGGTGCCGCGGTGAAGGGCGAGGCCGCCCGCACCTTGGCCGCCGCGACCGGGATCGAATGCGAGACCGTCGCCTGGTACCTCGCCCACACCGACCCGGAACACCCGCCCCTCGACGCGCGCACGATCCTCGTCATCGACGAGGCATCAACGCTGCACGACCGGGCCCTCGACACCTTCATGACCATGGCCGCCGACACCGGCGCGGCGATCCGGTTCATCGGCGACCCCGCCCAGCACGGCGCGATCGCCGCCGGGGGCATGTTCCGAGTGCTGTGCGAACGCCACCCGACCATCACCCCCGAACTGAGCACCACCCACCGACTCCAACACCCCGACGACCGCGCCGCCGCAGAAGCGCTCCGCCACGGCCACATCGACGAAGCCTTCGACCACCTCGCCGCGGCCGGACACCTCCACGTCGTCGGTGACGACCTCACCATGTACCGCCACGTCCTCGCCCGCTGGTGGGACGCCCACCGCAACGGTGACGACCACCCCATGGTCGACCGGCGCAACGCCACCCGCCGCCAACTCAACCGCCTCGCCCACCTCCTTCGACGAGTCAACGGCGAGCTCGGCGCAGACGAGATCCCCGCCAGCGGCGATCGGACCTTCGCCGTGGGCGACCGCGTCACCGCCCGCGCCCCCAACCGCACTCTCCACGTGGCCGGCAACCCCAAGGCGTACGTCCGCAACGGCGCCCTCGGCACCATCGTCGCCGTCCACCGCGAGCCCGACACACCCCGCAACGACTCGGTGACCGTGGACTTCGACGGCATCGGCACCATCGACCTCCACCGCCGGTTCTTCGACCTTCACCGCACCACCGCCGGACGGCCCGAGGTGGGCATCGACCACGCCTACGCGCTCACCAGCTACGCCGTTCAGGGCTCGACTCGCTCCGTATCCACCAGCCGAGTGGACGCCACCGCCACCCGGGCCGAGACCTACGTCGACATCACGCGCGGCCGCGACGAGAACCACCTCTACCTCACCGCCGCCGGCGATCCCCTCGACGGCGAAGCCCTCCCGCGCGTCCCGCCAGCACCCGCGGATGTCGCAGTGGCCGAACGGCTGCACCGATCCACCGGCGAGCTCACCGCATGGGAGCTCGCCCACCCAGTCGAACCAGCCGTCACCGGGCACGCCGTGAGCCGGTAGCCCGGATTTCTTGTCGATTTCAGGCCCTGATCGCGGCCTACATGCACACGGCTCACCCCAGGAGGCATCCCCATGACCACCGAAACCCCCATCGACGACGAGGTCCTCACCATCGACGAGGCCGCTGCGATCCTGCGCATCAGCCGCAACGCCGCCTACACCCTCTCCCGCAAGTGGCGCGCCACCGGCGGACGCGTCGGGCTCCCCTGCATCGAGATCGGCCGCAGCGTCCGCGTCCCTCGCTCGGCCATCCGCCAGCTCCTCCAGTCGGCCACCACCTCCGACCCCGACGACCAGGTCGCCTGAGTCGCGTGCCATGCGTTCACGCTGTGAGTACCTCACCGCCCGATGCCCCTACGGATGCGAGGTGTGGCTCCACCCCCGTGCCGTAGCCCCGCACCGTGACCGATGCGCCGGCCACCGCTGGACCGACCAGCGCCTACCCGTCACCCAGATCGCCCTCTCCGACGAACAAGCCGACCTCGCCCGCCTGATCTGCCCTCCCGAACAGCTACAGCGACCGGAGTTCAGGGGCGACCGTCTTCGGAACCCGCGGCCAGGGATGCGCCTCCACGGCGGCCTCGTCGCCGGAGTGATCGTCGAGTCCCCGGTGCCCGCCGTCACCGGCCGGCGCTGGTGGACGGTCGTGCGCACCAGCCACGAACAGGGCTGGTCGACCGACCTGGCGCTCGACCCCGAGAGCTTCCACCACCTCGAGCAGCAGCTCGGACTTGTCGACCGCTTCGCCAGTTGCACAATCTGCGGCGACGACATCACCCCCAACCGGATGAAGAACCACCACAAGACCAACTCGGTCTGCCGGTTCCTCGCCGACACCGCCGAGGTCCGCACCTTCTGGAAGCTCGGCTACCGCGACCCCTACGTCCTCCAGGGTGACGGTGTCCCGATCACCTGGACCGAGCTCAACAGCCGAGTCGCGTGGCGTACCCGCCTCCACATCGTCCGCTTCCGCCTCTGGACCGCCGTCATGGTCTCGGCGTCCGAGACACCCGCGTCGACGGCCGGCCTTGAGGATTGAGTTTCAGGACAAGTTGCTATATCTGATACTCCTGATAGTCTCCGCAGCATGGACACGACCCAACCGAAGTACAAGGCGATCGCCGATGACCTTCGTCGCCGAATCGCCGCCGACGAGTTCGAGGACGGGACCCTTCCGGGGATCGCAGCGCTGCAGGCCCACTATGACGCCGCCCTCAACACCGTTCGAGGAGCGCAGGACATCCTCGAGAAGGAAGGCCTCATCCAGCGCCAGCAAGGCCACCCGACCCGGATTCTGGAGAAGCCAGCTGGCGAGCCAACCGTCGACGAACTCCTTGCCAAGGCCGAGGCCGCACTAAGTGCGGCGGCCGCCCTGATCGCCGCTGCTCGACGAGCCGCGTGAGGTCCGCGTCCTACGCTCCGAGATGACGGATCAGTTCGGCGCGGGTGTCGAGAGCTGACTCGAACCATGCGTGGACGGCCACCCAGGTGATCGCGGTCAGGGGGCCGTCCTCCTCGTGGATCTCCATCGCCCGGGCGATCAGGTAGCCCAACATCGGGTTGTCGGCCTCGGGCCAGGGAGGGTTGGGCTGGACACGAGATCGCAGCGCCTCGACGCCTTCCTGGCCGTCCATGTAGCCGTTCACCCGCTCACCCCACAGATCGGCCGCGGGGCTGTTGTCGTTGTCGTCGAAGTAGCTCATCACACCATCCTTCTCTGTCTCCCTGGAGCACGCGAGCAGACGCGGGGAGAGGGCCTGACGCTCATCGACGCCAGGCCCCCCTTCGCCCGTGGCTACTGGTACAGGTGGGCCACCGCGCAGTGGGCGTGTTGGATGTGCAGCCCGAGCTCATCGGCGTCGCAGCTGGCGAGCCGGAGATGCTCAATGGCCGTGCTCACCACCTCGTCCGGGTGCTCGGTCGTCCCCTCATCGGAGCGCCAGGCACGCCGGTCCCCGAGTCGCCGGAGCCCTGCCACCAACTGGTCGCAGACCTGGGGCAGCCGGTCGGCGATGGTCCGAAGCTCCCCGAGCACCCGGTAGATGTCGTCGACACCCTCCCAGCCCGGAACCCCAGCGGCCGGGGCCGCAAGCGTCAGGTGGTTCAGCGCGCGAAGTGCCTCGGCAGCGCGGTCGGCCGTGTCGACCGGAGTGAGAGGCTCAACGTCGGAGACGCCGCCCCCGGTCATGGGTGCTCCTCCTCGGTATCGTCACTCTTCCCCGAGTCCGGTCCGACATCGACCGCATCCGGCTCGGCGTCGTCGGTGACCCAGTCGTTCCAGTCGACGGCGTCGCCACCGAGGAGACTGGAGAAGGTTGCAGCGGCTGCGGCCTGCATGCCCGGCAGGACGTGCTGGTAGATCGCCATCGTGAATGCGACGTTCGCGTGACCGAGGCGCTCGCTCACCACCTTCACCGGCACGCCCGCTTTCAGGAGCAGCGTGGCGTGCGTGTGCCTCAGGTCGTGCAGCGAGATCGTGGGCACATCCAGCTTGGCCACCTTGCGATCGAGCACCTGGCTGAACGTCTGCGGGTGGATCCACGAACCGTCGGGCTTCACGAAGACCAATTCATCGTCGCTGGGGTCGACGCCACCCTTCTCCTCGGCCCGCTCGATGCGCCATGCCTTCAGCACGTCGACCGTGACCGGGTCGAGGTCGATCGTGCGGCGCCCGGTTCCGGTCTTCACGTCCGAGATCTCGACGTCGTACGCGATCGACACCAACGCCTGGCGCACCGACAGCCGCTTGGCATCGAAGTCGACGTCGCACCAGCGCAGGCCGAGCACCTCACCCCGCCGCATCCCGGTGTGCGACGAGAGGTGGAACGCCGGGTGGAGCCGGTGGTCACGCACCGAGTCGAGGAACGTCCGGAGCTGCTTGACGTCCCACGCCTTGATGTTGCCCTCCTGCCGGTTTCGTAGCGTCGGGGCGTCGGCCAGCGAGACGACGTTGCGGATGACGATGCCCTTGCGCTGGGCGTCGTTCATCGCCTTGTTGAGCATCAGGTGGATGTTGCGCACCGTCTTCGGAGCGAGCCCGACCGGCTTGTCGTCCACCTCGGCTCCGTCGCCCGTCGGCGTCTTCGACGTGCCGCGCCTGCCCTTCGCCTTTGAGCCCGTCGGCTTCTTGCGACCCTCGGTCAGCAGCGTCGCGTAGAAGACGTCGATGTCGTCAGGCGTCAGCCGCTCGATCGGCCGACGACCGAGCGCCGGCAACACGTGGAGCTCGATGTTGCGCCGGTACGAGTCGTAGGTGCTGTGGCGCACCCGCGACTTCTGGATCGGCAGCCACCGATCGGTGAGGTACTGACCGAAGGTGAGCTTCTCGGTCGGCACCGGCACGCCGTCATGACGACGCTTGATCTCCTCCGCGAGGATCTTCTCGGCGTCGCTGCGCCTGGTCCCCGCCGGGATCCACGAGCGGCGCTTCCTGCCCGTCCCCGGATCGATGCCGTCGTAGACGACGGCGTAGTAGTAGTTGCCCTTCTTGTGGATGCCTCCGCGCATGGTGCGGTCCCTTTCGATGTGGATTCCGAAAGAGACGCCACGCAGCGTTCGAGGCCGACCCCAGGACGTCCGACGGGATGGGCGCTGCCGGGTTCGACCATACCGAGGTTGAACCCGAAGGTCGAGAGTCGATCGCTCGAGCCCCTTCCCAGCAGGAGCTCGAGCGCCCACGAAACCGTCGGACGCGGCCGGGTGGCCGTCCCGTTGCGTGACGTCTCGGACCAGCCCGTCACAACGCGTCCCAACCCGCGGTGTAGAACGAGGTGTAGAACGGAGGCCAGAAAACGCCAGAGGGACCTTCTCGGATCTCTCCGAAAAGGCCCCTGACCTGGTGTTTCGTTGGTGGCGGGGGCAGGATTTGAACCTGCGACCTTCGGGTTATGAGCCCGACGAGCTACCGAACTGCTCCACCCCGCGGCGTGCCCTCGAACCTACCCACACCGGTCGGCGGGCCGCAAGCCGGCCCCCTACGGTTGCCGCCCGTGACCACCCCGAGCGCGGCCTGATGCTGTTCCGCAAGGCCACCTGGCCCGGCCTCACCGACGGGTCGGTCACCGTGGCGGTGCGCTGGTGGAAGCGGCCCACCGTCAAGGCGGGCGGCACGCTCCGCACGCCTGCCGGGATGTTGGCCATCGACTCGGTCGAGGTCGTCGAGCCCGGTGACCTCACCGACGACGACGCCCGCCGAGCGGGGCACGCCGACCTCGCCGCGCTGCTGGCCGACCTGGGGCCGGGCGAACCCGGTCGGCGCCTCCACCGGGTGACCTTCCACCCCACAGGGGACGACCCGCGCGATGCGCTCCGCCGCGACGACGACCTCGACGCCGAGGTCATCACGACCCTGATCGCCCGCCTCGACCGGATGGACCGTGCCGCCCCCACGCCCTGGACTCGCCCGACGCTGCGCATCATCGCCGAGCGGCCGGGCGTGGTCTCCACCGACCTCGCCGCGAATCTCGGCATGGAGCGCCCCGCGTTCAAGGCGAACGTCCGCAAGCTCAAGGCCCTCGGCCTCACCGAGAGCCTCGAGGTGGGCTACCGACTCTCACCGCGCGGCGCCGCGCTGCTCGCCGCCCTCGACATCTCGGGAGACGGCCACCCGCCCGGAGTGCTCCCGGGCTGACCGACGCCTCGCGCCGCGGTCCGATCACCGCCGCTCGTCGGGCATCCGATCGCAGCCGCCCCGGCCGCACCCCGACGCACAGGCCCGCCGTCCGCACGGACCACGGCGCGTCAGGCGCGCCCACCACCGCGCCAGCACCCCCGATTCGTCCGGTGCCGTCACCGCCCGACCCTCGCGGCGATGGCCTTGCCGACCTGGATCCGGGCGATGCGGGTGACCTCGCCGAGATCGCCGTCCACCGGGAACAGCCGTTGGTTCTGGGCGAACAGCCGCACCAGACCATCGCAACCGTCGCCCCCCACCACCACCGAGCTGCCCTTCGCCGCGCTCGACCGCTTCGCCCCCAGGTAGCCGAGGAGCAGCAGCGCCGTCGGGGCGTGGCTGCCCGCCGGCACCCAGACGACCACCACGTCAGCGCCGAACCCGGCGTCGCACTGCCAGTCGTAGGCGCCCCGCCGCCCCGCCGAGCCCATCTCGAGCTCGGCCCACCGGTCGTTGCGGGGATCCAGGATCACCACGTCCAGGTCGTCGACCGCCTCGATCACCTCGTCGCGCCAGGTCCGCTCGCCCTCGTCGAAGGGACCTGCCAGGTACAACGTGGTCGCTGCCTTCCGCTGCGCCGCGCTCAACCGCTCGGGAGCCCGCAGGACCGTCGCCACCGCCACCTCCCCCTTCAGCCCGTCGGCTGGTTGAGCTCGACGAGGTTGCCGGCCGGGTCGCGCAGGAACGTCTGGATCCCCGCACCGACGTCGAAGGGGTCCGAGACCTCGAACCCCGCCGCCCGCAGCCGCCCCACCTCCGCCGCGCAGTCGGCCACCTCGAAGGCCACGTGGTTCGATGCGCACGAGGGCACCTCCGCCACCTCCACGAGGTGCAGCTGCACGCCGCCGGCGTCGAGCCACGCCCCGTTGGCGCCCAACGCGTCGGGCAGCGGCGCCCGAGCCAGACCGAGTGCCTCGTAGAAGCCGACCGCCGCCGCCAGGTCGTCCACCTCGATCGCCGCGTGCTGGATCCTCGTGATCACCCCGACCTCCTCCGCCCCGTCGCCACCAGTCCAGCACGGTCCCCACCCCCGCACCGTCACCCATCCATCGGGACCGATGGACGAAGCTGCCCCGATGACCACCGCGTTCGTCCTGTCGGGTGGAGCCAGCCTCGGCGCGGTCGAGGTCGGCATGCTCGACGCGCTCCTCGACCACGGCGTCACCCCCGACCTCATCGTCGGCACCTCGGTCGGCGCCCTCAACGGCGCCTGGCTCGCCGGCCACCCCGGCGAGGGCGTCGACGGGCTCCGCGAGATCTGGACCTCGATGCGGCGATCCTCCGTCTTCCCGGCCGACCCGGTCCGCGGCCTGTTCGCGTTCGCCGGTCAGCGGCGCGGGCTCGTCTCCCAGCACGGCGTCCGGTCGATCCTCGAGCGACACCTCAACTTCGACCGCCTCGAGGACGCGGCGATCCCCCTCCACGTCATCGCCGCCGACGTGCTCAGCGGCAAGGAGGTCGTCCTCTCCCGGGGTCCCGCGGTCGACGCGGTGACAGCCAGCGCCGCCATCCCGGCCGTGTTCGAGCCGGTGCGGGTCGGCAAGCGGTTCCTCATGGACGGCGGGGTGGTGAACAACACGCCGATCTCCCACGCCGTGGCGCTGGGCGCGGACGTGGTGTGGGTGCTGTGCGCCGGGTACGCCTGCGCACTGAAGGAACCGCCGCGCGGCGCCCTGGCCATGGGGCTCCACGCGCTGAGCCTGGTCCTGCACCAGCAGGTGATGGCCGGCGTCGAGGCCTACGAGTCCGCCGTCGAGCTGCACGTGCTGCCACCGCTCTGCCCACTCGACGTCTCGCCCGCCGACTTCAGCCACTCGGTCGAGCTGATGGACCGCAGCGCCGCCGCGGCTCGGAAGTGGCTGGCCGGATCGCACCGGCTCGAGGGCCAGTCGCGCTTCCTGGGCCTCCACGACCACCACTGAGGCTGCCCGGTCCTCGGGTATCGGTGGTGCAGGATGTGGCCATGGACCTGACCCCCAAGCGTGCGATGACCGTCGGTGCAGCAGCGGTGCTGCTGCTCGTGGGAGCGTGCTCCAGCGACGGCGAGATCACCGCCAAGGACACCACCGAGGCGACCACCACCCAGGCGCCCGACGAGGACACCACGACCACCGAGGCCGGCGACAAGGAGGTCATCGAGGTCGACGACCCGGGCTGGGCCGCCGATGCCAGCGGGAACCGAGGCCGGGACGGCGAGACGTTCACGCAGGACTGCCCGCCCAACCCCGACGAGCAGGCCGGATCGGTGTGGGGCGCCGGCACCTACACCGACGACTCGTCCGTCTGCACCGCCGCGGTGCAGTCCGGGCTCATCACGTTCGCCGAGGGCGGCGAGGTGACCTACGAGATCGCTCCCGGCCTCGACCGCTACGACCCGGGCAGCGCCAACGGCGTGACCTCCTCGGCCTACGGCTCGTGGGGTGGCAGCTTCACGTTCCCCGACGCCCCGCCCGGGACCATCGACGTCGGCATGGGCACCATCGACTGGGGCACCAGCGCCGCGGCCCTCCCCGGCGACCCCGGTGCCCGCCACACCGTCACCTGCCCGCCCGACGGCTCGGGCGGCTCGGTCTGGGGCAGCGGTCCCTACACCGCCGACTCGTCGATCTGCACCGCGGCCGTCCACGCCGGCGTGATCAGCCTCGCCGACGGCGGCGAGGTCACCATCGAGATCGGCCCGGGCGAGGCCGAGTACCCGGGCGGCACGGCCAACGGCATCACCACCGGCAACTGGGGCGCCTACGACCGGAGCTTCACCGTCGACCAGGGCTGAGGGCTCGCGCTCCAGCCTCAGTCGACGACGATGCCCACCCCGCCCCGGCGGGCGTCGCCGACGGCCGACCACTCCCCCGACGCCGAGCGCTCCACGGCGTGCACGCCGCCGAAGTAGAAGTCGCAGCCGGGCCACTCGTTGACCGGTCCCCACGCGGCCAGCTCGGCCAGCTCGTCGGCGCCCAGCCCGCCCTCCACCTGGAGCACCGACCCGTCCCAGTGGGCCCGAGGCGCCGAGACGGCATCACCCAACGGCCGACCACGACCGGCGACGTCGACCACCAGCTGGAGCAGCGCCGAGCGGATCCGCTCGCTCCCGCCCGACCCGGCCGCCACCAACCCACCGCCCGCCAGCTCCACCACCATCGGCGCCATCATCGAGCCGATCCGCTCGCCTGGTGCCAACGACCCCAGTCCGCCCGGGTGGAGGTCCTCCTCGCCCAGCATGTTGTTGAGCTGCACTCCGGTGCCGGCAACGATCTCGCCCGAGCCCGAGCCGTTCGAGACGGTGAGCGCCGCCAGGCTCCCCTCGGCGTCGGCCACGCTGATGTGCGTCGTGCCCTTCGACACCCCCGGACCCAGGCCACCCCGACGGTCGACCATGGACCGCAGCGCATCGGCCACCGCCACCGGCGACGTCGATCCACCGAGCTCCTCGAGCCCGTGCGCCACCAGCGTCCCGCCGAACGACGGCGGCGGGTTCGTGACCACCACGGCATCGGCGACGCGGGCCCGGAGCGGTGATCGCTCGATCACCTCGTAGGCGGCCACGTCATCCGCGGTCACGCCGCGCCCGAGATCGTCGGCGGTCAGGCCGCGCCGCCCGCCGACCCCGACGTCGGCCAGGAACGCGCCCAGCGCCTCGGCCCGGAACCGGTCGCCGACCCCCAACGGCCCCCCGGCCGCCGTGCCGTCCCGCCCGAACAGCGCCCGGCCCTCGACGGTCCGCGACACGATGGGCCACACCAGGCCGAGCACCCGATCGAAGGTGGCGTCGACCTCGACCCCCGATCCGGCCAACTGCACCGCGGGCGCCACCAGGTCGGCGAACCCGCCCGCACCCCAGCTCCCGAACCGAGCCGCCAGGTGCGACAGCAGCGGCACGAAGCCGGGCACCGCCACCGAGGCGGCGCCGACGTGGAAGACCTGGGTGGCCGAGCCGAACTCGATGCGCACCGAGTCCATGGCAGCGGGGTCATGCGGTGGTCCACCCATCCCGGGCATGGCCACGAACCCGTCGACCAGCACCTCGGCCCCCGCGGCCGTGCGGACGAGGCAGAACCCGCCCCCGCCGGGGCTGGCCAGGATCGGCTCGGCGACGCACGCCGCGAACGCTGCGGCGACGATGGCGTCGACGGCGTTGCCCCCGGCCCGCAGCACCTCCGCCGCGGCCTCGGCGGTGGCCACCGAGCCGGCCGCCACCGCTCCCCGCACCGTGCCGCGTCGACCCACGGCGGCGAGTCTGCCCGGCCCGCCCGCCGCCCGGCACACTGGTGCCATGTCCGCCGAGCCGCTCGACCTCGCTCCGTTCCGCATCGCGCCCGAGGCCCACGTCGACCTCGACGACACGCCCACCTCGGGCGGCGACGGCCTCGACAAGCACGAGACGAAGAAGCGCACCGCGAAGCTGCTCGAGCGCCTCACCGAGCTCCACCTCCAGCTGGTGGCCCAGGGCATCCGTCGCGTGCTCGTCGTCATCCAGGCCCGCGACGCCGGCGGCAAGGACGGCACCATCCGCACCGTCTTCGGACCCCTCGCTCCCCAGGGTCTGCGCGTCGCGTCCTTCAAGGTCCCCACCGAGCCCGAGCTGGCCCACGACTTCCTGTGGCGGGTCCACCCCCACGTGCCCGGCGACGGCGAGCTGGTGGTGTTCAACCGCTCCCACTACGAGGACGTGCTGGTCGTGCGGGTCCACTCCCTGGTCCCCGAGGACCGCTGGCGGCGCCGCTACGACCACATCCGCCACTTCGAGCAGCTGCTGGTCGACGAGGGCACCACCATCGTGAAGCTCTTCCTGCACGTGTCCGCCGACGAGCAGCGCGAGCGACTCCAGGACCGCATCGACGACCCCGCGGAACGTTGGAAGTTCAACTCGGGCGACCTGGCCGAGCGGAGGCTGTGGGCCCACTACGACAACGCCTACGAGGACATGCTGGAGCGGACCTCCACCGACGACGCCCCGTGGTTCGTGGTGCCCGCCGACCGCAAGTGGTTCCGTGATCTGGTCGTCGCCTCGATCCTGGTGCGCACCCTCGAGGGCCTCGACCTCGACTGGCCGGCGGGCGAGGACGGCATCGAGGGCACCGTCGTCGAGTGACGACGTAGCCTGCGGCCATGATCGTCATCACCGGCACCATCAGCATCGACCCCGCCAAGATGCCCGAGGCGCTCGCCGCCATCGCCGAGCTGGTGCCGGCGACGCTCGCCGAGGAGGGCTGCAACGCCTACGAGTTCTTCGTCTCGCCCACCGACCCGAGCGTGCTGCGCGTCGTCGAGGAGTGGGCCGACCAGGCCGCCCTCGACGCCCACTTCGTCGCCCCCCACATGGCCGCCTTCATGGGCGCCATGGGCGACTTCGGCGTCTCGGGCACCGAGATCTGGCGCTACGACGTCGCCGAGAAGTCCCGCCTGATGTAGCCCGCCGGCCCGCCACGACACGGCGGGCCCTGACCGAGGAGGTGCCCCCGTGCTCTTCGGACGCAAAGCAGTCACGATGCCCACCCCCGAGGAGGCCCTCCCCGGCCGCGACACGCCCATCGAGGTGGCGCCGCGCCACCTGGTGCTGGGCAACCCCATGACCCCGCCGTTCCCCGACGGCCTCCAGCAGCTGGTGGTGGGGATGGGCTGCTTCTGGGGCGCCGAGCGCGCCTTCTGGGAGCTGCCGGGCGTGTGGACCACCGCGGTGGGGTACGCAGCCGGCTACACCCCGAACCCCACCTACCAGGAGGTGTGCACCGGGCGCACCGGCCACAACGAGGTGGTGCTGGTGGTCTTCGACCCCGCCCAGGTCTCCCTCGACGACGTGCTGCGCACGTTCTGGGAGCGTCACGACCCCACGCAGGGCATGCGCCAGGGCAACGACGTGGGCACCCAGTACCGCAGCGGCATCTACACCTTCGACGACGCCCAGCAGGCGGCGACCGAGGCCAGCCGCGACCGCTACCAGGCGATCCTGCGCGCCGCCGGCTACGGCGAGATCACCACCGAAATCCAGCCCGCCGGGCCCTTCTTCTACGCCGAGGACTACCACCAGCAGTACCTGGCCAAGAACCCCGGCGGCTACTGCGGCCTCGGCGGCACCGGCCTCAGCTGCCCGATCGGTCTGGAGACCTGACGGTCAGCAGATCCGGGCCATGTGATCCCGCTTCTCCAGGTCGGTACCACGGCTGAACCACGTCTGACCCCAGACGTCCATGAAGAGCAGGCCACCGAGGTGCGTCAGCTCCCCGAACACCGGCTCCCGTTCAAACTCGACCTGGATCGGTCCCTCTTGGATCGTCTCGCCGGGCAGGATGGTGCCGATCACGTCCTCCAGGGCGTTGCCTCGCTGGGCTGCGGGGTCCGGCTCGTCGCTGCCAGGGTCGAGCACGATGAGGACGGCTGCCGAGATCGGATGCGAGCCTCCGTTGAACACCTTGTAGCTGACCATCCAACGGGGCTCATGCTCATCGCCGTGGTTCGCAACCTCCGCCCGCACCCCGACGGAGCGGGCCATCGTCTCCCGCCGCTCGGCTTCGGCCAGTTCGGCGGCGCTAGCCTCGTGCTCCCGTTGCTCTCGGCTCCGCCGGATCTCCCAGCCGGCGAACCCGAGACCGACGGCAGCGCCGACGCCGGCAACCCAATCCGGCACGGAGCCCCAAGCGACGGTCACGGGACCTCGACCTCAACCGGCTCGACCCCGTCGGCAGAGGCGATGATCCGCCCGCTCGGAATCTGCGCCGCCTTCATGACCCGGTACTTGCGCGAGCCGCCGGGAGTCAGCGTGCCGACGTCGTCATACGGCTCGTTGCTCGGGCCGATGCGCTGATGGCTGCTGGCCAGGAGGAACATGCCGTCAGCCAAGGCCACCCGCACGCCTTCCAGCCTCGCCGGCCCAGGGTTCGTCACCACGGCCATGAGACCGTGGCTGTCCCGCTCGAAGGTGACGACCAGGCGCTGAACGCCAGGAGCCGGCGGGACCACGGCCGTTCCGCCGTCGGTAGCGAACGCCCGGACGTCGTGCGTCAGGGCGGCGCTCACGATGCGGGCCAGCTCCTCGGTCTCCGAGAAGGACCCCAGGAGGTTCTTCTTCTCCAGCTTCTTCTTGTAGTCGAGCAGTCGGGCGTACTCGTCGGGGTCGACGCTGTCGGGCATGACCGGGAGCTGGCTGAAGTAGAGGTGCACGGGCTTGCCGGCGGCAATGAACCGGTCGATCTCCTCAGCCGTACCGGAGTCCGCCGCTGTCGTCGGCGTGCCCAGACGGGTCCAGAAGATCCCGATGAGGATGTGGCTCCGGTCCACGATCTGCCCGTTGACGATGGCCTGGGGGCCGTCGCCCGCTGCCGGGTAGGAATCACGCTCCCACCGCCGGGGCAGGAGGATCACCCCCAGCTCGACAGCATGGAGGCTGTTCCACTCGTGGATGGCCCGCTCCACCCGGTCCCGCTGCTCCATGGTCTCGCTCGGCGAGGCAATGAGCACCTCCAGGACCGTGGCCGGCGTGCCGGCGCCCGTGGGTGCCGTCGCCGGGGCGCTCGGAGCGCTCCAGGTCCCGAGCGTCTCCCGGCCGGCCTTCCTCAGCCGCAGGTCCATGAACGTAGGTGCGGGATCGCCCGTCGACGTGACGTCGACCCCGCCGACCAACTTGCCCTCCACGAGGGCTTCGAGCCCCTGGCCGACGACTACCGCCGACAGCCCGGTGCGCTCCTCGATCCAGTCCGAGCTAGGGCGCTCCGACTTAGCGTCAGCCTCAGCGAGTGCCTCGAGAATGGGGCGTTCACGTTGGTCGAACGTTGTGGTGGCGGTCATGGGGTCATTCTGCTCCTTGGCCCTGACAGCGAGCGGGCTGCGGTCAGATGCGTAGCCGATCGCCCGGGCGAGGTCGCCTAGTGCCGTGCGAGAAGGAGTTCAGCGCCAGTCTGCGCGCTTCGGATCGGCCGGTTGTCGGTGCGTCCGGCAGCGTGTGGCGTGGGGTACCGCAGCAGTCCCGAGCGACCAGCATCCCCAAGCCCGCAGGCTCAGCCAACCGTCAACGAGACACCGGGGTCCGCGCCGGCCCCGTCACAGCCGCCCGTCGACGATGTCCAACGACGGGTTGGAGATCGCTTCCTGGAAGAAGAAGTACGTCGCGATCGCCGCGTCCTCGGAGAAGTAGCGACGGAGGAACGGCGACGTGAGGAAGTTCACCTCGGGCTTCTGTCGGAAGAGGTAGCTGACGTGGACGCCACCGTCCGACGTCCGCCGGGACGACACGTAGATGGTGTATCCCTCCGACAGGCTCCCGTGGATGGCCAGGCACACCATCGCGACCATCGGGTTCCGCGAGATTCGGTCCCAGTCCTCCAGGGAATCGATGTTGAGCGTCGATTCCCCGTCGATCGTGTCGAGTCCGGGGGGCGGTTCGGCGAGGCGCAGGCAGACCTTGAACGAGAAGTTGAAGATGTTCGACTTCAGCAGGACGTCGAACCGCCGGCCGCGCTCGTCGTACAGGTAGTAGTAGCAGTACGAGGTGATCTCGGCCCGGAAGTCCTGCTCGATCCGCTCGAACATCGGCGGGTACGCATGGCGTGGGCCCTCGGACTGGGCCGGCTTGACGAGGTACGCCTCCAACTTCGCGGCGACCGTGTGGCGAAGGAAGCGGGCAACCATCGCATCGATCCGCTCCGTGCGCGTCCAGGTCGAGCCGAGCAGACCGACCAGCAACGCGAGCGCCGGCACGGCGACCACCAGGAGCTGAACGCCGGAGGTTCGCAGCTCGGCCTCGATGCCGGGCATCACCAGGAGGACGACCCCCGCGACGACCCCCATGACGGGCACGCTGGTGGCGACCGCGACCGCCCAGCGCGGGAGGGCCAGCAGGTTGTCGCGCACCCCGGACATGCCTTCGCCGACGGTCATGGAGCGCGAGCCTAACGACCGGCCCGACCGGCCCCGGGGGCCGGCCCACCCCCGCCCGGCGCGGTCAGTCCTCGCGTTCGAGCAGGCTGACGTGGGCCTCGTGGGTGTCGATCTCCCGACCGTCCTCCTCCAGCGCCACCTTGATCTCGTCGCCGATCAGGTCCTTGTCGGTGATCGTGCCGCGATCTCCCTTGAAGTCGCCCTCGTTGACGATGACCCGGTCACCGACCTCGAACTTGCCCACCGTTGGCTCCTCACGCTGGCACCGCCGGCGGGGACGCCGGCCACGAACGGGACCTCACGCTACCGGTGCGGGCCTACGCTGCCCCGGTGCCTCGGGCGCTCGTCCTCCACCACGACTCGAACTCGTTGGCCGGGCTGTTGCCGGACCTGCTCGACGATGCCGGCCTGGCGGTCGACGAGCGCTACGTGACGCCCTTCGGCGAACCCGCCGATCCCGGCGACTTCGGCCGTGTCGGCGACGACCTCGCCGGGATCGACGCCATCGTCGTCCTGGGCTCGGGCTGGTCGGTGTACGACCCCGCCGTCGCCCACTGGGTGGAGCCCGAGCTCGAGTTCCTCCGTGCCGCCGACCTCGCCGGGGTCCCCTGCCTCGGCATCTGCTTCGGCCACCAACTCCTGGCCGCCGCCCACGGCGGCATCGTCGCCCGCACCCCGCACCCCGAGATCGGGTGGCACACCGTCGGGCCCGCCCCCGACGCTCCCTTCGACGACGGCCCGTGGTTCCAGTGGCACCTGGACCACGCCACCCTGCCCCCCGGGGCCACGCTGCTGGGCGCCACCGACGGCGGCACCCAGGGCATGCGCCTGCGCCGGAACCTCAGCGTCCAGTTCCACCCCGAGCTCGACGTCGCCACGCTCGCAGCGTGGCTCGAGACCGACCGCCACTGGCTGGCCGAGCGCGACATCGATGCCGACGCGCTGCTGGCCGAGACCGAGCGCCGCGTCCCCGACACCGTCGAGCGCACCCGGGCGCTCCTGGCGCACTTCCTCGACGAGGTCGCCACCTGAGACGGCCGGGGCGCTGACGCTTCACTCCCCGCCCGATCCGCCGATGGGAACCGATGGCGTCCGACCGCCCGCTCGCCCCGCCGCGGCTCGATGCCGCGCCGGCGCGGCGCGCCCTGCAGGCGCTCCTAGTGGTCACCGCCGGCGCGGTGGCGCTGTCGCTCACCGATCAGCTGGTCGCCCGCTTCGTCGGTGCGTCGATCCCGGCCGCCGCCGGACTGGTGCTGCTGGCCGCCACCCACCGCGACGACCGGGTGCCCGAGGCGTGGTGGCGCATCGGTGCCGGTCTCGTGGGAGCCACCCTGTCGAACCTCGTCGCCTGGCAGATGTTCCAGCACGGAACCCCACCCCTGGGCGTCATCGGGTTGGCCGGCACCGCCCTGGCCTCGATCCTCCTGCTCTGCACCGGGCTGTTCGGCCTGGAGGTGCCCGAGCGCTCGCCCCTGCGTCGACGCCGCCAGGCGCTCGACGCCGTCGCCGTCGTCCTGGCCGCCGCCTACCTCGCCTGGACCAGCTCGATGCACGAGCTGGTCGAGGGCGAACGGCCCGTCCATCAGCAGGTGGCGCTCCTGGTCGGGCTGGTGGCGGCCGCCGCCATCGTCGGCACTGCGGTGCACGTGTGGTCCCGGCCCGCCCGGGTCGAGCGATCGATCGTGGTCGGCGCCACGGCTGGCGTCATCGTCATGGGACTCGGCTCGGGAGCGGGCATCCGGGCCTACGACACCGGCCACGTGGGCGCCGCCGTCGGGCTGATGAGCCTGCAGATGGTCGGAGCGGTGATCGTCGCCGCGAGCGGTCTCCGGGCCCGCGAACCCCACCACGCCCTGGACACCACGGGAAGCACCGGATCGCTCGTCGTGCCGCTGGCCATCGCCACCGCGTTGAGCATCGGCGCCCTCCACATCGCCGGCGAACCCGCGTTGGACCCGATCGACGCCTGGGGCTTCGTCGCGCTCACCGGCCTGGCCCTCCTCCGCCAGGGCATGGCACTGATCGAGAACCAGCAGCTGGCGGCGTCGCTCTCGGCCTCGGTCGACCACCTCCGCCACCAGGCCACCCACGACGGGCTGACCGACCTCCCCAACCGGGCCTCGCTCGTGGCCGGCATCGCCGAGCTCACCCGTCAGGTCGCCGAACGCGGCGAGGGCGGCGTGGGTCTGCTCCTCGTCGACGTCGACCGATTCCGCCAGATCAACGACACGCTCGGCCACGATCGGGGCGACACGCTCCTGCGCGTCCTGGCCGGTCGGCTCCGACACCTCGTGGGCGACGAGGCCGTCCTGGCCCGACCCGCGGGCGACGAGTTCGCCGTGGCCCTCGCGGCGCCGTCCGCCGCCCAGCTCAGCCAGCTGGCCGGCGCCGTCCTCGATGCCCTCGGCGAGCCGGTCGAGCTGGGTGGGACCGAGGTGGTGGCCACCGGCTCGGTGGGCACGGTCTGGCACGCCGCCGCCGCGATCGCCCGCGAGGCCCCCTCCCCCGAGCTGGTGCTCCAGCAGGCGGACCTGGCGCTCCACGCGGCCAAGCACGCCGGGCGGGCCCGCCAGCACGAGTTCGACCCGGCCATGCTCACCGCCACCCGCCATCGGCTCGCGCTGGCCCACGAGCTGCGACTGGCACTCGTCCATGACGAGTTCGAGATCTTCTACCAGCCGCTCGTGACCCTGGCCGACCGGCGGATCTACGGCGCCGAGGCGCTGCTGCGCTGGAACCACCCCGAACGCGGCGTGCTCACGCCCGACCAGTTCCTCGACGTGGCCGCCGAGATCGGCCTCCTCGCCCAGGTCGGTCGCCGGACCCTCGACGAGTCCTGTCGCCGCTTCGCTGTCGTGAACCGTTCGATCTCGGAGCGTCCGGTGCACCTCGCCGTGAACCTGTCCATCGTCGAGCTGCTCTCGCCCGGCCTGGTGGACGACGTGGCGGCCATCCTGGACCGCAGCGGCCTGAAGCCGGAGCTGCTGGTGCTCGAGGTCTCCGAGGAGATCATCGCCGACCCCACCTCGGTGGGAGTCCTCGAGGAGCTCCATGCGCTCGGGGTGCAGCTCTCGGTGGACGACTTCGGGACCGGCTACTCGTCGCTGCGCCAGCTGCGCCAGTTCCCCGCCGCCGAGGTGAAGGTCGACCGGTCCTTCGTCGGTGGCGTCGTCGACGATCCGGCCGACCGGGCCATCGTCGCCGCGGTGACCGACCTCGGCACCGGGCTCGGGATGGAGGTCCTGGCCGAAGGCGTCGAGACCGAGGACCAGGCGGCCGCCCTCCTCGAGCTCGGCTGCCACCGGGCGCAAGGGTGGCTCTTCGGACGCCCCCAGCCCTTCAGCCGCTTCGTGGCCGCGCTGCGGGCCGAGGCTGCAGCCGAGCGCCGACGCGAAACGGCCGCCGCGAGCGCGGCGGCCGTCCCGACGTCGAGCTGAGCGAGCTCAGGCCGCCGCGGCCTGCCCGGAGCGCTTCGAGAAGATCACGCCGCCGAGGATGACCAGCACGGCCACGGCCGCGATGGCGTAGCGGGCGGCGTCGTCGTCGGCCAGCGAGATGACGGCCGGCAGGATGAGCAGCGACACCAGGTTCATCACCTTGATGAGCGGGTTGATGGCCGGCCCGGCGGTGTCCTTGAAGGGATCGCCCACCGTGTCGCCGATGACCACGGCCTTGTGGACGTCGGAGCCCTTGCCGCCGTGGTTGCCCTCTTCGATGAACTTCTTGGCGTTGTCCCACGCACCACCGGCGTTGGACAGGAAGTTCGCCATGAGCGAGCCCACCACGATGGTGGCGGCCAGGAAGCCACCCAGGGCCAGGTCGCCGAGGCCGAAGCCCACCACGACGGGCATGAGCACCGCCAGGAGCGCCGGGGTGGTCAGCTCACGCAGGGCGGCACCCGTGCAGATGTCGATGACGGGTCCGTAGTCGGGCTTCTCGGTCCCGTCCATGATCCCCTTCTTCTCACGGAACTGGCGGCGGACCTCCTCGACCACCGTGCCGGCGGTGCGGCTCACGGCCAGGATGGCCAGCGACGAGAAGAGGAACACCACCGTGCCGCCCAGCAGGGCGCCCACGAAGGTCTTGGGATCGGCGATGTTGATGGCCACGGCCTGGAACTTCTCCTCGACCGAGAGGGCGGCCTCGGCGAGGCCGTCGGCCTGGGCGGCGATCGTCTCGCGGAACGAGGCGAACAGCGCCACCGCGGCGATGACGGCCGAGCCGATGGCGAAGCCCTTGGTGACGGCCTTGGTGGTGTTGCCCACCGTGTCGAGCCCGTCGAGGATGGTCTCGGTGGTCCCCTCGAGCTCGCCCGACATCTCGGCGATGCCCTGGGCGTTGTCGGCGATGGGACCGAAGGTGTCCTCGGCCACCACGATGCCGGTGGTCGACAGCATGCCGATGCCCGTGAGGGCGACGAGGTAGAAGGCGAAGAGCACGCTGCCCCCGCCCAGGCCGAAGCCGACGAGGATGGCGGCGCCGATCGCGATGACGGCCCACACGGCCGACTCGAGGCCCGACGAGATGCCCGACAGGACGACGGTGGCGGGGCCGGTGGTGCCCGACTGCGCGATGTCCTTCACCGGCTTGAACTGGCTGGACGTGAAGTACTGGGTGATGCGCGAGGCCGCCTGGCCCAGGATCACGCCCGCCACGATGGCCAGGAACATGCGGAGCCCGACGTTGGAGACGGCCGAGCCCTCGGGGTCGCCGACGTAGGTGAACGAGACGACCGCCGCGCCCGCCAGCATGATGAGCGAGGCGATGTTCAGGCCCCGGTTGATGGGCTTGAGGGCGTCGGTCTCGCCCGGGCGGGCCTTGACCAGGAAGATCGAGACGATGGAGGCCAGGAGGCCGATGGCCATCATGGCCAGGGGGAAGATGAGGCCACGGGTGCGCACCGCCTCGGGGAGGTCGAGGGCCTGGAAGGCCGTGACGCCCAGGATGATGTTGGCCACCAGCACCACGCCGAAGGACTCGAAGAGGTCCGACGCCATGCCGGCGCAGTCGCCCACGTTGTCGCCCACGTTGTCGGCGATGGTGGCGGGGTTGCGGGGGTCGTCCTCGGGGATGCCCGCCTCGACCTTGCCGACCAGGTCGGCGCCCACGTCGGCGGCCTTGGTGAAGATGCCGCCGCCGACGCGGAGGAACAGCGCCAGGAGCGACCCGCCGAAGCCGAAGCCCACGAGGATGGCCGACGCCGTGTTCTGGAAGATCATCACGATGGCGGTGGCGCCCAGCAGGCCCAGGCCGGCGGTGAACAAGCCGATGGTGCCGCCGGCCTTGAAGGCCACCTGCAGGGCGGCGTCCATCGACCCGGTGCGGGCCGCGGCGGCGGTGCGCACGTTGGCCCGGGTGGCCAGCCACATGCCCAGGAAGCCGATGAAGCCCGAGAAGGCCGCGCCCAACAGGAACGCCAGGGTGCGGTACAGGCCGGACTGGACGTAGCTCAGCCCCTCCTCCGTGCCCGGCTTGAGCACCTCGGACGACGTGGCGAACACGATCGCCGCCAGGGGCACGACGATCGCCCCGATGGTGCGGAACTGGCGCTTGATGTAGGCCATCGCGCCTTCCTGGATGGCCCCGGCGATCTCCACCATCTTGTCGGTGCCGGTGTCCGCCTTGAGGACGCCCTGCATCATCACCCAGCCGACGATCACGGCCAGCACGGCCACGCCGGCCGACCCGATCAGCCACATCCAGGCGGCGTCGTCCAGCTCGAAGAGCTGGTACCCGCCTTCCGCTGCGAGCACACCCGTCATCGGTTTTCCCTCTTTCCGTCCGACCTCGTCACGGCCCGGCGGGCCGACCCACTCCCGTGACCCCGTGCGCGGCTCCCCAAGGGCCGCGCCGACGGGCACGTGGGCGGAGAGTCCAGCGCAGCGCCGCGACCGGCGTCAAGCTTCGCGGGCGGCGCGCTCGCGGCGGTGCTTGAGCACCTCCGCCACGATCGGAAGGAGGCTGATGCCCACCACGCCGATGATGGCGATCTCGAAGTTGTCCTTCACGAAGCCGATGTTGCCGAAGCCGTAGCCGAGCAGGGTCACGCCCACCGCCCAGATCAGCCCGCCCACCACGTTGAAGCGCAGGAACGTCGAGTAGTCCATGCGCGAGACCCCGGCGATGGTGGGCACGAAGGTCCGCACGATCGGCACGAACCGGGCCAGGATGATCGCCTTGGCGCCGTAGTGCTCGAAGAACGCCTCGCCCTTGTCCACGTACTCCTGCTTGAACAGGCGTGAGTCCGGACGGCTGAACAGGCGCGGGCCGGCGCGGTTGCCGATGAGGTAGCCCACCTGATCCCCGGTCACCGCGGCGACGAAGCAGCCGACGCAGAGCACCACGATGTTGAAGTCCAGCTCCCGCAGCCCGGGAGCGCCCGAGAACGCGCCGGCGGCGACGGCCCCGGCGGTGAAGAGCAGCGAGTCGCCGGGCAGGAAGAAGCCCACCAGCAGACCCGACTCGGCGAAGATGATCCCGAACAGCAGCGCGTAGCCACCGCTCTCCAACAGGTTCTTGGGCTCGAGCCAGTCGAGCGCGGCGATCAACGCGGTGAGCACGCGCCGAGGGTACCGGTCGGCGGACGACGGAGAGCAACCTCCGCTGGGAGGACCGTTCGGCTCAGGACCCGGGTTCGGTCGTCGTGGTCGTGGACGATGACGCGGATCCGGCGCTGCGGCGCAGCACCTCGTCGGCCCGACGGATCAGCTCGTCGGCCGCGGCCGACTTCTCCTGGTACTCGGCCAGGCCCTCCGCGCCGCCCCGGCGCAGTGCGGCGTCGGCCTCGTCGAGGAGCGCCACGGCCCGTCCCACCAGGTCGGCCGCGTCGTCGTCGCCCGTCCCCGACGACGGCTCGTCACCCGGATCGCTCGGCGTCGTCGGCGTCGGGTCGGTCCCGCCCTCGAGCGTGTCGACCTCGGCGTCGGGGAACAACGTCGACAGCGCCTCGGCCAGGGTGTCGCCGATGGCGATGCGGTCACCGACGGCCACGATCACCTTGCGGAGCCGGGACGGTGCCGTGGCGCTCTCACCGCGGACGTAGACGGGTCTGACGTAGAGCAGGCCCTGGTCGACCGGGACCACCAACATGTTCCCCAGCTCAGCCGTCGACCCGCCGCCCCGGGCGCCCAGCAGCGTCAGCTCCTCGCTCACCTCGGCGTCGCTGATCATCTTCTCGTGCACCGTGAGCGGGCCGGCGACCGCCCGGTTCCGCTGTCGGCTCCCGTCGCCGTCGACCTCGGTCATGGTGTAGGTCTCGAGGCGGCCGTAGTCGTCGCGTCCGCTCCGGGCCACCATGAACGAGGACAGCTGCTTCTTGGGGTTCCCGCGGTCCTCCGAGAACGGCGCGTACGGCCGGAAGAGCAGGAACTCGTCGGTCTCGGCCCCCGGCAGGCGCATCATCAGGTAGTAGGGGTCCACCCCGGCCAGCTCGCCGGTCACGGCCAGCTCGCCGTCGGCGCCGGCCGACAGGTCGCGGGGCGGCGCCGGGGCCACGTCCCAGCGGTCGGCCAGGCTGTAGAAGTCGCCCGGGTCCTCGATGTGGTACCGCCCCCACTTGGTGGTCTGCACCCGGAAGAGGTCCTCCGGGTAGCGCAGGTGGTCCCGCAGGCCGTCGGGCAGGTCGGCCGACGCCTGGAAGAGGTCGGGGAAGGCGCTCGACCAGGCCTCGATGAGGGGGTCGGCCCGCCCCACCAGGTCATCGACGCGGTACATCGACACCGAGCCGTCGTAGGCGTCGACCACTGCCTTGACCGAGTTCCGGACGTAGTTGAACGGCACCGACCCGAGGCCGGCGCGGGTGGCCGGGAGGTCGCTGGTGTCGGCCGAGTCGGCGTAGGGCACCGAGTCGGAGGTCGTGAACCCGTCGAGCACGTAGACGATCCGGCCCTCGAGGACCACCGGATAGGGGTCGGAGTCCCACCGCAGGAACGGGGCGATCATCTCGACCCGGTCCCGGACGTCACGCACGTAGAGGATGCGGGACCGCCCGGTCAGGTAGTTGGAGATGAGCGGCTCGATCTCGCCGAAGCGCAGCGCGAACGCCAGCTTCCGCACCGTGCTGCCGATGCCGACCCCGCCCGTTCCCTCGTAGCTGGTCTCGCCGCCGCCGGAGCGCTCCGTGCGGGTGGTGCCCACGATCGCGTAGTCCGTGGCACCGTCGGCGCCCACCCGGCCGAAGTAGATCTCGGGCCGGTCCAGCTCGAACGTCTCGGCCCCGTCGCGAACCCGAGCCGGCACGTCGCCGACGACGAACTCGGGCTCGCCGTCGGCGTTCACCCCGTTGGCCGGGGCCACGGCGACGCCGTAGCCGTGGGTGTAGATGAGGTGCAGCGCCTCCCACGACGGCCGGGGCACCCCGCTCGAGCGCAGCTCGCGGGCGGCCAGCAGCACCTGCGTGAGCTTGCCGTCGATCTCGTAGCGGTCCACGGCGATGTCGGTGAACTGGTAGTAGTCGAGCTTCGACTCGAGGGCGCTGAAGGCCTTGGGGGCGATCTGCGGATCGAGCAGCCGTACGTTGCGGATGGTCGGCGCGTTGGCCGTGATGGCCTCGTCGGTCAGGGTGTCGGCGAAGTCGTAGTCACGCTCACGGACCCCGTCGAGGCCGTAGGCGAAGCGGGTGGCCTCGATGTTGTCCTCGAGGAAGGGCGCCTCCTTGGCGGTGGGGTTGCCCGAGACCTCGAAGCGTTGAACGAACCAGGGGTAGGCGACCCCGGCCACCAGGGCCACCAGCGCCCACAGCCCCATGGTCACCGCCGGCAGCGCCCAGCCGCGACGGCGGATGTTCACGACGAGCAGGACGACCGCCAGGAGCGACACCGCCACCAGCAGCTCGAGCGCCGGGAGCTTCGCGTGCACGTCGGCGTAGAGGGCGCCCCGGACGAAGCCCCGGTCCGAGGTGGTCAGGCGGTACCGGTCGAGGAAGTAGTCGACGCCCTTGACCAGTGCCAGCAGGGCGAGCAGCACCGAGAGGTGGGCCTTCACCGGCGGCGAGGTCACCGGGCCGGTGCCCGGCACCCGGATCCCGCCGGTGACGTAGTGGAGGAGGGAGACCGCCATCAGCACCACCACCACCGCCGCGAAGGCCCAGCTGACGGTGTAGGACAGGAACGGCAGTCGGAACGTGTAGAAGCCCAGGTCCACGCCGTGGAGCGGGTCGCTGCGGCCGAAGTCGCCGCCGTGACGGAACAGCAACCACTCGCGCCAGACCGCGGTGGAGCCGGCACCGGCCACCGCCGCGAACACCAGCGACGACACCAGGCGGACGCCCCGACGGTGGGGCCCCACCAGGGTGCGGTAGCGCTCGAGAGGGTGATCGGAACCGAAGGTGCCGTCGGGCGGGGCCAACCGGTCGACCACCGCCAGGTTCACGTAGAAGAAGGCGAAGAAGGCCAGCCCGAAGGCCACCGCCAGCAGGACCTGGACCCCGAGACGACGACTCCACACCGCGGCCAGGTCCACCGAGTCGAACCACAGGTAGTCGGTGTAGGCGGACGCGATGCCCCGCAGGGAGAACAGGACCACGACCAGGACCACGCCGGCCACCACGAGTCCGGTTCGGCCACGACGGACCGGCGGGCGCGGCACGGCGGCCGGGACGTCAGCGGGGGGCACGGCGGGAGCCTACCGAGGGGTCGGCGCCAGCTGGCACCGGCAGCCCGGGTGGGCCGGGGGCCGGACGTCGCCCGTGGGGTAGGCCTGGCCGCAGACCACCGCGCCGGCGAGGTGGTTGTCCTCGGCGTCGGGACACGGGAGCCCGCCGTGGTCGACGACCCATCGACAGGACCCCGAGGCCGGGACGGCGGCCAGCACGGCCTCGTTGAAGGCCAACGTGACCAGGTCGCCCGCGAGCTCCTCGAGCTTGTCGTTCCGCCACTCGCGATAGGCGGCACGGAGGCGGTCGGCCAGCTCGGTCCGGTCGCCGGCCAGGTCCGCCTCGTCCACCAACCGCTCGAGGCGGGCGTGCAGGGGGCCGGTCACCCACTCCTCGATGCGGGGGGCCAGCGACGCGGCGACGGCCGAGGCATCGACGGGACGGGTGTCGTCGGTGGCCGCCTCGGCGAAGCTCCGACCGGCCTCGACCACCTCGCTCAGCTCGGACACCAGCGCATCGACGAAGGTGGCCCCACGGTCGTCGTCGGGGTCCAACAGGTCGGCCGCCGAACGCGCCTTCTTCTGACGGCGGACCCGGTCGAGCACACCGTTCTCCTCGTCGGAGACCAGCCGCTTCATCCGTCGGGCGACGCTGCGCTCGAGCTCGCCCACCGCGGCATCGCGGAGGTCGAGGACGTCCTGGTCGGCCGCTCGCTGCTCGACGTCCTCCGCCTCGTCCGGTTCAACCGACTCGGCCTCCACCGCACCATGGGCCTCGGCCTCGGACCGGACCGTGTCGCCACCGGTCTCGTCATCGACCTCCGCGTCGGCCTGACCACCGGCGTCGGCCCGCAACCGGGCGAAGATCTCCTCGACCTGCGCGGGTTCACGATCGTCGTCCTCGTCGCCCGAACCGTCGTCCTCGTCGTCGTCGTCCTCGTCATCGAGGTCGTCGTCGAGGTCGTCGTCGATGTCGTCGTCGAGCGCGGGGGCGGCATCGCTGCTGGCCACCAGGCGGAGGTGCGCAGCACGGGCCTCCGCCGCGGCGGCCAGGCTGGTCACCACCGCGGGCGCCCCATCGTCGCCCTCGTCGGTGACCGCGGCCGCTTCGCCGTCGTCGTCGTCGGAGCCGACCAACGGAACCGCTGCGGTGTCCGAATCGGCCGACGCGTCGTCGCCGGCGGCGTCGGCGTCGGCGGTCGTGGTACCGAGCTCCTCGGGAACGTCGAGCAGCCGGGCCGGGTCGAGGCGACCCCGGCCGTCCTCGCTCACCTCCCGGTCCAGTTCGTCCACCGCGTCGTCGAGGTCCTCCTGGACTCGGCGGGCCGCCTCGTCGGCCGCCACCCGGGCGGCGGGCAGCGCGTCGACCAGGTCGTCGGTGGCGTCGTCGAGGACCGAACGAGCCGACGCGAACGCCTCGAGCAGCGCCTCCCGCCCCGCCCGGAGCGCCTCCAGCTGGCGGCGGGCCACCTGACGTCGCTCGGCCAGGTCCCGCAGGATCCGCTCGCGGGCGTCGCGGGCCTCCTGCACCATCTCGCGTCCGGTCTCCCGGGCCTCGGCCACCTCCGACTCGGCCGCTTCGGTGGCGTCGGCCCGGACACGGGCCGCCTCGCTCTCGGCCTCCTCGCGGAGGGCGGTCGCTGCGGCCTCGGCTTCGGCCGTCCGTTCCTCGAGGACGGTCCCGGCCGCCGTCCGCAGGGCGTCCGCCTCCTCCTTCGCCGCCTCACGCAGGCGCTCGGCCTCGGCTCGGGCCTCGTCGAGGACCTCGTCGGCCTGCGCTCGGGCCGCCGCCGTCAGCTCCTCGGCGTCGCGCACGGCGAGGTCGCGCAGGTCGGTGGCCTCCTGGGTCAGGCGGTTGGCGCGCTCGTGCGCGTCGGCCACCATCCGACTGGCGTTCTCCTCGGCCTTGGCCCGGATGCCCGCAGCCGCCTCGTGCACGGCGTCGAGCACGCGGACCGCCTCGTCGCCCAGCGCACGGGTGACGGCGCTCGGCTCCAGGGAGGAGTGCTCGGCGATGGTCGCCTCGAGCCCCTCGACCTTGCGCCGGAGCTCCGCCTCCACCGTCCGCAACCGCTTGACCTCGCCGGCCAGCGAGAGCAGGTGGGCCCGGACCTCGACGGGGTCGAACCCCTTGCGGACCTTGGTGAACTCCCGACGACCGGCTTCCTCGGGATCCAACGAGGTCGCGTCGGACGCAGGCGGCACCATGGGCCGCGATGCTACGACTCCGGGTGCCCGGGAGCGGGGCAATCCGACCCGCCGAGGGCCGGTCCGAGCGGATCGACGGTCGACCTCAGCCGCCGGCGGCCGCCGACATCGACGGCGGTGGCGTCAGCCCGTCGGGCGCCAGGATCCCGAGGGCGTCGTCGATCGAGTCGACCGGCTCCACCCGCAGGTCGTCGCCCGCGATGTCCCGCATCCGGCGCACGTCACGCGGATCGGAGGACGCGGGGTAGAGGAACAGCGACGCGCCGAACTCCTTCGCCGCCGCCACCTTCTGCGGCAGTCCACCGATCGGACCCACCCGTCCGTCGAGGTCCATCGTGCCGGTGACCACGACCCGCTTCCCCCCGTCGAGCCGACCGGGCGTCAGACGATCGATGACCCCGAGCGTCCAGGCGAGGCCGGCGGACGGCCCGATGACCTGCCCGGAGTCGAGCTCCACGTCGGCCGGCAGGTCGGCCGCGAAGTCGGCGGTGGTGATCAGCACCCCCAGGAAGCCCCGGTTGGGATCCTCCTCGTTGGCGCCCAGCACGACCGTGGCGGTGCGCTCGCGGGTGGCGTCGTCGCCGTCGCGGACGGTCACCTCCACCGGCGTGCCCGCGGGCCGACCGCCCAGCGCCACCGACACGTCGGCCGCCACCTCCACCGCTCGACCGTCGATCGCGGTGATGATCTCGCCCTCCCGGAGCACCGACTGGGCGGCCCCACCCTCGGCCAACTGCTCGATCCGCGCTCCCGATCCCGTCACCTCGGCCGGCAGCCCCACCCGCTGGAAGGCCACCACCAGCGCCACCATCTTGGAGTCCTCCATGAGCTGCTGGTTGATGCGGCGGTCCTCCACGGCGGTCCGACCGCCCAGCACCTCCTCGCGCGGGGAGACGTCGATCACCTCGTCGAGCCAGGCCTTGACCAGCAGGGCCGGTGTCGCCTGGCGCTGGGAGACGGTGGTGAACGCGATCACGCCGTCCTCGTCGAACGCCGCGACCCCCTCGACGGCGATCCGGGACTCGGTCGCCCGGACCGAGCCCGGACCGTCGAGGTAGTACGGCAGCGGGATCGCGAAGGACGCCCCCACCAGGACCGCCACCACGAAGAGCGCGACCCAGACCCACAGCTCCTTGCGCCGCCGCAACGGTAGGCTCGCGGGCGCATGGGCACCCCCGTCGCCATCGGACTCGCCATCGTCGTCGTCGGCGCGGCCCTGGTCGGGCTGCTGCTCTTCGGTCACCGCGACACCACCGCACCGGCCACCGTGCGCGCCGGATCACCAGGCTCGTCGCGGTCCGACGACGTGAGCATCCCGTTGGCGCGCCGGCTCACGTCGGGCGTCCTGCTTCTGGGGCTGACGGTCGGCCTGGCCGGACTGCTCGCCGCCGTGGTGGGAGCCGTCGTCTTCCTCGGCGGCCTGGCGCTCGGCTCCTGAGTCGTCGCCGACCCGGGGATCACCGGCCGAACAGACCCCGTCGGGGGGGCTGATCGTCGGTGTCGGCCGCCAACGGGGAGCTGCCGACGGGCGCGGCGGCCCCGACGGGCGTGGACAGGTCGTCCTCGACCGGCGAGGCGGCGCCAGCCGCGGTGGGCGACTCGGCCGGGGCGGTCGCGGGCGGGGGCGGCGCCACCGGCGAGGTGCTCGGTGCGCTCGGTGCGCTCGGCGCGCTCGGCGCGCTCGATGCAGTCGACGCGGCGGGAGCGGGTGGCGCGGGCGGCGTGGACGGCTCGGCCGGCGGAGCGGGGGCCGACGGCGCCGCGGCGGACGGGCCCGCCTCGAGGGCCGCGATCTCGACCCGGTAGTAGGGCTTGAACGCGAACTTGACCTCTTCCAGCTCGAAGATCCGAGCGATCGAGACCTCCTGCTCGTTGCGCAGCTGCTCGACGAACGACACGGCCGCCTCGAGGGTCTCGAACTGGTTGTAGCCCGAGCTTCCCTCGGGCGTCTCGAAGATCACCATGTGTGCCACTGGGCCCTCCAGGACTCGGGGAAGGTTGCAGCATACAGTCGCCCGATGCCCGATTCCCCGGCGCCCCACTCGCGTTCGTCGGTGGTCCGCGCCGGCCACCTCGCCGACCACCCGACGTTGCTGGCCGGGGTCGCCGCACCCGACCCCGCGGTGCGCGCGGCGGCGCTGGGTGGTCTGGCGCGCTCGGGCGCGCTGACCGCCGACCAGCTGCTCGAGGCCGGTGGCGACCCGAACCCGACGGTGCGGCGCCGCGCCGCGTCGATCAGCGGCACCGCCGTCGGAGCGCAGCGTGATCCCGGCGCCGCACTGGTCCTGCGCCTGTTGGCGGACCCCGACCCGGCGGTGTGCGACTGGGCCTGCTGGGCGGCCGGGGAGCGGCCCGACGCGGCCGACGCCCTGGTCGGGCCGCTGGTCGCCCTGGCGGGCGGCCACGACGACGCCTTGGTCCGCGAGGCCGCCGTCGCCGCGCTCGGCTCGCTCGCCCACCCGGGCGGTCGGGACGCCGTCCTGGCCGCGTGCGACGACGTGGCCACCGTGCGCCGGCGCGCCGTGCTCGCCCTCGTGGTCTTCGAGGGTCCCGAGGTCGACGCCGCGCTGGCCCGGCTGGCCGGGGACCGGGACTGGCAGGTCCGTCAGGCGGCCGAGGAGCTGGGCGACGTGGGCGAGCCGACCGTGTGGGACGCCAACGGGGCGAAGCCGTTGAACCCGACCGTCGAATAGGTGGTCGTGTAGGCGCCCGCACCCAGCAGCTCGACGCGGTCGCCCTCGGCGAGGGCCAGCGGCAGGTCCACCCGGTGCGCCTCGGCCAGCACGTCCACGCTGTCGCAGGTCGGCCCGGCCAGCACCGCCGGCTCGGAGGGCCCACCGTCGCGGGGAGTGCGCACCCGATGGCGGATGGCCTCGCCCACGGCTTCGAAGAGCCCGGTGAACACCCCGACGTCGAGGTAGACCCACCGTCCGGCACCCCCGCCCCGACGGGAGACGAGCAGCACCTCGCTCTGGATCACCCCGGCGTCGGCCACCAGGTAGCGCCCGGGCTCGGCGACGAGCGCCGGGGGCACGGCACCGCCCAACCACCGCTCGAGCTCCCGCCGGATGGACCGGCCGTAGGTGGACGCGTCGGGCGCCTCCGAGTCGACGTAGCTGGCGCCGAACCCGCCGCCCAGGTTGAGCACCGACAGATCCAACCCGTCGGTCTCCAGCTTCTCCACCACCATCGCCACGTCGGCCAGGGCGGGGCCCCACGCACCCGGGTCGCACTGCTGGGAACCGACGTGGAACGACAGGCCCAGCTCCAGCCCCGCCGCGGCAGCGGCGCGCAGCAGGTCGACCGCCTCGTCGGCCGCGCAGCCGAACTTGTTGCTGAGCGGCCAGGCGGCGCCCGCCCCGTCGCAGCGGATCCGGCACACCGCCACCGATCCCGGCGCGGCGGCCGCGAGCTTCTCGAGCTCGGCACGGCTGTCGAAGGCGAACTGCCGGATCCCCACTTCGTGCGCACGGGCCACGACGTCGCGCCGCTTCACGGTGTTGCCGAAGGAGATGGACGACGGCGCGGCGCCGGCGTCCAGGCACTGCTCGATCTCACCCCAGGACGCCACGTCGAACGAGGAGCCCTCCGACACCAGACGGACCAGCACCGCCGGATCGGGGTTCGCCTTGACCGCGTAGTGGACGGCCACCCCGGGGAGCGCGGCGGCCAGCGACCGGTAGCGGTCGCCCACCACGTCGAGGTCCACGACCACGAAGGGCGTCGGCAGCCCGGCAGCGAGGAGGGCGGCGGTCTCGGGTCCGGGCTGCAGCGACATCGGGGACATTCTGGACGGCCGCCGGCGGCCGGGCGCGGCAGGGGCCGGGCCATCCGGCCCGGCCCCTGCCCGACGAACCGAGCGGGCTCAGCCCGCCAGGTCGTTCGACTGGCCGTCGTAGCTGACGCTGTCGGCCACCTTGGTCCACTGGCCGCCGACCCGCTTGATGATGCGCAGGTCCTCGATGAGCCACGGGTCCTCGGCACCGTCGGTGTTGACCTGCACCTCGGGGCGGAGCATGCCGAAGTTCTCGCCCTCCATGGAGTAGAGCGTGTTCATCACGGTGGCCCGATCGACCGTGGGCGCCAGCTCGAGCGCCCGCACGAAGATGGCCCCGAAGTTCCAGCCCGCGGTGGTGACCCCACCCTCGATGTCGGCCTGCGCCATGCCCGCCGCGCCGGCGTCGGCGATGAACGCCTGGACCCGCTCGTCGGCCTGGTCCTCGGTGCTGGCCGGATCCATGGTCGCCTGGGTCGAGTAGACGCCCTCGTCCTTGCCCTGGGCGAGGCTCATCGCCGTCTTGGACGCGCAGGTGATCGACACGTAGGTCAGCGGGGTCCACGAGGCCGGGACCGAGCGCAGCGCGGCCGGGCAGGGAGCGCCGCCGATGCCCACGAAGAAGACGTCGGCGCCCGACGAGGCCAGGTCGGCCACCTTGGACTCGGGGCTGGTCTCGTTCAGCGGGTTGAAGGCCTGCTCCGCCGCGATGGTCATCTCGGTGCCCTCGACGTACTTCGCGATGGCGGCCTGGTACGCCTTGCCGAAGTCGTCGTCCTGGTAGAGGAGGGCGATCTTCGCGGCGGGCTGATCGGTCTTGAGCCAGTCGAGGAACGCCACGGCCTCGGTGGCGTAGCTCGGGAGGCCCCCGATGAACCACGGGAACTCGTCGGCCTTGCCCCACTCGGTGGACCCGGTCGCCAGCGCGATCGAGGGGACGCACGCGTCGTTCAGGGTCTCGCGCACGGCCAGGTTGTTGGCGGTGCCGATCTGGCCGACGATGGCGAACACGCCGTCCTGCTCGACCAGCTTCTGCACCTTGGCCGGCGTCTGGGCGGGGTCGTAGGCGTCGTCCTCCTTGACCAGCTCGAGGGTGTACGTCTTGCCGTCACCGGCCTTCACGCCCCCCTTGTTGTTGGTGGCGGTGACGAACGCGTCGAGCCCGGCGGTCACCTTGTCGTAGATGGCGTAGGGGCCGGCCGCGGGCCGAACGGTGCCGATCTTGATGGTGGTGCCCTCGATGCCCGCGGTGCCCTGGTAGTCGTCGCAGTCCTCGTCGGGGTTGATGAAGGCCGCCGCCTCGCCGCCCGAGCCGTCGTCGGCCGTGGTGGTCTCGGTCGTGTCGTCGGTGGTGGCCGAGTCGGTGCCGTCGTCGCGGCCACAGGCCGTGACGACGAGCGTCGTGGCGGCCAGCAGTGCGGCGAGCCGCACGGTCAACGGTCGGTGCATGGAGGTTCCTCCTGGGTTCGGGATTGGCGGAGTGTGGTCACGGAGGGGTCGTTCCCCGTAGGCGGCGTGCCGTGAACCTGGCCCGCACCTGGCGGGTGGTCCCGACGATGCCACCGGGGGCGACCAGCACGGTGACGACGAGCAGCGCGCCCAGCAGCAGCGGCGAAGCGGGCTTCCAGGCCTCGGGGAGGACCTCGGCCTCCACCACGTCCTTGAAGAGGCCGTAGAGCACCGCGCCGAGCGCCGGGCCGAGGGTGGTGGCGGGCCCACCGAGGACCACGGCCACCAGGAAGTAGAGCGAGACCGCCAGGGTGAACGAGCCCGAGGAGACCCGGGCGTTGTAGAGCGCCAGCAGCCCGCCGCCCACCCCGGCCAGCGCGGCGCTGATGCCGAAGGTGAACACCTTGGTGGCCGCCACGTTGACCCCCGACACCTCGGCCGCCACCTCGTTGTCGCGGATGGCGACGAGGGACCGACCGACCCGGCTGGACACGATGTTCGCCACGATCACGAAGCAGACGGCGGCCAGCGCCAGGAAGAGGTAGTAGCGCCACTGGTCAGCGGCCAACCCCGTCCATTCGGGGGGTTCGAACTTCACCGACCGCTCGCGCATCCGCCCGCGGTACTCCTGCAGGCTGGTGACCGCGAGCCCCGTGGTCCCGCCGGTGGTGTCGGAGAACTGCTCGACGAGCTGGGGGAACAGCGTCGCCACGGCGAGGGTGACCAACGCCAGGTAGAGGCCCTTGATGCGCAGCGCGGGCAGCCCGATCACCACACCGGCCCCGAAGCACACCACCGCGCCCACCGCGATGGCGGCCAGGAACGGCCAGTCCCACTCGTTGACCACCAGCGCCGTGGCGTAGGCACCCAGGCCGTAGAGCGCTCCGTGACCCACCGAGATCTGGCCGTTGTAGCCGGTGAGCAGGTTGAGCCCGAGCGCAGCGATGGCCAACGGGATCCAGCCGGTGACGCGGTTGACCCAGTACGGCTGGAGGACCTGCGGCAGCACCACCAGCACGACGACCAGGGCGACCCACGGCGCGGCTCGCAGGAGCCGGGCCGGGACCCCGGGTGCAGCCGTGGTGCTCACACCCGCACCACCCGCGTCGAGCCGAACAGTCCCTGGGGCCGGATGAGGAGCACCACGAGGATGGCCAGGAACGCCGGGGCGGTCGGCATCTTCTCGACGAACCCCACGTACTTGGGCACCACGTCGGTGAGCACCCCGATGGCGAGACCGCCCACCACCGCGCCGACGAAGGAGTCGAAGCCGCCGAGGGTGATCGCGGCGAAGGCGAAGATCAACGGCACCTGCATGAGGTTGGCGTCGACCGCGCTGTTCGGCGCCATGAACGCACCGGCCACGGCCCCGACCGCCGAGGCGAGGGCCCATCCGAACAGGAGGATGCGCGAGACCGGAACGCCGCACAGCCCGGAGGACTCCGGGTTCGAGGCGACCGCCCGCATCGACAGACCGAGCTTGGTCTTCATGAAGAGCACGTAGAAGAGGGCGGCCTCGATCCCGAGCACGGCGAGCGCCCCCAACTTCTGCCAGGCGATGTAGGTGCTGCCGAGCTGGAGCTCGCCGGTGCCGAACAGCGGGTCGAGGGGGCGCTGGTCGGTGCCCCAGATGAGCTGAGCCAGCGCGTTGAAGGCCAGGAACAGCCCGACGGTGACGATGACGACCGCCAGGGGCTTCTGGTGCGGGTCGCCCACCGGGCGGACGACGACCTGGTACGTCAGGGCGCCCACCACACCGCCACCCACCATGCCCCCGATCACCGCCAGCCACAGCGGCAGGCCCACGTCGTCGAGCGTCCACACGAAGAAGGTGGCGAACATGGCCATCTCGCCCTGGGCGAAGTTGAGCAGGCCGGTGGCGCGGTAGATGGCGACGAGCCCCATGCCGATCATGGCGTAGACGGCGCCGTTGCCCAACCCGATGAAGAGGAACTGCAGGAACTGGCTCACGTCACGCTCCCAGGTAGGCCTTGCGGATGGCCTCGTCGCCGCGGAGCTCGTCGGCCGTGCCCGACACCACGATCCGCCCGGCCTCGAGCACGTAGCCCCGGCTGGCGAAGTCGAGGGCCAGGTTGGCGTTCTGCTCCACCAGCAGCACGGCGGTGCCGGTCTCGCGCACGAGCGCCCCGACCTGGCCGAACACCTCCGCGGTGACCAGCGGGGCCAGCCCCAGGGACGGCTCGTCGAGCAGCACCAGGCGGGGTCGGCTCATGAACGCCCGGGCGATGGCCAGCATCTGCTGCTCGCCGCCGCTCATCGAACCGGCCCGCTGGGTCCGTCGCTCGCCCAGCCTCGGGAACACCTCGAACCACCGCTCGATGTCGCCGGCCAGGTCGTCGCGACGGGTGGACCCACCGATGCGGAGGTTCTCCTCCACGGTGAGGTCGACGATGGTGCCCCGCCCCTGGGGGACGTGGGCCACGCCGGCGCGCAGGAGCCGGTCGGGCCGGGTGCCGAGCACCGGCGTCCCGTCGAGCCGGGCCGACCCACCCGCGGGGATCATCCCCGAGAGGGCTCGAAGGGTCGTGGTCTTGCCCGAGCCGTTCGCCCCGAGGATGACGACCGCCTCCCCCGCGTCGACGCTGAAGTCGAGCCCGAACAGCACGTCGACGATGCCGTAGCCGGCGGTGAGCCCCTGCACCTCGAGGAGTGCCATCACGACACCCCCGACGAGTCGCCCAGGTAGGCGGCGATGACCCGGGGGTCGCGCTGCACCTCGGCGGGGGTCCCCTCGGCGATCTTGGCGCCGAGGTCCATCACCACCACGTGGTCCGAGATGGACATGACCATGCCCATGTGGTGCTCGACCAGCAGCACGGTCAGGTCGTGGGAGTCGCAGAGCGAGCGGATGACGGCGGCCAGCTCGTCGACCTCGGCGTGGGTGAGGCCCGAGGCCGGCTCGTCGAGGAGGAGCAGCTTCGGCTCGGCCAGCATGGCGCGGGCCAACTCGATCCGCTTGAGCGTGCCGTAGGGGAGGCCGGCGCAGGGCCGGGGCGCCAGCGCGGCCAGGTCCAGCTGCTGGAGCACCTCGTGGGCCCGGGCCCGGGTGGCCCGCTCGGACCCGATCGTCGGGAACCGCAGTGCGGCGGCCCAGAACCCGCCGTGGGTCCGGGGGTGGGCGCCGACCATGACGTTCTCGAGCACGCTGAGCCCCGGGACCAACGCCAGGTTCTGGAAGGTGCGGGCGATGCCCCGCCCGGCGATCCGGTGCGGTGGCAGCGCCAGCAGGTCGTCGCCCTCGAAGCGGACCGAGCCCGAGGTGGGCTGGTAGAGGCGGCTCACCACGTTGAACAAGGTGGTCTTGCCGGCCCCGTTGGGTCCGATCAGTGCGCAGATGCGTCCGGCCTCGATGGAGAACGACAGGCCGGCGAGGGCCACCACGCCCCCGAACCGCACCTCGACGTCGTGGACCTCCAGCAGCGGCACGTACCCTCCAACGCGCGCGGCGGTGACGTTCGTCACCCCCCTCGTGGCGGCGTGATGCTACCGCGGGCCCCCGTGCCGCGGTCGTTACACCCGGCTGTCCATGAACATGACGCGCAGCGACTCGTAGTGGTCGATGACGCGCCCTGCTCCCAGCACCACCGATTCGAGGGGCTGGCGGACGAGCTGGACCGGGACGCCGGTGGCGTTGGCGAGGCGGATGTCGAGGCCCTTGAGCATGGCCCCGCCGCCGACCAGGTGGATCCCCTGGCCGATGAGGTCCTGGGCCAGCTCCGGTGGCGCCTCGCCCAGGCAGGCCACGACCGACTCGACCATCGACGCCACCGGATCGGCGATGGCGTCGCGCACCTCCTCGGGCGTCAGCACGACGGTGCGCGGGAGGCCCGACATGAGCTCACGGCCACGGACCTCGGCGCAGAACTCCCCCTCGGTGACCTCGGCCGAGCCGATGGCGATCTTGATCTCCTCCGACGTCTGCTCACCGATCGCGATGCCGTACTCGCGCCGGATGTAGGTGACGATCGCTGCGTCGATGTCGAAGCTGCCGACCCGGACCGCCCGCAGCGCCACGATGCCACCGAGCGACACCAGGGCGGTCTCGGAGGTGCCGCCGCCGATGTCGACGACCATGTTGGCGATGGCCTCGTTGATGGGCAGGCCGGCGCCGATGGCCGCGGCCATGGGCTGCTCGAGGAGGTTGGCCTCGGCCGCACCGGCGCGCTTGGTGGCCTCGATCACGGCCCGCCGCTCCACCGCCGTGATGGCCGACGGCACGCAGATCACCACCCGAGGCCGGTTGAAGCGGTTGACCCCCACCCGCTTCAGGAGCAGCCGGATCATCTCCTGGGTCACCTCGAAGTCGGTGATCGCCCCCTTCCGCAACGGCCGGACGGCCACGATGTAGGAGGGCGTGCGGCCGATCATCTGCCACGCCTCCCGCCCCATCGCCAGCACCTCCTTGGTGCGACTGTTGAGGGCGATCACGGACGGTTCGTTGAGCACGATGCCCTCGCCCCGGGCGTACACCAGGGTGTTCGCCGTCCCGAGGTCGATGGCCAGGTCCCGTCCCATCAGGAGGCTCCGCCCTGCTCGACGCCGGCCTCGTCCCGGTCCGCGGGGGCCAGGGCGTTCATGCGCTGGCTGAAGTCGTCGATGGTCGTGGTGAACGAGGTCGGGCGCCGGTGCCGGAGTGCCAGCACGGTTCCGCCGACGACGCTCACCACCACGGCGAAGAGCAGGAAGGCCACGGCGTTGCTCACGACGACACCCCCACGCCCGGCGCGTCGACGTCGCCGGGCTCCACCAGGTGCTGCGCCTCGAGGCCCCAGGACCGACCCCCGGACCACGTCTCGCGCTTCCAGATCGGCACGGTGGCCTTGACGGCGTCGATGCCCCACGACGCCGCGGCGAACGCCTCGCTCCGATGGGGCGCCGAGACCGCCACCACCACCGCGGCGTCGCCGACCGACAGGTCGCCCACACGGTGCACCAGGGCCACCCGTCCCACCTCGGGCCAGCGACGGCGCAGCTCGTCGGCCACGGCGGCGAGGCGGACCACGGCCTGGTGCTCGTAGGCCTCGTAGGAGAGCAGCTCGACACCGGGACGGCCCGACGCGTGGTCGCGCACGGTCCCGGTGAAGGTCACGACGGCGCCGCACCCGGGGCGGACCGCCCACGAGGTCACCGTTCCCGCGTCGAGCTCGCCGGCGTCGAGCGCGACCCAGTCGTCTCCTGCCTCGGGCGTCACCACGGCCGCCATGGTACGGGACGTGCCGTGCAGGGCCCGCGAGCGGGCGGCGGCCGCGGGCGTGGGCGCCGAGCGGCTCGGTATCGTGACGATCGATGACCGGCGGCCGGGAGGACGAACGAGGAGCCGGGTCGCCCCCGCACCGGGACGACCGGCTCTGGCTGCACCCCTCGGAGCTGCGGGCCGGCGCGTCGGTGCCACCGGCGCCACCGGTTCGCCGTCGGCACCGGCTGCCGGTGGGCACCGCCCTGGTGGCGGGCGCCACCGGGGCCCTCGCCATGTTCGTGGCGGTCACGATCGTCGGTCCGCCCCCGTCGCCCACGACGGGGACCTCGCCCACGACGGTACGGGCGGAGGTGGCCGCGGCCTTCCTCACCACGGCGGCGCTGGACGCCACGGTCCAGGTCGAGCTCCCCGACGGCCCGGCGACGGCCCTCGTCGTCGACGATGCCGGGCACCTGGTGCTGGCCGCCGCCCTCGAGCCCGGCCGGGTGGTCGAGGTCCGAACCTCCCGCCTCCGCGACGTCCCCGCCACCGCCGTCGCCCGGGCGGGCGCCACCCTCACGGTCCTCCACGCCCCGGACCTGCGCTGGATCGCCCGTCCCGCCGACGCCACCGACGTCACGCCCGGCGGGCCGGTCACCGCGATGGTGCCGGACGGCGACACCGTCGGGCGGGCCCGGATCCTGGCCCGTCGATTCGAGGGCCGATGCACCTCGCTGGCCGAGTCCACCGACGACCTCGACGGACGGCTCGTGGTCGACGACGCGGGGCGCCCAGCGGGACTGGTGGCCGCCGACACCGACCCCACCGATCACGTGGTGCTGGTCGTCCCGGCGACGGTGGCCCTCCAACAGGCCGGGCGGGCCCTCTCGGGGCTGGCCCCCACCTGCACCTGAGGCGTCGACCCGTCCGGCTCAACGACGCGGGCGGCGCGCCAGCCCACGGAGGCCCAGCACCACGCCGCCGCCCACCGCGGTCAACCCGCCGGCGAACGCGGCCAGGGAGATCTCCTGGCGTCGACGAGCGCTCAACGAGGCCCACCAGCTCTCACGGTGGCCGACCACGAAGGCCTCCTCGTTCGAGAACTGCGGCTCCCAGCCGGCGGCACGGAGGCGATCGGCCGAGACCACCCACGGGTGCATGGTGTACGGGACCACGTCGGGGGGAGTCGACGTCAGCCGGAAGCGCCAGCGCGTCGATGCCACCGGCTCGGCCATGTTCTCGGGCACCCGCACCCCGCCGCTGCGGCCGGCGAGGGCCAGCTGGCCGGGCGCGGCGATCCAGCCCTCGGGTGCCACGTTGTAGGCCCCACGGAGGTCGGTGACCGCGGCCAGGACGACGGCCCGGGCCAGATCGTCGGCATGGAGGAACTGCCGTCCGGGATCGGCATGGCCGTGGCGGACGGTGGGGGTGTGCCACAGCGAGCGGGCCAACCAGTCGACGGCCCCGGAATCGGGGACCACGGTCAGCGTGGGGCGCAGGATCGCCACCGACAGGGCGGGCTGGTCGGTGGCCAGCTCGGCGGCCATCCGCTCCAGTTCCGCCTTGGCCAGCGCGAACCGGCACCCGGGGTTGGGACGCAGCACCGCGTCCTCGGTCAACGGGACGGGGTTGTCGGGCCAGGCCCCGTAGACCATGGCGCTCGACAGGACCACCACCGAGCGGGCACCGGCCGAGCGCGCCGCCGAGAACCACTCGGCGGCCGAAGGCAGGTCGACCCCGCCCACCCCGGTGCCGTCCACCTCGGCCTCCGACTCGGGAGCCAGCACCACCACCCGATCCCCGGCGCCGACGGCGCCCGGGGCGGGGTCGGGATCGACGTCCAGACCCGAGCGGGCGGCCACCTCGGCCACCCGTCGCCCCAGGTGCGTCGAGGCGCCGTCGATCAGGAGTCGCGCCACGGCGCCCTGCTGCTCACCCCCCTACCATGCGCCCGATGAGCGACATCGGTCCACTCGGCGGGGACGAACCCGATCCCCTGGCCCAGATGGCGGCCGCCATGGAGCAGTTCTTCCACATGGCGGGATCGGGCGGGGGGCCGGGTTCGACGAACTGGGACGCCGCCCGACAGATGGCAGCCGCGGTGGCCAGCCAGGGCCGGTCCGAACCGAACGTCGATCCCATGGCCCGCATGCAGCTCGAGCAGCTGGTGCGGGTGGCCGAGCTCCAGGTGGCCGACGTCACCGGCCTCACCTCGGCCGAGGAGCTGCGCGCCACGGCGCTCACCCGGGGCCAGTGGGCGGCGCGGACCGTCGACGACTACCGACCCATCTTCGAGCAGCTCTCGGACTCGCTGGGACGGCTGGTCACCTCCCAGCTCCAGCAGCTCGACCCCGAGGACCTGCGTGACGTCGGCGGACTGGCCGGCGGGATCCCGGGCTTCGACCTGTCCGCCATGATGGCCGGCCTCGGCGAGCTGGTCGGACCGGCCATGACCGTGGCCATGGCCGGATCCGTGGTCGGCCAGCTGGCCAGCCGGGCCTTCGGCTCCTACGACCTCCCGATCCCTCGACCGGCCGGCGGCGAGCTGGCCGTCATCCTCGACGGACTCGACGAGTTCGGCCGCGACTGGAGCCTGCCCACCGACGACCTCCGCCTCTGGTGGTGCCTCCACGAGGCGGCCCACCACCTCGTCCTCACCCAGCCCGCCGTGCAACGGCGGCTGTCGTCGCTCCTGGCCGACCACGCCGGCGCCTTCGAGGCCGACCCCGCCGCGCTGGAGGCCGAGCTGGGCCCGATCGACCCCGACGAGCCCGAGGGGCTCGAGCAGCTCCAGGACCTCCTGGCCAACCCCGACCGGCTGCTCGGCACGCTGCGTTCGCCCCGCCAACGTGAGCTGATGGCTCGGATCGATGCCGTGGTGGCGGCGGTCGAGGGCTACGTGGACTGGGTGCTCGACCAGGTCGGCGAACGGCTCCTCGCCTCGGCACCGATGGTGGCGGAGGCCATGCGACGCCGGCGGGTGGAGGCGGACGCCGGCACCCGGTTCGTGGAGCGGATCTTCGGGCTCGAGCTCACCCAGGAGAAGATCGACCGCGGTGAAGCCTTCGTCGCCGCCGTCGCCGGTGCCCACGGCCGCGACGGCCTGTCGGTGCTGTGGACCCACCCCGAGGGGCTCCCCACCCCCGTCGAGCTCGACGAGCCGCGTCTCTGGATGGCACGAGTCGGCCTGAGCGCCGACGACCCCCTCCCCGAGCTCGACGAGGACCTCGAGATCCCCGACTACCCCGAGCTGGACTGACCCGTTCCGGTCGGCCCGGTCGGCTCGGAGCGGCGGAGCCGCTGGGCGCCCGCCCGCACCCGCTCCGCCACCCGGCCCGCGCCGAGGGAGGCGACCACCGCCGCCGCGGCCCCCAGCACCGCCACCACCGTGGCGCCCAGCGCCACCGGCACGCGCACCGCCACCGGTCCGAGCGCCCCCAGCACCCACGCCAGCTGGAACCGCGCTTCGTAGCGGGCGAAGAGCCGCCCTCGGTCCGCATCCGGTGCGTCGCGTTGGACGACGGCGTCGAACGCCTGCTTGGCCGCGGAGGCCGCCACCGACACACCCAGCGCCAGCAGGGCGAGGGCACCGAGGCCGTCGAGGAGCAGGGAGAGGACCGCCACCCCCGACGCGGCCGCCACCGACCCCACGAGGATGCGCTCCTCGGCCACGACCGCTCGGAGGCGCGGGGCCAACGCCGCACCCGCCAGGCCGCCCAGCACGCCCAGGACCACCACCACTCCGAAGTGCCAGCTGGGCGGTGGGCCGGGGACCTCGGGGACGACGTAGCGCGGCGAGAAGCGCCGTGCCGTCTCGAGGGTCACCCGGGCCGCGGTCTGGGTCAGATCGGGACGATCGGCGCCGCCCCGCAGCTCGAAGGCGACCAGGAAGGTGACCAGCCCGACGATGGCACGCATGGCCGACATCGCGGCGCCCGCCGAGACGACGGCCGGCGAGCGGAGCTCGGCGCGGGCCGCCACGTCCTCCTCGGATCCCGCGGCCGGGGGTTCGGTGCCTGCGGCGGGGAGCCACCGGGCGGCGACGGTGCCCACCCCGAAGCAGATCGACGCCGCCACCAGCGTCCACGACGGGCCCAGCTGGAGGAGGACCACACCGGGGATCCCGGCGACGGTGGTGACGATGCCGCTCAGCACCTGCAGCTTGGAGTTCGCCTCGACCAGGCCCGCGTCGTCGGGCACCGCCGCCGGCACCAGGGCGGCCCGGGCCACCTGGTAGGTGCGGGCGAGCACCAGCATGACGAAGGCCTCGGGGAAGAGGGTGAGGCTGTCGGAGGCCACCGCCACTGCCATCGCGACGGCCAGGACCGCCCGCAGCGCCATCGTGGCCTGGACGACGGCGCGGTGCCCGCCCCGCACGCGGTCGATGAACGGCCCGATGAGCGGCGCGACCAGCGCGAAGGGGGCGATGGTGAGCAGGAGCCCCAGCAGCACCTTCTGCCGCCCGGCCGACGGGTCGACCTTGAAGAACAGCGACCCGGCCAGCGAGATCGCCACCAGGGCCTCGCCGGCGATGGAGATGGCGTGGGTCCGGGCCAGGCGGGCGAAGTCGTCGGCCCAGTCGACCCGCTCGAGCCGTCGACCCAGCCGTCCCGGGCGTCGGGCGCCGCCCCGACGCGGGGCCGGCTCCTCGGGCGGGGGGCTCACCGAACCATCGTAGGTCCCGTGGTGGCCCCTCCCCCGGCGAGCGTCAGCCGCCGGCGACGTACTTGTAGCCCACGCCGCGGACCGTGATGATCCGGCTGGGATCACCCGGCTGCTCCTCGACCTTGGCCCGGAGGCGCTTCACGTGCACGTCGAGCGTCTTGGTGTCGCCCACGTAGTCGTAGCCCCAGACCCGATCGATCAGCGCGGCGCGGGTCAGCACACGACCGGCGTTCTCGAGGAGGGCGACGAGCAGCTCGTACTCCTTGAGGGGCAAGCCCACCACCTCGCCCCGCACGCGCACGTCGTGGCTGTCGGTGTCGACCGAGACGTCGCCCACCGTGAGCACCCGCTCGGGTCCGTCGGCCTCGGCGGCGGCGCCGGAGCGACGCCGCAGCACGGCGCGCATGCGCGCCACCAGCTCCCGAAGCCGATAGGGCTTGGTGACGTAGTCGTCGGCGCCCACCTCCAGGCCGACCACCGTGTCGATCTCGGAGCCCTTGGCCGTGACCATGATGATGGGGACGTCCGAGCGAGAGCGGATCTCACGGCAGACGTCGATCCCGCTGATGCCCGGCAGCATGACGTCCAGCAGCACCAGGTCGGGAGCCACGGCGTCGAGGCGCTCCAGCGCCTCGGCCCCGTCGCGGGCCACCTCGAGCACGAAGCCCTCGCGCCGGAGACCGATCTCGAGCGCCTCGATGTAGGACTCCTCGTCCTCGACCAGCAGGACCACGTTCGAGCTCATGGTGCACCTCCCTCATCCGTCGCCGCGAGGGCGCCCGTCCGTTCCGGCGCGTCGAGGCTGGGGAGCCGAAGCGTGAAGCACGACCCCACCCCCTCCCGCGACTCCACCTCGACCCGGCCTCCGTGGTTCGCCGCGATGTGGCGGACGATGCTGAGCCCCAGGCCGGTTCCCCCGGTGTCACGGCTCCGGCCGCCGTCCACCCGGTAGAAGCGCTCGAAGACCCGGACCAGGTCCCGCGGCGGGATCCCGATCCCCTCGTCGGTGACCGACACCGCCGCCTCGCCCTCGTCGGTGGCGATCCGCACCGTCACCGTCGTGTCGACCGGCGAGTACTTCACCGCGTTGTCGAGCAGGTTCGCGATCGCGCTGGTGAGTTGGCGGCGATCCCCCGGCACCACCACGCGGCGGGGGCCCTCCACCGCAACGCGGACCGACCGGGCCTCGGCCGCCGCGGCCAGTCGCTCGACCGCCTCGTCGACGACGTCGCCGAGGCGGACCGGCTCGAGCTCGAGGTCGTCGCCGGACTCGATGCGGCTCAGCTCGAGCAGGTCGTCGACGGTGCGGGCCAGACGACCCATCTCGTGGGCCATGCGCCCGGCCAGCCGGAGCACGACGTCGGGGTCGGCCCCCTCGCCGCCGGCTGCCTCGGCCACCAACGTCTCGGCCAGGAGGCTCACCGCCCCGACGGGCGTCTTGAGCTCGTGGCTCACGTTGGCCACGAAGTCCCGCCGCACCTGCTCCAGGCGACGCCGCTCGCTGACGTCCTCGACGACCGCGACCAGCCCCGACCCGACCCTGGTTCCCCGGTCCAGCGGATCGACGCGGATGACGAAGGTCGACGCGGGCGGGCCGAAGAGGTCGACCTGGCGCTCGACCGGCCCGTCGACCGACGCCGCGTCGAGCGTCTGCTCGAGCGCGTCGCGCACGAGCACGCGGTGATCGTGCGCCGACAGCAGCTCGACCGCGGCACGGTTGCGGTACTCGACGGCACCGCCAGCGGCGGTCACGACCACGGCGAGGCGCGTGGCGTCGAGGGCCGCGCTGAGCCGCTCCGGGTCCGGCACGCCGACGGCGGGCTCGGGGGCCGGGCGGTCTCGCACGTCCTCGACGGCCCGGAGCGCAGCGCGCGAGCGAGCGGCAGCGCGGGCGCAGACGGCGGCAACCGCTACTGCGATGACGGCGACGACCAGCGAGATCTGGCCCATCGGAGGGCCGCTACTCGGTGACGACGGGGCCGGGGCTCCCCGGCGTGCCACCGCGTCGGAGCGCTTCGCGGGCCACGGCGACGTGCTCGGGCAGCCACCCGGTGACCATGTAGGTGACCCGCTCGCCGATGTTGACGGCGTGGTCCCCGATGCGTTCGTAGTAGCGGCCGATCAGGGCCAGCTGCACCGCCGAGCGCAGGTTCATCCGGGTCGTGTCGTGGGTGGTGAAGACGGCCTCGATGAAGGCCGTCTGCAGCTCGTCGAGGCGGTCGTCGATGTCGTCGAGGGCGGCGGCGAGACCCTCGTCACGCTCGGCATAGGCATCGATGGCCTTGCGGGTGAGCGCGGCCGCCTCGAGGCTCATGTCCTCGATGAGCCCCCGCACCCGCGGGTCGATCGCCACGTCGTAGATGCGGCGGGCGGCCTTGCAGATGTTGACCATGAGGTCGGCGGAGCGTTCCAGCTCGCTGACCACGCGCAGCGAGCAGACGAGGAAGCGAAGGTCGCCCGCCATGGGCTGCTGGAGGGCCAGCAGCTCGTAGCAGCGCTCCTCCACGTCGATGGCCAGGACGTCGATGGCGTCGTCGTGGTCGATGAGCACCTGGGCCGCGTGCAGGTCGCGGTCCAGCAGCGCCGCGGTGCCGCGACCGATGGTCTCGACGGTCATCGCTCCCAGGCGCACGACGTCGTCGCGCACCTTGTCGAGCGACTCGTGGAACTCGATGCGGATCTCGTTGGGCACGGTGACCTCCCTCAGCCGAAGCGACCGGTGATGTACTGCTCGGTCCGCTCGTCGTCGGGGTTCGAGAACACCTTGGCGGTGGGGTTGTACTCCACGAGCCGTCCGGTCCGACGATCGCTGTCGGGGTTCACCTCGGTGGTGAAGAAGGCCGTCCGGTCGCTCACCCGGGCCGCCTGCTGCATGTTGTGGGTGACGATGACGATCGTGTACTCGGTCTTGATCTCCTGCATCAGGTCCTCGATGCGGGAGGTGGCGATCGGGTCGAGCGCCGAGCAGGGCTCGTCCATGAGGAGCACCTCGGGGTTGGTGGCCACGGCCCGCGCGATGCAGAGCCGCTGCTGCTGACCGCCCGACATGCCCATGGCCGACTCGTTGAGGCGGTCCTTCACCTCGTCCCACAGCGCCGCCTTGCGCAGCGAGCTCTCGACGATGTCGGCCAGCTCGGACTTCGACTTCTTCCCACCCAGCCGCGGGCCGTAGGCCACGTTGTCGAAGATCGACTTGGGGAACGGGTTCGGCTTCTGGAACACCATGCCCACCCGACGGCGGACCTCGACCGGGTTGACGGCCGGGTCGTAGAGGTCGACCCCGTGGAAGAGCAGCTTGCCCTCGACCCGAGCGCTGTCGATGAGGTCGTTCATCCGGTTGAAGCAGCGGATCATGGTGGACTTGCCGCAGCCGGAGGGCCCGATGAACGCCGTGATCTCCCCCCGGTGGATGGCCATGTTCACGTCCCGCACGGCCCGGAACTCGCCGTAGTAGACGCTGCCGTCGGACACGTCGAACACGACGTCGCCGACGGGCAGCTCGCTCGGAGGGGGGTCGTACTGGAGCGCCACGGGCCGATCTCCTGTCGAGGGGCGGTGCACCACGGTATCGCTCATGTCGGAGGGGCTCCTCTGGGTGTGGTCGTTCACGGCCGGCGTCACTTCCGGCGCTTCTCGTAGCGGTTGCGCAGCAGGATCGCGATCGAGTTGGCAGCCAGCACGACCACCAGCAGGACGACGATCGCGGCCGAGGTCAGGGCGGGGAAGCCCTCCTGGGGACGACCCGCCCAGGTGGCGATGACGTTGGGCATCGCCGTGAAGCGTTCCCGGAGCGACGACACGTCGAAGATCTCCGGGTCGGAGCCGAGCCGGTCGGACACCGCGCCCACCAGGATCAGCGGGGCCGCCTCCCCCATGGCCCGGGCCAGCGAGAGCACGGTGCCGGTGAGGATGCCCGGGGCCGCATAGGGCAGGACCTGGGTGCGGACGACCTCCCACCGGGTGGCGCCGGCGCCGTAGCCGCCCTCCCGCAACGAGTCCGGAACCGCCCGGATGGCCTCGGCCGAGGTGATGATGACCACCGGCAGCACGAGGACGGCCAGCGTGAGCCCGCCCGCCAGCACGCTGCGGCCCCCGGTGAAGCCCTCGAGCGCCTTGACGAAGATCGTCAGCCCGAGGATGCCGAACACCACCGACGGCACGCCGGCCAGGTTGCGCACGTTCACGTCGATGAACCGGGTCAGGCGGCTGTGGGGTGCGTACTCCTCGAGGTACACCGCCGCGGCCACCCCCAGCGGGAAGGCCACCACCACCACGATCACGCCGATCCAGAACGTCCCGCGCAGGCCCTGGTGGATGCCGGCGTCGCTGGCGATGGAGCGGAGCGTGCCCGACATGAAGTCGCCGAAGCGCTCCGAGAAGACGCTGGAGCTCCCGGCCACCTGGCTCCCGATGAGCACCACCAGGATGGTGAGCGTGAGCGCGAGCGAGAACCAGAGGAAGGCCTTGAGCAGCATGCCGGCCGCGTCGCTCTTGCGACCGGTGAGCTGGGCCCGCACCGTCTCGGGGGTGACGTCGCGGGCGATGCTGGCGGGCGAGGAGAGGGCCATCGGATCGCTCCTCAGTACTCGAGGCTCTGGCGGACGCGGCGCACGAAGCGATCGGCCACCACGTTGAGCACGAGGGTGATGGCGAACAGCAGCAGGCCCACGAAGAACAGGCTCTGGAAGGCGAGGCCCTGCCCCGCCACGTTGTCCGTGCCGGCCGCCACCGAGGCCATGCCGGCCGTCATGGTGAGGCCGGGCTCGAGCGGGCTCCACTCGAAGAGGGCGCCACCGCTCTTGCCGGCGGCGATGAAGACCACCATGGTCTCGCCGATGCCCCGGGAGATGGCGATGATCAGCGCAGCCACCAGGCCCGAGACGGCAGCCGGGAGCACCACCCGCACCACCGTGGTGATCTTCTTGGCCCCCATGCCGTAGGAGGCCTCGCGCAGCGAGTTCGGCACCGCTGCCATGGCGTCCTCGGACACCGAGGCGATGATCGGGATGATCATCACGCCCACGCCGAGACCGGCCGACAGCAGGGTCTGCTGCGGTGCATCGCTGAAGACCTTCTGGATGAGGTCGGGGCCGATGAAGGTGAGGGCGAAAAAGCCGACGACCACGCTGGGGATGCCGGCGAGGATCTCGAGCACCGGCTTGACCACCCGGCGGACCTTCGGCGAGGCGTACTCGGAGAGGTACACCGCCGCCCCCAGCCCCAGGGGGACGGCCACCACCATGCCCACCGCGGTCACCACCACGCTGCCGACGACGAGCGTCTTGACGTCGTACAGCCCGCGTCGAGGGAACCAGCCGTCGGACCAGACGGTCGACCAGTCGACCTCGCTCATGAAGGTCCAGGCCTCGGTGAGCAACGACCCGATGATGAGCACGCTCACCAGCACGGCGGACCAGCCCGCGGCCCCGAAGATCCACTGTGCCCGCCGCTCGCGACCCACCCGGCGCCGGTCGCCGGCCAGGTCCGCCACCGTCAGCTGCCCCATCGTCGCTCCTCGCTCCGGTCCCTCGGCGACGCGGTCGGGAGGTGGGTCACCCGGACCCACCTCCCGATCGCGGTCAGCCTCGGATCACTTGCCGCCGTCGGTGGTGCCGACCTTGCGATCGGTCCAGGCCGTCCGGGTGGCCTCCAGCTGGTCATCGGGGACCGCAACGTAATCGACCTCGGTCACGGCGGCGATTCCCTCGTCGCTCAGGTAGTAGTCGACGTAGTCGGCCAGGGCCTGGCTCTCCTCGGCCTTCGCCTTGTTCACGTAGATGTAGAGCGGCCGGGAGATCGGGTAGCTGCCGTCGGCCACGGTCTCGGGGGTGGGCGTGACGCAGTCACCACCCGGCTCCGAGGCGATCGGGATGGGCTTGACCTTGCCGCCCGACTCGGTCACGTAGGACAGCCCGACCCAGCCCAGGGAGGTCTTGGAGCCCTCGATGCCCTGGAGGATGATGTTGTCGTCGCCCGAGGACTGGTAGTCGGGACGGGTGGTCTCGATCTGGTCCTCGGTGATCTTGCCCTCCTCGGCCCGGGCCTCGGCGATGTCGGCCAGCGCCAGCTCGATGAAGCTGTCGTAGGTGCCGGACTCCTCACCGGGGCCGGTGATGTCGAGCGGGGCGTCCGGGAACGTGGTGTCCGACCCCAGCTCCTTCGCCAGCTCCTGGGCGTCGGCCCACGACTCGAAGCCCTGCGACTCGGGGCCGGTCAGGGCGTAGAGGTCGGCGAAGTTCAGGCACTCCAGGGCATCGTTCTCGGGGTTGGTGATGACCGAGAGGCCGTCGAAGGCGACCTTCAGCTCGATGAACTCCACGCCGTTCTGCTCGCAGACCTCGGCCTCCTCGGCCTTGATCGGGCGGGAGGCGTCGCTGATGTCGGTCTCGCCGTCGCAGAAGAGCACGAAGCCGTCGCCGGTGCCGGGGCCGTCGACGTTGACGGTCACCTCGTTGCCCGCCTCCTCGAAGAGCTCGGCCACCCGGGTGGAGATGGGGGCCACCGTCGAGGAGCCCGACACGTTCACGGTGCCGGCCGCGGTGTCACCGCCGGTTCCCGCGTCATCGGTCGTCTCGTCGCCACCGCAGGCGCCGAGCAGCAGGGCGCCGGCCAGTGGAAGGGCCAAGAGCCGGGCCCGGCGGTTCAGGGGGGTGCTCACGTCATCACGCTCCTCGTACGTCAGCCGAACGGTCCCTCCGGTTCGGCAACGCGCAACCTACGGAGCCCAGGTGTCCGAGCATCACCGGTCAGGTGAACGACAGGTGAACAGCACCGGAAATCGGCGTTCACCCGCCGAACGCCGGGTGGCCCGGGTTCGGGATCGACCGACGCGTCGGTACCCTGCGGGTCGTGCAGGTCGATCCGGGTCGGTTCATCAACCGTGAGCTGTCGTGGCTGGACTTCGACGACCGGGTGCTGGCGCTCAGCACCGACCCGCTGACCCCGCCGCTCGAGCGGGCGAAGTTCCTGGCCATCTTCAGCCAGAACCTCGACGAGTTCTTCCAGGTCCGGGTGGCCGGCCTCCTCGACCAGGTGGAGGCCGGCATCACCGAGGTCTCCCCCGACGGGCTCACGCCCGCCCAGCAGCTGGCCCTCATCGGTCGCCAGGTGGCCGTGCTCGGCGCCCGGGCCGACGACGTCTTCGCCCACGACGTGATCCCGGAGCTGGCGCACCACGGCATCGTCTTCTCCAGCTGGGGCGAGCTCGACGACGACGACCAGGGCTGGCTGCGTGAGCAGTTCCGGCGACGGATCTTCCCGGTGCTGACCCCCATCGCCGTCGACCCCGGCCACCCCTTCCCCTACATCTCGAACCTGTCGCTCAACCTCGCCGTGCTGGTGCGCGACCCCGACGAGGACGAGCGCCGCTTCGCCCGGGTGAAGGTGCCGCCCGTGGTGCCGCGCTTCCTGGTCACCGCCGACGGCGAGCGCTTCGTCCCTGTCGAGCAGGTGATCGCCGCGCACCTGGACCAGCTGTTCGAAGGGATGGAGATCGAGGAGTGCCAGGCGTTCCGGGTCACCCGCAACGCCGACCTCGACCTCGAGGAGGAGGAGGCCGAGGACCTCCTCGAGGCCGTCGAGATGGAGATCCGCCGACGTCGCTTCGGCAACGCCGTCCGGCTCGAGGTGGCCGCGTCGATGCCCGAGGAGCTGGTGCAGCTGCTCCAACGCGAGCTGGAGGTCGACGACGAGCAGACCCACCGCCGCGACGGCCCGCTGGACCTCGGCGGCCTGTGGGCCGTGTACGGGCTCGACCGCCCCGAGCTGAAGTACCCGTCGCTCCCCGCCGTCACGCCGCGCGCCTTCGCGCTGCCCGTCGACGACCACGCCACCTTCTTCGCCGCCATCCGGGCCCGCGACGTCCTGGTCCAGCACCCCTACGAGAGCTTCGCCGCCACCACCGAGGCGTTCGTCCGGCGCGCCGCCGCCGATCCGGCGGTGCTGGCCATCAAGCTGACGCTCTACCGCACGTCCGGCGACAGCCCGATCATCGCTGCCCTCATCCGTGCCGCCGAGGCCGGCAAGCAGGTCGTGGCCCTGGTGGAGCTGAAGGCCCGCTTCGACGAGGCCAACAACATCGAGTGGGCCCGACACCTGGAGCGGGCCGGCGTGCACGTCGTCTACGGGCTCGTGGGACTCAAGACCCACACCAAGATCGTGCTGGTGTCCCGCGACGAGTCGGGCGAGATCCACACCTACTGCCACGTGGGCACGGGCAACTACAACCCCAAGACGGCGCGGCTCTATGAGGACGTGGGACTCTTCACCTCCTCCGAGGTGGTCGGCGCCGACGTGCAACGCCTCTTCAACGTGCTGACCGGGTGGTCCAAGGCGCGGGACTACGAGCGACTCCTCGTCGCCCCCCACGGCATGCGCTCCGGTCTGATCGAGCTCATCCGCAACGAGCGGACCGCCCCGCCGGGCACCGGCTCGGTCGTCATGAAGATGAACAGCCTGGTCGACCCCGGCGTGATCGACGAGCTGTACGCCGCGTCGGCCGACGGCGTCGCCGTCGACCTGATCATCCGGGGCATCTGCTGCCTGCGCCCCGGCGTCCCCGGGCTCAGCGACAACATCACGGTGCGTTCCGTGGTCGGTCGCTACCTCGAGCACTCCCGGCTCTACCGCTTCGCCAACGGCGCCGGGCCCGACCGGCCGGTCGTGTACCTGGGCTCGGCCGACGTCATGCCCCGCAACCTCGACCGCCGTGTCGAGGCGCTGGTCCGGGTCGACGACCCGGCGCTGCAGGAGCGGCTCGACGACATCCTCGAGACCTCCTTCGCCGACGACGTGCTGGCGTGGGAGCTGCTCGACGACCACTGGAGCCGTGTCTCGCCCCGGGGAACCCGCGAGTCGCAGGTGGAGCTGCACGAGCGGGCTCGGGCCGCGGCCGGGCACCGGTGAGCTCCCCCGCAGCGCGCGTCGAGGCGGGGGGCGGGATCGTCGTCGCCGGCGACGGACGCATCGCCGTGGTGCACCGGCCGAGGCGCGACTGGACCCTCCCGAAGGGCAAGCTCGAGGTCGGCGAGTCGCCGCTCGAGGCCGCGGTGCGTGAGGTCCGGGAGGAGACCGGTCTCGAGGTCGAGGTCGTCCGGCCCGCACCGACCGCCCGCTACGTGGACCAACGAGGTCGACCCAAGCGGGTCCGCTACTTCGAGATGCGTCTCCTCGGCGGCACCTTCACCGCCAACCCCGAGGTCGATCGCCTCGAATGGTGGTCTCCGGAGGACGCGTCAGCCCGACTCACCTACCGCTCGGACCGCGACGTCGTGCGGGCCTGGGCCGCCCGACGGTCGGCCGGCTCGGCTCAGGAGGCCGCCGGCGCAGGGCGGGGCGGGTAGAGGTCGGCCAGCTCGGGCGGGTCCCAGCTGAGCAGGATGTTCTCCCGCTCGGCGTCGCGCAGCACCCGCTCACGGTTGCGGCGGAACTGCGGGTCATGGGGGGGCAGGAGCACCAGCCGCGCCTGGACCCGGGCCCAGAACTCCTCGACCACCTGTCGATCGCCGAAGTCCGAGCGGATGTCCCAGTGCGGCGCGACCGGCCCGACGTAGATCAGGGTGACGTGGGCCTTCGGCGGCTCGGGCGGGGCGGCGACATCGGACATCGGGGGACTCCTGGGTTCGCGAGCGGTGCGGCAGGGGCCGGCACCGAGCGGTCGAGTGTAGGCGACCGACGGCCGTTCAGCCCCCCCGCCGCCCGAGGGTGGCCGACGTGGTGCCCAGCTCGCCCGCCCGCTGGTACTCGATGCGGATCTCGTCGCCGGGCGACCGCTCGCGGATGACCTCGCCCACCTGCTCCTTGGTGGTGACGTCGATGCTGTCGATGCGGGTGATGACGTCGCCCTCCCGGAGCCCGGCGATGTCAGCCGCCGAGCCGATCTGGACGTCGACCACGAAGGCGCCCGAGTCGACCTCGACGCCGGCGGTCCGCAGCACGTCGGCCGGCTGCTCGTCGAGGTTGGTGGTCGAGACGCCGAGGAAGGCCGTGTTGCCGTCCACGGCCCCCCGACCGGCCTTGAGGTCCTCGATGAGCGGACGGATGGCGTCGATGGCGAGGGAGAACCCCACGTTCTGGGAGTCCTGGATGATGGCCGTGTTCACCCCGACCACCTGTCCGGCCGCGTTCACCAAGGGGCCACCGGAGTTGCCCGGGTTGATGGCCGCGTCGGTCTGGATGAGCTGGTCGAGCTGGATCCCCTGGGCCGCGATGGAGCGGTCCTTGGCCGAGACGATGCCCTTGGTCACGCTGGGCTGGGCGCCGAGGTTCAGCGCGTTGCCGATCGCGACGACGTCGTCGCCCACCTGGAGCGCGTCGGAGCTCCCCAGCTCGGCCGGCGTGGTCGGCTCCTCGACCCGCGCCTTCACGAGCGCGACGTCGTCGTCGGGGAAGCTCCCGACCAGCTGAGCCGGCGCCGTCCGGCCGTCGGCGAAGGACACGGTGATGCCGGTGGCGCCGTCGATCACGTGGGCGTTGGTGAGCACGAGCCCCTCGGCGTCGAGGACGATGCCCGACCCGGCGGCCTCCGACTGCGAGCGGCGGAAGTTGCTGTCCGTCTCGATCGTCACCACCGAGGGGCGGACCTTCTCCAGCAACGCCTGGATGTCGAGGGGCTCGCCGGCGATCGTGTTGGAGGGTCGGCCGGGAGCGGTCACCGGGGTGGCGCGGGCCACGCCGTCGTCGTCGCGTCCGACCGCCAGCACCAGGAGCCCGGCGACGAGCGCGGCGACCACCGCACCCGCCACGGCGCCCATCAGGGCGGCGCGTCCGCTGCCGGACCCCGCGGGCCGGGGCGGGACCGGCCCGGCGGGTGGGATGAGCGGCGGACCCGCCGGGGCGGTGAGGTACGGCGGTGCCGGCGGGTGAGATGCCGGCGGCGACCCGGTCGGCACCGTCGGCATCGGCGGGGCCGGGGGGGCCAGGGCGACGGCGGGCGGCGCGGCCGGCGGGTCGATGGGGGCGGGCGGAGCCAGCACCGATCCCGGCGCGGCCGGAGGGGTGACCGGAGGGAACGGCGCGGTGGGCGCCCCGAAAGGCGGTGCGGGCGGTGGGGCGGACGGGAGCGGGGAGTTGGGATCCGACACGACGGGCTCCGATTCGGGTGGACGACGGATCCAAGTATGGCGCCGTGCGATCGCCGGATCGCCGGGTCACGACCCGAGGCTGAGACGCGCTTCAGCGGGAGGTGGCCGATCTGAGACGGATCTCAGAGCGAAGGATGTCGAGAGCGGGGAGAAGGGCGAACCTAGAGGTCACGAACGGGCCCGCACCCCGCCGACCCGTCGGGAGGCAATGACCATGACGATGGAACGAGACCCAGAGACCGCCTGGATGGCCGACGGCAACTGCGCACATCGTGAGCCGTCCATGTTCTTCCCGTCGGACGGCGTGGGCGTCGAGATCGCCAAGCGCGTCTGCGAGGACTGCCCCGTCGCCGCCGCGTGCCTCGAGTACGCGATCGAGCATCGGATCGATCACGGGGTGTGGGGTGGAACTTCCGAGCGGGAGCGACGCCGGATCATCCGGGCCCGTGCCGCAGCAGCCCGGGAGCAGGCGACGGTCGGGGTCGGCTGAGCAACCGGCTGCACCGCCGAACGAGGAGCCGGGGCGCGCTGCGTCCCGGCTCCGACGCGTCGGGGGTCAGGCCTTGTCGGCGGGAGCGTCCTCGTCGGACGCACCCTCCTTCAGCCCCTGCTTGAATTCCTTCTGGGCCTGGCCCAGCGAACGGGCGAGCTTGGGGATCTGCGATCCCCCGAACACCACGACGATCGCGAGCACGATCCAGATGACGTCGTTTCCGGACATGGATGCCACTGTAGCGGGGTGGTCGGCGGGCGCCCCTTCGGCCGTCCAGCCCCGATGCACGACGCTGACGCCGTGACCGGTCCCGCCGATCGCGAGCGCTACCGGAGCGAGCGCCGGATCGTCGACCGGCGAGAAGGTCCGGTCGCAGCGGCGGCGTCGGCGGAGGTGGCCGACGGCTGGTCGGTGCTGGTCGGGTTCGGCTCGATCGCCGGCTACGTCGCCGTGGACGGCGAGCTCGACCCCGGACCGCTGCTGACCTCGCTGGCGGGTCGGGGCGCACGCCTGCACCTCCCCGTGCTGGACGGCGACGCGCTGCGCTTCGGCCCGGTGGACGAGACGACGGAGCTGGTGGCCAATCGCTTCGGGATCCCCGAGCCGACCGGGGTGGACCTGGTGGATGGCGGCGACCTCGATGCCGTGCTCGTGCCCCTCGTCGCGGTCGACGTCCGGGGCAACCGGCTGGGGTTCGGTGCCGGCTTCTACGACCGGACGTTCGCGTTCCTCCGGTCGGCGACACGGCCGGCCCGACCGTTGCTGGTGGGCCTGGCCCACGACCTCCAGGTCGTCGACGAGATCGATCCCTCGCCGTGGGACGTGCACCTCGACGCCGTGCTCACCCCCACACGGCGGATCGGGATCTCGGTCCCGGTGGACTGATCGGGCGCTCGGCCCGGCGCGACCTCAGGCCGACGCGGCGCGGGCGGCCTCGGCCGCCCGGGCGAGGGCACGCTGGCGGCGGATGCGGCGCCGCTCGCGCTCGCTCAGTCCCCCCCAGATGCCGAACTTCTCGCCGTTGGCGAGGGCGTACTCGAGGCAGTCCTCCCGCACGACGCAGCCGTGGCAGACCGCCTTGGCCTCCTTGGTCGAGGCACCCCGCTCCGGGAAGAACAGGTCGGGGTCGACACCGAGGCAGTTGGCGGACAGCTGCCAGCTGTTCTCTTCGTCCTGCTCCATGGATCCCGCTCCGCTCATCCCGACACCCCCACGAAATTACATACGTGTGATCCGAACATCATGGTGCCTGTACCCACTCGTCGCAAGTGGAGAATCACGATCCGCGCGAACTTTCGGTCGGCGCCCGCGCGGACGGTCGTCACGCGGAGCGTCCGCGGAGCAACTTGCGCTTCTGCTCGATGAAGTCGACCAGGACGAAGTCACCCAAGGTCTCTGGCGAGGTGAAGAAGGCCCGCCCCCGGTTCAGCTCGGTCATTCGCTCCACGAAGTGCTGCAGGCCGCGGTCGGCGTCGAGCATGAACGTGTTGATCCGGATGCCCTCCCGGGTGCACCGGAGGACCTCGAGCAGGGTGGCGTCGACGGTCGCCCGGACCGGTGGGTAGTGGAACTCGGGACGTCCCGACGAGTTCAGGTGCGCGGTGGGCTCGCCGTCGGTGATCATCAGGATCTGCTTCGTCCCGTGCTGGCGGGCCAGCAGCTGTCGGGCCAGCGCGAAGCCGTGCTGCATGTTCGTCCCGTAGACGAAGTCCCAGCTCACCTCGGGCAGCTGGTGCGCCTCGAGGACGCGGGCCACCTCGCTGAAGCCGACGATCCCGAGGTAGTCCCGGGGGTACTGCATCGAGATCAGGGCGTGCAGCGCCATGGCGACCTTCTTGGCCGGCAGGAAGTTGTCGCGCATGGGCATCGACAGAGAGAGGTCCAGCATGAGCACGGTCGCCGACCGGACCTGCTGCTCGGTCTGCTCCACCTCGAAGTCCTCGGGCGCCAGGCGCACCGGCCCCGAGGTCCGACCCTCGGCGGCGCCGCGCCGAACGGCGTTCCCGATGGTCTTGTTGATGTGGAGGTTGAAGGGGTCGCCCCACTCGTAGGACTTGGTGTCGGGCGTCCGCTCGTGGCCGATGCCGGACCGGTCGATGCGATGGCCGCCCATCACGTCGCGCTGGAGCCGCTTGAACAGCTCGGCCAGCGCGTTGCGGCCGAGCCGGCGCATGCCCGCCGGGGTCAGCTCGAGCTTGCCCTCCCGGCGCTCCACCAGCCCGGCCTCGGTCAGCATCCGGGTGAGCTCGGCGAGTTGCTCCAGGCTGCGGGCGGCGTCGGGCCCGACCAGGTCGCGCACCCGCTCGACGTCGACGTCGGCCAACGCACCGGGGTCGACGGCGCCCCGCAACAGCTGCTCGAGGTCGTCGAGCTCGCCCAGCTCGCCGAGCATCGACTGGGCCTCGCCCCAGTCGAGCGGATCGCCGCCCTCGAAGGAGTACTGCCGGCCCCAGCCGGCGTCGGGGAACAGCTGGCGGAGGTTGGCACCGAGCTGGTCGACCTGCCACCGGAGGTCCATGTCCTCGAGCAGCTGGTCCGAGAGCGCCTGCAGCTGCTGGCGCTGCTCGGGCGTCATCGAGGCGAGCATCGCCTGGGCGGCCGCCATACGGCGGGCCATCACCTCGAGGAGCTCGTCGAGGCTCTGGGGGTTCTCGGGGAAGAAGTCGCCGAACCGCTCCATGAACCCGTCGAAGTCGGGCTCGCGACCCTCCGCCCGATCGGCCAGCATCTGGTTGAGCTCGGCCATCATGTCCTTCATGCGGGCCAGGTCCTCGGGCCCCATCGAGCCGACGGCGTCCGACATGCGGTCGACCATCTGCTGCATGAGCTGCTCGCGGAGGCGGTCCACCAGCTCCTCGAAGCGCTCCTGCGCCTCGCCGGAGGTGAAGTCGTGGTGCTGCAGCGAGCGGACCTGCCCGGCCAGGTCGCGCGGCAGCATGTCGAGGTGCAGGTCACGCTCGGCGGCCACCTCCTCGGTGAGCTCGCGACGACGGGCATCCCCGGACTCGGCCGCCTCCCGCCGGAGCTCCTCGATGGCGTCGCGATCCTGCTGCACGACCTCGCGCAGCTCCCGGGCGATGTCGTCGAACACGCCGCCGAGGTCGAAGCGGTCGAGGCGGTCCTGACGCTCCCGCCGGATCCGCTCCAGCAGCTCACGCAGCCCCTGGACCCGCTCGCCGTCACGGTCGGCGAATCCCTGCTGGAGCATGCGACGCAGCGCGGCGTCCAGGTCCCCGTGGTACAGGAGGTCGTCGGTCAGCTCCTGGAGCACGTCGAGGGCGTCCATCTCGAACCCTCGCTGCGTGCCGTCCCAGGGCGAGTACCGGAACCGACGAGCCGACGTCATCTCGGAAACCTACCGGTTCAGGCGGGCGTCGAGCTGGGCGAGCACGTCCGTCTCCTTCGCGCCGATCAGCGCCGTCGCCGCCCGCGAGGCGCCCCACCAGATGGTGGCGTCGACCGCCACCACGACGGCGGCCACCGCCGGCGCCCACGCCGGGGACTCGAGGAGCGCCCACCGCAGCGCCAGGCTGGCCGGGCCGACGAGCACCGCGATGAGCCCCACGAAGAGGATGGCCACGACGCCGGCCATGCAGCCATTGCCCCCGGCGGACTGGTTCGCGGCGAAGGGGTTGCCCGAGTCGGGCAACGGCGTGACCCAGACCGGGGACATGAGCGACCCCACGCCGACGATCGCCGGCGTGGCCGCGACCGTGGCCACCAGGGTCGCCACGACCTCCGCCCAGCCGCCGGTGAGGAGGCCCATGGCGAGGGCGGCGACCACCACCGGAGCCACCACGTTGACCGCGGCGAGCAGCTGGCGGCCGGCCCATCGGGCCCGCGCCGGCGGGCCCGTGACCACCTCGAGCCAGAAGGCGCTGGGGTCCACCCCCAGCTGGTTGGAGGCGTACTGCACCGAGAACAGCATCGCGATGGGCGACGCGAGCACGGCCAGCCGCTGGCTCCGGTCACCCTGGGCCACGATGATCACGACGTACACCAGCCCCAGGGCGGTACCGGCGAAGAGCGCGGCGCGTCGACCCGGCGAGCGTCGGAGGTAGACCAGCTCCTTGGCCACCGCGGCACCGGTGGCCGAGCGGGGCAGGAACCGACGGGCCCCCGCGAAGATCGCCATGCCGTCGGCCGCGGTCGCGTCGGCGGCGACCCCGTGGAGCTGGGCAGGGTCCTCCAGGAGGCGGTCCAGCTGGCGCGCCCACAGCCATCCCAGGACCAGGACGGTGGCCGCCAGGGGAACCAGCCGCCACGCCGCGTCCAACACGGCGCCGTCGCGGGCCAGCTCGAGCGCGGCGGCGGCCATCCCCGGTGGCGTCCACCGCAGCGTCCGCACGACGGCGTCGAGGTCGTCGGGCTCCACGAAGCGGATCAGCTGGAGGGCGCCGAAGACCAGCGCACCACCGAAGGCGGCCACCAGCGCGGCCACGTCGCCGCCCCGACGCGTCCGCGTGAGCCTCGCCAACGACGTGGCCAGCGCCCGGCTCCCCACCAGGCCCGCCAGCGGGAGCAGGACGCACGCGGCGACCACGACGGGGAGCCCCACGAGGGAACGACCCATGCCCACGGCGATCGCCACGCTCCACGTGAGCACGACCAGGGGAGCCAGCCCGACGAGGCCGGCGGCGATCTGGCCGCGCCGCATTTGGCGGCGGTCGAGCGGGAGGAGCACCAGGCGTGACGGGTCGACGGTCTCGTCCACACCGCCGGTGAGGAAGGGTCCGAACCACCAGCCCACGACGACCCCCGAGCAGACGACCGCCAGGATTCGCTCCCGCGCCACCTCGTCCCAGTACCCGTGCAACCCCACGAGCACCACCGAACCCACGACGGCGGCCACCAGCGATCCGATCACGGCCACGATGAAGCCGATGACCGCGACCGGGTTGCCCCGGGTCCGGCGGACACCGTTGCGCAGGAGGCGCCACTTGAGCCGGATGAAGACCCCGACCACGTTCGCCTCAGGCCAGCCAGTGCAGCTGGTCGCCCACCGAGGTGGGGCCGCCCACCGCCTCGATGAACACGTCCTCGAGCCGTCGGCCGTCCCGAACCGCCTCGATGGCACCCGTGGCGACGATCCTCCCCTCGTGCACGATCGCCAGGTGGTCGCAGAGCCGCTCGACGGTGTCCATCACGTGGCTCGAGAGGACCACCGTGCCGCCTCCCGAACGGAACAGCGCGAGCACCTCCTGGATGGCGCGGGCCGAGACCGGGTCCACCGACTCGAACGGCTCGTCGAGGAACACCACGCGCGGGGCGTGCAGGAGCGCGGCGGCCAGGCTGAGCTTCTTGCGCATCCCGGTGGAGTAGTCGGCGACCAGCACGCCGGCGTCGTCGGCCAGGCCGAGGACCTCGAGCAGCTCGGCCGAACGCGACGCCACCTCGGGGGTGGGCAGCCCGCGGAACGCCCCGAGGAAGGTGAGGAGCTCACCGCCGCTGAGCCGCTCGAAGAGCGGCAGGTCGTCGGGCAGCGCGCCCATCCGGCGCTTGGCCTCCGCCGGATCGGTCCACACCTCGACGCCGTCGACCCAGGCCGTTCCGCCGTCGGGGCGCAACAGGCAGGTGCACATCTTCATGGTGGTGGACTTGCCGGCCCCGTTCGGCCCGACCAGCCCGAAGAAGGAGCCGGAGGGGACGTCGAGGTCGATCCCGGCCACCGCGACCTTCTGGTCGAAGACCTTGGTGAGCCCCCGCACGACCACCGCCGGAGGTGCGGGCGCGGCGGGGACGGGGTCGGTCGCGGTCACCCGCGTGCCCGGTACTGGGCGCGGCCCCCCACGGCCTCCTTGTTCAGCCGCTTGGACAGGTGCAACCCCTCGAGCACGAGCTCGACCGCGCTGGCGGTCGCGGCGGGCGAGGGGGCCTCACCGGCCAGCTCGCCCACCACCACGCCGAGCGCTGGGATGTCGCGGCACAGCTCGACGTAGGCGGCGGCGGAGACGTCCTCGCCCGTCTCGACGGGGGCCCGGCCGTCGAACGCCTCGACCACCGCCAGCAGGTGCTCGGGGCGGACCCGCTCCCGGAAGACCGTGAGCACCGCGGCCGAGACGAGGTGCTCGATGATCTGGCCGTCCCGCCCCTCCTCGAGGGATTCGATCTCGACCTTGCCCGAGGTGGATGCGGGCAGGGCCCCGAGGTCGCAGATGCGCGGCACGACCTCGGTCTCGCCGGCCCGCAGGGCGCGTCGGGCGGCGTTCGCCACGACGGCCTCCTGGTTCGAGACCGACAGGCGCACCGACACCCCCGACCGCTGCGAGATGTGGGCGCTCTGTCGAGCCAGCTGGGAGAAGGTGGCCACGATCTCGGAGACGTGGTCGGGGACCAGCACCGTGAGCCCGTCGGCCTCGAGGGGCCGGACCTCCTGGCGGACGATCTCGACCTCGGTCGCCACGTCGAGGGGGTAGTGGGTGCGGATCTGGCTGCCGAACCGGTCCTTGAGCGGGGTGATGAGCCGGCCGCGGTTGGTGTAGTCCTCCGGGTTGGCCGAAGCCACCAGCAGGACGTCGAGGGGCAGCCGGACCTTGTAGCCGCGGATCTGGATGTCCCGCTCCTCCAGCACGTTGAGGAGCCCGACCTGGATGCGCTCGGCCAGGTCCGGCAGCTCGTTGATGGCGAAGATGCCGCGGTTGGTGCGCGGCACCAGGCCGTAGTGGAGCGTGAGCTCGTCGGCCAGGTAGCGGCCCTCGGCCACCTTGATCGGGTCGACCTCACCGATGAGGTCGGCGACCGACGTGTCGGGCGTCGCCAGCTTCTCGCCGTAGCGCTGCTCACGACCGACCCAGACGATCGGCGTGTCGTCGCCCAGCTCGGCCACCAGCTGCCGGGCCGGCAGCGAGACGGGGTCGTAGGGGTCGTCGTTGATCTCGGATCCCTCGACGACGGGGATGGCCTCGTCCAACAGGTCGACCAACGCCCGGATCATGCGGGTCTTCGCCTGACCCCGCTCGCCCAGGAAGATGATGTCGTGGCCCGCCAGCAGCGCGTTCTCGAGCTGGGGGAAGACGGTGTCCTCGTAGCCCAGGACCCGCGGGAACAGCGGTGCTCCCGATCGGATGCGAGCCACCGCGTTGCGCCGCAGCTCCTCCTTCACCGGCACCGACTCCCAGCCGGAGGCTCGCAGCTCGCCGAGGGTGGAGGGTCTCGTCATGGGCCGAACCTACCGCGGGGCCGCAGCGATCGCTTCCCGATGCGGACGCCGCCCCCGCCCGCTCGTTAGCATCGCCGGATGCGACCCTTGTCCTCGCCACGCCGGACCGCCGCCCTGATCGTCGCCGCCGCCGTCACCGCCGGGTCACTCGGCGTGGCCGGACCGGCCGGCGCCCAGGACCCCACCTCGACCACCGTCGAGCCGACCACGACGGTCGAACCCACGACGACCACCGCGCCCCCGGCCCCGGCACCCACCAGCCTGACGCTCAGCGGCCCGGACCTGGCCGAGGGCATGGCCGGCGCCGAGGTGGCGTTCCTCCAGATCCGGCTGCTCGAGCGGGGCTACTGGCTGTCCGACCCGTTCGGCCGGTTCGGGGCCTCCACCCGCCATGCGCTGACCGCCTTCCAGAAGTACCACTACCTGCCCCGCACCGGTCGGCTCGACGCGTTCAGCCGCTTCGTGCTCGCCGCGACCCTCCAGCGGCCGACCGTGCGCTTCCCCAAGCCCGGCCGCAGCGTCGAGGTGGACATCGACCGCCAGGTCCTGCTGGTCGCCCAGGACGGGATCGTCCTCATCGTGCTGGACGTCTCCACCGGGACGAGGCGCACCCCCACCCCCCGCGGCTCGTTCCGCATCACCCGCCAGATCAACGGCCTCCGCATCTCGCGGCTGGGTCAGCTGTGGCGGCCCAAGTACTTCACCGGCGGCTACGCGCTCCACGGTTCGCCGAGCGTGCCGAACTACCCGGCCTCCCACGGCTGCGTGCGGCTGACCAACCAGGAGATCAACTTCCTGTGGGACAGCGGGCTCGTGCCGGTGGGCACGCCCGTCACGCTCTACTGAGCCCTCCCCCACCCCCGCCGGGCCACGCCGGCGGTTGACACCGGGGCCCCTCGGGGCGAGCATGAACCCGGCCTGCGTTCGGAGGGAGCGCGGGCGCTGAGGGCATGCGGAGGGATCCATGCAGCTGAGGCGTTCCTTGTCCATCGCGGCGATCGGTGCGGTCGCCCTGGCGGGGGCCTGCGTGCCACCCGACCCGGGCCCCACGAACCAGCTGCCCACGGCGGTGATCGTGGCCGACCCGACCTCGGGCAACGCCCCGCTGCTGGTCGACTTCGACGGGTCGGCCTCGATCGACCCCGACGGTTCGATCGTGTCCCACTCGTGGACGTTCGGTGACGGGGCCACCGGCACCGGTGCCACCACCTCCCACTCCTACGCAGGTGGGTCCTTCACGGCAACGCTGACCGTGACCGACAACGCCGGCGCCACCGACTCCGAGACCGTCACCGTCACGGTGGTGGGCGACGGCGACGGCGACGGCTTCTTCCCGCCGGCCGACTGCAACGACGGCGATGCCGGCATCAACCCCGGCGCGACCGACGCTGCGGGCGACGGCATCGACAGCAACTGCGACGGCATCGACGGCACCGCCGACGCCGTGTTCGTCAGCTCGGCCTCCGGCTCCGACATCTCGACCTGCGGTGCGATCGCCTCGCCGTGCGCGACCATCGGCGCCGGCCAGCTCAAGGCGATCAGCCTGGGCAAGTCCCAGGTCTACGTCGCCGGCGGGAGCTACCCGAAGTTCACGGTGGCCGCGGGCCTCGAGATCGTGGGTGGCTACGGCCAGAACTGGCAGCGAGGCCTGCTCGCCACCGGCTCCACCACGGCCACGGTCAACGCGGCGTTCGACGCCGGCGTCGGCGGCCCGGTGGCCATCGTGGCCGATGGCATCACCACCACCACGCGTGTCGCCGACCTCGTGGCACAGGGCACCACGGCGCTCGGTGTCGGCCAGGACTCCTACGCGGTCGTGGTGAAGAACTCCACCTCGGCGCTCACGCTGGACTCCGTCCGGGCCATCGGTGGCGTCGGTGGCGCCGGCAGCGCCGGCTCCAACGGCACCGCGGCCTCGTCGTCGCCGGCCAGCGCCGGCAGCAACGGCCAGAACGGCTTCGAGCCCGGTGGCGTCTGCGACATCGACTCCTCGGGTGCGGGCGGCGCCGGGGCGAGCGGCGGCGGCGCCGGCGGCCGCGGCGGCTTCGTCGACACCTCCTGCACGACGGTCTTCGGCGCCGTCGTGGCCTGCAACAACTGCAACGCCCAGGCCGGCGTCGGCGGCTCGGCCGGCACCGGCGGCGCGGCCGGCGGGAGTGGCGGCCAGGCCGGCACCGACGGCACCCCGCTGCTGTGCACCGCCGGTGGCGTCACCGACGGCGGCAACGGGGCCAACGGGGCCAACGGGTCCAACGGAGCCGCCGGCTCGGGCGGTGCGCCCGGCAGCGCCGGCAGCACCGGTGCGCTCGGCGCGGCCGGCAACCCCGGCGGCGGCGGTGGCGGGGGTGGCGCCAACGACTGCGGCGTCGACGACGCCGGGGCCGGCGGTGGCGGCGGCGGCGCCGGTGGCGCCCGGGCGCCCATCGCCGGTGGCGGCGGCACGGCCGGCGGCCGGTCGATCGCCATCCTGCTGAACAACTCGTCGCCCACGCTCACCGGCGTCCAGGTCACCCTGGGCACCGGCGGGGCCGGCGGCAAGGGCGGCAACGGTGCGGCCGGTCAGCCCGGCGGGGCCGGTGGCGCCGGCGGCGCCCGCTTCCAGAACGGCGGGGCCGGCGGCAACGGTGGCACCGGCGGCACGGGTGGCGCCTCGGGCGCCGGTGGCGGCGGTGGCGGCGGTGCGGCCATCGGCATCGCCCGCCAGGCCGGCTCGACCGTCTCCGGCACCGTGAGCTTCTCCGGTGGCGCCGGCGGTGCCGGCGGGGCCGGCGGCTCGGGTGCCACCGGCGGCAACGCCGGGGCGACCGGCTCGGTGGTCAACAACACCACCATCTGAGGCCTCCCCACGTCCGATCGGAGCCGCCCCTCGGGGCGGCTCCGTCGCGTGCGGGGCTAGGTTCTGGCGCCGTGGATCGGGACCTCGGAGGCACGTGGCGGGCCGCCGCGGCCGAGGAGGACCTGCGGCGGCGCTTCGTGTCGGCCGACCTCGACGACTCCGGATGGACCGAGCTGACGGTCCCCGGGCACTGGCAGCGGCACCCCGCCCTGGCCGAGGAGCAGGGGCCGGTGCTCCATCGCCGGAGCTTCGAGCACCCAGTTCCCGAACCCGGACGTCGGTCGTGGCTCTGCCTCGACGGCGTCTTCTACCAGTCCGACGTCTGGCTCGACGGCACGCTCCTCGGCGACACCGAGGGCTACTTCGTCCCGCACCAGTTCGACGTGACCGCCCCGCTGGCGACCGCCGAGCGCCACCTCCTCGCCCTCGGGGTCACCTGCGCGCCCCAGCGCCAGAAGGCCCGCAAGCGGAACATCACCGGCGTGTTCCAGCACTGGGACGAGTACGACCCCGACCGCAACCCCGGTGGCATCTGGCAGGGCGTCCGCATCGAGGAGTCGGGCCCGGTCCGCATCGTGCACCGCCGGGTGCTGTGCACCGACGCCCATCGCGACCTGGCCACCGTCGCGATCCGGCTGGTGCTCGACAGCGACGAGGACCGCGACGTCACGCTGCGCACCGAAGTGGCCGGCACGACGGTCACCGCGGACCACCACCTGGCCAGCGGCGAGAACCAGGTGAGCTGGACGCTCGGCGTCGAGCAACCGGCGCTGTGGTGGCCCCGCGCCCTGGGCGACCAGCCGCTGCACGACCTGACGGTCACGGTGCTCGTCGAGGGCGCACCGAGCGACGTGCTGCGCCGACGGATCGGGTTCCGTGCCGTCGAGACCCGCAACTGGATCACCCGGGTCAACGGCGAGCGCCTGTTCCTGAAGGGGGCCAACCAGGGTCCGACGGACTACTGGTTGGCCGAGGCCACCGGGGCCGACCACCGCCGCATCGTCGAGCTGGCGCTCGAGGCCGGCCTCGACATGATCCGGCTCCAGGCCCACGTGTCGTCGCCCGAGCTCTACGACGCGGCCGACGAGGCCGGCCTCCTGGTCTGGCAGGACTTCCCCCTCCAGTGGGGCTACCACCCCTCGGTCCGCCGACAAGCGGCTCGCCAGGCCCGCGAGATGGTCGACCTCCTGGGCCACCACCCGTCGGTCGCCCTCTGGTGCGCGCACCACGAGCCGATGGCCATCGACCCCAGTCCCGCACGCCTGGCCGACCGCCGGGAGCGCCGCCGGCTCATCGCCCGCGCCGCGGTGGCCCAGCAGCTGCCCGCCTACAACCGCACGGTCATCGACCGCTCGGTCAGCCGGGCGATCCACCGCTGCGACCCCTCGCGCCCCATCGTCTCCCACGCGGGCGGGCTCCCCAACCTGGCCGGCATCAAGGGCACCGACACCCACGCCTTCCTCGGATGGTTCGGGGGCGAGGAGCGCTCCTTCCCCCGGCTGGTCGCCGCCCTGCCACGGCTGGCCCGCTTCGTCGGCTCGTTCGGCGCCCAGGCTCCGGCGACGGACTTCGCCGCCCGTCACGGCGACGGCTGGCCCGCGCTGGACTGGTCCGAGCTGGGGCTCCGCCTCGGCCTCCAGAAGGGCGCGTTCGACCGCTACGTCCCGCCCCTCGCCTACGACACGCCCGAGGACTGGGTCGTCGCCGCGCAGAACTACCAGGCCCGCGTCGTGCGGTACCACGTGGAGACGCTCCGGCGACTGAAGTACCGACCCAGCGGCGGGTTCGCCGTGCTCGGGCTGGCCGACGCGGCCGAGGGCGTGACCTTCTCGCTCGTCGACCACCGATGGAACCCCAAAGCGGCGTTCGAGGCGCTGCGCGACGCCTGCCGCCCGATCCTGCTGATCGCCGATCGACCCCCGCCGCACCTGCACCCCGGCGACGAGCTGGTGCTCGACGTGCACGTCGTCAGCGACCTCCGCTCACCGCGCCGGGGCCTGCGCTCGGAAGGCCGGGTCCGCTGGGACGGCGGTGAGCACGTCCAGCGGTGGGTGGGCGACGTCGCCGCCGACGACGTCGCGCTGGTCGGTGCGTTGCGGATGACCGTGCCCGAGGTGGAGGCGACGCTCGAGATCGAGCTCGTCCTGGAGGTGGACGGCCAACGGGTGGTCTCGCGCTACGGGACGCGCGTGGTTCGCCACAGCGACGGCGAGGTCCACCGGTGAGCGGAGGCGAACGCCCGGTCGAAGGGTTCCGCCAGCACCGCTTCACCGCGCCGACGGGCGCCACACGCGTCCTGTTGGTCCGCCACGGCGAGTCGGCGCCGGCGGTGCCGGGCGCACCGTTCCCGCTGCGCGACGGCCACGGCGATCCCGAGCTGCACCCCGACGGTGTGCGCCAGGCCGAGCTGGTCGGCGAACGGCTTGCCGCCAGCGAGCCCGTCGAGGCCGTCTACGTCACGACCCTGCGGCGCACCCAGCAGACCGCCGCGCCGCTGGCCGCCGCGCTGGGCCTCGAGCCCCGGGTCGAGGCCGACCTGCGCGAGGTCCACCTCGGCGAGTGGGAAGGCGGCGAGCTGCGGGTCCGCGCCGCGGCCGGCGACCCCGTGTTCGCCGAGGTGCTCCGACGCCAACGGTGGGACGTCATCCCCGGCGCCGAACCGCTCGACGACTTCGACGCCCGACTCCAACGCGGGCTGGCCCGGATCGTGGCCGCCCACCCCGATCGGACCGTGGCGGCCTTCGTGCACGGCGGGGTGATCGGCCAGCTCCTGGCTCACGCCACCGGGGCGGCCGGCTTCGCGTTCGCCGGGGCCGACAACGGATCGATCTCGGAGCTCGTCGTCGTCGGCGACCGCCAGCTGCTCCGGCGCTTCAACGACACGGCCCACCTCGACGACCCGGCCCACCTCAGCGGCCGAGGCTGACCTCCACCGGCGGCATGCCCGCCGTCGGGGGCACCACCGCAGCCACCACCGAGGCCCCTGCCGTTCGGCCGGAGTGGACGCAGTCGGCCAGCGAGAGGCCGCTCACGTAGGAGCGTGACGCCACGCCCGCCGCGCAGCGGCCGACGGCGTAGAGCCCGGGGACGGTCGAGCCGTCCCCTCGTCGCACTTGCTGCGTCGCTCCGTCCGTGGACAGTCCCCCCAGCGTGATGCAGGGCGCCGGGAACCACCGGCCGTCCAGGTGGAGGGGCACCGCGACGTACGGCGGCTCGACCTGCGCGACGAGGTGCTCCGCCGACTTGCCCAGCGGGTCGGGTCCGCCGGCGGTGGCCAGCTCGTTGTAGGACGCGATCGTGGCCGCGAGCCCGGCGGGGTCGATGCCGCACCGTTCGGCGAGTTCGGCCAGGGTGGTCGCCGAACGGCGGTTGACGAAGAGGTTGATCGATCCGAACAGCCGGGGGAACACCACGTGGTTGGCCCGCCCGCTGAGCAGCTCGCGCCCGCCGCGGCTGGAGATGCGGACCGCACCGCGGATCTGGCTCCACACCTCGCGTCGGGTGGCGGCGTCGACGACGAGCCAACCCCGCCCGCCGTGGTCGGCGATCCGCGCCGAGAGGGTGGCCGCGTAGAGGCTCTCGTCGCAGATCCGCTCCCCGGCGGCGTCGACGAGCACCCCCCGGCAGAAGGCGACCGGGGGCGCGATGAACCGGGACGCCCCGCAGTGGTCGACGTCGGCGACCGCCGCACCCACCCCCACGGCCAGGTCGATGCCCGACCCGTCGTCGCCGGGGGTCCCGAGCGGCATGGCGCCGGCGAAGGCCGGCGCGCGCTCGGCCATGGCCCGGTGGTCGAACGAGAAGCCGCCGGTGGCCAGCACGACCCCGCGGCGCGCCCGCACCCGTGACACCGTGCCCACCCGACGCTCGAAGGCGTCGAGGGTCCGCGTGAGCGGCCCCGGCACCCGCCGCAGGAGCGGGGCCGTCAGGTCGATCGAGCGGTACAGCACGGTGTGGACGGCACGGACCCACCGCCGATCGGGGAGGGCGAGGACCTCCACGCCCACCACCCGGCCGTCCTCGACCACCAGGTCGACGGCACGGGCCCGGTCGCGGACGTCGACGCCGGCCGCCCGCGCCGCGGCGTGCAGTCCCGCGATCAGGTCGTGGCCCGTCATCCCCTGGCCGGCCACGCGATGGCCACGTGGCACCGCCGGCGTCCGGTCGGCGAAGTGCCGCTCGTTGCCCGAGAAGTAGAGCCCGACCGAGTCCCCCGGGGGCACGACCGACTTGGCGGGGTCGAAGTCGTCGGCGAACCGCACGCCGTGGGCGACCAGCCAGGCCAGGTGCTCGGCGCTGCGCGCCGCGAACCGTCGCACCCTCGGGTCGTCGGGGTCGCGCTCCTCCTCCAGCGCCAGGTACGTCGCCAGCTGGTCCACGTCGTCGTGGAACCCGGCCCGCTCCTGCTGGGGCGTCCCGCCACCGGCGTAGACGATCCCGCCCGACCGGGCCGAGGCGCCACCCCGGCCCCACCGGTCGAGCGCGACCACCCGGGCACCGGCCTCGGCGGCCTCGACGGCGGCCACCGACCCCGCCGCGCCGAACCCGACGACGACCACGTCGACCACCTCGTCGACCACCCCGTCACCCCGGGCCGGGTCGGACGTCGTCCGGCCCGTCACCGCCGGGGCGTCATGCTCCGCAGCTGCCACGACCCCTCCTCCTCGTAGACGACCGCACCGATGATCGAGTCGGTCTCGACCCGGATGTCCCGCCGCACCTTCAGGGGCAGGCCGGTGTCGGCGGCCAGCCACCACGTCTCGTCGACGTGGCCGACCTGCGCGCCCGTGAAGCGGCCGTCGCGGACCTGTCGGACGGCGCGCACCTCGACCCCGCCGATCTCGAGCGTCTCGATCCCGTCGACCACGGCGGTGCCCTCGAGCTCGGCGACCCCCGGCACGGCCGAGTTGGTGCCCGCGCACCGGTTCCCGAACCGGTCGCCCACGTCGGGGTCGCGCACCACGATCGGCGGCGGCGGGTCGCAGTCGAAGCGGGCGACGTTGGTGACCGAGCCGACGCCGAAGTCCCAGAACTGGTGGTTCTCCTGGCGGACCAGGAGGAGCTCGTCACCCTCGGGGCAGTACTCGTAGGCGTGCCAGTGCGCGGTGTTGTAGTCGATCCGCCAGAGCCAGCAGCCCGCCGCGGTGTCCTGCACGGTGATGGGCATGACCTCGCCGTCGGTCTGGGAAACCGGCGGCACCGACAGCGACTCGCGGCCCGACCCGACCGCCTCGTAGACGCCGACCGCCGGCCGATCGAAGGGGACCGTCGTGGCCGAGTACACCGTCGTGGACGCCCGGAACCGGTCCACCACCGAGTCGACCGACTGGGCCTCCGGTCGGTCCCGGAGGGCGAAGAGGGCGCCGACGACGCCGAGGCCGAGCACCACGAGCACCCCGAGGCCGAGCAGCCAACGACGGGCCCGGTGCGGGCGGGCCACTGGTTCGGTCGAGGTCTCCACGGCGCGAGCCTGCGCCCCGATCCCCGTCCGCACCAGGGACGATGGCCCCGGGACCTTGGACCGTGGGCGACGCCGGTGGCCCGTCCTACCGTGCCGGCGTGAGCAACCGCCTCGCGTCGACCGTCGCCCCCCGCTCCGCGCTGGTGACCGGCGCCGCCGGCTTCGTCGGCATCAACCTCGTGGACGTGCTGCGGCGCTCGGGCTGGACCGTGCGGACCCTGGACCGGGTGCCGCTGGCCGGCATCGAGACCGCCGGCATCGACCAGCGCATCGGTGACGTCCGCGATCCCGAGGCGGTGGCCGACGCGGTCGCCGGGGTGGACGTGGTCGTGCACCTGGCGGCCCGCATCACGCTGGCCAGCCACGACCCCGAGGCGTGGGAGATCAACGTCGTGGGTCCGGCCACGGTGGCCGAGGCGGCCGTGGCCGCCGGCATCCCCCGCATGGTCCACTGCTCGTCGGTGCACGCCTTCGACCTGGCCCGGGCGCTGCCCCGCCTCAACGAGCTCAGCCCCCGCGCCGTCGACCCGTCCCGCCCCGTCTACGACCGGTCGAAGTACGCGGGCGAGCAGGAGGTCCGTCGGCGGGTCGACGCCGGCCTCGACGCCACCATCGTGAACCCCACCGGCGTCATCGGCCCGATCGACCTGGGGCCCTCGCGCATGAACCTGGTCATCGACAGCGCGGCCCGGGGCCGCCTGCCCGTGGTGGTCCACGGCGGCTTCGACTGGGTGGACGTGCGCGACGTGGTGCTCGCCCTGGTGGCGGCGGTGGAGCACGGCGCGGCCGGCGAGAACCACCTCGTCGGCGGACACCGGGCCTCGGCGCTCCACATCGGTCGGTTCGCCGCGGCGCTCAACGGCCACCTGGGCCCGGTGGCCGCGCTGCCCGGCCGGCTGGCGCTGTGGGCCGCCCCGGCCGGCGAGCGGGTCAGCGCCTGGTTCGGTCGGGACGTGTTCACGCCGGCGTCGATCGGGACGCTCGTCGACGATCCGATCGTCGAGAGCGACCGGGCCCGCGCCGTGCTGGGCCACGAGCCCCGCCCGCTCGCGGACACCGTGCGCGACACCGTGCGCTGGTTCGAGGGCGAACCCCAGCTCTGAGCGGCGTCGCGTGCCCCGACGCCGCTGCGCTCCGCTCATGTGGAAATGTCTGCTCTTTTGGGTGGGTCGGGGGGCCGGGGAGTAGCGTCGGAGTCGTCCTGCCGTTCGATCCCGGGGGTGTGCAACCCATGGCCCAGACGATGCAACGACCCGGAGCCGATGCTCCCGTCGTCCATCCCCGCCCCGCCCGCAAGGCCACCTGGCCCGTCGAGTTCTACCGGTCCGCGGTGGGCAAGAAGTGGGTCATGGCCATCACCGGCATCCTGCTGCTGGGCTTCGTGGTGGCCCACATGGTGGGCAACCTGAAGATGTACCTCGGCCGTGAGGAGATCGACCACTACGCCGAGGGCCTGCGCACGCTGCTCTACCCGATCCTCCCCAAGGAGGTCGCCCTGTGGGGCATGCGCCTCGGCCTGGTGGGGGCACTCATCTTCCACGTGCACTCGGCCATCACGCTCACGCAGATGAACCGCCGTGCCCGTCCGACCGGCTACCAGTCGCCCCGTGACTACGTGGCCGTGAACTTCGCCTCGCGCACCATGCGGTACACGGGGCTGATCATGTTCCTCTACATCGTCTTCCACCTGCTCGACCTCACCATCGGGACGACGAACCCCGACTTCGAGCACGGCAAGGTCTACGACAACCTGGTCGCCTCCATGAGCCGACCGGTCGTGGCGATCGTCTACATCGTCTGCAACATCGCCGTGGCGGTGCATCTCTTCCACGGCACCTGGTCGATGTTCCAGAGCATGGGGCTCAACAACCCCCGCTACAACGCCGCTCGCCGGGCGTTCGCCGTCGGCATCTCGTCGCTGATCCTCGTCGGGAACGTGTCGTTCCCGGTGATGATCCTGGCCGGCGTCGTCCACTGAGTCGCAGGAGGCACACGACATGGCACTGACGCTCGACTCCAAGATCCCCGCCGGCCCGCTGGCCGACAAGTGGGAGAACCACAAGTTCAACCTGAAGCTCGTGAACCCGGCCAACCGCCGGAAGTTCGAGGTCATCGTGGTGGGCACCGGCCTGGCCGGCGGCGCCGCGGCGGCCACCCTCGGCGAGCTCGGCTACCACGTCAAGGTCTTCACGTACCACGACTCGCCCCGTCGGGCGCACTCCATCGCCGCCCAGGGCGGCATCAACGCCGCCAAGAACTACCGCGGCGACGGCGACTCGGTGCACCGACTCTTCTACGACACGGTGAAGGGCGGCGACTACCGCTCCCGCGAGGCGAACGTCCACCGGCTGGCCGAGGTGTCGGTGAACATCATCGACCAGTGCGTGGCCCAGGGCGTGCCCTTCGGCCGGGAGTACGGCGGCCTCCTCGACAACCGCTCCTTCGGCGGCTCCCAGGTGGCCCGCACCTTCTACGCCCGGGGCCAGACCGGCCAGCAGCTCCTGCTGGGCGCCTACCAGGCGCTGGCGCACCAGATCCACCTCGGCAGCTGCACGCTCTACAACAAGATGGAGATGGTCGAGCTGGTCGTCGACCCCGAGTCGGGCGTCGCCACGGGGATCATCGCCCGGGACCTCCTCACCGGCGAGCTGTCCCGCCACTCCGCCCACGCGGTCGTGCTGGCCACCGGCGGCTACGGCAACGTGTACTTCCTGTCGACCAACGCCAAGAACTCCAACGCCACGGCCACCTGGCGGGCCCACCGGAAGGGCGCGGCGTTCGCCAACCCCTGCTACACGCAGATCCACCCGACCTGCATCCCGGCGTCCGACGAGTTCCAGTCGAAGCTGACGCTCATGTCGGAGTCGCTCCGCAACGACGGGCGCATCTGGGTGCCCCGCAACGCGGACGACACCGGCAAGGACGCGTCGGCCATCCCCGAGGCGGACCGCGACTACTACCTCGAGCGCAAGTACCCGGCGTTCGGCAACCTGGTCCCCCGCGACATCGCCTCCCGCAACGCCAAGACCATGGTCGACCAGGGCCTGGGCATCGGCCCGCTGCGCAACGGCGTGTACCTCGACTTCGCCGATGCCATCGGCCGCCTCGGCGAGGACACCATCAAGGCGCGATACGGGAACCTGTTCGACATGTACGAGCGGATCACCGGCGAGAACCCGTACCGGACGCCGATGCGCATCTACCCGGCCACCCACTACACGATGGGTGGCCTGTGGGTGGACTACGACCTGCAGACCACCATCCCCGGCCTGTTCGCCATCGGCGAGGCCAACTTCAGCGACCACGGCGCCAACCGCCTGGGCGCGTCGGCCCTCATGCAGGGCCTGGCCGACGGCTACTTCGTGCTGCCCCCCACCATCGCCGGCTACCTCGCCCCGCAGCTCAACCAGCAGCCGATGTCCACCGACTCGGCTGCGTTCGTGCAGGCCGAGGCCGACGCCCGGGGCCGCATCGACCAGCTGATGGGCGCCCGGGGCACCAAGTCGGTCGACCACTACCACCGCGAGCTCGGCAAGATCATCTGGGACTACTGCGGCATGGCCCGCAACGCCACCGGGCTCGAGAAGGCGCTGACCGAGATCCCGACGCTCCGCGAGGAGTTCCGTCGCGACGTGAAGATCCTCGGCACCTCCGAGGGCGTCAACCAGTCGCTCGAGAAGGCGCTGCGGGTCGACGACTTCATGGAGCTCGCCGAGCTGAAGGTCCGCGACGCGCTGCACCGCGAGGAGTCGTGCGGCGGCCACTTCCGCGAGGAGCACCAGACCCCCGAGGGCGAGGCGCTCCGCGACGACGAGAACTTCGCCTACGTCGCGGCCTGGGAGTACACCGGCCCCGACATCGCTCGGGACGCCGTCCTCCACAAGGAACCGTTGGTCTTCGAGTCCGTGCAGCTCAGCCAGCGCAGCTACAAGTAGGTCAGGAGCCGACGATGACGAACGACCACAGCCCCGCGCCCGCCTCCCACGCCACCATGCTGGACCTCACCCTCAAGGTGTGGCGCCAGGCGGGCCCCGACGATGCCGGCCACTTCGAGACGTACACGACCACCATCGCGGACGACGCCTCGTTCCTCGAGATGCTCGACTACGTCAACGAGGACCTGATCGCCAACGATCGCGAGCCCATCACCTTCGACCACGACTGCCGTGAGGGCATCTGCGGCACCTGCGGCCTGATGATCAACGGCCAGGCCCACGGCCCGCAGCGGGCGACGGCCACCTGCCAGCTGCACATGCGGCAGTTCCGCAGCGGCGACACGATCGTGATCGAGCCGTGGCGGGCCGCCGCGTTCCCGGTCGTGAAGGACCTCATGGTCAACCGAGCCGCCTTCGACCGCATCATCGAGTCGGGTGGCTACATCACGGTCTCCACCGGCTCGGCGCCCGAGGCGAACCTCACCCCTGTCCCCAAGGACGCGGCCGACGCCGCCATGGACGCCGCGGCGTGCATCGGCTGCGGCGCCTGCGTGGCGGCGTGCCCCAACTCGGCGGCGCAGCTGTTCACCTCGGCCAAGCTGCAGCACCTCAACATGCTCCCGCAGGGCCAGGCCGAGCGGTGGAGCCGCACCGAGAGCATGGTCGAGACGATGGAGCAGTTCTTCGGGAGCTGCACCAACCACGGGGAGTGCCAGGAGGCATGCCCCAAGGAGATCTCCATCGACTTCATCGCCATGATGAACCGGGACTACCTCAAGTCGAAGATGGCCAACCGCCGGCGCGGTGGCCAGCGCAAGGTCGGCTGAGCCGAGGGGCTGACCGGAGGGTCGGGCCCGAGGCCCCTCCGGCGCGCTAGACACGGGGGTACGCCCTCCAGGAGGTCCGCCGTGCGCGCACACCATCGTTCCCACCTGCTCCCCGCCCTGGCACTCGTCGCCGCCCTCGTGCTCAGCGCCTGCGGCTCGGGCGGCGGCACCATCACCGCCACCGGCGAGCCGCAGCCGGCGGCTGGTTCCGGCTCGGGCGGCACCGACGAGTCCGGCTCGGGCTCCGACGCCGGGGGCTCCGGCTCGGACGGGTCGGGTTCGGAAGGCTCCGGCGGGGTCGACGACACCACCGACCTGACCATCCCCGACCTGGGCGACTCGGGCGCCTGCGTGGCCCTCGGCCTGGCCTATGCCTCCAGTGCAGCGGCCGCCATCGGCATGACCGAGGACGTCGACCAGCTCAGCCAGGAGTTCGAGCAGTACAAGGGCGAGGTCCCCGAGGAGCTCCGCGACGATCTCGACGTCGTCGAGCAGGCCTTCGCCACCATGCAGCAGGACGGGCTCCTCGCCGGCGGCGAGGCCATGAGCTCGCCCGAGTTCGAGCAGGCCCAGGCCAACATCGAGGCCTACCTCAACGACAACTGCGGCGGCGCCGGCTTCTGACGTCGTGGCCCGACGCCGGCGGCCGGCCGCCCCCCTGACGGTCGTCGGCCTGGTGGTCATCCTGGTCGCCTCCGGCGGGTGCGGAGACACCGCCGCGGGGACCATCCGCGCCGTCGGCGACCCGGTCGTCGACGAGGGCGGCGTCTCGACGGACCTCCGGACCGAGGGCTCGTTGCCCGAGCTCACCGGGGCCGACGATCCGGCGGTGGGCATGCTCCTGCCCACCCTCGAGGGACCTGCCCTCACGGGCGGGTCGGTGCGGGTGTCGCCCGATGACGGGCCCCAGTTCGTCGTGTTCGTCGCGCACTGGTGCCCGCACTGCCAGCGCGAGGTGCCCTTCATCGTGCAGCTGCAGCAGGACGGGGTGATCCCACCCTCGGTCCGGGTGACGGCCGTCTCGACGGCGGTCGACGAGCGTCGCGGCAACTTCCCACCGGTCTCCTGGCTGGCCGAGGAGGCATGGCCCACCCCGGTGCTGGCCGACGACGAGCTGTTCACGGCGGCCGGCGCCTTCGGCGTCAGCGGCTTCCCGTTCCTGGTGGCGGCCGACGGGACGGGGCGGGTGGTGGCCCGCACCTCGGGCGAGCTGGCCGAGGAGGACTACGAGCGCCTCGTCGAGCTCGTCACCGCCGTCTGAGCAACTTCCCGGCCCCCCGCCCACACGGTCGCCGGCTACGCCGGCGGCTGGTTCCACCCCGCCCACGCATCCCCACACGGTCGCCGGCTACGCCGGCGGCTGGTTCCATTCCACCCACCCGTGGCCGGTCCGACCCGTGCTCCGATCGGTCACGTCACAGAGAGCCCTCGGGAACCGAGCCACCCGACCGTCGACCGGGTGCGTGAGCCCCACCGGGGAGAAGGCCACGGGTGCGACCTCGAGGTCGAGGGCCCCGAAGGAGAGGCGCTCGCTCGTGACCAGCCCGTCGCGTCCGGTCGTGGTGTCGTGGCCGATCCGGTCGTGCTCCTCGAACGCCGTGCTCGACGGCGCCAGCTCGTAGGCCACACCCCAGTCGTCGCCCGGGAGCACGGCACCCGTGGTGTGCCAGCGGGTGCCGTCGTCGAGGCGGCCGGCCGACCAGCACCACGAGCGCTCCCACCAGTCGCGGACGCCCCACGAGTGGTCGCGCTGGCCCCACCCGTCCACCTCGATCGTCTCGTCCCCCACCAGGACCTCGCCGTGCACGCGACACGGGATCTCGTAGCGGGGGGTCACCGGCGGCCAGCCGTAGGCGGCCCGGTCGGTCTCCCAGTCGAGCTCGAACCCGAACGGGACCCGGTCGCCCCGCAGGTCGCCGTAGACCTCGGCGGGATCGTCGACCGCCACGGCGAACGCCTCCAGGTTGGCGGTCATGTGGTCGAGCGGCGTCTCGACCACGTGATCGGCCCAGATCCCCTCGGCCCGGAGCTCGAGCGACTGGGCGCCCCGGGGCAGCGGGACCTCGTGGTCGATGACGGTCACCAGCGAACGGTCCCGACCCACCAGGCAGGCCCAGTACCAGACCCGACCCAGGTTCGGGTACAGGCCGATCCGCAGGTAGCCGCCGATCGACCCGTCGGCCGAGAACCAGTCGAGGTAGTGCGATTCGTTCCAGAGCAGGTCGTCGGTGGGGGCGTGTCGGCGCTCGTCGGCGGGATCGACAGCAGGCACGGCGGACCTCCTCGGTCGGGCCGGCCGCGGCGCCGGCCGCCGGATCGTACGACGGCGTCCCGGTAGGGTGCGGGCGATGACCGAGCACCTGAGCGCGGGCTGGCTGGAGGCAGCGGCGACCCGCTTCGCCGAGGTGCGCCTGAACCCACCGGCCGACGGCCCGGGGCTGGTCGTCGACGTCCGCGTCCACGACGACGCCGACCAGGACGCGATCGTGGCCCACTTCGCGCTGGACGTGCACGGCGACCGGATCCGCCTGCAGGTGGACCCGACCACCGACGAGGGACGCCCCTCGGTCCGCCTCCGGACCACGCGCGCCGTGGCACGCCGCATCGCCGATGGCTCGCTGAGCGCGCAACGCGCCTTCATGGCCGGATCGCTCCGCCTCGGCGGCGACGTCACCGAGCTGCTGGCCCACCGCGAGGTCCTGGCCTCAGTGGGCGACGTGCTGGTCGACCTTCGCCCGGCCGACTGATGCCCGAGCTCCCCGAGGTCCGGGCGCACGCCGAGCGACTGACGACGTCGCACGCCGGCGCGGTGCTCACCGGGTTCCGACCGATCGCCTTCCACGCACTCAAGACCGTCGTCCCGCGACCCGACGAGGCCGTCGGGCGAGCCCTCGTCGCGGTGACCACCCGCGGCAAGCTGCTGGTCCTGGGCTTCGGCGACGTCGCCTTCGTCGTCCACCTCATGCAGGGTGGGCGACTGAACCCCGACACCAAGCTGTCGGCCAAGCCCCGCGGCGGCCTGGCCCGCTGGACCTTCGACGGCGCCGATGCGCTCCTGCTGACCGAAGCCGGCACCGAGAAGAAGGCCGGGGTGTGGGTGGTGGCGGGCGACCCCGACTCGTCGGCCCCCCTGGCCGGGCTGGGACCCGACGCGGACCGCCTCGACCGAGCGGGACTCGACGCCCTGCTCGACGACGCCGGGGGCTCACGCCTGCACGGCGTGCTGCGCGACCAGGCCCGACTGGCGGGGTTGGGGCGCCGCCTGGCCAACGAGATCTGCTGGTCGGCCCGATTGTCGCCCTTCGCCCCGGCGGGCCGGCTGTCCGACGAGCAGCGGTCGGCGCTCCTGGGGGCGATCGGGTCGTGCGTCGCCGCGTCGCTGACCGACGAGCGGGAGCGCGACGTGATGGTGCGATCCGCCGAACGGCTGGCGGCGGTGCACCACCGGGCCGGCGAGGCGTGCCCTCGCTGCGGTGACACGGTCCGCCAGGTCAGCTACCGGGCCTACGAGGTGGACTACTGCCCCACCTGCCAGACCGACGGCAAGGTCCTGGCCGACAACACGACCTCGAAGTTCCTCAAGTAGCCCCGCCGCCCCGTCGCCCCACGCCCCCCCGAACATGCGTCGATCAGGCCGGGAGTTCGGCCCCTCCAACGCATGTTGAGGAGAGATGCGGGGGGCCTGGCGACCTCTCGAGCCAGCGCCTAGGTTCAGCGTTCGCGGCTTCCCCTCCGTCGAGCTCTGCCTCCGAGGTCCTGCCGTGGCCGACCACCGCCGCGTCGACGAGCTTGCTGCACGGCAGCACGGCCTGATCACGCTCGCGCAACTGGTCGAATCCGGCGTCGCCCGATCGACCGTCGTGGACTGGACGTCGTCCGGCCGGCTCCAACGGCTCCACCCGGAGACGTTCCGACTCGCCGGAACGCCGCGCAGCTGGCTCCAGGCGGTGCATGCCGCTCAGCTCGCCGGCGGGCCGGAGTCGTTGGTCTCCAACGGCCCCGCCGCGGCGCTCCATCACCTCGACGGCGTCGTGGGACGAGGGATCGAGCTCCTGACCGTCCGTCACCACCGCCGCGTCCTGCGGGGCGTCCGGGTCCACGAGACGCTCGAGCTCCGCGCAGCCGACCGGTGGCTGATCGACGGCATTGCGGTGACCGCCATCGACCGCACCCTCATCGACGTCGGCCGGGCCTGGCGGGCTGAGCGTGTCGGCCGGTTGCTGGACGACGCGGTGCGGCGCCGGCTCACCACCTACGAACGCTTCGCGGACCGGGTCGAGTCCCTCGCTCGTCGAGGACGGCCCGGGATCGGCACCGCCCGCCAGGTCCTGGCCGAACGGGACCTCGGGTCGGCCTACGTCGGCTTCGGCTTCGAGGACCGGGTGTTCCGGCTCCTCCAGGGCGCCGGCCTCCCCCGCCCGGATCGCCAGCTCCCGATCCGACACGGCGAGCTGCGTTACTACGTCGACCTCGGCTACCCCGAGGCGGCGCTCGGCATCGAGTGCGACTCGACCATGTTCCACACCCTGCCCCACCAGGTGCGCCACGACCTCCGCCGGCAGAACCACATCCAACAGCAGGAGGTGCTGCTCCTCCGGTACACCAACCACGACCTCCGGACTCGACCCGACGAGGTCGCAGCCGAGGTTCGGAGCGCCTACCGGAAGCGACTCGGTCGCTGGTCGTGGCCGGCCTTCGGCGCGGGTGAGCTACCTCCCGCTCAGAACATGCGTTGATCAGGCCGGATGTTCGGCCTGATCAACGCATGTTCGAGAGGGCGAGGGGCGAGGGGCGAGGGCGAGGGGGGCGAGGGGCTCAGATGAGGCCGAGCTCGCGGACCGCGTCGCGCTCCTCGGCCAGCTCGGCCACCGAACGGTCGATGCGGGCGCGGCTGAACTCGTTGATGTCGAGGCCCTGCACGATCTCGTACTTCCCGTCCTTGCACACGCAGGGGAACGACGAGATGAGGCCCTCGGCCACGCCATAGGAGCCGTCGGAGGGCACCGCCATCGACACCCAGTCGCCCTCGGGGGTGCCGAGGTGCCAGCTGCGGATGTGGTCGATCGCGGCGTTGGCCGCGGAGGCCGCCGAGGACAGGCCCCGGGCCTTGATGATCGCCGCGCCACGCTGGGCGACGGTGGGGATGTACTGGTCCGCGTACCAGGCCTCGTCGCCCACCAGCTCGGCGGCGTTGCGGCCGTTCACCTCGGCGTGGAAGAGGTCGGCGAACTGGGTGGCCGAGTGGTTGCCCCAGATGGTCATCTTCGTGATGTCGTTGACCGTGGTGCCGGTCTTGGCGGCCAGCTGGGCCATGGCGCGGTTGTGGTCGAGGCGGGTCATGGCGGTGAAGCGGCCCGGGTCGAGGTCAGGGGCGTTGTTCATGGCGATCAGCGCGTTGGTGTTGGCCGGGTTGCCGACCACCAGCACCTTCACGTCGCGCCTGGCCGCGGCCGACAGGGCCTGGCCCTGTGGCTTGAAGATCCCGCCGTTGGCCGACAGCAGGTCGGAGCGCTCCATGCCGTCCTTGCGGGGCATGGCGCCCACCAGCAGCGCGACGTCGGCGTCGCCGAAGGCGACCTCCGGGTCGTCGGTCTGCACCATGCCGGCCAACAGCGGGAAGGCGCAGTCGTCGAGCTCCATGGCCACGCCGCCGAGCGCGCCGAGCGCCGGGGTGATCTCGAGCATCTGGAGGATGACCGGCTGGTCGTCGCCGAGCATCGCACCGCTGGCGATGCGGAACAGGAGGGAGTAGCCGATCTGGCCGGCGGCGCCGGTGACGGCGACTCGAAGGGGGGCCTTGGTGCTCACGGGATGCTCCTCGGGGGTGTCGATCGAACGGCTCCGACGCTACCGCCGGGCCCGCAGCGGCCGAAAACCCGCCGACCCGCTCAGGCCGACGCGCGCGTGTTGCCCAGCCAGGACTCGTAGAGGCCCGCGTAGGTGCCCCCGGCCGCCACCAGGTCGTCGTGGGGTCCCAGCTCGACGAGTCGGCCCTCGGCGAACACCGCCACCACGTCGGCGGCCTCGGCGGTGGAGAGCCGGTGCGCCACCGACACCGTGGTCCGCCCGGCAGAGAGCCGGACGAGCGCGTCGCCCAGGGTCCGCTCGGTCTCGGGGTCGACCGCGCTGGTGGCCTCGTCGAGGATCAGCAGGCCCGGATCCGCGAGCTGGGCACGGGCCAACGCCACGAGTTGGCGCTCGCCCACCGACAGCTGCTCGCCCCGCTCCCCCACCGGGGTGGCGAGGCCCTTGGGCAGTCGGTCCACCCACGGCTGGAGGCCCAGGGCGACCAGGGCGTCGGCCACCTCGGCGTCAGTGGCACCCCGGCGCCCGAGGCGGATGTTCTCACCGACCGTGGCGTCGAAGAGGAAGCCGTCCTGGGGGACCATGCGGATGTGGTGGAGCCGGTCCTCGGCGGCCACCTTCCGCAGGTCGACCCCACCCACCAGGACCCGCCCGGCGGTGGGGTCGGCCAGGCGGCAGAGCAGCTTGGCCAGCGTGGTCTTGCCCGAACCGGTCTCCCCCACGATCGCCAGGGAGGTCCCCGCCGGGAGGTCGAGGTCGACGTCGCCGAGGACCGGCCGATCGGGCTCGTAGGCGAAGCCCACGCCCTCCACCCGCACGCCCAGCGCCCCGGCCGGCAACGGGACCGGCCGGGTCGGCTCGACGACGTCGACGGGCTCGTCGATCAGGTCGAGCACCTTGCGCCAACCGGCGATGGCGGTCTGGGTCTGGTCGAGGATCTCACCGATCTCACCGATGGGCTGGAGCAGCAGGTTGGTGAGGAACAGGACCGCCACGAGCGCCCCCTGGTCGAGGCCCCAGCCGGGGCCCCACCACACGCCCACCCCGATCACGCTGCCCATGGCCACCGCCCCGAAGGCGTCGGAGACCGGGAACATGAGGGCGAAGTACCAGGCGGCCCGCATCTGGGCCTGGTACTGGCGGGCGATGGCCCGGTGGAGGCGCTGGCGGGTGCGGGCCTCCACCCCGTAGGCCCGGATGACGCCGGCTCCCATCACGGACTCGGAGATCTCGGTGAGCGACTCGCCGACGGTGGTGCGGAGGTGGTCGTAGGCAGCGATCTGGTGGCGCTGGACCACCCGCAGGAGCGGGATGACCGGGCTGAAGATCACCACGACGAGGAGCGCCAGCTGCCACGAGTAGGTGGCGATGGCCACGAGCGTCGTCACCAGGATCGTCGTGTTCACGATCCACGAGATGCCGCCCCAGGCCGCGAACTGGGCGACGGTCTCGATGTCGGAGGTCACGCGGGTGACGAGCACCCCGCGCTTGGACTCGTTGTGGTGGGCGAGGCTCAGGCGGTGGACGTGGGCGAAGGCGCGGGTGCGGAGGCCGTAGAGCGTGGCCTCCGCCGCCGTGACGAGCCGGATGTAGGTGACGCGGTTGAGCGCCGCGATGGCGACGAGCGCGACGGCCGCCGCGGCGCAGGCGCCGGCCACGAACCCGGGCCGGTAGCCGTCGGGACCGAGGATGCCCCGGTCGAGGATCTGCTGGATGGCGACGGGGATGACCAGCTTGCCGGCCGCGACCACCAGGGCCAGGGCGACGGTGAAGCCGAGGCCGGCGCGGAGCTCGGGGCTCTCGCGCAGCCCCCGCCGCAGCACGGCGAGCGCACCGCCCCGCTCGACGTCGTCGCCGGGCGACTGGTCCGCGCTCACGACGCGACCTCCTCGTCGAGCTCGTCGAGGTCGTCGAGCCCGTCGTCGACGACTTCCTCGTCGTCCTCGTAGGCGTGCACCAACGCGGCGTAGCCGGGCAGCGACAGCAGCTCGTCGTGCGTGCCGACCCCGCCCACCCGGCCCTCCTCGAGGTACACGACGCGGTCGGCCAACGTGATGGTCGAGAGGCGATGGGCGACGACGAGGAGCGTGGCGTCCTGGCCCCGGAGCCCGTCGAGGATCTCGGCCTCGATGGTCGGGTCGACCGCGGACGTGGCGTCGTCGAGGATCAGCACCCGGGGCCGGCGGGCCAGCGCCCGGGCCAGCGCCACGCGCTGGCGCTGGCCGCCCGACAGGGTCACGCCGCGCTCGCCGAGCACCGTCTCCCACCCGTTCGGCAGGCGGGGCACGAAGCGGGCCACCCGGGCCACCTCCGCGGCGCGCTGCACGACGGGCGGGACCTCGGACCCGCCGGTGCCGTCGGTGGTGCCCCCGGCGCCGGCCTCGTCGAGGGCACCCAGCGCCACGTTCTCGCGGACCGTCGCCGCGAACAGGAACGACTCCTGGAACACCAGGGCGACGGCGTGGCGGAGCTCGGCGGGGTCGACGGCGGCGACGTCGACCCCGCCCACCCGGACCTGCCCGGAGGCGGGTTCGAGGAGGCGCACGAGGAGCTCGGTGAGGGTGGACTTCCCCGACCCCGTCGAACCCACGACGGCCACGGTCTCGCCCGGGTGCACCTCGAAGGTGACGCCCCGCAGCACCGGTGCGTCGTCGTAGGCGAACCACACGTCGTCGACGACGACGCCGAGCGGGCCGTCGGGAAGCGAGGCGGCCGGTGAGGCCGGCCCCGGCGCGTCGGACTGGGCGAGCACGCGGTCGACCCGCTCGACCGAGACGACGGCCCGCGGCAGCTCCTCGAGGAAGAAGCCGAACACCCGCATCGGGAAGGCGAGGATGGAGAACAGCAGGGTGGCCTGCACCAGGTCGCCGCTGGAGACGGCGCCGGCGTCGATGCGCCACGCGCCCAGCAGGAACAGCGCCAGGACGCCCAGGTTCGGGAGGAGGTCGAGCACCGGCTCGAAGGTGGCCCGGAGCCGCCCGACCACCAGACGCTCGCGCCGCAGCCGGTCGGCGGCATCGGAGAAGCGCTCGAGCTCGCGGGCCTCGAGGCCGAGCGTCTTGACGGCGAGGGCGCCGTCGAAGCTCTCGTGCGCGACGGAGGAGATGTCGCCGAGGCGCTGCTGCACCCGGGCCGAGGGCTGCTCCACCCGACGCGTGTAGAAGCGGTTGAGCAGCGTCAGCAGCGGGAACATCCCGAGGGCCACCAGCGTGAAGGTCCAGTCGACCAGCACCAGGCTCGCCAGCGCGAAGAGCACCAGCGCGATCAGCCCGATGGAGAAGGGCAGCGGCTTGATGAGCATGGTCGTGCCCGACACGTCGGCGTCCGCGTGGGCCAAGAGCTCACCGGTGGGCCGCTCGTGGTGGAACGACAGCGGGACCGACAGGTACTTGTCGACCACCCCCCGTCGCAGGGTGGCCTGCATGCGGGCCTCCAGCATGGCGGCGAAGTAGCGGCGCACGACGACGCTCAGCCCCTTGGCCACGCCCACCGCCACCACTGCGACCACACTCCAGACGAGCGCCGATCGGTCGGGCCGCGTACCGAAGTCGGTCCCCACGAAGCGGTCGGTCGCGTTCCCGACCACCACCGTGGCGCCCACGGCCGCGGCGGAGAACGCCACGGCGCCGACCACCGACACGACCGTGGGCATCGGGTGCGTGCGCATGAACCGGGCGATCAGGCGCGCGCCACGACGATTGACGCTCAGATCGACGGGCGGGTGGGTGACGGACACGGCGTCCTCGGGCTACCACGAACCGGAGAGCCCCGGCCACCGAGAGGGGGCCGGGGCTCTCCAGATGTGATGGAAGGTGGACGGCAGCGGTCAGACGGGCAGCTGGATGGACTTGGTCTCGAGGAACTCCTCGAGACCCCACTGCCCCCGTTCACGGGTGTTGCCCGACTGCTTGTAGCCGCCGAAGGGCGCCTGGGCGTTGAACGGAGCACCGTTGATGTCGACCTGGCCGGTGCGCATGCGGCGGGCGAACGCCTTGGCCCGCTCGACGTCGGCCGACTGCACGCCGCCGGCCAGGCCGAACACCGTGCCGTTGGCGATGCGCACGGCGTCGTCCTCGTCCTCGTAGGTGAGGATCGAGAGCACCGGCCCGAAGATCTCCTCCTGGGCGATGGTCATGTCGGGCGTGACGCCGGCGAAGACCGTCGGCTTCACGTAGAAGCCCGTGGGGAACTCCTCGGGCTGCTCGGGTCCGCCCAGCAGCAGCTGGGCCCCCTCGTCGATGCCGGTCTGGATGTAGCGCCGCACCGTCTCCTGCTGCGAGCGCGACACCATCGGCCCGAGCGCGTGGAAGATGTCGGGCTCATCCGCGTGGGGGTCGACGAGGCGCAGCTGGGAGGCCTCGGCCACGATGGCGTCGAGGAACTCCTGCTCGCGGGAGCGCGGGATGAGCACCCGGGTGAGGGCCGAGCACGTCTGGCCCGAGTTGATGAAGCAGCCGAAGACCGCACCCAACGCGATGGCGGCCGGGTCGGCGTCGTCGAGGATGACGTTGGCGGACTTGCCGCCCAGCTCGAGGCCGACGCGCTTGATGGTGTCGGCCGCGTCCTTGGACACCTGGGCGCCGACGGGACCCGAGCCGGTGAGCGAGATCATGTCGACGTCGGGGTGCTTCGCCAGGACGGTGCCGACCTCGGCGCCCGGGCCGATGACCAGGTTGAAGACACCGGCGGGCAGGCCCACCTCGTGGATGACCTCGGTGAGGATGAGGGCGTTGATCGGGGTGAGGCTGGCCGGCTTCAGCACGATGGTGCAGCCGGCAGCCAGCGCCGGGCCGATCTTGCACACGATCAGGTACAGCGGGTAGTTCCACGGCGTCACGGCGCCGACGACGCCGATCGGCTCCTTCACGACGAGGGAGTTGCCGACGGTGGTCTCCCACTCGTAGGTCTCGATGAGCGAGGCGTAGGTCTCCCAGTCGCCGACGGCGAGGCCGGCCTGGACCATCTGGGCGAACGCCTGGGGCGAGCCCACCTCGCCCTGGATGGCCTCGGCGATCTCGCCGAACCGAGCCATGAGGCCGGCACCGATGTCGCGCAGGTACTTGGCCCGGACGTCGACGGGGGTGGTGGACCACGCGTCGAAGGCGCCGCGTGCGGCCGCCACCGCGGCGTCCACGTCGGCGGCGCCACCCTGGGCCACGGTGGCCATGACCTGTTCGGTGCTCGAGTCGATGACCTCGAGCTTCGGGCCGGGAGCGAGCGGGGCCACCCACTCGCCGCCGATGTAGAGCTTGTCGTAGTCCTTCACGGAACCCCCCGTGGTCGCAGCTGCTGGATGCGCCAGGCTAGCGACGCCCCGGCTCCGCCGCGTCCGCGCCGTCCCGGTGGGCGGCCGGGGGTGTCAGGCGGCCGGGGCTCAGCCGGCAAGCGCCGCGAACGAGCGGACCGCCGCGACGACGCGGTCCACCTCGTCGTCGGAGAGGTCGGTGGCGAAGGGGAGGCGCACGATCCGTTCCGCCACGTCGTCGGCGACCGGGCACCCTTCGGGGTCCGCGCCCAGTCGTCGGCCCATGGGCGAGCGGTGCAAGGGCTGGAAGTGGAAGGCCGCGCCGATTCCCTGCGCCCGGAGGTGGGCGAGCAGCGGATCCCGGAGCTCGGCGTCGGGCACGAGGAGGTGGAACTGGTGGGCGGCGTGGACCGCGCCCGGCGGCGGGGTCGCCAGCACCGCTCCGTTCGCCGCCGCCCAGGGCGCGAGCGCCATCCGATAGCGGTTCCACACGGCGTGACGGGCGGCCTGGACGGCATCGGCCGCCGCGAGCTGGACCTCGAGCACGGCGGCCTGGAGCTCCGAGAGCAGGTGGCTGCCGCCCAGGTCCACCCAGGTGTACTTGTCGACCTCGCCGCGCAGGAACCGGCCACGGTCGGTGCCCTTGTCGCGCAGCACCTCCGCCCGCTCGGCGAAGCGATCGGCGTGCGCCCCGGGCGCCACGACGAGCGCGCCGCCTTCGCCGCAGGTGACGTTCTTGGTCTCGTGGAAGCTGAAGGCGGCCAGGTCCCCGAAGGTGCCCAACGGCCGGCCGCCCAGCGAGGCGAACAGGACGTGGGCGGCGTCCTCGACCAGTGCGGCGCCCGACATCGCCGCCAGCCCCACCAGGTCGGTGGTGCCGGCGGCCGGGATCCCGCCGTAGTGGACCAGCACCACCGCCCGGGTCCGTTCGCCGACGACCGCTGCCACCGCGTCCGGATCGAGCGCGAGCGTGGTCGCCTCGATGTCGGCGAAGCGCACCGTGGCCCCGCGCAGCGCGAAGGCACCGACGGTCGTGGGGAAGGTGAAGGGCGGCACGACCACCTCGTCGCCGGGCCCGACACCGAGGAGGAGCGCGGCGAGTTCGAGGGCCGACGAGCACGACGGGGTGAGCAGCACCCGGGCCCCCGCCAGCCGCGCCGACAACGCCGCCTCGCAGCGAGCACCGGCGGGTCCACCGCCGGCCAGCGGCCCGGCCGTCGCGACGGCGGCCGACGTCTCGGCCTCACCGCCCACCCGGGTCGGCCGGCTCAGCGGGATCGCGGGCCCGGCCATCGGCGCGGATGGTACCGGACCACCCCACCGTCCACTTGTCTGCAACCTGTATGCTTCGGCCGTTCCGACGCCCCCAGGAGGACCGCCATGGCCAAGATCAAGGTCGAGAACCCCGTCGTCGAGCTCGACGGCGACGAGATGACCCGCATCATCTGGCAGTTCATCAAGGACCAGCTGATCCTCCCCTACCTCGACGTCGAGCTCGAGTACTACGACCTCGGGATGGAGCACCGGGACGCCACCGACGACCAGGTGACCATCGACGCGGCGCACGCCATCCAGCGCCACGGCGTGGGTGTGAAGTGCGCCACCATCACGCCCGACGAGGCCCGGGTCGAGGAGTTCGGCCTGAAGAAGATGTGGAAGTCGCCGAACGGGACCATCCGCAACATCCTCGGTGGCGTCATCTTCCGCGAGCCGATCATCTGCTCGAACATCCCTCGCCTGGTGCCGGGCTGGACCAAGCCCATCGTCGTCGGCCGCCACGCCCACGGCGACCAGTACAAGGCCACCGACGTGAAGCTCCCGGGCGCCGGCACGGTCACCCTCACCTACACCCCCGCCGACGGCTCCGCCCCCATGGAGATGGAGGTGGTGCAGATGCCGGAGGAGGGCGGCGTCGTGATGGGCATGTACAACTTCAACGAGTCCATCCGCGACTTCGCCCGGGCCTCGTTCCGCTACGGCCTGGCCCGCAACTACCCCGTCTACCTCTCGACCAAGAACACGATCCTCAAGGCCTACGACGGCCAGTTCAAGGACCTGTTCCAGGAGGTCTTCGACGCCGAGTTCGCGGACGAGTTCGGCAAGGCCGGGCTCACCTACGAGCACCGCCTCATCGACGACATGGTGGCCTGCGCCCTGAAGTGGGAGGGCGGCTACGTGTGGGCCTGCAAGAACTACGACGGCGACGTCCAGTCCGACATCGTGGCGCAGGGGTTCGGGTCGCTGGGCCTCATGACCTCGGTGCTCATGACCCCCGACGGCCGCACCGTGGAGGCCGAGGCCGCCCACGGCACGGTGACCCGCCACTACCGGGAGCACCAGAAGGGCAACCCCACCTCGACCAACCCGATCGCCTCGATCTTCGCGTGGACCCGGGGCCTGGCCCATCGGGGCAAGCTCGACGGCAACGACGAGCTCATCGGGTTCGCCCAGGCGCTCGAAGAGGTGTGCGTGTCCACGGTCGAGGGCGGTCAGATGACCAAGGACCTGGCCATCCTCGTGGCCAAGGACCAGCCGTTCCTCAACACCCAGGACTTCCTCGCCGCGATCGACGAGCACCTCCAGGCCCGCATGGCCGGGTGATGCGGGTGGGCCGCCCGACCAGGCGTCTCAGGACCAGCAGGTGTCCGCGCTCGTCGGACGGTTGCAGCGCTGCCAGTCGACGACCTCGAGCAGGCGCCCGGGGTCGAGCACCAGCCCGCCCGAGTCGCCGTCGCTGATCACCACGCGGGCCGATCCCCGGAGTCGGCCGTCGACGACGGCCCGCAACGTCACGACCCGCTGGGCGGGCGACAGACCCGCCGCGGCCAGCACGCCCGTCCGGTAGTTGGTCGAGGCGGCGTCGGGTGGCCCCGACGCCAGCGCCCGCGTGGTCAGTCCTCCGACGAACAGCGGTGTCTGGTTGGCGCTCCCCCGCCACCGGACCTCGGTGAGGCTGCGGGGGACGTAGACCGGCCCCAGGTAGTGCATGACCGTCCCGTTGGCCGGGTCGACGGCCACCTCCATGGCCGCGGGCAACGCGGCCGACGGATCGCTGGTCACCTCGAGCCACGCGTGGTCGATGCCGGCGGTCACCGTCGGACAGCCGAACCAGCTGCAGATCGAGTTGAACAGGTAGCTGATCTCGACGCGTGCCCCCTCGAGCTGGGACGCGTCGACGAGGCCGGCCTGGGTGAGGCACTCCTGGCCGATCGGGATGGTCAGCACCAGCGTCTCGGGCTGGTTGGCGATGCTGTTCGGCAGCTCACCGGTGCAGCGCGCCGGGGTGCCGTCGGGGTTGGTGCTGCCGTCGCCCAGGTACACCACCCAGCGGACGGCCGGCGAGCCGAACCACTGGTTGGTCACGTTGGCGGTGCCCCGGATCTTGAGGAAGGCCCGGGGCGCGAAGGGGAAGGTGGCCTCACGGACGATCGGACCGTAGGGGGCGGGGAAGGCCGGGTCGGAGAACCCGCCGAGCACCAGGGTGGGCGCGCACGCGAACGTGGAGCACGTCGTGGTGGCGAAGGCTCGCGTCGACTCCCCGGTGGGGTAGGCCGGCCCCGAGCTCGGCGCGGGGACGGGAGCAGGGGCGGCCGAGTCGAGCGCAGCGGTCGGGTTCGCGAAGCGGATGGTCGGGTGCAGGTCGCTCGAGGCGGTCGACGGACGAGCGGCCCACGTGGTGGGCCCGCTGGCGCCGGCCTCCTGGTACACGAGCGGCAGCTGGTCGCCGGTGACGGGGTCGCGGCGACCGCAGGCCGCGGCCAGCCCGATCCGGTGCTTGATGGAGGTGCGCGGCGTGAGGGTGATCGACACGCCGTCGACCGAGGTGTCGCAGGCCGCCGGGAAGACCGACGCCGGTGCGCCGCCCGGAGCGCTCCAGCCACGCGGGGCGCCGAAGACCCAGCGAGCGGTGGGGTCGGCCAGCATGAGCGAGTTCCGTTCGCCACCCCACAGGCCCGCAGCGTCGAAGGAGTAGTCGCCCGGCGGGAACCAGAAGGTGACGTCGTCGCAGTCGCCGGCCGCGAACCAGCGGTTGAGGATCCGGGTGGCGGCGATGCCGTAGGCGCCCGGCGAGATGGTGACGACGTTGCCCACCCGAGGGCAGGCGGCGGGCAGCACCGGTCCGCCGCGCAGCGCGGCGGCGCTCCAGGTGGCGGGGGGCGCCGGGGACGGGTCGGCGAAGCGGTCGTCGGCACGGCCCAGTCCGCAGGCCAACCCGTCGGAGGCCGCCAGCCCGCTGCCGAACTCGGTGCCGGGGATGACACCGGGGATGAGCAGACCGCACGGCGGTGAGGTGCCGAGCGGGATGCCGAAGAGGTTGAAGGCGATGCCCCCGAGCGGTCCGAAGTCGCCCTGGTCGTAGCGGCCGAAGACCTGGAACGCGGGAGAGGGCCCAGCGGTGGCGGGGGTGCCGGTGAAGCGGTAGCCCAGCGCGCTGTTGCGGACCCGGACGTCGCCGGCGATGCGCAACGGGTCCTGGCCGTAGTGGGCGAGGCCGGGGCCCTGGTCGAACTGGGAGCGCAGCCACGAGCCGAGGCCACCGGCGATGCCCGAGACCAGCGGATCGAGGCGGTTGTCGATGACGTCGTCGAGCGTGCCGGTGAAGCCACCGAGCGTCACGACGGCGACCCCACCGGGTCCGGCGACCGGGGGAAGGCCGGACGGTTCCGGACGGCACTCGAGCGAGGCCACCACACCGTCGACCGGAACCTCCGCACCGTCGAGCTCGCCGCAGTTCCCCGGGCGACCCAACAGACCCATGGGGCTGGTCTTCAGCCGGTTGATCCCCACGTCGAGCGCCCCGTCGACCGCGCGGTCGACCCGATCCTGCTCGCGGGCGCCACCCCGGATGCGCACGTCGGACAGGGACATGGCGAGGAGGGCCACGATCACCAGCGACGTGAGGCCGAGGGCGGCCAGGACCGTCACCAGCATCCAACCGCCCTGGTCGGGACGTCGGCGGGAGGACCGAGCGCGGAGGCGAGCGATCATCTCGGCGGCCCGACCCGGCGTGAGGCGGTGACGGTGGCTGCAACGGCGCCGTCGACCCGGAACGTCATCTCGACCTGTCCGCACTCGTCGGGGCCGACGTCGGCCCGAGCACTGCAGACGACGGTCTGGGTCCAGCCGCCGTCCGGCGCCACCAGCTTCCGGGCGATCGCCACCTCGTCGGCCAACGCGCCGTCCGTTCCGCACACCCGGCGCCACAGCACCGGGTCGAGTCCCGAGACACCCGCCACGACGTAGTTGGTGCGGACGCCGGCGACCCCGGCCCCCAACATGCTCAGGACCACGGTGCCACCGGCGGACTCACCCCCCGGGCAGTCCGTCCCCGTCCGGGCGACGGCACGTGCCGCGGCGACGTCGTCCGCCAGGTAGCCACGCAGCAGGGCTTGCGCGTTGGCGCGGTCCGAGCTGCGGACCGAGGTCTCCTGCGAGCGCAACGCCGTCAGGACCCACACCAGGAGCGGGACGGCGATCATCGTGCCGACCAGGGTCCCGAGCATGACCTCGAGGAAGGTGACCCCACCCTGGCCCGATGGATCAGGCCGGTCACCAGCCGGCTTCCTCACGAGGGCCTCGCCGTCGGATCACGGAGCACCACCTCGGCGTCCGCCGACCGCTCCCCCACCATCACCCGAACGGCCACGAGCTGGGTGCCCGCATCCTGCGCACACGGGGTGCCGGCCGAGGCGAACTCCCCGAGCGGGGTGCCGTGGCGGACCCATCGCACCTCGACCGTGCTGCCGGACGGCAGGTAGCGCTGCGGATAGGTCGAGGTGTAGCGACTCCGGAGCTGGGCCGCAGTGGCGCACGGCAGGTACGGCATGGTCCGCAGGCGCTCGACGACGCCACCCAGCACCGCCTCGGCGCCGGTCGCCTCGCCGTTCTTCCGGGTCATGGAGGTGGCGACCAGGAGCCCGCCGATCGTGGCGAGGACCAACGTGGCCGCGATCACGAGGCTGACGACGGACTCGAGCAGCGCGAACCCGCCCTGCCCGCGTCCTGCTCGGTGCCTCGGTCCCATGTCCCCAACCATCGATCGACGACCCACGGGTCGCAACGTCCCATCAGCGTGGCGCCTGTGTGTCACAGCGTCAATCCGCCGGCGGGGAACGCGCGTGGGTAGATCCCCCGCTGGTCCGGCCGGCTCGGCCCTAGCCTGGACGGGGTGAACCGGACCGGACCGCGCTGGCTGAGCGTGCTCGGCGACGCGGCCATCGTGCTCGCCCTCAGCAAGGTCCACGCGGCCTGGGTGGCCGACCCCGCGTACGACTTCACCGGCTCGTCGCGCTTCGGGTGGGCGTTGGCCCTGGTGGCAGTCCTCGCGGTCACCACCTACGGCGTGGGGCTCCCCGACGAACCACGCTCGACCGCCGCGGCAGCGGGAGCGGCCGTGGTGGCCGCCGTGGCCGGGGCACTGGCCGTCTCGATCGCCCAACTCGTCGTGGGCGACGCCCTCCTGCCCCGGTTCGTGGTCTTCAGCACGGCCGTGCTGACCGTCCCCTGGCAGGTGGCGCTGCACGCCGTGGTCCGTCGCAGCCATCGGCGGGGCGAGCAGCGGGACCGGCTCCTGGTGGTGGCGCCCTCGTCCGAGCGGGCGCGCCTGGCCGAGGACCTGCACATGGAGCCCGAGGGACGGGCGGCGGTGGTGGGCGGTCTCGATCCCGCCGAGGCGGTCGTCGGCGCGGGCGCCGACCTCGGCAGCACCGATGGTGTGGTGCCGCTGGTGGCGGCCCAGCAGCTAGCGAACGCCACCCTGGTGGTGATCGACCGGTCGGCGCTCACCGACGACCGCATCGTCGCCCAGGCCGCCACCCTCCACGAGTCGGGCGTCCGGGTCCGGACGCTGCTGGGCTTCTACGAGGAGTGGCTCGCCAAGCTCCCGGTGAGCGAGCTGGAGCGGGCGTCGCTGCTCTTCGACATCGGCGAGGTCCACGGGAGCTCCTACGGGCGCGTCAAGCGGGTGATCGACCTGCTGCTGGCCACGGTCGGCGCGGTGGTGCTCCTGGCGGTGACGCCGCTGGTGGCCCTGGGCAACCTGGTGGCGAATCGAGGACCGCTCCTCTACCGCCAGACCCGGGTGGGCAAGGGCGGGCGCCACTTCACCATCTACAAGTTCCGGACCATGCGCCCCGACGGCACCGTCGGGGGCGACGGGCGCGGCGCCTGGACCGAGACCGACGACCCCCGCATCACCCCGTTCGGCCGGTTCCTGCGCCGATCGCACCTCGACGAGCTCCCCCAGGTCCTCAACGTGTTGCGGGGGGATCTCTCGGTGGTGGGCCCGCGGCCCGAGCAGCCCCACTACGTGGAAGAGCTGAGCGCCAAGCTGCCGTTCTACGACCTGCGCCACCTCGTGCGCCCGGGCATCACCGGCTGGGCGCAGGTGAAGTACGGCTACGCCGGGGACGAGCGCGACGCGTTGGAGAAGCTGCAGTACGAGTTCTTCTACCTGCGCCACCAGGACCTGCGCTTCGACGCGCGGATCATGGTCAAGACCCTCGGCACCCTCGGCGGCGGAACCAGCCGCGGGCGCTAGGACCCGGCGGTCGACTCAGGGGAGGTCGACGAAGCGCTTGCGCAGCAGCTGGGGGAGGTCGGTCGACTCGATGATGTCGACGATGTGGGTGGCCACCGAGACGCCGCGGTCGTACGGCGAGCGGGTCCCCTCGATCGAGCGGAGGAACTCGGGGTCGAGGCCGCGCCGGCAGGCCGCCTCGATGGCGTCGACCTCGGGCGCGGCGCTGAGCACCGACGGGGCGAGAGGTCGTCCCTCCTGCCGTTGGCCCACGTTGACGGCCGGGGTTCCGACGGCCGGCGCCTCGATGATCCCCGATGAGGAGTTCCCGACGACGAGGTCGGCGTGGCGCAGCAACGAAAGGAAGACCTCATGGCCCAGCGAGCTGACGGCGACGGCCCGTTCGGTGAGCTCGCCGTAGTCGGCCACCAGCCGCCGGACCTCGCCGAAGCGAGGGTCGGCGTTGGGGAGGCTGGCAACCACCGTGGCCGGTCCGAGGCGGTCCACGGCCTCGAGGATGGCCCGGGTGGCCGACAGGGGGTCCTCGCCGGGGATGGTGCTCGGGTGGTAGGCGACCACGACGACGGGCGGCTCCAGCTCGATGCCGACGACGGCGCCGACGTCCTCGCGGCTCCGGCTCGACATGGTGCCGATCACGTCGAGCGCCGGCGCGCCGACCACGTGGATGCGCGACGGGTCCTCGCCGAGCTGGGCCACCCGATGGGCGAACTCGTCGGTGGCCACGAAGTGGAGGTGGGACAGCTTGGTGACCGCGTGCCGGATGGCGTCGTCGAACGCGCCGGCGGTCACCTCGCCGCCGTGGATGTGGGCCACCGGCACCCCGGCCAACGTCGCCGCGAACGCCGCCGCGAGGATCTCGTAGCGGTCGCCGAGGATCACCAGGAGGTCCGGTCGGAGCTGCTCGAGGCGGACCGCCAGGTCGATCAGGGCCACGCCGACCGACTTGGTGATGGCCGACGGGGTGTCGGAGGCGAGGACCATCTCGACCCGGGCCGCCACGTTGAACCCGTCGTCCTCGATGGCGTCGATGGTCATGCCGTGGAGCAGCGAGAGGTGTGCGCCGGCGACGAGCAGCGACAGCTCGACGCGTGGGCTCTGCTCGAGGCGTCGCAGCACCGGCGCCAGCAGGCCGTACTCGGCGCGGGTGCCGGTGAAGACCGCCACCCGCCGGACGTCCTCGCTCACGGTGCCTCCAGGTCCTCGGCGACGAGCGGTTCACCCTCGACGACGGACCGGGCCAGGGTACGGCCGATGACGTCGACCCCGGTGGAGATGCCGCGCTCGGGACGGAGGGCCACGACGTCGTCGGCCCGGAGGCGGGTGCCGGCCGCCAGGGTCCGGGTGGCGTGCCAGCTCCGTCGAGCTGCGGCGACGTTGGGGGCCTCCACGTCGAGGCGGCGGATGCCCGGCGTGCCGAGGGCGGCCGCGGCGGCTCGGAGCCGGAGGACGTACTCGGCGAACTCGGCGGGCGTGAGGCTGGCCTCGTGATCGGGTCCCGGCAGCGAGCGGTCGAGCGTGAGGTGACGCTCGACGACGACCGCTCCGAGCACGACCGCGGCGATGCCCCCCACGGAACCGATCGAGTGGTCCGAGAACCCCACCTCCCGGCCGAACCGCTCCCGGAGGTACGGGATGGAGGCCAGGTTCAGATGCTCCGGCTCGACGGGGTAGGCGGTGACGCAGTGGAGGAGCACGACCTCCGGCGCGGCGTCCAACGCGTCGAGGGCCGCGGCCACCTCGGCCTCGTCCGCCATGCCGGTCGACACGAGCACCGGCCGACCGCAGGCGGCCACCGCCCGGAGCAGACCGAGGTTGGTGACCTCGCCACTGGGGACCTTGTGGAACCCCGGATCCAGCTCCTCCACCAGCGCCAGGCTGGGCCGGTCGAACGCCGTCGACGCCACCACCAGGCCGTGGTTCCGCGCCCGGGCCGCCAGCTCGTGCCAGGTGTCTCGATCGAAGGTGTAGCCGGCGAGGAGCTGGCGCTGTGTGGTGACGGCGGTGCGGTCCGCCTGGTACGGGGCGGTGGATGCCGCTGGGCTGACCAGGAGCTCGGGATCGAACGTCTGGAACTTCACGGCGTCGGCCCCGGCCTCGGCGGCGGCGTCGACCAGCCGGCGGGCCAACGCGGCGTCGCCCTCGTGGTTTACCCCGACCTCGGCCACCACCCAAGGCCGCGGACCGTCGTGCCACGGACCACGTCGGCTCATGCCGGATCCTCCGATTCGTCGGCGACCAGGAACTCGGCCCAACGCAGGTCGTCCTCGGTGTCGACGTCGACGCTGTGGCGGCGGTCCATCTCGACCGCCCGCGTCCGTGGCCCGACCACCGGCTCGCCGGAGGCCAACCACGCCGGACTGCAGACGTAGACCGCGCCGTTCAGCCGCCACCGCACCGGCAGGTCCTGGGACCGGGACGCCACGGCAGCCCAACCACTGCCACCCGGCGCGGCGAGCCGACCGTCGTGGACCTCGAAGGTCCACTCGGGAGGATGGTCGACCGCCGTCACCGACACCACCGGCGGCCGGTCGTCGTGGCGGAGGTGCTCCAGCACGCAGCGGTCGACGTCGAGCGCCCGGCGCAGCGGCGAGGTGGGCTGGAGGAGCACCACCACGTCGGGCGAACCGACCTGGTCGATCGCGTCGCGCACCACGTCCCAGCTGCTGGCGACGTCGTCGGCCAGGTGGGCCGGTCGGCGACGCACCACGACGCCGTCGCCGTCGACGGTGACGGCGATCTCGTCGTCGTCGGTCGACACCACCACCCCGGTCACCGTCGACGCGGCGCGGGCGACCTCGACGGCCCGCTCGACCAGCGTCCGCCCCCCGACCGACCGCCGGTTCTTGCCGACCAGGCGCTTCGATCCGGCACGCGCCGGGATGACGGCCAGCACCTCGACGGGCATGCCGGAACCGGCTGGCGGGGGCAACACGGTCACGCCGCCACGGTACCGGTGTGGTGCGGCTCCCCGGCGATGGACCGCCGGGGCAATAGCGTCCGCACGATGGGCGCCGAACCCAGCGGAGCCGACGGACCGACGCCGGCCGTCGCGGTCGTGATCCCCACCCACGATCGCCCCGATGAGCTCGCCCGACTGCTCGACGCGCTCGAACGCCGGGCCCCCGTACCGGGAGGCGTCGAGGTCGTCGTGGTCGACGACGGTTCGACGGTCGACCCCGGACCGATCGTGGCCCGCCACCCTTCCGTCCGCCTGCTGCGTCAGGAGAACGCCGGCCCGGCGGCCGCACGCAACCGGGGTTGGCGCGCCACCTCCGCGCCGATCGTCGCCTTCACCGACGACGACACGGTGCCGGAGCGGGACTGGCTGGTCGACCTGCTGCGCTCCTTCGGGACCGATCCTCCGCCCGACGGGGTGGGCGGGCGGATCGTGCCATTGGCCCCCGGCCGGTTCGCCGGCTTCGTCCAGGCCGAGGCGTTGGTGGGCCACGGTGTCGGCACCGACGGTTGCATCCGTCACCTGGTGACCGCGAACGTGGCCTACCGACGCGCGGTGCTCGATCAGCTCGGCGGGTTCGACGAGCGGTTCCGGGGGGCCTCGGGCGAGGACACGGACTTCACCCTGCGAGCACTGGCAGCGGGCCACCGGCTGGTGGTGACCGGCGATGCCACGGTCGCCCACGACAACCGGACCACCCTGCCCCGCCTGCTCTCGACCTACCGGAAGCACGGTCGGAGCCGCCATCAGGTCGCCGCCGGCAGCCCGGGGGCCGGTTGGGGCGAACGGCGCGCCCGGGTGCTCCACCCGGCCGAGTGGCGTTCCCGCTACCGGATGCACCGGGCCGGCGGGAACGCGCCGGCGGTGGCGGCGGCCTACCTCCTGCTGCGGGCAGTGGGACTCGCCGCGTACGCGGTCGGCCTCACGGAGTCGGCCTGGGAGCGGCGTCGGCGCCGGCAGCCCGCACCAACGCGGCGAAGGTGACCGATCCCTCCAGCAGCTCGGCGTAGCTCCCGATCGCCTCGACGGCGCCGTCGGCGAGCACGACGACCCGATCGCACCCGCGCACCGTGGTCAGCCGGTGTGTGACCAACACGACCATCGTCTCGGCCCGGGCAGCGTCCACCGTCTGGAGCACCGAGGCCTCCGTCGCGGCGTCGAGTGACGAGGTGGCCTCGTCGAGCACGAGCACGTCGGGTCCCCGGTAGAGCGCCCGCGCCAGCCCGAGCCGCTGCCGCTGCCCGCCGGAGAGACGCGCACCGGATTCGCCGGGACGCGCATCGAGGCCGTCGGGGAGCCCGCGGACCAGGTCGTCGAGGCGGGCGAGCGCGAGCGCCGTCCAGACCCGAGCATCGTCGGGGTTGGGATCGCCGAAGGCCACGTTCTCCCGAACCGTGCCGTCGAGCACGACCACGTCCTGGGGGACGTAGCCGATCCGACGCTGCCAGGAACGCCGGCACGCCGGCACGGGGGTGCCGTCGACGTCGACCGAGCCGTGGACGGGGTCCAGGAGACCCAACAGGAGGGAGACCGCCGTGGTCTTCCCTGCGCCGGACGCGCCGACGAGCGCCACCACCTCGCCCGCGGCCACCTCGAAGTCGACCCCACGGAGCACGTCCACGTCGTCGTAGCGGAACGCGACGTCCCGGAACCTCACGCGCCGCACCCGCTGATCGGGATCGAGCGGCGATCGGTCCACCTCCACCTCCCGATGGTCCTCGGCCTCTCCGAGGTCCTCGACGAGGTGACGGAGGTGCGGGAGGGCTGCATCGACCTTGGCGGAGGCGTTGAGGGCTCGATTCAGCGAGGGGAGCACCCGGAGCCCGCCGGCCAGCAGGAGGCCGAGCACCGGGAGGGCCTCGGCGACCGGGCGGTGGGCGAAGCTGACCGCGGCCACCGCCGCGCCCGCCCCGACGAGCCCGAGCTCGAGGTAGTACCGGGGCAGCTGCTCGGTGAGCGTCAGGAGCGCCTGCCGCCGGGTGTAGGCGCGACGGACGTCGAGCAGCTGGCCCGCGAACCGGTCCCTGGTGCCCGAGATGGTGATCTCCCGAACGGAGGCCAGCGCCTGCTGGGTGAGCTGATAGGAGCGTCGGCTCGCCTCGAGCATCTCTGCGCTCGACGCCTGGGACCGCCGACGAGCCACCCGCCGATATCCCATGCCCACCATGGCCATGGTCGCCCCGCCCGCCATCGCTTCCAGTGGAGCGAGGAGCAGGAGGCTCGCTCCGATCGCGGCGATCACGAGTCGATCTCCCACCGCCGGCACCGTGCTGGCCAGGCCCTCCTGGTAGACGTGCCGCAAGCTCTCGTGGATCGTCGTCTGCAGCCGAGCGCTGTTGTGCCGGACGTGGAAGGTGATCGGCGCTGCGAGGTAGGCGCGGATCAGCCGGTCGGCCATCTCCAGCTCGGCACGGGCACTGGTCTGCGTCGTCAGGTGCAACAACCCGAGTGCAGCCAACCCCTTCGAGACGAACGCCACGAGCACGACGAGCGACAGGGCGACCGCGACTCCGCCGCGGGTGGAGGCGCCCATGAGCTCGGCCACGGTCGCCGCCGGCTCGGGGAGTGGGCCGTCGGCATCCGCCGTCACGAACTGGACCAGGGGGAGGACCAGCGCGACACCGATCGTGTCGAGGAGCGCCAGCACCACGCCGCCCACCGTGGTCCACCGGAGTCGCGTCCGAACCGTGGCCGAGAGGAGGGGAAGCAGCTCCCGACGGAAGGTCCTCACCGGGCGAGCCCTCTCCGTACCCGGTCACGCAGCTCGACCCGCGTCACAGGATCGCCGAGCGCAGCGCCCGTCTGGAGCAACAGCGATCGGATCTCCGATCCGGCAGTGGGTCGCACTCGGACGCCGTCGAATCGACCTGACCGCATCGTCTCCTGGTCGTAGTGCTCGAACGGGATCGACCAGGTTCGCTGGAAGTACCCGTAGGGCAGGACCGCAGCGCGGTCGGGAACCGGAAGGTCGCCACACAGCACGTCGAAGAGCTCGCGAGGCGACGTCGGCCGGATCGGTCCGAGCTCCTCGTAGGCCGCCCGTCCGACGAGGACGGAAGGACGACCCCAGTAGAGCGCCTCGGCGCCGATGGTCGAACCGAAGGACACCACCGCGTCGGCACGCTCGAGCAGCTCGTAGGAATCCACCGGCGACGCCGCCTCGATGACCTCGACCCCGGTCCGCTGCTCCATCCGGCGGATCCTGGCGACCTGCTCGTTCTCGAGCCCAGCCAGGTTGGGGTGCACCCGGAGCGTGAGTCGAACGTCCTCGGGCCAGTCGTGCTCGGCCAACGCCTCCAGCGCGGCCATCTGGTCGGAGAAGAGCGGGTTCGCATGGGCCTCGATCGCGGCGAACTCGTCCTCGGACGAGTTGAACACCACGACCCGACGACCCGTCCATGCCTCGAAACCCGTCGGGAGCCGACCTGCCGTCTGCTCGCGGGTGAAGCGGTACTCGTCGATGGCGTCACCGTCGCCACCCCACCGACGTCCCTCGAAGAAGGTCGCGGCGAGCGCGGACCGGTCAGCCTCCTCCAACCGCGACGAGGCCCACGCCTCGCCGATCGCCTGCTTGACGGCCTCGAGGTCGTGCACCGTCCCGTCCGCGATCAGCCGGTAGGTGCCGAGTTCGTACCCGGCTTCGTGGGTGACGAAGTGCACGCCGAGCGATCGGCAGGCCTCGATCACCGCCGCCGACGACGCAAACCGTCCGTTGAAGACGTACACCACGTCAGGACGGCGTTCCCGCAGGTGGCGGAGGGCCGTCCGGTGCACCCGGACCGCGGACTCGACCAGCCGCTCGACGAGATCCGCGTGTCCGGTGAGGTCGGGATCGGTGTCGCGACGGATCGACACGAGCGACGAGACCACCCCACGACCCAGCGGTGCGCCGTCCACCCGAAGTCGTCGCAGCGCCGAGAGCTCGAGCGGGACGGCGCAGGGCCAGGCCGCGCTCTCCGACAGCGTGGACATTCGATCCGCAGGGACACCCGCCAGATCGAGCCCTACCGCCGCACGCGAGACGCACGTCTCGCACGCATAGCGATGTCCCGCCGGGTTGCCCAGACACGAACGCATCTCTCGCGAGCAGCTCACCACGGCGACGTCGTCTCCGACGGCGCGGTGACCGGCGATGATCTCGAGCTCGGTCTCGAAGTGCGGACTCCAGAGCGGCGCGAGGCAGAAGACCGACACCCGACGCGGGGAACGGGCGGGACGAGCCCAGGGACGCTCCATCAACGAGACGTCACGATGCGGGATGCGGGCGTGGAGCCGTGCCCACCAGGAACCCCGCGGCCCAGCTCAGGTGCATGATGGGCAGGGAGGCGGCGAAGCAGATCCGACCCGAGGCGTCCTTCGGGCCGTCGGCCGCCGTGGCGACCACCACACCGAGCACGTAGGCGGACGCCACGGTCCGCCGAGCCGGCGACGCCAACCCGGCGACGAGGAGCAGGCTGGCCATCTGCCGTGGCTTGAAGGAACCGGGATGGCGACGGACCGTGCGTGCCCGCGAGCTCCCGTAGCGGAAGAACTGGCGCGCCAGCGCCCGCAGCGACGAGCGGGGGGCGTAGGTGGAGCGAATGGCCGGCTCGAACCACACGCCCCCGCGCTCGGCGATGCGGATCGCGAACTCGGCGTCCTCGTTGACCCCGACGTCCTCGGCGTAGCCGCCGACCGCCAACGCGTCCGCTCGCCGATAGGCGCCGAGGTACACGGTGTCGACCCAACCGGGTCGACCGCCCACGTGGAAGCGGGCCGGACCCGCCCCCCAACGCGAGCTCATGGCCGCCGCGATGCCGCGTTGCCGCCGTCCTGCACCGACCGGCCGCATCGCTCCCCCGACCAACGCCGCTCCTTGCGCTCCCAGCGCCTCGACGCAGCGCTCGACGTAGTCGGGCTCGATCACGCAGTGACCGTCGACACGAACGACGACCTCGGCGGTGGCCACCCGAAGCGCGACGTTGAGCGCGGCCGCCTGGATGCGACGGGGGTTGTTGACCACGTCGACCCGATCGTGGCGGCAGGCGATGGCGACGGTGTCGTCGGTGGAGCCACCGTCGACCACCAGCACCTCGGTGATGCGCTCGTAGGTCTGGTTGTCGACAGCCTCCAGGCAGGCCTCGATGTGCGCCGACTCGTCGAGCGTGGGGATGACCACCGCCACCGACGGACGCCAGGCGAGGTCGTCGTCCCACGACACCACGACCGGAACGTCGTGCGAACCGACCCCCACCCGGACGGACGACCGGGCATCGGAGACGACGTCGGGTCCGCGGTGCGTGGTGTCGGTCATGGGCGGTCCCCCTTCCTGCAAGCCGGCTCCGGGGACTCGAATGCTACCGAGGAGGTCGGGCCGGACAAGGGGTGATGGTGCCTCCCCGCCGCGTGGGCCGGGAGCACCACCACACGCCACCGCGAGCGCCGCTGCACCGGCAAGTAGCTTCGCTCCGTGGCCGAGCCCGCGACGGACGACCCACGCCGAGGGCCCGTCCCGTCGGGATGGTGGCGGCACGCCGTGGCGCTCGGCGTGGTGCTCGTGGCGCTCGTCCCGCTCTTCGCGTCGGGCGACATCGCGTCCCCCGACGAGGGGCTGTACAGCGCGCAGGCCGCTGCGCTTGCCGACGGATCGTGGTGGTCCGAACGCCCGGCGCCACTGCTCGACGCGGACGGCTCGATGGATCCGCTCCGCCCCGGGGCCGTCGACGGCGACGAGCACCTCCTGTACTCCCGCCACCCGCTCTACCCGCTCCTGCTGACTCCGCTCTACGCCCTGGGCGGGAGCGCCGGAATGCTCCTGCTGTCGGTCGCCGGGACCATGGCGGCGGCCACCGCCACCTCGCTGCTGGCCGGCAGGCTGCAGGCCGACCTGGTGCTTCCTGCGCTCTGGGTGACGGGCCTGGGCAGCCCGCTGATCTTCGACGCGTCCCTGGTGATGGCCCACGCCCCGGCCGCCGGCGCGGCGGCCTGGTTGTTGGTCGCGGTGACGCGGGCCGTCGACGACGGGCACGTTGCCTGGCTGGCCGCGGCGGTACCGCTCGGTGCCCTGGCCGCGATGCTCCGCTCCGAAGGCGTCATCGTGGTGGCCGCGACCGGCGTCGCCACCGCGGGCGTCGCGCTGCTCCGGCGGCGCCCCGACCTCCGGGCGATCGCGATCGGCGTGTCCATCGTGGGCCTGGCCGGCGCCACCCACCTCCTCGACGAGCACCTCGCCGCGCGGGTCGGACGCGGGTCCGCGGGCGGCTCGTCGTTCGACCGGGGAACCAGCCCGTGGAACGCGCTCTGGAACGACCTGGTGGTCCCCTGGACCCGGGACGCGACGGACCTGACGGTCACCGTCGTCCTGGCCGCGGTCTTCGGGATCGTCGGGATGGCGCTGCTGCGCGCCCGCCTCCCCTCACCCGTCCTCCCCGTGTCGATGTTGGCGATCGCGGCAGTGGCCGCCGTCGCCCGCCACCTCGAGGCGGCCCCGGGGAACATCAGCGGCCTCGTCCCGGCGGTGCCGCTCCTCGTCGGCGGACTGCTCTGCCTCCGCCGTGAGCAGCTGGCTGCGCCGCTCGCCGGACGATCGGTGCTGCTGGCCGCCGCCACGACCGTCGGGATCGCGGCCACCTCCTACGGCGTGGGCGGCGTGACCCAATGGGGTGGGCGGTTCTTCCACGTGCTGTTGCCGGCGGTGATCCCGCTGGCGCTCGCCGGGCTGCACCACACCATCCACGGTCTGCCGCGACCCACGCGCCTGGTCGTGGTGGCCACGTCGCTGGTGCTCGTCGGGTCCCACTCGGTCCTGGCCTTGCGGGCGAACCACCACGTTCGCTCCAACACCGACCGCATCCTGGCCGAGCTCGCCAGCGTCGCACCCGACGCCTCGACCGCCACCGACGGCACGGTGACGCTCTGGCTCCGCCTCAGCGATTCTGGCGACACCCGCATGGCCTGGCGGGAGGTGGTCGCGGGACGACCCCTCCTCGCCGTGCCTCGGCCAGAGGTTCTCCAGCCCGCCCTGGAGCGGGCACGGGACGACGTCGAACGCATCGAGGTCTTCACCCACCTGAGCCCGGAGCTGGCCACGGCCATCCTGGAACCGCCAGCGCGACGCACCGGCTGGCAGGTCGAGCTGCGCCCGGCCACACCGGGCGGCTACACCCACCTCCGGATGGTGCCCTCAGCGGGGCCGTGACCCCGCATCCGGCCCGACGCGGGCTCAGCCGAGGAAGGGTTCCAGGATGGGCTGCGCCCAGACGACGGTGACGAACGCGCCGGCCACCAACGTGGGCCCGAACGGGAGGCGGACACCGAAGCCGGCCCGCAAGGCCACACCCAGGACGATGCCGCCCAACGAGCCCAGCGTCATGGTGATGACGGCCGCCAGCACCGCGACCATCAGCTGGTCGTCGACCCAGGTGGAGGCGAAGCCCACCATCCAGCCGAGGAACGTGCACAGCCGGACGTCCCCGAAGCCCAGGTGGCTGGGGAGCACGTACCAGAGCACGAACAGCGGGCCCGCCAGGGTGAGGGTCCCCACCAGGGCGGAGACCAGCGCGAGCGGGCGGCCCTCGGCCAGCGCGATGACCACCGTCAGCACCACACCGCCGAAGAAGGCGGGCCACACCAGGCGGGTGGGCACGATCATGGTCCGGAGGTCGATCACGGCGATCGGTACCCCCAGCACCACCAGCCACCACGCGATGGCGACCGGCCAACCCAGGTCGAGGACGCCGCAGGCGAGCAACGCCAGCAGGGGGACCGCCAGCTCGACGAACGGGTGGAAGGCGGGGATCCGCTCGCCGCAGTCCCGGCACCGGCCCCGCAGCAGGAGCCAGCCGAGCACCGGGATGTTGTCGCGAGGACGGACGCCGGCGCCACAGGACGAGCACCGGCTGGTGCCGCCCAGCACCTCCGGCCAGGGGCGGGTGTCCCAGAGGTCCCCGGTGGGCGACGGCTCGTCGAGGGGCACCGGGAGGCGATCGATGATGACGCAGAGGAACGAACCGATGACCAGGCCGAACAGCACGATCGAGACGACGACGAGCGGCTCCACCTGACCCTCACCCCCCCTACGACCGCGCCGGAACCCGGCGCGTCACGGTAGCGGACCCACCGTGGCCGGACGGGGAGGACCGGTAGGATCCGCTCGGTTCGATCCGGGAGGGGCCGTGCAACGACGACGGTGGAGGACGGGAGCGGCGCTGTGCGTCGCCGTGACGGGGGTCATCGCCCCCTTGGGCTGCACCGACGACGAGCAGCCCCCGGCGAAGGAGCCGGCCACGACCACGACGACCACCGCGGCGCCGCTCCTCGGCAAGGACTTCACGGCGCTCGACCTGATGGGCTTCGATCAGCAGTTCAGCGGCTTCCTCGACCTGGTGGCCGCCGCCAAACTCGGCGACCTGCTGTCGGCCGAGGGACCCACCACCTTCCTCGCCCCCAACAGCGAAGCGGTCGAGGCGCTCGGAACCGAGCGCCTCGACGCCCTTCGGGCCGATCCCGACGGGGCCCTAGGTGCGCTCGTCCGCCGGCACCTGGTGGAGGGGAAGGTGAGCTACGCGGACCTGGTCTCCGGCGGGAACCGGACCCTCACCAGCGTCGGCGGCGACGAGTTGGCAGTGGTCGTGGAAGGGCAGTCGGTGACGATCGGGGGCGCGCCGGTCACCAAGACCGACATCGCCAGCGAGAACGGCGTCATCCACGTGCTCGGCGGCGTGATCGCCGCAGGCTGACCCCGCTCGGGACCGCCGATCGTCAGCGGTCGGCGGCGACCGGGATGCCCAGGTGCGGGTTGAGTCCGGCGACGTCCTCGGGATGGACGCTGACGTGGAGCGCGTCCTCCAGGCTGATCACGCCGTTGCCGATGAGCGCGCCGAGCGACTGCTCGAGCACGCACATGCCGTCGCGCATGCCCGTCGCGATGGTGTTGCGGATCTGACGGATCTTGCCCTCACGGATCATGTTGGCGATGCCCGTGGTGGTGGTCATGACCTCGTACGCCGCCACCCGACCGCCGCCCACCTTCGGGACGAGGCGCTGCGCGACGACCCCGGCCAGGGCCATGGAGACCTGGGTGCGCACCTGGTCCTGCTGTTCGGGCGGGAACACGTCGATGAGGCGGTCGATGGTCTGTGCGGCATCGTTGGTGTGCAGCGTGGCGAACACGAGGTGACCGGTCTCGGCGAGGGTGAGCGTGAGGGCCACCGACTCGAGGTCGCGCATCTCGCCCACCAGGATCACGTCGGGATCCTCACGGAGGGCAGCGCGGAGTGCGTCGGCGAAGCTCTGGGCGTCGGAGCCCACCTCGCGCTGGTTGACCAGCGCCTGCTTCGACTGGTGCACGTACTCGATGGGGTCCTCGATGGTGAGGATGTGCACCGGCCGGTACTCGTTGATCCACCCGATCATCGCGGCGAGCGTGGTGGACTTGCCCGAGCCCGTGGGGCCGGTGACGAGCACCAGGCCGTGGGGCAGCGTCACGAACTTCGAGCAGGCGGCCGGCAGGCCGAGCTGCTCGGGCGTGGGGATCTGCGAAGGGATCAGACGCAGCGCCAGGCCTGGACGGCCCAGCTGGTAGAAGGAGTTGGCCCGGAAGCGTGCGATGTCGGACCACGAGAAGGCGTAGTCGAGCTGGCGATCGGCCTCGTAGGTCTGCTGCTCCATCGGGCTCATCAGCCCGGCGTGGATGGCGTCGAGCTCCTCGACGGTGGTCGGCGTCGCCTCGGGGATGCCCACGAGCTTGCCGTCGACGCGGACCCGGGGCACCGAGCCGGCCGAGAAGTGGAGGTCGGTGGCCGACACCTGCCACAGGTAGCGGAGCCAGGGCTCGAGCAGGGTGGTGTCGGCGACGTGGACGGACACGGAGGGGCCTCCCCAGGGTGGACTCGGGACGAGCGGTCCGCCGAGCGTAGCGGGCGGGCCGGCCCCGACCCCTGCCGAACGGCCGGGGTCGGGACGCGCCTCGGGCGGGGCCCGGAGGCCCCGCCCGAGGTCGGGAACTGATGCGGTCAGGCCATCAGAAGCCGTTGCACTTCCCCTGGCCCACGAGGGTGCCGGGGGTGTTGCCCGCCCAACGGGCCGAGGGATCCTCCTGGAGGAAGTTGGTCGGGCCGGTCCCGACCATGGCCACCAGGTTGGCGGGGTAGGCGCCGGTCTCGCTCTTGGTGGCCTCGAGCGCGGTGAGGATGGTCTTCTTCTCCACCTCGCAGGCGTTGGTCTGCGCCTTGTCGGTGGTGTTGCCCACCGCGAAGACGACGACCGCGGCCAGGATGCCGAGGATCGCGATGACGACGAGGAGCTCGATCAGGGTGAAGCCACCCTGGCCCCGCATCTCCATCCGCTGCTGGATGTGCTGCTTCATGTGTAGGTCTCTCCCCCTCTTCCTCCCGACCACGCGGCCGGATCCGCCATTGTCGCTCCCCCGCGTGGACGGGGCAACCGGTGAGTCGCCCCTCCGGACGCGCCTCGGGCGGGGCCCGAAGGCCCCGCCCGAGGTCAGGAACTGATGCCGTCAGGCGATCAGAAGCCGGCGCACTTGCCGGTGCCCGCCAGGGACGCCGGGGTGTTGCCGTTCCAGCGAGCCGACGGATCCTCCTGGAGGAAGTTGGTCGGGCCGGTGCCCACCATGGCGGCGAGCGTCGCGGGGTAGGCGCCGGTCTCGCTCTTGGTGGCCTCGAGCGCGGTGAGGATGGTCTTCCTCTCCACCTCGCAGGCGTTGGTCTGCGCCTTGTCGGTGGTGTTGCCCACCGCGAAGACGACGACCGCGGCCAGGATGCCGAGGATCGCGATGACGACGAGGAGCTCGATCAGGGTGAAACCACCCTGGCCCCGCATCTCCATCCGCTGCTGGATGTGCTGCTTCATGTGTCTCCCTCCCATGGGATTGTCTGCGGGGGCGACGCACGTCCACGTGGTCCGGACCGATCGCGGTCCGGGTGGCTCGTGCTCCTCCCCCGACGAGGACCCCATTGTGGACGACGGCTACCGCGTATGTAAAGAGGTTCTTAAGAAGCGGGTGGAATCGCCCACCGCTCCCGCGCTCGGCCCGACGGGCGCTCAGGTCCGGAAGCAGATGCCGGGATCGGGATCGGCATCGTTCTGACAGAGCTGCCAGGCCTCGGTGCGCACCCCGAATCCGGGGGACCAGGTGCCGTCGGTGGCGTCCAGTGCCACCTTCGTGTCGCTGATCCGCACCCGGGCAAAGCCCCGGAGCTGGTCGCCGACGAACGCCCGGAGGGTCACCACCCGTTCGGAGGGTCGGCCGGGCACGCAACAGAGGATTCCCACCCGGGGCGGCTGCGCGCCGGGACGGCCGTCGACCTTGGCCTCGCTCGAGATGGCGTTCACCCACATCGACCCGGTGACGAAGGGATCCACCGCCGGCGGACCGGTCCAACGGAGCTCGAGGTCGGCTCGGGGGATCGAGACGTTCCCGTAGGTGTGGAACGCCGCCTCGGCCGTGTTGGGCTGACCGCTGATGACGGCCTGGTTGTTCGAGGTGGCCCGGAAGGGGGTGGTCGGCCCCTGGTAGGCGTTGGCCACCGTGGTGGGACATCCCGCCCGGGTGCTGAGGCAATCGCCCACCGTGCTGGTCACCTTGAGGCGGTCCAGGTTGAAGCCGTAGTCGCAGTTGATGAGCCCGAGCCCGGCCAGACAGCCGGGGGCGCCCTCGTTGTAGAACTGCACGCGGACCTGGATGTTCTTGCCCTGGAGGTCAGCAGCGGTCCACGTGCGCAGCGCCGTGGGACAGTTCCCGCTGCCCCGCCCGTAGTGGGTCTGTCCCGCCTCGACCCGCTCGAACTCGAGCAGGCTCAGGTAGCGGCTCTCCTTGCCGTTCCACTCGTTGGGCAGACCGCCCTCGTGGGCGGCGCTGGAGGGATACGTGTTCGTGCAGACCACCGATCCGTTCGGGTTCAGCACGCTCACCGAGATGGTCGAGCTCTGACGGAAACCGAACAGGTACTCGAACGCCCGCCCCTGGAACACCCCGAGCGGTCCGTAGGTGCTGCCCCCGACCACCACGCCGAGGGAGGTGAGCTTGGGGTTGGTGGCCGACGAGACGAACGTGTCGTTCACGCCCAGGTTGGAGATGGTGAACGTTCCGTCACCGTTCTGCGGGCAGACCGGCACCGGATAGGGGATGTAGGGCCACCAGCTGGTGTTCCGCCACTCCCAGAAGCAGCGGACGTGCACCCGTCCGATGGTGCCGCCACCCTGCTGGGCGTTGCCGCCGTAGGCGACCCCACCGGCGAAGGACGGGCCCCACGATGCACGGAGGCGCACCGAGTTGACCTGCGGGCCGAACCGGACGCCCACGACGCTGGTGCTCTCCGACACCAGGCGGATGGCGATCTTGGCGTCGGTCAGCTGGAGGCGGTCGTTGAGCAGCGGTCGTCCGCCGGGACCGATGTCGCCGCACATCGGCACACCGGGCGTGCGCAAGCCCGGATCGGTGGTGATCAGCTCGTAGGAGCCCACGAAGAACCGGTCGTTCAGCCGTGGGTACGTGACGCTGCACATCACGTTGGAACCGCCGGTGGGGACGACGTCGATGCGTGTCTGGGACCGGTCGCCGTTGGCGTTGACCGAGTTCGACTCGATCAGCACCGTCGCCGAATCGATGGGCGAACCGATGGTGTCGCCCCGACCGCTGAAGCCGCTGAGCCCGATGATCGACTCGTTGGCGCACTTGGAGATGATGTTCAGCGTCTGGCACGGGACGAGCAGGTTGTCACCGGTCGGCACCGAGGAGATCTGGGTACCCGGCGCCCAGGTGATCCCGCCCCCGAAGAGCCCCAGCACCCAGTTGATGGCGGTGCCGACGATCCACTGGTAGGCGGCGCAGATGTTCAGGAACCCGATGGAGTTGATGCACTGGAACTGCGATCCGCCCACCACGGTGGTGGGCGTGGACTCCCAGCCCAGGTTGACCGCCTTCTCCTGGTAGATGGCGACCTGGCGGGTGTTGCCGGCGCACACCGCGACCCGGCCCGAGGTGTGGCGGATCGACGTGCGGGACGACAGGGAGACCGAGACCCCGGGCTGGGTCCGGTTGCACATGGGCGAACTGGCCGACGTGACGCCGTCCGGGTTGCCGCCGGATGCGTTCGGGGTGCCGAAGACGAACAGCGACGTGGAGTCGTTGATCCGCAGCTCGTTGCGCCAGGCCGCCTGGGGGGCCGGGAGCGACGTGTCGTCGACGTCGAACCAGTAGTCCCCCGGCGGGAACCAGAACACCTTGTTGTCGCAGTTGCCGCGGGCGAACCACTGGTTCATCCGGGCCGTCTCGGTGCGGTTGTAGGACCCCGGGGTGAACGTGACCACCCGGGTGGTGGGGCACGACGCGGGGACCGTGCGGGCGTTGGACACCACGGCCGCGGGGCTCCAGTTGGCCGGCGCGGCGGGGAGCGACGGGTGCGCCGGGCTCAGTCCGGCGGCCGGGTCGGGCCGATCGGCCGATGCCGTGTCGTCGTCGCAGTAGAGCCCTTCGACCGCTCGGATCTGCGCGCCGGGCACGTTCCAGGCGGTCGCGTCGTCCTCGGGCTTCTCCTCGGTCAGGATGCCGCACTCGATCCGGCCGGACTCCTCCGCGGGGATGCCCAGGTGGTTCCCGGTCACGCCGGCGAACATCCCCGGGTCGCCCTGCGCGTACACCCCGCTGGTTCCCAACGCGGGCGCCCGCTGGTCGTAGTTGCCCGTGGGACGATCCGACGGGTTGCGGAGGGGCGCTGCACCCTCTCGCACGGCCATGTCGCCGATCACCCACAGCGGTTCGCCGGCGGTGTGGAGGACCGTCGCCTCCTCGCCGGCCAACCGTGCCGGCGAACCGGTCTGCCAGTCGGCCGTGGGCCGCGGGCTCAGCGCCTCGACCCAGGGGAAGCAGGCGGCGCCCATCAGGCAGGTGGCCGGCAGCTGCCGCCAGTTCCGCGCCGCGCTGTCGGGGGCCAGCGGATCGCCGCGGTAGCTGGTGCCGACGACCCGCACCACGTCGTTGGTGCGCTCGTTGGTGGGAACCGGAGGCTGGTCGGACACCTCGGGCTCGCACTCCACCCGCACGTCGACGTCGTCGATCGTCATGGTGCGGACGGGGTCGCAGACGGTGTCGAGCCCGCCGAGGCGGCCGGTGGTGTCACGCAGCATCTGGTTGACGGCGGCGTCCATTGCCCCGTCGGCGGCCCGGCCCTCCTTGGCGGCCCGGAGCTGTGTGCTCGAGAGCGCGGTCGAGGTCATCGTGAGCCCGAGCAGCGCCACGACCACCAGACCCAGCAGGCCGATGATGGCCAGGGTCATGAGGAGGGCGAAGCCCTGCTCGTCGCGCACGCGGGCGCGCCCGGACCGGAGGGCTCGGAGTTGGCGCTGGTAGCAGTTCATGGGGTCACCGTGATGGGTTCGGCGGGCGTCGCAGCCGACAGGGCGCCGTCGTCGTCGGTCACCGTGAGGCTCACGGTGTAGACGCCCGGCGATGGGAAGACCACGGTCGGGTTGGCGTCGGTGCGGGTGGCGAAGATGGCACCGCCCGGGTCACGGAACTCCCAGGCGTAGCTCGCCACCGATCCATCGAGATCGTTGGAGTACGTCGGGGCGCTCCCGTCGAAGACCGCCGCCACACCGACCTGGGCGGTGAGCGACGACGCATCCTTGATGGCGGCCGTGGGCGGTCGGTTGGCCTTGACCGTCTTCGTGACGGTGCCCGTGGCCCCGAGGTCATCGGTGACCGTCAGTCGGACGTCGTAGGTGCCGAAGGCGGAGAAGGTGAAGTTCACCGTGTCGTTCACGTCGGTGAACGTCTGGTCGAGCAACGCCGTCGGGTTCCCCTGCTGGAGGATCTCCCAGCGGTAGGACACGATCGTGCCGTCGATGTCGCTCGAGAGGAAGTGGTAGAAGTCCACCACGAACGGCGGCGTGTCCACCAGGAACGACGGCGACGAGAAGATCTCGGCCGTGGGTGCGACGTTGCCCACCGAGAACGGGGCGGTCACCGGCGTGCTGACGGCGCCGTCGGCATCGGTCACGGTCAACCGCACGGTGCCACCCGTCACGAGCGACGGGAACGACACCACGGCCTCGGCCAGCGGCGAGTTCACCTCGGTGATGAGGTCGCCGTTGCTGTCCAGGAACTCCCAGCTGTACTCCTGGATCCCCGTCGGGTTGAAGGGCGTGGCGCTGTCGGGGTCGCTCGAGGCAGAGCCGTCGAGCTGGAACACCTGGTTCCGGCCGAGCGTGAACGGACCGGGCTGGAGCACGGCGGTGGGCGCAGCGTTGACCCGCACCGAGATGCGCCGGGTGGTGGTGGCCCCTCGGTCGTCGACCGCCGTGAGCTCGGCGTAGTAGGTGCCGGCGACGTTCGGGAAGGTGTAGGTCACCGGGCCGGCGCCGGTGGCGGTGCTGAGCACGGTGGTCCCGTCGGTGTCGTAGAGCGCCCAGTCGAGGCTGATCAAAGTGCCGTCCACGTCCTGGGTGCCGGTGGACACGAACATGAACTCCGTTCCGTCACCCGGGTTGCGGATGCCGGGGATCGGCGTCACCACCACGACCGGGGCCTGGTTGAGCACGACCTCACGCTCGACCGTGTCGCTGAGCCCGTCGGGATCGGTCACGGTCAGACGCACCGTGTTGATGCCGTAGCCGACGAACTGGAACTCGTGCGGCCCGGGTCCCGACGCCGTGGTCATCACGTCACCGAAGCGGTCACGCACCTCCCAGGCGAAGGTCAACTGGGCATCGGAGTGGTCGGGGTCGGTGGTGGGTGAGCCGTCGAAGGTGACCGTGCGGATGGAGGCCCCGAGGAACACCGTGTCGAGCGGCGTCGTGGCGATGGCCGCGGTGGGCCGTCCCTGGAGGCGGAACGTGGCCGTCACCGGCGGGATGGGCTGACCGAGCGAGGTGTCGTAGGTGGAGTCCTCACCGTCGGCGTCGACGACCACCAGCGTGGCCTCGTAGTCCCCCGCCGGCAGCGTCGGGGTCACCGACACGCCCGAGTAGCTCGTCGTGCTGTTGGTGGCGAGGTTGCGAACGGTCCAGTTCCACGAGGCGATGGGGCCGTCGTCGTAGGACGACGCACCGCTGAGCGTGACCGAGAGCCCCACGGCCGGCGTGGGCGTGGTGGTGATGACCGCGAACGGGTTCCGGTTGAAGACCGTGAACGGACGGGTGGTCGAGTCGGTCTCACCGTTGGCGTCGCGGACGATGAGCGTCGCGGTGCCCTTCAGGTTCTGGTCGCCACCGAACGCCGGCACCCGCTCGTTGAGCGTGGCGGTGGTGGTCGCCGATGCAACGACCCGGGTCCCGATGAGGACGCCGGTCTCGTCACGGAACTCCCACCGGTACTCCACGATGGTGCCGTCCGGATCGGACGAGCCCGAGGCGTCGATGGGCAGCGGCAGGCTCCGCTGGAACGAGAGCACCGGCTCGGGGTTCGAGATCACCGCGATCGGCTTGCCGTTGACCCGGACGGGGATCCGCACCGTCCCGCTGGAGCCGTCGGCGTCGGTGACCGTGAGATCGGCCCAGTAGGTGGCCGGGGCGGCGGGGAAGGTGAACGACGGGCTGACCCCGCTGGCGGTCCCGATCGAGGTGCCGCTCCCGAAGGAGGACGTGCCACCGCTGAAGAACTGCCAGTTCCAGGTCTGGATGCCGCGGGTGGGCGGCACGTCGGCATCGGGGTCGTAGGAGCCCGAGCCGTCCAGGGTCACGAGGTACGGCCCACTGGTGGGCAGCACACCCGGGGACGCCGTGGCGACGGCCACCGGCTTCTGGTGCACCTTGACCGTGGTGGGGCACGGGATGGGCCCGGCGCTCACGCCGTCGGCGTCGACGACGGTCAGGGTCGGGTTGTAGGTCCCGAGCGCGGTGTAGGTCTTGGCTCGCGAACCAGCCCACGCCACCTCGGTGGTGGTGCTGTCGCCCCAGTTCCAGATCATGGCCACCGGCCGGCTCGAGGGGCCGTCGGCGTCGGTGGAGTTGTTGGTGAAGGTGAAGTTGGCGGGCACGGTGTCGGCCGTCAGGTTCGCCGTCGTGCAGACCGCGGCCGGGGGCCGGTTCATCCGCACGAGCAGGGTTCGCGTCGAGCTGAGGTTGGACGCGTCCCACACCGTCAGCGTGATCCTCCAGGTGGCCGAACCCGAGGCAGGCGGGCTGAACGTCTGGGTGAAGGGGAGGTTGGCCGGCGGCGTGAAGGACGCCGGTGCGGCGGACCCCAGGATCCGATCGACCTGCCACTCGTAGCGGGCCGGTGGCGGCAGCGTGGAGAGCAGCGCGCTGGTCAGCCCCGGTCCCCCGTCGGGGTCGTAGGAGGCATCGGCGTCGAAGGTGGCCGTGATCGGCGAGAACGTGCCGCTGTCGGAGAGGACCAGGCGGTCCTCGGTCCGGGTGCCGGCCGGCGGGATGCGCACGGCCCCCGCCGGGGAGACCCCGGTGGTCCCGATGATCCCGACCGGCTTGGCGTCGGACACCGTGAAGGGGAGCGGCGGGGCGTCGACCGCGAACCCCTTGCCGTCGGTGACCGTGAGCTCGACGGTGCCGGTGAGGTCGGTGGGGAACGTCACCACCGGCGACCGGTCGGTGGACGTGGCCAGCACCGTGCCGGAGCCGTCCTTGAACGTCCAGGCGAACGTCACGCCGTCGGGGTCGGTGGCGGCGGTCGTCACCTGGTCGGAGGTGGTCGGAGCGTTGCGTCCGAAGGCGAGCGAACCCTGGATGGTCACGCCGGTGGGCGGCGCGTTCGGCACCATGCGCACGCGGATGGCGGTGAACTCTCCATCGGCGTCGTAGACGCGGATGACCACCGGCTTCTGCGAGCCGTAGGCGAGCGCACCCGACAGGTTGAACGGCGGCGCCGGGACCAGGCCGGTGGCGTCCGGGACCTGGTCGACCGGCACCGCCGGCTCGAACCAGTCGAAGCGGGCCGGGGCGGCCAGCGTCGAGATCGGCGCAGCGGTGAACCCGGGGCCGCCGTCGGGGTCGTAAGACTCACTCAGGTCGAAGAACCCGGCGGGCACGTGGGTCGGCAGGGTGCAGACGAGGGCGCCCGGTCCCCCGGGGCAGTTGATCGGGATCAGGGGCTCACCGGTGACGGGGGTGCCGTTGAGCACCACCACCGGCTTGCTGTTCACCGACACGAGGACCTCCTCGGTGTCGGTCAATCCGAACTGGTTGGTCACCGTCAGGATGATCCGGTACTTGCCGTTCGTCCCGGTGTTGGACGGCCGCGACCGGTCGTAGCCATGGGCCCGGTTGTTGGGCACGCCGACGCCGGACGCCGGGGCCGTGAAGTCACCCCAGTCGATGGTCCACGTCAGCGGTTGCGGGTTGGGGTTGGGATCGTTCGAGCAGTCGACGAACACCCGCACGGTGCCGCCGTTGCCGACGACCGGCGGGCTGGGCGTGGTGGTCATGCAGGCGTTCGGGAACCGGCGAACCCGGATGTTCTGCACCGAGTCGGTCTCGCTCTGGAGGCCCTCGTTGTCCCAGACCCGCAGGCGAACCTCGAAGTCGCCCGCCGCGTCCCAGGTGTGGACCGGCGAGATGCCGCAGGACTGCGGACCGAGCACGGTGGCGGGCCCGGTGGGGTTCTGGAACGTCCACTGGCAGCTGGCGATGCTGCCGTCGTTGTCGTAGGAGTTGCTGGTGAAGGTGAACGTGGCCGGGTTGGACGGGTCGAAACCGGCCACCAGCGACGGCGGGTTCGCCACCCAGGCGGCGATCGGGGCCTGGTTGGTCACCTGGAAGATCGAGGTGAGCACCGTGGTGGCGCCGTTGTCATCGGTGGCTGAGAGGGTGGCCCGGATCCGGGGCAGACCGGCGAAGGTCTGGACCGTGATGCCCGTGGTGTTGGTGACCGAGGCGATGGAGGCGTTGGTGTCGGCGTCGACGAAGGTCCACGTCCAGCTGACGATGTTCCCGTCGAGGTCGGTGGACCCACCGCCGGGGGCGAAGGTGTGCGGCTTCAGACGGCGCACGTCGAGGGCCGGCATGGTGACCACCGGCGGGCGGTTCACCTTCACCTGCAACGACGTCCGGGCGACGGGCCCGTCGAGGACGCGGGTGTCGACCAGCGGACTCTGCGAGCCGAACTTGTCGTACACGTAGAGGCGCACGTCGTAGGTGCCCCAGTCGAGGCTGGGGGCCCAGGTGGCGTACTCGGGACCGTCGACCGAGGTGAGCAGCGAGGCCTGCCCGGCCCGGCGGATCTCCCACCGCCAGCGGACCACGGTGTTCGGCACCGAGTCGGGGTCGAACGATCGCGTGCCGTCGAGGGTGATCGGCGGTGCGGCCGCATCCGGGTACTTCGTCACGACGCGATTGGCCGGGACGACGTCGATCACGGCACGGGGCTCGGCGTTGACCGACAGCTCGCGGCGGGCCGTCGTGGACGCGCCCTCGGCGTCGGTGACGGTGAGGAAGATCGAGTAGACGTCGGACGCGCTCGCGAACTCGTACTCCAAGGTGGGGCTGGTGGAGTCGGCCAGCTGGACCGGCTGTCCGGTGGACGCGGGGACGATCGACCACTGGTAGGTGGCCACCGGCCCGGGTCCGACGTTGTCGGGGCCGCCGTCGGGGTCGTAGGAGCGGTCAGTGGGATCGGCGGAGTTGTAGGTGGCGTTGAAGGCGACGTTCTTGTCGGGGTTGCTCAGCTCGAGGACGTCCTTGCTGGAGCTGAACTGGGCAACCGGGGGGGCGTTCCGCACCCGCAGCGGGATGGTTCGGGTGACCGCCGCCCCGTCGTTGTCGGTGACGGTCAACGTGGCTTGCCCCGACGGGATGAGGCGGTGGTACACGTGGCAGGGCTGGGCCAGCGTGGAGGTGTTCGAGTTCGGGCATCGACCAGCCGGATCGGCGACGTGGTCGGCATCACCGAAGTTCCACGCATAGGTGATCGTGCCGTCGGGGTCGATCGTGCCGGCGGTCACGAAGTCGATCTGCTGGCCGCGGACCGCGTCGATCGACTCGGGCACGAGGACGACCGACGGCGGGTTGTTGCGGACCGTGATGACCGCGGTGGCGGTCGCGCTCCGCGGCGGGGTCTCGCCGGAGAGGATGCTGAGGGTGACCGTGAAGCGGCACTCCTTCAGGACGTTGTCCCACTCGGGGGAGCTGCTCGTGCAGCTGTAGGTCTGCGCGGGCGGCGACTTCTGGTCGGAGATCTGGCCGTTGCCGAAGTCCCATCCGAAGGCCACGGCATTGACCGACCGCGAAGCGTCGAGGCTCACCGTCATCTGCTGGGCGGCATCGCGGAACCCCGTGCACGAGGGCGAGCAGGTGATCACGGCGCGCGGGCGCGTCTCGGTGGTGGGGAGCGGGTCGGGACGTCGAACGGCGCGGATGGTCGCGGGACCCTTGCGCGGCGTCTTGATGGTCAGGCTGATGGTGCGGCAGGCGTCGCTGGACCCCAGCACGCCGTCCTGGCAAGCGAAGACCGCGTAGCGCTCGTGGAGGTCGCCCGCCGGGTTCACGGGAACGAGACCGCTGATCAATCGGAAGCTGTCGGTCTGACCGCCGGAGGCCGGGCACTGCCGCCGCCAGAGCGTGCCGCGCACTTCGCCGTCGGCGTTGGTCGCCTCGGTCACCGAGTACACGGTCATGACCGTCGTGGGCTCACCGAGGTCGTCGAACTCGTCGGTCAGCAGCATGAGCGACACGTCGGCCCCGCCGGCGGGGTACATGGGGTCGACCGGGGTGTTGGCGCAGTCGACGAGCGACCCCGCGATCGGGGGCAGGCCCCCCAGGTAGGCGGCTTCGACGTCCTTGATGAACATGCGGCTCACGGAGGCGGAGCCCGCCGCGTCCTCCTGGTCGCGGGTGTCGCTGGAGCGCTGGAGCGCCAGGATGCCCCAGCCCACCACCGGCACCATGAGGATGCCGAGGATGGTCACGACGAGGAGGGTCTCGAGGAGCGTGAACCCGCGCTCGCCGTCGCCGTCCTCGACGGGCGCATCGGATGGCTCCGGGCGATCGGACCGGGGGAATCGGATCATTTCGGCTTCCTTATGACGACCTCGCCGGTCATGGACCGGCCGCCCGTGTTGGACGGCAGCGACAGGCGGATGCGGACTCGTTGGACGCCACCGTCGGCGGCGCAGCTGCCACCCCACTGGTTGGCGACCGTGGTGGAGGTGGGGAAGCTCACCGGCGTCCAGAAGGCGATGTCGGTGATCTCGATCGTCATGCCGTCGGTGGCGGCACGCTCCTCCGGCGTGAGGGCCCCGTACCGCTGGAGGTACTCGGTGGCGTGAGTGGCCACCGTGCAGGTGGCCGACCCGGTGGTGTCGTAGTAGCCCACCTGGCGCAGCGCCTCGGTGATGCTCGTCATGGCGAAGCCCAGCCGCTGACGATCCTTGGCGTGGTTGGTCACCGTGGCCGAGGTGAGCAGCCCCGAGGCGAGCGCCCCGATGAGCGAACCGACGATGGCGAGCACCACGATCATCTCGAGCAGGGAGTATCCCCCCTGCGACCGCGGTGCCCGCCCGCCCATCAGATCTGCACCTGCCCGTAGATGCCGTACATGGCGCTGACCATGGCCAGGGCGACGAAGCCGACGACGACACCGATGATCAGGATGACGATGGGCTCGAAGAACTGGGTGAGCTTGTCGACGGCGTAGCCGAGCTCCTCCTCGAAGAAGCCGGCCACGTTGCGGAGCTGCTCGGTGAGCTCGCCCGTGCGCTCCCCCACCCGCACCATCTGGACCACGGTCTGGGGGAAGATCTCGGCGTCGCGGATGGGCTGCGCGAACCCGGCACCCTCGAGCACCGCCTCGGTGGCCTTGTCGAGCTTCTCCTGGAAGACCAGGTTGTTGGTGCACTCGATGGCGCTGGGCATGGCCTGGGGCAGCGGCACGCCGGCGTCGAGCAGCGCCGAGAGCACCCGGGTGAACCGCTCGGTGGCGGCGTACACCAGGACCGTGCTGAGCACCGGGATCTTCAACAGCGTGGCGTGCAGCTGGTAGCGCCCCTTCTCGGTGCGCACGTACATGCCGACCGTCACGGCCGAGACGACGATCGACGCCCCGAGGATGGCCCCCCACGGGGAGCTGACGAAGTCGGCCACCGCCATGAGCATGCGGGTGGGCAGGGGGAGCTCGGCGTCGAAGCTCTCGAAGAACTCGGCGAACTTCGGGATGACGAAGACCACGATGATCGTCACCACGATGAGGGCGACGGAGAGGAGGATGACCGGATAGATCAGCGCCTTGCGCACGGCACGGCGCAGCTCGATGTCGCGACGCAGGTACAGGTAGAGCTGGTCGAACGCCTCGTCCATGCGGCCGGTGAGCTCGGCCGAGCCCAGCATGGCCATGAAGTAGGTCGGGAAGACCTCGGCATGGCGGCCGACGCTGTCGGTGATGGAGTAGCCCGCGGTCACCCGCTCGAGCACGTCGGCCAGCACCTCGGCGAAGCGCTTGTTCTCGGCGTCGCGGCGGATGGTGTCGAGCGCCTCGGTCACCGGGATGCCGGCGCGCACGAAGGTGGCCATCTGCCGGGAGAAGTGCATGATGTCGACGAGCGGCACCTTCTCCTTGGTGAGCTCGACGTTGAGGCCCTTGCGCTCCGAGATCTTGGTGACCCGGATGCCTTCCATGGCCAGGCGGTTGCGGGCCGCGCTGACCGACGCCGCCTCGATCTGCCCACGGACCTCCTGGCCGTCGAGCGTCTCGGCGACGTACTTGAACTTGGTCATGGTGGCGGTCACGACGCCACCACCTTCGCCGCCGTGCCACCGTTGGCCGAGGCGCCGTTGGCGACGTCGACCACATGGGCCTCGTGGTGGGCGTGGTGCTCGGGATTGTCCATCCCCGGTGCGTACACGCTGCGCAGAACGTCGTCAACCGTGGTGACGCCCTCGCAGACCAGGCGAAACGCCTCCATCTGCATGGTCCGCATGCCCTGGGCGATGGCCGTCTCACGGATCTCGCGGGCGGTGGCCTTGGCCACGATGTGGTCCCGGATCTCGTCGGTGACCCGGAGGAGCTCGTAGACGCCGACCCGGCCCCGGTAGCCGGTGCCGCTGCAGTCGTTGCACCCCTCGCCGAAGTACCAGTGGTCGGGCAGCCGGCCGGCGTTGGCCAGCACCAGTTCGAGGTGGTCCGGCGGCGGCGAGTACTCGACCTTGCAGGTGTCGCAGATGCGACGCAGGAGCCGCTGGCCCACCACCCCGGAGATGGCCGACGCCACCAGGAACGGCTCGATGCCCATGTCGGTGAACCGGTGGACCGCCGAGGGCGAGTCGACGGCGTGGAGCGACGAGAGCACGAAGTGGCCCGTGAGGGCGGCCTGGGTGGCGATGCGGGCCGTCTCGACGTCGCGGATCTCGCCCAGGAGGATGGTGTCGGGGTCCTGGCGGAGGATGCCGCGCAGGCCGTCGGCGAAGGTGGTGCCCGATGCCTCGCTGATGGGCATCTGGTTGACGCCCGGGAACTGGTACTCCACGGGGTCCTCGATGGTCACCACGTTCTTGGTGGCGTCGTTGACCTCGGTGAGGGTGGCGTAGAGCGTGGTGGTCTTGCCCGAGCCGGTGGGGCCGGTGCACAGCAGCATGCCCAGCGGCGCCTTCACGATCTCGAGGAACGGCTCGACGACGTCGGGCGGCATCCCGAGCTCGTCGAGGCCGATGAGCGAACGGGTCTTGTCGAGGAGCCGCAGCACGATCTTCTCGCCGTCGACGACGCCGACCGACGAGGTCCGGACATCGACGGGACGGCCGTCGACGGTGACCGAGAACTGCCCGTCCTGGGGGCGTCGGCGCTCGACGATGTTGAGCTCGGCCATGACCTTGATGCGGCTGGCCATGGGCGGACCCATGCGGCGGGGCAGGCGGATGGCCTCGGTGAGCGCACCATCGACGCGGTAGCGGACCCGCACGCTGTCGGGGAGCGGTTCGATGTGGATGTCGGAGGCACGGGCCCGGACGCCCTGCATGAGCACCCGGTTGACCACCTGGACGATCGGGGCGTTCTCGTCGGCCGCGATGCGGTCCTCGTCCTCCTCGACCTCCTCCTCCTCGTCGACCAGCTCGAAGGCCCGGATGTGGTCGACCGCGCTGCGAAGGACCGTGTAGTTCGCCTCGATGAGGCGCACGATGTCCTGCTCGGCCGCCATGACGAGGCCGATCCGCTTGCACCGGGCGGTCAGATCCTCGATGGCCTTGGTGTTGAGCGGTTCCGAGGTGGCGATGAAGACACGGTCGTCCTCGCGGACCCACAGGGGCATCACGGAGTGACGCCGAGCCAGCTCCTCGCCCACCCGGTCGATGGCGTCGGCCTCGGGGTGGACGTTGCGCAGGTCCTCGTAGGGGATGCCGAACTGCTCGGCCAGGGCGGCCGCGATCTGATGGTCGCTGGCCATGCCGGTGACCCGGAAGATGTCGCCCAGTCGCTCGCCCTCGGTCTTCTGGAGGCGGTAGGCCTCCTCGACCTGGTCGTGGGTGAGCACGCCCTGTTCGACGAGCACGTCGCCGAGGGAGCGCCGCTCGGCGTGCTCCCATTCACGGATCCGCTCTTCCAGATAGGCGCGGTCGGCCCCGTCGTCGTCGTCGACGACGGCTTCGTCGGCCCCTCTCGAGAAAAAGCTCCTCACGAAACGTGCTCCTCGTGTCCCCGGGAATTCTCCACGACCTGATCGCCGCGGAACATCTCCCGATCCTTCAAGACTTCGTTAAGGCGAGGCACTCAGCAGTCGCCGTCGGCGGTGTTCCCCGCCGGCATCTGGGTGCCGCAGAACTTCGCCTTCTGGATGGTGCCCCCGTTGATGCTGGCGTCACGGAGGTCGGCGCCGAACAGGATGGCGTCGTCGGCGTACACGTTGGCGATGTCGGCGCCCCGGAGGTTGGCGTCGGTGAGGTCGGCATCGCGGAGGTCCACGTTGTGGATGAGCGCTCCCTTGAGGTTCGCACCCGCCAGGTCGGCCCCCTTGAGGCTGCACTTGGCCCACTCGACCCCGGGACCGGGCTCCTGCTCGCAGGGATCGGTGTAGAAGACGGGGTCCTTCTTCAGCTTCATCCCGCACCCGGACACGAGGACGCCGACGGCGGTGAGCGCGCCCATCCACGCACCTGCCCGACTCCTCGTCCCACCCATCGCCACCGTGACCTCCCCTTGGGGGCTCGTCGGTGCAGTGAACCAGGCCGCACCGGGCGCCGACTGTAGGCAGTTCCCCCTGCGGTGTCAGGTCGAGCGGGCCAGGCGGTCGCCCACCGCCTCGACGACCGACACCGCCACCTCGGCCCGGTTGAGCGAGTAGAGGTGCAGCCCCGGCGCCCCGGCGTCGAGCACGGCGGACGCCAGCTCGGCGGCCGACTCGGCGGCCGCCGCCAGGCGGTCGGCCCCGCCGAGCGCCTCGATGCGCTCGGCCAGGTCCTCGGGGAACCAGGCGGCGTTCATCGCGGCGAAGCGACGGACGACCGACGGCTCGACCATCGGGATGATGCCGGGGAGGACCGGCGTGCGACAGCCGAGCGCGTCGAGGTCGTCCACCATGCGCAGGTAGTCCTCGGCCCGGAAGAAGAACTGGGTGATCCCGAAGTCGGCGAGCTCCAGCTTTCGGGCCAGATGCGTCCGGTCCTCGGCCAGCGACGTCGATCGCGGGTGCCCCTCGGGGAAGGCGGCCACCCCGATGCACCAGTCGCCCTGGTCCCGCAGCAGCTCGACGAGGTCGGAAGCGTGGGTGAAGTCGCCCTGGGCCGGCGCGCCGTCCTCGGGCGGGTCACCCGCCAGCGCCAGCAGGTTCCGGATGCCGGCCGAGGCATAACCCTCAACCAGACGTTGAACCTCGTCGCGGGTGTGGCCGATGCAGGTGAGGTGCGGCATGGCCGGGTAGGGCTGGGTCCGGGCCAGCTCGGTGACCACCGACGCAGTGAGCTCACGGGTGGAGCCCCCGGCGCCGTAGGTGACCGACACGAAGTCCGGCCGCAGGGCGCCGATCTGCTCGATGGCTCGCCCCAGCTGGGCCACCCCCGCCTCGGTCCGCGGCGGGAAGAACTCGAAGGAGAGCGTGCGCCCGCGCCGGAGGAGGTCGTCGATCCGCCCGCTCACCGTGCCGCCCGCTCCGCCGCGGCCACGGTGTTCGACAGGAGCATGATCCGGGTCATGGGGCCCACGCCGCCGACGCGGGGCGAGAGCCAGCCGGCGACGGCGGCCACGCCGTCGTCGACGTCGGAGACCACCTTGCCGTCCACGAAGGACACACCGGCCGCCACCACCGCGGCGCCCGGACGCACCATGTCCGCCGTCAACAGGCCGGGCGACCCCGCCGCCATGACGACGATGTCGGCCCGACGGGTGTGCTCCCCCACATCGGCCACACCTGTGTGTACCACCGTGACGGCCGCATTGCACCCGGGTCGTTTGAGCGCCAGCAGGTTGGCGAGCGGTCGACCGATGGTCAGCCCACGCCCCACCACCACCACGTGACGACCCTCCACCTCGACGCCGTGGTGCTCGAGCAGGGCCACGATGCCGGCCGGGGTGCAGGCCAGCGGCCCCTCCTCACCCATCACGGCCAACCCCAGGTTGTGGGGGTGCAGGCCGTCGGCGTCCTTGGCCGGGTCCATGCAGGTGATCGCCCGGAGGTAGTCGAGACCGGGCGGGAACGGGTACTGGAGGATGAAGGCGTCGACGGCCGGATCGGCGTTCAGCGCCCGCACCGCGTCGTCGACCTCGTCCTGCGACGCCGTGGCCGGGAGGCGAACGTCCACCGCGTGGAGCCCCAGGTCGGTGGCGTCCTGGTGCTTCATCGCCACGTAGCGCTGGCTGGGGCCGTCGTCGCCCACCAGCAGCGTGCCGAGCCCGGGGGTGATCCCCCGCTCGACAAGCGCGTCGACCCGCTGTCGGAGCTCCGCCCGCCGCGCCGCCGCCGCGGCCTCACCGTCCAGGACCTGTGCCGTCACGGCCAGCGACCTTAGGGCACCGTCGCGGCCGGCCGAGGCTCCGCGGCGCCCGCCGCGCCGCCACCGCCTGCGTCGGGCTCGGGGCCCGCGGCGACGGCCAACGCGCACAGCCCCAGGCAGGTGCCGGCCCGGAGGACGGCGGCGGCGCTGCCACCGAGGCCCACCACCTCGGGCACGTGCAGTCCGACGAAGGTGGCGACCGTCGCCCACGGCAGGCGGAAGGGCGAGCCCCACCGGTCCCAGAGGACCGTCGCCAGGAGCAACCCCGACGTGTAGTAGCCGAACGTGCCGGGATCGAGCAGCAGCCGCACGGCGATCACCACCATCGGCAGGGCCCGCCATCGGTGCCGGAGCACGCAGGCGAGCCCGGCCAGGCCCCCGACGAGCAGCTGCGCGGAGCGGACCCACGCCGGCCCGACACCGAGATCGGCGCCCAGCAGGTGCAGCACCCCGTCACGGCTCACGTCGACCGTCGGCGCGCCGGCTCCGAGGGTGCCCGGATCGGCCACGACGAAGGGCCCCCAGGCCAGCGCGGCGACGCCGGCCGCGGCGGTCAGCGCCCTCCAGCGGGACCGGCCCCGCACGACGAGCAGCAGCGGGGCGAACAGCGCCGCCCACGGCTTGGCCGCCATGGCCGCCCCGACCCAGAGCCCGGCCCGCACCCCCCGATCCCGACCCACCTCCACCACGGCCGCCACCATGGCGGCCAGCGCCAGCGCGTCGTCGAGGTGCAGGTACTCGCCCGAGAGCGGCACCCACCCCACCACGAGCAGGGCACCGGCCACCGCGCCCATCGCCAGGCCGTCGGCGTCGCTCCAGCGTGCCCGGGAGCGACGACCCACCCGGTCGCGGCGCTCCAGGCGGTCCATCCACCACCACAGGACCAGCGGGACCGCGGCCATGGCCACGATGGCCAGCTGGCGACCGACGTCGCCCAGGAGCCGGAACGGGGTGGCCACCAGCACGCTCAGCGGCCCCACCTGGAACTGTGGGTAGTTGGCGTAGAGCGACAGCCCGCCCGGTTCGAAGTAGTACGACCGCTCCACCCCGAACAGCAGCTCGCTGGCGTTGACGAACACCGTCCAGTCGCTCACGGCCACCGGCAACCGGCGCACGGTCACCGCCACCGTGAGGCCCACCAGCAGTGCCCATCGCCACCGGAGCAGGGACGTCGTGCGATCCGCGGCCCCGGTATCGTTCACCGATCGGAGACTACCCAGGCCCGTCGGAGCGACCGGCGACGCTGCGCACGACGGTCCCGGAGGTGCTCGACCGTCCGGCCACCCGAGCGGCGCTCGGAGTGCTCCTGGTCGCCCTCGCCGCCCGCCACGCCGTGCAGGTCGCCGACGGCGGCCTCCAGGACTTCTCCGCCTACTACCGCGGCGCGTGGGGCGCGGTGCACCGCCTCGACCCCTACGACCTGCGCAACCCCGGCGGGCTGCTCCCCTTCATCTACCCACCCTTCGCCGCGCTCGTGCTCGGCCCGCTGGGCCTGCTCCCCCAGGAGGCCGCGGCCACGGCGATGACGCTCGTGTCGCTGCTGGCCCTGTGGGTGCTCGCCTCCACCACGATCGGGGCGCTGTGGCCCACCACCTCCCGGGGGATCCGGACCTGGGCGTGCGCCGGGGTGGTCGTCCTGGCCCTCACCACCGAGCCGGTCTGGGCCACCCTCGGCCTCGGTCAGGTGAACCTGGTGCTCGCCGCGTTGGTGGCCGTCGACATGCTCCGCCTCCGCGGCACGCGGTGGTCGGGCGTGCTCGTCGGCGTGGCGGCGGGGATCAAGCTCACGCCCGCCTTCTTCGCGCTCTTCCTGCTGGCCGCCGGTCGACCCCGCGACGCGGCCCGCGCCGCGGCCACCTTCGTCGGCACCGTCGCCGTGGCCGGGGTACTCATGCCACGACCCAGCTGGCGCTACGTGACCGACGGCGACTTCCTCTTCAGCCTGAGCGAGGTGGGCAAGGCCGCCAACCAGTCCCTGCTCGGCGCCTGGACGCGACTGGCCGCCGACGAGGACGTCGTGCGATGGCCCTGGTACCTGGTCGCCGGGCTGGTCGCCGCGCTCGGACTGTGGGCGGCCGGACGGCTCGACCGCGCCGAGCGGACCGCCGAGGCGTTGGTGATCGCCGCGCTCACCATGCTGCTCGTGGCCCCCACCAGCTGGACCCACTACTGGGTGTGGGTGGTGCCGGCCGCCGTGGTCGTCGCCGCCCGCACGGCGCGACGCGGACCCGCCGCCGCCACGCTCGCCGCGACCGCCACGCTGGCGCCGACCCTGGTCGGGCGGCGCTGGTTCCCGCCGTACCCCGAGGTGCTGGTCGACCACGACGACCTGGCGTCGACGTTCCTCGACGAGCTCTACGTCCTGCCCGGCCTGGTCGCCCTGCTGGTGGTCGTGGCGGTGTCCCGCCGGTGGCGGCCCGACGAGCGCTCCGAACAGCGCTCCGACGACCCGCCCGGTGGCCCAGCGATGCTCAGTGCTTGAAGTGGCGCTCGCCGGTGAAGACCATCGCCATGCCCAGCTCGTTGGCGGCGGCGATCACCTCGTCGTCGCGGATCGAACCTCCCGGCTGGACGACCGCGGTGGCCCCACCCTCGGACGCGGCGTCGAGCCCGTCGCGGAAGGGGAAGAAGGCGTCCGACGCGCAGGCGCCGCCGGCGGCACGGCCCGCCGCCTTCTCCGCCGCGATCCGCCCGGCGTCGCGGCGGTTCTGCTGACCGGCGCCGATGCCGACGGCCTGGCCGTCCTTGACCAGCACGATGGTGTTCGAGGTGACCCGCGCCGCCACGCGCCAGGCCAGCTCGAGGTCGCGCCACTCGGCGTCGGTGGGCGCCCGATCGGTCACCACCTGCCAGGCGCCGCGGTCCAACGACACGGTGTCCCGGGTCTGCACCAGCAGGCCGCCCTCGATGGAGCGGACGTCGAGGGGCGGCACCACCGGCGGCCGGGCCTCGAGCACGCGCAGGTTCGGCTTGGCCGACAGCACCTCGAGCGCCCCCGGCTCGTAGGACGGGGCGACGACCACCTCGGTGAACACCGGGACCAGCGCCTCGGCCAGCGCCACCGGCATCGGACGGTTGAGGGCCACGATGCCGCCGTAGGCCGACACCGGATCGCACTCGTGGGCCCGCACGTAGGCGGTGGTGAGGTCGTCGGCCACCGCCGCGCCACACGGGTTGGCGTGCTTGATGACCACGGCGGCGGGGTCGTCGCCCAACGACCAGACCAGCCGCCACGCGGCGTCCGCGTCGTACACGTTCAGGTACGACAGCTCCTTGCCCTGGTGCTGGGTGGCGTGGTCCCAGCAGGAGTCGCCGAAGGTGTAGCGGGCGCCGGCCTGGTGGGGGTTCTCGCCGTAGCGCAGCACCTCGGCCCGCGTGGCCGAGAGGTGCACGCTGGGCGGCAGCGCCTCGGGCTCGGTGGCGTCGGCGGCGATCCGGTCGTCGAACCAGGCCACGATCTGGGCGTCGTAGGCGGCGGTGTGGGCGAACGCGGTGCGGGCCAGCTGCCGGCGCAGTCCGTCCGACAGGGCACCGCCGGCGCGGAGCTCGGCCAGCACCGCCGGGTAGTCGGCCGGGTCGACCACCACGCCCACGTGGGCGTGGTTCTTGGCGGCGGCCCGGACCATGGTCGGGCCGCCGACGTCGATGAGCTCGATGGACGGGTCGGAGGCGAACGGGTAGAGGTTCACCACCACGAGGTCGATGGTCGGGATCTCGTAGCGCTCGAGGTCGGCCCGGTGCTCGGGGTCGTCGCGGTCGGCCAGGATGCCGCCGTGGACCTTCGGGTGCAGCGTGACCACCCGGTGCCCGAGCATGGCCGGGTAGCCGGTGTGGTCCGCGACGTCGACCACGGGGATGCCGGCCTCGGCGATGGCCCGGGCCGTGCCCCCGCTGGAGACCAGCTCGCACCCGAGCTCGTGGAGCTCACGGGCCAGGTCGGTGATGCCGGTCTTGTCGTAGACGCTGAGCAGCGCTCTCATCGGGGGGTTCCTTCCAGCAGCGAGGGGTCCGCGGCCACGGCGCGGACGGTGTCGACGTAGAGCCGTCGCTCGACGGCCTTGATGCGTTCGTGGAGCGAGGCCTCGTCGTCGTCGGGGAGCACCGCCACGGCCTCCTGGGCCAGGATCGGCCCGGCGTCCACCTCGAGGGTGGCCACGTGCACGGTGCAGCCGGTGACCTTCACGCCGTAGTCGAGGGCGTCGCGCACGCCGTGCCACCCCGGGAACGAGGGCAGCAGCGCCGGGTGCGTGTTGAGGATGCGGCCGGGGTAGGCGTCGTGCATGGGCTGGCCGAGGATGGTCCCGTAGCCCGCCATGACCACCAGGTCGACGGCGTAGGGCTCGAGCGCCGCCACCACCTCGGCGGTGTAGGCGTCGCGGTCGAAGGCGGCGCCGAACTCGGTCCGCTCCACGAGCACGCAGGGCACGGCGTGGGCGGCGGCCACCTCCTGGGCCCGGCAGGGCCGGTCGACGAGGGCCACCACGACCCCCAGGTCGGCCGCCAGGATGGCGTCGAGCAACGTCCCGCTCCCCGACGCCAGCACTGCGATGCGCATCCGGCGAACCTAACCAGCGCGCCGCGCGCCGGGCCACCCGCCGGGTTCGGCACGGCGCACCCGTATCCTGGCCCGATGGGCTCCTCCCCCACCGCGCCGACCTCGACCCGGGACCGACTCGCGATCATCGGTCGCCAGGTCGCGGCGACGGCCCGCGACCCCCGCCGTGTCCTGCGACTGGTGCAGCCCCGCTACCTGCGCAGCCTGCTGTTCCAGCTCCGGCCGCCCGAGGTGGGTGCGTGGTCCCCCGGCGCCGGCGGGGTCATGCAACGGCGCTACCCCTCCTACGAGGCGTACGTCCGCCACCAGCGCAGCAAGCTCGGGCTCCTCGAGTTCTCGACCTACGAGACCGAGTTCCGCGAGGCGCTGGGGCGCCGGCTGGCCGCCCTGCCCCTGCCGTGGGCGACGTCGTCGGTGCTCTGCCTGGGCGCCCGCACGGGCACCGAGGTCCGGGCCTTCCACGACGTCGGCGCCTTCGCGGTCGGCGTCGACCTCAACCCCGGGCGCGACAACCGCTACGTCCTGCCGGGCGACTTCCACCACCTGCAGTTCCCCGACGCCAGCGTCGACTGCGTGTACTCGAACTCCATCGACCACGCCTTCGACCTGGGGGCGCTGATCACCGAGATGGCCCGCGTCCTGCGGGCCGACGGCCACGCGGTGATCGAGGTCGCGAACCCCGAGACCGAGCTGCGGGCCGACGCCGGCAAGTGGGAGTCCTCCATGTGGAGCAGCGTCGACGTGGTGGTGGACGCGTTCCGCGAACGCGGCTTCGTGGTCGAGCACCGCGCCGAGATCGACTTCCCGCCCATGTTCTCGGAGGGCGGCATGTGGGTGTTCCGGGCCCCCGGTCGCGACGAGGCGACGCCCGGCACCTGAGGTGAGCCGGAGGGTCGGGTCCCGGGCTCAGAGCCCGGCGATGATCTCCACCATGAGCTGGCCGGCCTCGGTGGGGTTGAGGCCCACCTTCACGCCGGCCGCCCGCAGCGCGTCCATCTTCCCCTGCGCGGTCCCGGCGTTGCCCGAGACGATGGCGCCGGCGTGGCCCATCTTCTTGCCGGCCGGGGCGGTGACGCCCGCGATGTAGCTCGCCACCGGCTTGGAGACGTTGGCCGTGATGAACTCGGCGGCCTCCTCCTCGGCCGAACCGCCGATCTCGCCGATCATCATGATCGCGGAGGTCTCGGGGTCCGCCTCGAACGCGGCCAGGCAGTCGATGAACGTGGTCCCCGGGACCGGGTCGCCGCCGATGCCCACGCAGGTGGTCACGCCGATGCCCTGCTGCTGGAGCTCGTAGAGCGCCTGGTAGGTGAGGGTGCCCGAGCGGCTGACGATGCCCACGTTCTTCTCGCCGGCCACGGCGGGCTTGGCGATGTGGCCGGCGGTGATGCCGATGTTGGCCTTGCCGGGGCTGATGATGCCGGGGCAGTTCGGGCCCAGCAGCTGCACCTTCGGGAAGTCGCGCTTGAGCTTGTTGTAGAACCAGGCCTCGTCGTGGGCGGGCACGCCCTCGGTGATGACCACGATGAACTCGATGCCGGCCTCGGCGGCCTCCATCACGGCACCCTTCACGCCCGGGGCGGGGATGAAGATGCAGCTGGCGGTGGCGCCGGTGGCGGCCACGGCGTCGGCGACGGTGGCGAAGATCGGGATGCCGTCCACGTCGGTGCCGGCCTTCTTCGGGCTGGTGCCCGCCACGACCTGGGTGCCGTAGTCACGGTTCAGCAGGCCGTAGTACCGGCCCTGGCTGCCCGTGAGGCCCTGGTAGACGACCTTGGTGTTCTCGTCGACGAAGATGCTCATCGCAGTGGCTCCCGTTGCGTTCGTTCTCGGTGGTCCGGCTCAGCGGCCCGCGGCCAGCTCGACGGCCTTGCGGGCCGCGTCCAACATGGTCGGCTGCATCTGCAGTGCATCGCCGAGGTGCGGCTCGAGGATGGCCCGGCCCTCCTCGGCGTTCGTGCCGTCGAGGCGGATGACGATGGGGGCGTCGATCTGGACGCGGCCGAGGGCGGTGATGATGCCGTTGGCCACCTCCTCGCCCCGGGTGATGCCGCCGAAGATGTTGATGAAGATGGACTTCACACGGGGGTCGTTGTTGATGACCTCGAGCGCCCCGGCCATGACGTCCGCGTTGGCGCCGCCGCCGATGTCCAGGAAGTTGGCCGCCTCGCCGCCGGCCTGCTTCACCACGTCGAGGGTGGACATGGCCAGGCCGGCGCCGTTGGCGATCACGCCGACCGACCCGTCGAGGCCGACGTACTGGAGCCCCTTGTCGTGGGCCGCCTGCTCGCGCTCGTCACGGTTCTGCGTGGCGTCGTAGGCCTCGTAGTCCGGGTGGCGGAACGTGGCGTTGCCGTCGAGGGTGACCTTGGCGTCGAGGGCGTGCACCTCGCCGGTGGGCTTGAGGATGAGCGGGTTGATCTCGGTGAGGTCGGCGTCGCCCTCGGTGTAGGCCCGGTAGAGCTTCAGGAGGATGTCGACGGCACCCTCGGTGGCGGCCGGGTTCAGCTTCGCCGCCTCCACCCAGGCCCGGGCGGTGGCCTCGTCGAGCCCGTCGACCGGGTCGATCCAGATCTTGGCGATGGCGTCGGGGTCGGACTCGGCCACGGCCTCGATCTCGACGCCGCCCTGGGCCGAGAGCATGCCGAGGTACTTCTTGGCACCCCGGTCGAGGGTGAAGCTGGCGTAGTACTCCTCGGCGATGTCCGACGCGTGCTCGACCCAGATGACCTTGACGATGTGGCCCTTGATGTCGAGGCCCAGGATGTTGGAGGCGTGCTCGCGGGCCTCGGCGGCGTCGTTGGCCAGCTTCACGCCGCCGGCCTTGCCGCGACCGCCCACGTGGACCTGCGCCTTGATCACGACCGGGTAGCCCACCCGATCGGCGATGGCCACGGCCTCGTCGACGTCGCTGGTGGCGTCGCCGGCCGAGACCGGGATGCCGTACGTGGCGAAGAACTGCTTGCCCTGGTACTCGAACAGGTCCATCCGACCGGATCCTCCAACCCCTGTGATCTCCCCGGCACGGCGACGTCGCCGCCCGGGACCCACCCGTGCGGGCCGACCGACGCCGACTCGACCGGATTCGGGGGCGGATACTAAGCATCAGCGTCGCGGGGCCCCCAATCGTCCGACGGGCCCGACCCCGCCCGCTCGCCACCATGCCCATCGAACGCCGCTCCACCGGGACCCAGGTCCGATCGATCCTCCTCGCCGTCGTGGCACTGGCCATCGCCGTCGGGCTGGGCATCGCGCTCTTCCGGGTCGCCACCGGCCGCACCACCGCCACCACCGGCTCGCCCGGCAGCGGACGCTTCACGGTGGGCAACGCGGCCGTGCTGGCCCGCAACATCGAGCGGTCCGGGCCCTTCCTGCTCCCCGACGTGTCGGGCAACGGCCAGAACCGGCCGATCTTCGTGAGCCACTCCGGCGACGACGTCACCGAGGGATGGCGGGCCTTCGAGGCACGCCCGCCCGGCGGCGCGGCCGACTGCTTCCTGGCCTGGGACGCGGCGCAGGCCCGGCTGGCCGCCGACTGCGCGGACGCCACCTACCCCGCCGACGGCACCGGGCTCACGCAGTACCCCACCGAGGTGAGCGAGGCCGGCCAGGTCATCGTCGACCTCAAGCCCGACCGCTGAGGGAGCGGCACCGCGGAACCGGCGCCGGTCGTCAGTCGACCGGGCCGTCGTCCGGACCGCCGTCGTCGGCCGACGGTTCGGCCGGCCGGGACGGCGAGCGACGCGGCGCCACCTCGTCGCCGGAGGGGCCGAAGATCTCGGCCGCCAGCTCCTCATCGGCGTAGACGACGCGGTTGCGCCCCAGGTCCTTGGCGGTCAGCAGCCCGGCGTCGGCGATCCGGATGATCGACTCGACGCTGTCACCGACCGACGAGTGGGTCACCCCGAAGCTGCACGTGAAGGGCGGCAGCCCGGCCCGCTCGATGGCTCGGCCGAGCGCCACCCGGATGCGCTCGATGGCCTCCATCGAGGGCTTCACCGACATCTCCGGGTAGACGAGCACGAACTCCTCGCCGCCGAAGCGGGCCACGATGTCGTGGCCGCGGACGTTCTCCTCGAGCACGCTGGCGAAGAGCTGCAGCGCCCGGTCGCCGGCTTCGTGGCCGTAGTTGTTGTTGATCTGGGTGAAGTGGTCGAGGTCCGCGACGGCGAGCACGAAGGGCGTGCCGTTGCGGACGAGGTCGCCCACGCGGGCCTCGAGCATCCGCCGGTTGGCCAACCCGGTGAGCCCGTCGGTGCTGGCCTGCATCCGGGTGACCTCGAGGGTGCGCATCGCGCCGATGCGCGTGCCGACCTGCGACGCCAGGGTCACGAGCTGCTCCACCATCTCGCGGGCGGGCGGTTCACCCTCGGGGCCGGTGGCGTGGACCACACCCAGGAGGTGGCCGTTGACGCTCACCGGGACGCAGGCGGCGGCGCACGCGGTGTCGCGGTTGCGGAGGTGCGGGCAGGCGTTGATGGCGCCCGGCCCGTCGAAGGTCACCGCCTGGGCGCGACGCATGGCCACGCAGCCCGCCGTGGTCTCGACCGGGCAGCCCGGGGCGCCGGCCGACGGGTGCACCGCCACCTGGTGGAGCCGGGTCGAGGTCGAGTCGTGGACCAGCAGCTCGGCCGGGTGGCCGGGGGCCAGGATCCCGAAGGCCCGCGACACGATGCGGTGCACGTCGGCCTCGTCGTCGGCCAGGTCCAGCGCGTCGGAGACGAGGCGCAGCTGGGTCCCGCGGGCGGCGTCGGCCGAGAGCCGGTCGATGCGGGCCCCCACCGCGTCGGCGGCGTAGTTGAAGGAGCGGGCCAGCAGCCCGACCTCGTCGGTGTGCTCGGTCCCCCGGGCCGAGGTGTCGCCGTCGGCGAAGCGCCGGACCGCCCGACCCAGGAAGCGCAGCGGCCGCACGATCGACACCGACACCGACCGGGTCAGCCCGACCAGCGCCAGGGTGGCGACCAGCATCGCCACCAGCACCGCCACGATCGCGGTCCGGCGGGCCGACTCGACCTCGTCGCCCAGCACGACGTGGAGCCGCTCGACCGAGTCGGCCAGCTCGACGGCCAGGGACGTGGCCTCGATGGCCTGCCGATCGAAGGCGGCGGTGTCGGCCACCGCGCCGGGCGGGTCGCCCAGGTTCTGCGCCAGCCCGCCGACCTGGTCGCGCAGCCGCTCGATGGCCGCAGCGTCGAGGCCCTCGGGCGCCTCGCGCCCGACCTCCTCGACCAACGCCTCCACGCGGGTCAGCCGGGCCGGGAGCGCCTCGTCGGCGTCCGCACGGACCGCCGTGAGCAGCGCGCTCAGCTCGCCGGTGGCCGCGGCCGTGCGCTCCGACGCGCCCAGATCGGCGGCGGAGGACGCGATCTGCGAGACCCCCCACACCGCGGTGAGCGCCACGACGCCGGCGGCCACCACCGCCACCATGGCGAGCAGCTGCAGGCGGGTCGTGACCGCCCAGCGCCGCAGGCGGGACCCCGGTTCGGTCTCGTCCGCCACGGGACGACGGACCGGGGTCGGCCCGTCGGGCAGGGCCAGCTGACGGCCGATCGCCACGGCGGGCGCTGCGGGCAGCTCGGGACGTGCCGTGGGGCCGTCCCCACGACCGGCATCGTCGTCGTCGACCGCCTCCCCCGACGGGGTCGCGACCGGCGCGGCAGGCCCGTCGTCGGGCGCGACGGAGGGCTCCGGTTCGATCCCCTCGACGTCGGTGACCGGCCCACGGCCGACCTCGGCCTCGGGTGCGACCTCGGGCTCCGGCTCGGGGTCCGGCTCCGGCTCGACCACCACCTCCGGCACCTCGGCGACCACCTCGGGGCGGTCCGGCACCGCGTCCGACACCGAGTCGGACTCCGGCGCCGTATCGGGATCAGGATCGGGTTCCGGCACCACCGGTCCGTCGACCAGCGCGGCGTAGGTGGGGTCGGGAGCGTCCGTGTCCGGGAACGGCACGATCTCGATCTCGGGGTCGGGCGTCACCACGCCCTCCCCGGGACCTGCAGGCCGTCGGAGCGGCCTCGTCGAGCTCGATTCCCCAGCACCCTCGGCGAGGGTACCAACGCGCCGACCACGCTCCAAGCAGGACCGACCGCCGGTCGTGGCGGGCGCTCGGACGGGCTCAGTCGGGCGGCCGACGGAGCTCGTCGAGCACCAGGCGGGCGAAGCGTTCGCACTCGTCGAGGTGCGGGTAGCCCGACAGCACGAAGGTGTCGATGCCCAGCGCCTGGTAGGCGCGGAGCTTGGCCACGACCTGGTCCGGGTCGCCCACCACGGCCGCGCCGCAGCCCGACCGGGCCCGCCCGATGCCGGTCCACAGATGGTCCTCCACGAACCCGTCCAGGTCGGCGGCGTCGCGCAGCTCCGCCTGGCGAGCCACCCCCGCGGATCCGCTGTCGAGCGAGCGACGGCGGATGGCCTCGCCCTCGCCGTCGTCGAGGCGGGAGACCAGCCGGGCCGCCGCAGCGCGCGCCTCGGCCTCGGTCTCGCGCACGATGACGTGCACCCGGTACCCGAAGCGCAGCGTGCGGCCGTGACGTCCGGCGCGGACACGGAGGTCGTCGACCACGCCGGCCACCGCCGGCAACGTGTCGGGCCACATCAGGTAGACGTCGGCGGCCTGAGCCGCGACCTCCCGGGCGTCCTCGCTGAGGCCACCGAAGTACAGCGGGGGGCAGGAACCGGACACGGTGCGGAGCCGGGGCGGTTCCAGCTCGAGGTCGTAGGCCGCTCCGTGGTGGGCCACCGAGCGGCCGTCGAGCAGGTCGCGCAGCACCGTCATGACCTCGAGGGTCCGTGCGTAGCGCTCGGGCCCGGCCATCGACTCGCCGGGCAGGTCGGAGCTGATGATGTTGACGGTGAGGCGTCCGCCCAGCATCCGGTCCAGGGTGGCGAGCTGGCGGGCCAGCTGGGGCGGCCACATCTCGCCGCACCGCACGGCGACGAGGAGGCGGATGTCCCGGGTCAGCGCGGCCATCCCCCCGGCGAAGGTGACCGCGTCGATGCCGAGCTGGTAGCCGGAGGGCAGCAGCACGTTGTCGAACCCGCCGCGTTCGGCGGCCAGCACGATGTCGCGGCAGTGCTCCCAGCTCGACCGCAGCGCCGGGTCGGCGACGCCGAGGTACTCGTAGTCGTCGTCGCAGAGTGCGCCGAACCAGGCGACCTCCGGTGGCGCCCAGGCCGCGGCGCTCACGGCATCGGCTCCCCGCGGGCTGCGACGAGGATCTCGTACCACTGCTGGCGGGACAGGCCCACCTCGGTGGCCCGGGCGCAGTCCTCGATGCGGTCGGGCTGCTGGGTCCCCACGATGGGGATGCAGCCGGCCGGGTGGTGCATCGCCCAGGCCAGGATCACCGCGACGCGCGGCACACCCTGCTCGGCGCCGATCCGGTCGCACACCTCGGCCACCGCCGCGGCCTTCTTGCCGCCGGGGGCGCCGCCCAGCCGACCCCCACCGAGGGGGCTCCACGTGAGCGGGACCAGGCCGTACTCCATGGCCAGGTCGAAGGTGCCGTCGACGAGGGGGGCCAGGTGGAGCGGGCTGAACTCGGGCTGGGTCGCCACGATCGGGAAGTCGAGGTACGACTGCAGGGCCCGGGTCTGCGCGGGGGTGTGGTTGGACACGCCCACCTCGCGCACGAGGCCGCGGTCGCGGAGGTCGGTGAGCGCCTCGGCCACCTCCTCGGGATGGGCCAGCAGATCGGGGCGGTGGACCTGGTACAGGTCGACGACGTCGACGCCGAGGCGGTTGCAGGACGCCTCGGCCGCCTGGCGCAGGTACTCGGCGCTCGAGTCGTAGGGCAGCGGCGGGAAGATGCCGCCCTTGGTGGCGAGGATCATGCGGTCGCGCAGCTCGGGGGCCTCGGCCAGGACCCGCCCCAGCAGCTCCTCGGCGGCACCGAAGCCGTCCCCACCCCATCCGTAGATGTCGGCGGTGTCGACGAGGGTCATCCCGCAGGCCAACGCCGTCTCGATCTTCTCCCGGGCCTCGGCCACCCCGGTGCCGGCGAAGCGCCAGCACCCGTAGGCCAGCGGGCCGAGCTCGACGCCGCCCGCGCTCAGGTCGATGGGGCGGTCGGTGTCGCCGGGCTCCCCCGGCGATTCGGTGAGGTCGATCGGCCCGGTCGGCTCGGTCGGCTCGGTCGGCTCGGTCGGGGCGTCGGCGTCCATCGGGCCGATACGGTACGCGCGTGGGCGAGCTGGTCGAGGTGGTGGAGCGCGACGGCACGGTGGTGCGGGTGGTCGAGCGGGCCGTGATGCGGGCGGAGCGGCTGCGCCATCGCGCCGTGTTCATCGCCGTCCTCGATCACGAGGGCCGGCTGCTGGTGCACCGCCGCTCCGAGGAGAAGGACGTCTGGCCGGGACGCTGGGACCTGGCGGCCGGTGGCGTGGTGGGCGTCGGCGAGCCCTGGGACGAGGCCGCCCGCCGGGAGCTGGCCGAGGAGCTGGGCCTCACCGACCCCGTGGAGCTGGTGGGCGACGGGTGCTTCGAGGACGAGGACGTGGCGCTCGTGGGGCGCGTGTACCGGTGCCGGTCCGACGGACCCGTGACCTTCGCCGACGGCGAGGTGGTCGAGGCGCGCTGGGTCACCCCCGAGGAGCTGGCCGCCCTCCGGGCCGAGGTGGCCTTCGTGCCCGACTCGGTGGCGCTCGTCCTGCCCCTGCTCGACCTGGGCTGACCCGCCCGACCCGAGCACGGCCCGTCGCTCCGGTCCCACCCTTCCGAGCTGGTCTCGCCGCTTCGGTTCCTCGCTCCCTCAGAACATGGGTTGGGCAGGCCGGAATCTCGGCCTGATCAACGCATGTTCGAGGGGGCGAGGGGGGGGCGGAGGGGTGGGCGAGGGGTGGGCGGGGAGGCTGTCAGGGGTCGCGTGGAGGATGGACCCATGGCCACCCAGACCTTCCCCCACCAGCAGCTCGCCGCCCGCCGCGCCGTCCCCCTCACCGCCGAGTTCCGTCAGCTCCGCTGCGACATCGCCCGCTGGGCGCTCGCCCACGGTCGCCCCTGCAACCTCGACGCCATCACCGTCGTGCTCGCCGCCAAGGCCACCGAGGCACACATCGAGCGACGGCCCCTCCACCGCTGGACCGCCTCGGGGATCGCCACCTTCCTCCTGGGATCGACCGCGGACTTCCTGCGCCGCCACGACGTCCGCCGGCCCGACTCCTACGGCGAGACGCTCTTCACCTACGTGGCCTACCTGGCCGACCAGGGGCTGCTGTCCTCCGGCTCCGCGCCACGGTCGGAGCTGCTGTCGGCGGTGTCGGAGGTGGCCGGCCTCACCCGCAGCGGGCGCGAACCGCTCCGCCGCGGGGCCGTCAGCGACGTCCGCCCCCTCCCGCAGCGCGCCGCTGTCCGTTAGGAGCCGATGCCGAAGAAGTCGAGCACCGCCGAGGTGGTGTCGAGCACCGGGGCCCGCGGCCAGTCGTGGTCCCCGCCCTCGATGGTCCGCTGCTCGACCACCGCCCCCGCGGCGCAGCCCGACCACCGGCGGGTCCGCACGCCATCGCCGGCACCCTCGACCGGGGCGCCGCACCCCCACGCCGAGGCCCGTGCCTCGAGGGTGGCGTCCGCAGCGGGCAGGTCCACCCCCAACAGCAGCATCGCCACGCTCGCTCCGCCGGCGAAGGGGACCACCTGGTCGCCGGTGGCGTGCACGTGGAGCACCGGGACCGGCCGGGCCGCGGCGCACCCCGAGACGTCGGTGCCGGCCACGCTGGCCATCGCCACCACCGGGGTCGCGGCATCGCAGAGCAGGCGGTACGCCATCATCCCGCCGTTGGAGTGACCGACCACGTAGACCCGCGCGGGGTCGGCATCGGGCCGGGCGGTCACAGAGGCGAGCAGCGCCCGCAGGTAGGCCACGTCGTCGATCCCCAGGACCCGCGGGACCGCGCAGCAGCCCCCCGCGTTCCAGGCGTCGGCCACCCCGTGGGGCGTGACGAGGAGGAACCGCCGACGGCCCAGCGCATCGACCCATCGGCCCACGTCGCGGATCGACGTCGGTCCCACGGCGAGACCGTGGAGGAGCAGCACGACGGGCAGCCGCTCGCCCGCCCGCTCCTCCAACGGGAGGAGCAGCAGGCAGTCCCGGTCGAGCGGCGCGGCGCCCTGGCAGGTGGCGGTGCGCACCGCGTCCTCCGAGGCGCCCGCACCGGGTGGGGCCGTCGCCGGGTCCCTCCCACCGGCCGGGGCCGTGGTGGTGGACACCGCGTCCGGGCCCCCGGCCCGGCGCACACGACCCTGTTCGCCACCACAGGCCACGACGATCAGCAGCACGGCGACCGTCGCCGCCGCGACGACGGGACGCATCGACCTCCGCCCGTCGACCCCGATCCGGTGCTCGTGCACGGGGCCAGGGTAGGGCGGCACGATTGGCCGCATCTGACGGGTCGTCAGGTAGCTTCCGGCCGTGCACCTGGGCGACTCCGACGCCGATGCCGCCTTCCGGACCGAGATCCGGGAGTGGATGGCCGACAACCTGACCGGCAAGTTCGCGCCGCTGCGCTTCCGGGGCGGGCCCGGCGACGAGCACGTCTTCGTGGAGGAGCGGATGGCGTGGGAACGCCACCTGGCGGCGGCGGGCTGGACCTGCGTGGGCTGGCCCGCCGAGCACGGTGGCCGGGGCCTGCCCATCAACCAGGAGGTCATCTTCCACGAGGAGTACGCCCGCGCCGGCGGGCCCGGCCGTGCCGGCCTGATCGGCGAGGGCCTGCTGGGGCCCACCCTGATCCACTTCGCGTCGCCCGAGCAGCAGGCCCGGTTCCTGCCCGGCATCGTGGCCGGCACCGAGTACTGGTGCCAGGGCTACTCCGAGCCCAACGCCGGCTCCGACCTCGCCAACGTCTCCACCACGGCCCGCCTCGAGGGCGACCAGTGGATCATCAACGGGCAGAAGGTGTGGACCTCGCTGGCCCAGTGGGCCGACTGGTGCTTCGTGGTGGCCCGCACCGAGGCCGGCAGCTCCCGTCACCAGGGCCTGGCCTACCTGCTCGTGCCCATGGACGCCCCCGGCATCGAGGTCCGGCCCATCCGCCAGATCACCGGCACGGCCGAGTTCAACGAGGTGTTCTTCACCGACACCCCGACCGACGCCACCAACGTGGTGGGCGCCCCGGGCGAGGGGTGGAAGGTGGCCATGGGCACCCTGGCCTTCGAGCGCGGCGTCCTCACCCTCGGCCAACAGATGGCCTTCGAGCGGGAGCTCGGCGAGATCATCGAGGTGGCCCGGGCCAACGGTGCCATCGACCGCCCCACCATCCGCCAGCAGCTCACCGACCTGTGGATCCGCCTGCGCATCATGCGCACCAACGCCATCCGCACGCTCTCGGTCGACGAGAACGCCGAGCTGGTGCGCGAGGCGATGATCGGCAAGCTCTACTGGGCCAACCTCCACCAGGACATGGGCGAAGCGGCCATGGACGTGCTGGGCGCGGACGCCCTGCGCATCGACGACCGCTACGACGCCCACGAGCCGCTGGGAGCGCTGCACCGGCTGTTCATGTTCACCCGGTCCGACACCATCTACGGCGGGTCCGACCAGATCCAGCGCAACGTCATCGGCGAACGGGCCCTGGGCCTGCCCCGAGAGCCGCGCTGAGCGACCGCCACCGCCCCACCCGACCGAGCGTCCGAAGCACCCGAGGAGCCCGCCATGGCCGCACCCGTCCCCGCCTACCCGCCGGCCCGCAACGTGCTGGAGGGCCGCACCGTGGTCGTGACCGCCGCCGCCGGCACCGGCATCGGCTTCGCCACCGCCAAGCGGTGCGCCGAGGAGGGGGCCCGGGTGATGATCAGCGACGTGCACGAACGACGGCTGGGTGAGGCGGCCGATCGGATCGAGGCCGAGACCGGGCACCGTCCCGAGACCCAGCTGTGCGACGTGACCTCCGACGAGCAGGTGCGGGCGCTGGTGGCCGCCGCCATCGAGCGGCTCGGCCACATCGACGTCTGGATGAACAACGCCGGCCTGGGTGGCAACGGGGCGGTGACCGAGCTCACCGACGAACAGTGGGATCGGGTGCTGGACATCACGCTGACCGGCACGTTCCGCTGCCTTCGGGCGGTGCTGCCCCACATGTACGAGCGGGGCTCCGGCGCCGTGGTCAACAATGCGTCGGTGCTGGGCTGGCGGGCCCAGGAGCTGCAGTCGCACTACGCCGCGGCCAAGGCCGGCGTGATGGCCCTGACCCGCTGCGCCGCGATGGAGGCGGCGCCCCACAACGTGCGCATCAACGCCGTGTCGCCGAGCCTGGCCATGCACCCGTTCCTGGCCAAGGTCACCCCCGACGGGCTGCTCGAGGAGCTGGAGGCCAAGGAGGCCTTCGGTCGCGCCGCCGAGCCGTGGGAGATCGCCAACGTCATGGTGATGCTGGCGTCCGACTACACGACCTACATGACCGGCGAGGTCGTCGCCGTCTCCAGCCAGCACGCCTGATCCGTCACGGAATCTGGAACCGCCGTTCCGGAAGGACCCCCGGTAGGGTGGGACGACTCGCCGAAAGGACCGTGACATGCACCTCTTCCGCCGATCCATCGCCGTGCTCGCCGGGGCCGCCTTCGCCTTGACGGGGTGCGGGGGCGACGACATCCCCACCAAGGCCGAGTTCACCGAGGAGCTGGCCACCTCCGCGAAGCCGAGCTTCATCTCGTCGATGACCGGTGCCGGCATCGACGAGGCCCAGGCCGAGGAGCTCTTCGACAACCTGGTCGGCTGCGTCTACGACAAGGTCAAGGACAACGAGGAGCTGCTCCGCCAGGTGGCCGACGACAGCTCCGACGCCGAGTTCAACAAGGTCATGGAGGAGAAGGCGCAGCCCTGCGTCGAGGAGATGACCACGGCGGTCACCGACGCCATGTCCGAGGCCGCGGGCTGACCCACGCTCCCGCCGAGCCCGTGAGCCTGCGCGTCCCCACCCCCTCCGACCTCCTCGACCTCGCGGACCGGGCCCTCGACCCCACCGGGTGGGTCGAGGTCGACGCCGCTCGGCTCGACGAGTTCACCCGCGCCACCGGCGACCCCGACCACACCTACCTGGGGCTCTCGCTCGTCAACCTCTTCCTCCCCGACCTCGTCGCGGTCGACGCCTTCTCGTCGGGCGTGAACGTGGGCCTCGAGCGGGTGGAGCTCGGCGAGCCCGTCCGGGCGGGCGACCGTCTCCGGGCCGCCGGTCGGGTGCTCACGGCCGCCGAGGCGGGCGGCGGGGTGCAGATCGTGGTGCGCGTCACCGTCGAGGCCGAGGGGCGCGACGCACCGGTGTGCACGGCGGACACCGTCAGCCGCTTCTACCCCTGAGCGGCGTTCGCCCTCCTTGTTACCGGCGGGTAACCTCGGGCTCCTGAACCGCAGACCTCGGGGGAGCTCCCATGCCTGAAGCCGTCATCGTCGCCACTGCCCGCACGCCCATCGGCCGCATGGCCAAGGGCTCGCTGAAGGACCTCCGGCCCGACGACCTGTCCGCCACCATCATCACGGCCGTGCTCGACAAGGTGCCGGCGCTCGACCGCACCGAGATCGAGGACGTGCTGTGGGGCTGCGGGCAGCCCGGCGGCGAGTCCGGCCACAACATCGCCCGCGTGGCCGCCGTGCTCGCCGGCCTCGACGAGGTGCCGGGCGCGACGGTCAACCGCTACTGCTCCAGCTCGCTCATGACGATCCGCATGGCCGCCCACGCCATCAAGGCCGGCGACGGCGACGTGTTCGTGGCCGGCGGCGTCGAGACGGCGTCGCGCTTCTTCTTCGGCATGGCCGACGGCCCGAAGAACCCGATCTTCGCCGACGCCGAGGCTCGCTCGGCCAAGCGGGCCGAGGGCGGCGCCGACACCTGGGCGCCCGCCGAGGGCCTGCCCGACATGTACCTGGCCATGGGCCAGACCGCCGAGAACGTGGCCCAGTTCAAGAACGTGTCCCGTGAGGACCAGGACGCCTTCGCGGTGCGCAGCCAGAACCTGGCCGAGGAGAGCCTGGCGAACGGCTTCTGGGACGCCGAGATCACCCCGGTGACCACCCCCGACGGCACCGTCGTCACGAAGGACGACGGGATCCGCCCCGGCACCACCCTCGAGAAGGTCAGCTCGCTGGCCCCCGCCTTCCGCCCCGACGGCACCGTCACCGCCGGCAACGCCTGCCCCCTCAACGACGGCGCCGCCGCCGTGGTCGTCATGAGCGACACCAAGGCCAAGGCCCTCGGCCTCGCCCCGCTGGCCCGCATCGTCAGCTCGGCGGCCACCGGCCTCAACCCCGAGATCATGGGCATGGGTCCGGTCGAGGCCGTGCGCAAGGCCCTGGGGCGGGCCGGCATGACCGTCGACGACATCGACCTCTTCGAGATCAACGAGGCCTTCGCCGCCCAGGTGCTGCCGTCGGCCCGCGACCTCGGCATCCCGATGGAGAAGCTCAACACCCGGGGCGGCTCGATCGCCCTGGGCCACCCCTTCGGCATGACCGGCGCCCGCATCATGACCACCCTCATCCACAACCTCCAGGAGTCCGACAAGACGTTCGGCGTGGAGACCATGTGCGTGGGCGGCGGCCAGGGCATGGCGATGGTCGTCGAGCGCCTCTCCTGATCGATCCCGATCCTCCGGCGCCCCGCGGGGACGCCACGGCCACGGGCCCGGGAAACCTCCCGGGCCCGTGCCGCGCCCGCCGGTACGGTCGGCGGCCGTGACCGCGACCGCACCCCGCGCCCCCGAGGGCTCCGGCCCCATCGGCGACGCCGGGACGGCCCGTCGGGTCCTGTGGGTCGTCCTGGGTGCCACGGGCCTCCTCGAGGCCGGCAACGGCGTGGTCTTCGGACTGATGGCCGAGATCCAGGACGAGCACGGCCTGTCCACCGGAGCGCTCGGCTGGATCAGCGGCAGCCTCTTCGCGGCATCGCTCCTGGGGCTGCTGACCCTGGCCGGTCTGGCCGATCGAGGTCACGCCCGCTCCATGCTGATCGGTGCGCTCGCCCTGGCCGCCGCCTCGCTGTCGTGGTTCGCGGTGGGCGACTCGCTCTGGGAGTTCGTCGCCTCCCGCGCCCTGTCGGGGCTCGCCGTGTCGCTCTTCCTGGCCGCGTCACGTGCCGTGGTGTCCCGACTCGATCCCGAGCACGCGGGGGCGAACCTCGGGCGCCTGGCCGCCGCCCAGATCGGCGGCTTCGTGTTGGGGCCCGTCCTCGGTGCGCTGCTCTTCGACCTGGGCGGGCTGGCCCTCCCCTTCTGGACGCTCGCCGCGGCCACCGCGATCGCGCTGACGTTGCTGGCGGTGGGCGCGCCGACGCTGGACCACGCCATGCCGAACGACGTCGTGCGCGTCGAGGGGCGGACCGGCGTCGACCTGCTGGCCGATCGCCGGGTCCTCGGCGCTGCGCTCCTCGCCCTGTCGCTCTACCTCCCGGTCGGGGCCTACGACGCGCTCTGGTCGCGCTACCTCACCGACCTGGGTGCGTCGACGACCTTCGTCGGGCTCTCGCTGACCCTCTACGCGCTGCCCATCGTGGTGCTGGCCCGACGGGGCGGGCAGCTCGTCGACCGCATCGGCCCGCTGCGGGCCTCCCGCCGGGCGCTCGTGGTGATCGTGCCCGTCATCGTGCTCTACGGCACCTTCGACTCGGCCTGGCTGGTGGCGGGCGTCGCCATGGTCGAGGCGTTCGGTCAGGCGGTGGCCGGACCAGCGATGCAGACCGCCATGGCACGCGCCTGCCCTCCGGAGCGGCTGGGCGCCGGGCACGGGTTGGGCTCGGCGTTCGGCCTGTCGGGGGCCGGGCTCCTGGCCAGCGCGGCGCCGGCGATCTACGCGGCCTGGGGGCCCGGCTGGCTGTTCGGCGGCGTGGCGGCAGTGTGCACCGCGATCGCGGTGGTCGCCATGCGGCTCCACGGCCCCGACCTGCCACCGCGTTCCGCAGGAACTTGCGGAGGTGAGGCCGGAGTCCCGGCCTGAGCGACGCAAGTTCGGAAGAAGCGGCGCGTCAGCGCAGGAGGAGGTCGCCGGGTCGGCCGTCGCCGACGTCGACGATCTCGCCGATGTCCTCGGCGACGAGGCCGGCCGCGGCCATCGCCGCCAGCGCCGCCTCGGCCCGATCGGGGGCACACGCCACCAGCAGGCCGCCCGAGGTCTGCGGGTCGGCCAGCATGGTCACGAACTCGGCGTCGTGGCCGCCGTCGTCGAGGTGGTCGGCGACGAAGGCCAGGTTCCGCTCGGCGCCGCCCGGCACGAAGCCCGCCCGCAGCAGGTCCCACGCCCCCGGCAACGTCGGCACCTCGGCCGGATCGACCACGGCCCGGACCCCCGACGCCAGTGCCAGCTTGTGGAGGTGGCCCAGGAGCCCGAAGCCGGTCACGTCGGTGCAGGCCGAGGCGTCCGCATCGAGCGCAGCACGAGACGCATGGTCGTTGAGGGTGGTCATGGCCGCGACCGCGGCGGCGAAGGTGTCGGCCCAGCGACCACCCGGCGCCACGTCGGCCGGCTCGCACCGCTTGGCCGCGGTGGTGGCCAGGCCCGTCCCGATCGGCTGGCTGAGCAGGAGCAGGTCGCCGGGGCGGGCCCCGGCGTTGGTGAGCACCCGGTCGGGGTCCACCTCGCCGACCACGGCCTGGCCGTAGAGGGGCTGGGGCACGTCGACGGTGTGGCCACCGGCGACCACCCAACCGCCCCGTGAGGCCACCTCGGCACCACCGGCCAACACCTCGCGCAGCCACTCGATCGGCAGCTCGGAGGGCCAGGCCACCACGTTGAGCCCGAAGCGGGGGGTGCCGCCCATGGCGTAGATGTCGGACGCCGCGTTGGCCGCGGCGATCCGGCCCCACAGCCGCGGGTCGTCGACGATCGGCGTGAAGAAGTCGGTGCTGGCCACGAGCGCCGGCCCCTCGGTCCGACGCCACACCATGGCGTCGTCGCCGGTCTCGGTGCCCACCAACAGGTCGGGGTGGAACGGGAGGTCGAGGCCCGAGAGCACGTCACCCAGCGTGAGGGCGTCGAGCTTGCAGGCGCAGCCCGCACCTCGGCTGAGCGAGGTCAGGCGGGGGGCGGTGCTCACGCCGCCACCGTAGCGGCGCGACGGAGGGCCTCGGTCGAGTCGCCCTCGACGGCCAGCCACGTGACCACCCAGGCACCACCGTCGGGGGGACGGTCGATGCGCAACCACACCCCGGCGTCGGGGGCCGTGGGCGAGCCCGAGCCGTCCACCACCTCCAACGCGTCGATCGCCGCCTCGCGCCCGAGGCCCCACGCCGCCCGCGTGGTGGTCGCGTCGCCCACCTCGACGGTGGGACCGGCGGCGGCGTCGAGCGCCCGTCGCATGCGGAGGACCACCTCGGCCACCTCGTCGGCACCCAAGCCGTCGACCTCGAGCCGCCAGGCGGTGAACCGACGCCCGGCCCACACGGGCCGGGCGTCGAGGACCAGCGCGGGCGGGACCACCAGGGCGAGGCCGGCGTCACGCAGGGCGGGGAGGACCGACAGGAGGAGCAGCGCCCCCAGCATCGCCCAGAGGACGCCGAACGGGGCGAGCACGGCCACCAGTCCCGCCACCCCCAATGCGGCACGGGCGGCGGCGGCACGGGCCCGGGCCGGCGACGAGCGGCGCAGGGCCCGCCAGCCGGCGCCCGACAGGCCCGACGGGAGCCGCTCGTGGACCTCCACCGGGGCCGGCCCCGACCTCAGGCGCCGTAGACGGGCGTGGGCGCCTCGGCCTCGGCCAACAGGTCGGCCACCACCGGCCCCACCTCGGCCGGGTCCCAGCGGGCGCCCTTGTCGAAGGTGGGTCCGTGCCGCCACCCGTCGGCCACGCCGATCTTGCCGCCCTCCACCTCGAAGACCCGACCCGTCACCCCGGCCGACTCGGCCGACCCCAGCCACACCACCAGGGGGGCCACGTTCTCCGGTGCCATGGCGTCGAACGCGCCCTCCTCGGGGGCCGCCATCATGTCGGCGAAGGCGGCCTCGGTCATGCGCGTGCGCGCGGCGGGGGCGATGGCGTTGGCCGTCACGCCGATGCGTCCCAGCTCGGCCGCCTGGACCAGGGTGAGGCTGGCGATGGCGCCCTTGGCCGCCGAGTAGGCGGCTTGGGCGATCGAGCCCATCAGCCCCGCACCCGACGACGTGTTCACGATGCGCCCGTCGGTGGGCTGGCCCGCCTTCGAGCGGGCCCGCCAGTGAGCGGCGGCGTGACGGGCCGGCGCGGCGTGGCCCAGCACGTGGACCCGCATCACCGCCTCCCACTCGGCCTGCTCGGAGTTCACGAACATGCGGTCCCGCAGGATGCCGGCGTTGTTCACCACGACGTGGAGGTCACCGAAGGTGTCGACGGCCAGCTGCACCATCTCGCCCGCCGCGTCCCAGTCGGCGACGTCGTGGCCCGAGGCGACGGCCTCACCGCCCATGGCCCGGATCTCGTCGACCACCTGCTGGGCCGGCGTGTCGCTGGGGTCGCTGCCGTCGGGCGCCACACCGAGGTCGTTCACGACCACCTTGGCGCCCTGCCGGGCGAACTCCAGCGCGTGCCCGCGGCCGATGCCCCGGCCCGCGCCCGTCACGATCACCACACGTCCGTCACAGATGCCCATGGGAGCCAGTCTCCCGCGGGATCTGACGCCTCGTCACATCCGGCGCCGCTACCGTCGGTCGCCATGCGCTACGGGCTCACCATGTTCGCCACCGACGTCTCGATGGCCACCGACGAACTGGCGGTCGAGGCCGAGGCACGCGGCTTCGAGTCGCTGTACCTCCCCGAGCACACCCACATCCCCACCTCGCGTCGGACCCCGCCCCCGACCGGCGACGCCACCCTCGCCGAGGAGTACAAGCGCACGGTGGACCCCTTCGTGGCCCTCGCCGCCGCCGCGGCACGCACCACGACCATCCGGCTGGGGACCGGCGTCGCGCTGGTCGCCCAGCGCGACCCCATCGTGACGGCCAAGGCGGTCGCCACCCTCCAGAACCTCGCGGACGGTCGCTTCGTGCTCGGCGTGGGGTTCGGTTGGAACGAGGACGAGATGGAGGACCACGGCGTCGACTACCGCACCCGCCGGGCCCGAACCCGTGAGCACGTGCTGGCCATGCAGGCGCTGTGGACCGAGGAGGAGGCCAGCTTCGACGGACGGTTCGTGCAGCTCCCCCCCACCTGGTCGTGGCCCAAGCCGGAGGTGCCGGTGCCGGTGCTGGTGGGCGGTGCTCCGGGGCCCAAGCTGTTCGCCCACATCGCCGAGTACGCACAGGGGTGGATCCCCATCGGGGGCGCCGGGTTGGCCGAGGCACTCCCCCGCCTGCGCGAGGTGCTGGCCGAGGCCGGGCGGAACCCCGCCGAGTTGGAGGTCGTGCCGTTCGGGTCGCTGCCCACCCCGGCCAAGCTCGAGCACTTCGCCGAGGTGGGCGTCACCGAGTGCGTGTTCCGGCTCCCCTCGGCCGGGCGGGACGCGGTGCTGCGTGCGCTCGACGGGTATGCCACCCTTCTGGAGGACCGGGCGGGCTGAGCCGTCGGGGTCGGGAGCTGGTGATGGGTGCTGGGAACCGTCGGATGGTCGCCGCCGTGGCGTTGGGAGCGTTGCTGGTCGGGGGGGCCTGCTCGGGAAGCGCGGACGACGACGCCGGACGCGCCGCGGGAGGGTCCACCTCCACCTCGGCGCCGACAACCACCGTCGACCCCGACCTCCCCGCCGCCGAGGACTCGCCGCTGTCGCCGGGCGTGGCCGACGCCATCGGCCAGGCGACGCCGCCGGCACCCACCACCACGGTCGAGCCGCCCGGACTCGTGGATCCCGACGCCGATCCCGAGGCCGACGCCGTCACCGACGGAAGCGACGGAGCGGGCGCGGCGAACGCCTCGTCGGCCCACACGGAGGCGCAGCGCCGAGTGACGGTCGCGGCCGGCCCGGTTCCCACAGCGACCCCACCGCCCACCGCTCCCCCGACGACGGCCCCGGCGCCGACGGTCCCGACCACCACGACGCCGCCGACCCCGACCACCACGGCCGGCTGGGTGGCGGTGTCGTGCACCCCGCTGCAGCCCCCGCCGGGCTGGACGCCGGCCACCAGCTGGATCCCCGGACCCACCTGCTGACCAACCAGGATCCCGTCCCGCCTCGGCGGTGCGAGTGGTCCGGCCTCAACCCGGGGCCGTGTCGACGCCCAGGTGCGCCAGGACCGGTGCCAGGTCGTCGGCCGGCACCGGCCGACCGAGCAGGTAGCCCTGCGCGCCGTGGCAGCCCAGGCGCCGCTGCAGCTCGAGCTGCTCGACGGTCTCCACGCCCTCGGCGATCACCCGGAAGCCGAACACCCGGGACAGGTCGACGATCGCTTGCACGATCGCCTCGTCCTGAGGGTGGTCGCAGATGCCGGCCACGAAGGAGCGGTCGATCTTGACGATGTCGACGGGGAAGCGCCGGAGGTGGTGCAACGAGGAGTAGCTGGTCCCGAAGTCGTCCAGGGCGATCTTGACGCCCAGCTCGCGCAGCGCCACCAGCGACGTCACCTGAACGTCGTCGGCGTCGAGGAGCGTGTGCTCCGTGACCTCCACCACCAGTTGGGCGGCCTCCGCACCGCAGCGCTCGAGCGCCTCGGCCACCACCGTGGGCAGGTCCATGTCGAGGAGGGTCGGCGACACGTTGACGGCGATGGTGAAGTCCGGGACGACCCGCGACCACCGGCTGAGCGCCGCGCACGCCGTGTCGATCACCCAGCGACCCACCGGCCCGGTGAGGCCCGTCTCCTCGACCACGTCGAGGAACGACACCGGCGTGACCAGCCCCAGCTCGGGATGGCGGATGCGGAGCAGGGCCTCCGCCGCATAGGGCCGCCCCGTCACGTTGGAGCAGATGGGCTGGAAGTGCAGCTCGAACCAGTCGCGCTCGAGTGCCTGGCGGACCATCGTCTCGATGTCGAGCCGGCGGCGGGCTTCGCCCGAGATCTCCGAGTGGTAGAGGAGCACCCGGTCCTTGCCGATCAGCTTGGCCCGGACCATGGCCGTGTCGGCCTGTCGCAGCAGCAGGTCGGCGTCACGGGCGCCGTCGGCGATGGCCACGCCGATCGACACGCTCGGCACCAGCTCCACCCCGCCCGCCGCCGTCCACGGCTGCGCCAGGCACTGGCGCACCGCCTCGGCCACCGCCTGGGCGGCGGTCGGCTCCCGGACCCCCACGATGACCGCCACGAACTCGTCGCCACCCCACCGGGCCACCAGGTCGGCGTCGGCCAACGCGGTGCGGAGGCGCTGGGCGATCTCGGTGAGCAGCGCGTCGCCCACCTCGTGGCCGAGCGTCTCGTTGACCCGGCCGAACCGGTCGACGTCGATCGAGAGCACCGAGACGTCGGTTCGGGTGGCCAGGGTGGCGGCCAGCATCGACCGGAGGCGGTCACGTCCGAGGAGGCCGGTGAGCCCGTCGAGCGCCGACCGCTCCCCCATCTCGATCAGGTCGAGCTGGGCCTGTTCGAGCTCGCGGGTGCGCTCCTCGACGAGCTGCTGGAGCGCCACGATCCGGAGGGCCAGCTCCTCCTCGGGGTTGGCCACCGGTGCCAGCCGCCGGCCGGGCGACCGGATGTCCACCACCGGGGTGAGGGCCACGGCGGACGGCGCGGACCGGCGGGCCAGTCGCTCCGCAGTCCGGAGGTGGCGGTAGGCGTCCTCGAAGCGACCGCCGCGCTCGGCCAGCGCAGCCAGCGCATCGTGGACGGCGGCCAGGGTCCGGTCGTCGCCCACGTCGTACCCGCTGGCCTCCGCCAGCGTCCGGACGGCCTCGTCGTCACGGCCGGCCGACACCAGGGCGCGACCGAGCGCAGCCAGCGAGAGGAAGCGCACCCGGATGTCGGGCGAGCCGACCTCCACCAGCTCCTCGCCCAGCTCGACCGCCACGTCCGGGCGGTCCTCGGCCAGCGCGACCTCCGCCATCACCACCCCGGCGACGGCCGGGAGCACCTGGGTGGCGGCGAGGGTGCGCAGCCGCCGGACGTAGAGCCGGGCCGCGGCGACGTCGTCGGCCGCCAGCCGCACGGCGCCCATACCCACCAGGCACCACACCACCCAGACGGCCTCGGCGCGCTGGTGACGGGTTCGGGCCAGGACGCGGTCGAGCTCGGGGACGGCTGCATCGGGCAGCGGATGGGCTCGCAGCGCGGCGACCAGGTCGGTCACGGTCCGCCCGAACACCTCCAGGTCGCCGCCGTCGGCGGCCTCCTCGAGGCCGACGGTCAGCTCGTCGAGGCCCTCGGCGACGCGGCCGGCGGCGAGGAGCGCGGCGGAGGAACGACGTCGGAGGTCGATGGCACCGTCGAGGCCGGCGGGGCCCTGGCCTCCGGCCACCACACGCCGCTGGCGTTCCAGGACGGCCAGCTGCGAGCTCACGTTGCCGATCCGGCCGGCCACCACCTCGAGCAGGCCCATCACCCGCAGCGCCACCTCGGTCTCGGCCGGGGCGGGCGGGTCGTGCAACGTCTCGAGGGCGAGGCTGAGCACGTCGTGGGCCCGCTGCAGATCCACCTCGCTCAGCAGCCGGCCGTACTCGACCGACGCGTCGACGAACTCGGCGAGGGAGCGGCGCGGGTCACCGAGGAGGCGGCGGTACCGTGCCTCCAGACCGACGATCTCCTCCGTCGTCTCCATCCTCGTTCAGTTCCCCCGGGGAGCGGCTCCCGGAAGGTTAGTGACGTCGCTCCGATGCTCCCGGGATGCGAGCGATCGGTCCGCCCGCTCGCCGCCGGCGGTCACGCCGACGGTGGCATCCAGTGGCCGGCGTTGACCGGCAGCGCGGTCCCGGTGACGCAGCTGGCCAGTGGCGAGCAGTAGAAGACCACGGCTCCCGCGATCTCGGAGCTGTGGGGCAGGTAGCCGAGGGCCGTCTCGGCCGCCCGCTCGTCGTACACGTCCTGCCAGGTCGTGTCGCCGCCGCGGTCGTTCGCCTGCCACTCGAAGTAGATCCTCACGCTGTCGCCCCAGATGTAGCCGGGGTGGATGGCGTTGACCCGGATCTTGTGGGCGCCGAGCTCCAGGGCGAGGGTCTTGGTGACCGCTGCGAGCGCCGCCTTCGACCCGGCGTAGGAGCCGTGGGTCCGCTCGAGGTGGTGCACCGACATGGTGTTGACCATCACGACCCGCGCATCGCCACGCTCCTCCCCGGCACGCTTCAGTGCCGGCAGCAGGGCCTGGGTCATCCGGAGGGTGCCGAAGTAGTTCACGTCGAGCGGGCGCTGCCACTTCGACAGGTCGGCCGTCTCGAACGGCTCCATCCGCCCGGCATGGAAGGCCGAGTTCACGAGGATGTCGAGCGGCCCGACCTCGGCCGCCACCACCTCGGCCACCCGGGCGCAGTCCTCGGGATTCGTCACGTCGGCCTGCACCTGGACGGCCCGGCGGCCCAGCGCCTCGACCTCGGCCGCCACCTCGGGCATCACCCGGTCGCTGCGGGCCACCAGCACGACGTCCGCGCCGTGGGTGGCGAGCTGGAGCGAGATGTCGCGCCCCATGCCCGGCCCGATCCCGGTGACGACTGCGGTCTTCCCCTCCAACAGCATGGTGCGCTCCCCCTGGTGTGGCGCCGGTCGGGCCGGCGGTCGTGCTCGGTGATCGTGGTGGGCTCAGGCCCGGCGGGTCTGGGACCAGGCCACGTTGAGGTCGGTGGCCGGCTCGCGGGGCAGCCCCAGCGCCTGCTCGGCCAGGTTGTTGCGGTGCACCTCCTCGGTGCCGCCGCCGATGCGCATGGCGAACTGGTTGAGGCACTGGTACTGCCAGAACCCGTCGCCCTCGGCATCGGCGCCCAACATCCCCTCGGCACCCTCGCAGTCGAGCGCCAGGGTGGTGCGATGCGCGGCCGACCGGGAGAAGAAGTTCTTGAGGAGGCTGCCGTGCACCGCCAGCTCGCGCCGTCCGGTCATCACCGCCGTCTGCGAGCGCATCGACAGGTAGCGCAGGATCTGCTCGTTCGACCAGACCTTCACCAGCTCCTGGCGGACCACCGCGTCGTCGGTGCGACCGCACCGTCGGGCGGTGGCCAGCACGTTCACGAAGGTGGTGGCCTGGCCCGAGCCGGAGATCATCGCCGACTCGCTGCGCATGGTGGTGCGGGCCACCTTCCAGCCGTTCCCCACCTCGCCCACCACGTTGGCGGCGGGGATGCGCACGTCGGAGAGGAAGACCTCGTTGAAGTGGGCGACGCCCTGGGCCTGCACCAGCGGACGGACCTCGATGCCCGGCGAGGCCATGTCGACGATGAAGTAGGTGATGCCGTCGTGCTTGGGGACCTCGGGATCGGTTCGGGCGATGAGGATGCCGAAGGCTGCGTGCTGCGCGCTGGAGGTCCAGACCTTCTGCCCGTTCACCACCCACTCGTCGCCGTCGAGGACCGCCCGGGTGGCCAGCGAGGCCAGGTCGGAGCCGGCACCCGGCTCGCTGAACAGCTGGCACCAGCTCTCGTCGCCTCGGAGCAGCGGGCCGAGGTAGCGCTGCTGCTGGGCCGGCGTGCCGTGCTGCATGAGCGTCGGGCCGACGAGGGCGATGGCCGCGTTCAGGAAGCCGCTGGTGGCATCGAATCGGGCCAGCTCCTGGTTGAACACGATCTGCTGGGCGGGGGTGCCGCCCCGGCCGCCGAACGCCTTCGGCCAGGTGATGCCGGCCCAGCCGTGGTCGTAGAGCAGGGCCTGCCACTCGTGGCAGCGGCGGCGGTAGTCGGCGGCGACGGCGGGATCGGTGGACGCTCCGTTGCGGGACCAGTCGCGGTCGTCGCCGGATCGCAGGCGGGCGTGCTGCTCGAGGAAGGCGCGCACCTCGGCCCGGAAGGCGGCCAGCTCGGGGGAGTCCTCGAAGTCCATCGGGCGCCGACTCTAGAACACGTTCTACCTGGGCCACCCAGCCCGCCAACGTGGAGCGGCGGGGCGGGGCGGCTCAGCCGCCGGGGAGGTGTTGCACCAAGATCTGGGTGGGGGCGAACAGGTCGCCGTGCGCCTCGATGCGGGCCAGCACGTCGTCGGTCTCGAAGCTGAGCGGCGCGCCCTCGGCCGCGGCGGCCACCTCGTCCCAGGTGACCGGCGTCGACACCGTGGGCCGGGGCTTCGCCCGAAGGGAGTAGGGCGTGACCGTCGTCTTGTGGTGCGTGTTCTGCGACCAGTCGACGAAGACCCGACCCGTGCGCTCCTTCTTCGCCATCGTGGTGGTGATGCGTGCCGGGGTGCGCCGCTCCAGCACCTGGCCGGCGGCCAGCGCGAACGACCCGGCGTGGTCCTGGGTGTGCGGCGAGTTCAGCGGCACGTACAGCTGCAGGCCCTTCGACCCCGACGTCTTCGGGAACGCCTCGAGGTCCACGCCGGCCAGCAGCTCGCGCAGCTCGAGCGCCACCTCGCAGCAGCGGTCGATGCCCACATCGGGGCCCGGGTCCAGGTCGAAGACCACCATCGTCGGGTGCTCGATGTCGAGCGCCTTGGACATCGGCGTGTGGATCTCGAGCGCCGCGAGGTTGGCCGACCACACCAGCGCTGCCCGCTCGTCGAAGGCGCAGTAGCCGATGTCACCGTTGCGGTCGCCCGGCCCGGGCAACGTGTCGATCCAGTCGGGGCGGTGCTTGGGGCAGCGCTTCTCGAAGAACGAGTCGGCGTCGACCCCGTTGGGGTAGCGCCGCAGCGTGACGCACCGACCGGCGACGTGAGCCAGCATCGTGGGCGCGACGCGGGCGTAGTAGTCGATGACCTGGCCCTTGGTGAACCCCACCTCGGGGTAGAGCACCTTGTCGAGGTTGGTGAGCTTGAGGCGGCGGCCGTCGACCTCGACGACGGTCTCGCGGCCGCTCACGCCGACTTGGCGGTCCGCTTGCGGGGCTTGCGGGCCGGCGCGGCCTCGGCCTCGTCGGTGTCGTCCCCGGATCCCACACCGTCGACCTCGGCGCCGTCGGCCTTCGAGGCCGGGTGACGGGTGCGCGACGCCTTGGCCGCCGCGACCGAGGCCTCGAGCGCGGCGATGAGGTCGACCACCTTCGAGTCGTCGGGCCCCGAGGGCGCCTCGGCCACCAGCTCACGCCCGGCTGCCTTCTGGTCGATGAGCTCGAGCACCTTCTCGCGGTACTCGTCGTGGTAGCGCTCGGGGTCCCAGTCCTCGCTGAGCGACTCGACCAGCTGGCCGGCCATGGCCAGCTCCCGCTCGTCGAGCGTCACCTTCGCCACGTCGGTCAGCTCGTCGAGCTGCGACGCCGGGTTCAGCTCGTCCTGGTACACGAGCATGGACAGCAGGAGCACGCCGTCCTTGGGGCGCATGACGCCGATGTGCTGCTTGGCCCGCATGACGAAGCGGGCGATGGCCACCTTGTTCGACTCCTCCATGGCCCGCACCAGCAGGGCGTAGGGCTTGGCCGCCTTCTCGGGGACCACGTGGTAGGCGCCCTCGAAGTAGATGGGGTCGATCTCGTCGAGGTCGACGAAGCAGTCGAGGTCCATCAGCCCGTTGCCCTCGGGGGCGATGGTGGCCAGTTCGGCCTCGTCGAGCAGCACGTAGCTGCCCTTGGTGAGCTCGTAGCCCTTCACGATGTCGTCCTGGCCGACGTCCTCACCGGTCTCGGCGTTGACCTTCCGCTGGCGGATGCGGGCACCGTTGCGCTTGTCGATCTGGTTGAAGCGGACCGAGCGCTCGGTGACGGCCGAGTACAGCTTCACGGGCACGTAGATCAGCCCGAAGCTGATGGAACCGCTCCAGATCGCGCGTGGCACGCCTCAAGTATGCCCGTGACCCCCGACATCCAGCCCGGATCCCGGCGCCCCAGAGCACCGCGCCGCCCTCCCTCGTCCCGAACATGCGTTGCTCGAGCCGGAACTCCGGCCTGAGCGACGCATGTTCGGAGGGACGGGGCCGCGGGCGAGGTCGGGTCGGGTCGGGTCGGGTCGAGTCGTACGGACCTACAGCCGCTCGATGATGGTGACGTTGGCCTGGCCGCCGCCCTCGCACATGGTCTGGAGGCCGTAGCGACCGCCGGTGCGCTCCAGCTCGTTGAGCAGCGTGGTCATGAGGCGCACGCCGGTGGCGCCGAGCGGATGACCGAGGGCGATGGCGCCGCCGTTCACGTTCACCTTCGACAGGTCGGCGTCGAGGTCCTTGGCCCAGGCCAGGACGACCGAGGCGAAGGCCTCGTTGATCTCGACCAGGTCGATGTCGTCGAGGGACATGCCGGCCTTGCCCAGCGCGAACCGGGTGGCGGGGATGGGCGCCGAGAGCATCTTGATGGGGTCCTCGCCCCGCACCGACAGGTGGTGGATGCGGGCCCGGGGGGTGAGGCCGTGGGCCTTCACTGCGGCCTCCGACGCGATGAGCATGGCGGCCGAGGCGTCGGAGATCTGGCTGGCGACCGCCGCAGTGATGCGGCCGCCCTCACGCAGCGTGTTGAGCGAGCGGATCTTCTCGGGGTTGGGCTCGCGGGGCCCTTCGTCCTGGGTGAAGTCGCCGACGGGAACGATCTGGGTGTCGAAGCGGCCCTCGGCCCGGGCCCGGATGGCCCGGGTGTGGGACTCGATGGCGAACGCCTCCATGTCCTCGCGGGAGATGTCCCACTGCTCGGCGATCATGTCGGCGCCGCGGAACTGGCTGACCTCCTGGGTGCCGTAGCGCTTGACCCAGCCCTCCGAGCCCGAGAACGGGTCGGTGAAGCCCATCGGCTCGGCGACGGTCATGGCCGAGCTGATCGGGATCTGGCTCATGTTCTGCACGCCGCAGGCGATGACCAGGTCCTGGGTGCCCGACATGACGCCCTGGGCCGCGAAGTGGACGGCCTGCTGGGACGAACCGCACTGGCGGTCGATGGTGGTGCCGGGCACCTCCTCGGGCAGGCCGGCGGCCAGCCACGCGGTGCGGGCGATGTCGCCGGCCTGCGGGCCGATGGTGTCGAGGCAGCCCATGACGACGTCCTCCACCGCGGCCGGGTCGATGCCGGTGCGGTCGACGAGGGCGTTCAGCGTGACGGCGCCCAGGTCGGCCGGGTGCATCTGGGAGAGCGAACCGCCCCGCTTGCCGACGGGGGTGCGGACGGCGTCGATGATGTAGGCCTCGGCCATGGCGGGTCCTTTCGGAGTGCGGTCGCCGCTCGTGTCGGCGCCGGTCGTGCTGCCGCGAGGCTAGGGGTCCACCAGGGGCGCCGACGAACCAGCGCCCGTGCCGTACGGTCCCGACCATGAGCGATCCGAACCGCACCTACCGCACCGCCGACTGGGCCGGGGAGTCGTCCGCCCGCTGGGTGGCCGCCGCCGACCAGCTCGAGGCGCAGCTGGCGCCCGTGCTCGACGTGCTCTTCTCCGCTGCGGCGCTGACCGCCGGAGAGCGGGTGCTCGACGTCGGGTGCGGACGGGGGGCCTCGACCCGTCGGGCTGCGGAACTGGTGGGGCCCGACGGCGCGGTCACCGGGCTCGACGTCTCCGCGGCGTTGCTGGCCGCGGCAGCCGAGCTGCCCGCCGACGGCGCACCCATCGAGTGGGTGGAGGGCGACGGGCAGCGAGTGTCGCTGCCCGCCGAGTCGGTCGACGTGCTCCTGTCGCGGTTCGGCGTGATGTTCTTCGACGACGCGAACGCGGCGATGGCCAACCTCTCGACGGCCGTCCGCCCGGGCGGCCGCCTGGCCGTGGCCGTGTGGAGCCGTCGCGAGCACAACGAGATGATGCAGTGGCCCCTCGAGGTGGCCCTCGTCCGAGCCGCCGAGTTCGGGCACGCCCTGGCCTTGCCCGACCCGACGGTCGGCCCGTTCTCGTGGCACGACGCGGCGTTCGTCACCGAGGTGCTCGAGGGAGCCGGCTGGACCGACGTCACCCACGACGTGGCACCGGTGCGGCTGCTCCTGGGCGGGCCGGCGTCGGCCGAGGACGCCGCCGAGACCTCGTTCGCGGTGGGCCCGCTGCGCACCGCACTGAGCGAGGACGGGGTGCCACCCGAGCTGGAGCCGGCCATCCGCGAGGCGCTCGTCGCCGCCTACCGCGAACGCCACGACGGCACCGGCGTCCCCGTCGAGGCCAAGCCCGTCATCGTCACCGCCCGCAAGCCCTGACCCACCCGTTGTCGCAACTTGCGCTGCTCAGGCCGGTCATCCGGCCGGAGCAACGCATGTTCCAGGAGGTGTGTGACGTGTGGGGTGTGAGGTGGGGCGCGTCAGGGGTCAGAGGGCGAGGGCCTCGGCAATCCGGCGGCGGTGGTACGGACCGTCGCCGTCCTGGGCGACGAGCGCCCAGGTGCGCTTGAGCCAGAGGTGCAGGTCGTACTCCACCGTGTAGGCGATGGCGCCGTGGCACTGGAGCGCCTGGGCGCCGACGACGCGGGCCGCGTCGGACGCCGCGGCCTTCGCCATGGACGCATGCAGTGACGCGTCGGGATCGGCGTGGGTGAGCGAGTAGGCGGCCCGCCAGACCAGCGGCTTGGCGAACTCGACGGCCAGCAGCGCGTCGGCCAGGTGGTGCTTGAGCGCCTGGAAGCTGCCGATCGGCACGCCGAACTGCCTGCGCTCGGCCACGTAGCCGACCGTCATCTCGAGCATGGTGTCGGCCAGGCCGCACAGCTCGGCCGCGGTGGCGACCGCGGCCCGATCGTGCGCCTGACGCACGGCGTCCTCGCCACCCGACAGCAGCGTGGCCGGCGACGGGTTCCAGCGGACGACCGCGAGGCGGCGGGAACCGTCGACCGACTCGCGGTGCGAGAGCTTCACGACGTCGGCGTCGACCAGGTGCAACCCGTCGTCGGCCTCCAACAGGAAGGCCGCGGCCACCTCGGCACCCACCACCGCGGCGTTCGGGCGCAGACCCAACCCGATCGTGACCTCGCCGCGGGCGATGCGACCCAGCCACAGCTCGGCGTCCGAGCTCTCGACGTGGTCACGGATGGTGGGCACCGCCACCGCGGCGACCGCGGCGAGCGGATCCGGCAGCGCGGCGCGCCCCGCTTCGTAGACGATCCGCACGAGGTCGACGTCGCTCATGCCCATGCCGTCGGTGCCCTCGGGAGCGAGCATGCCCACCACGCCCATCTCGGCCAGGCGCTCCCACAGGCCCGGGACCCGGCCGTCGCTGCGGCCGTAGGACCAGGCCTCGCGGACCGCGGACGGGGAGCACTCGTTGGCGAGCAGGTCTCGGACGGCCTCGGCGAAGGCCAGCTGGTCGTCGGTGAAGGCGAAGCGCACGGCGGACCTACTTCCGGGGCAGCCCGAGCACGCGCTCGGCCACGATGTTGCGTTGGATCTCGTTGGTACCGGCGTAGATGGGGCCCGACAGGGAGAACTGGTAGCCCTTCAACCACGGGTTCTCGATGCCGTCGCCGTCGGTGACCCACTCGGCCTCGCCCCGCTGGAGGCGGATGGCCGCCTCGTGGAGGCGCACGTCCAGCTCGGACCAGAAGATCTTGTTGAGGCTGGAGCGGAAGCCGGGCGAGCGGCCCTCGACCATGCCCGTCACGTCGGCGAGCGTGTAGAGCGAGTACGCCTCGGCGTCCATCCATGCCTGCACGACGGCGTCCCGCAACGTGGGATCGTCGAGGTCGCCACCGCGCTGACGTTGGAGCTGGAGCAGGCGGGACGCTGCCGCCTGGAACCGACCCGGCGAGCGCAGCGTGAGGCCGCGTTCCGAGGAGGTGGTCGCCATGGCCACCCCCCACCCCTGACCCACCTCGCCGAGCACGCCGCCCGCCTCGAGGTCGACGTCACCGTCGGGCACGAACGCGTCCTCGAAGAACACCTCGGCGAAGCCCTCGTCGCCGTCGAGGCGACCGAACCCGCGCACCGTGACGCCCTCGGCGTCGAGGGGGACCATCAGGTAGGTCAGCCCGTGGTGTCGGGTCGAGTCCGGGTCGGTGCGGAAGAGCCCGAACAGGTGGGTGCAGAACGCACCACGCGTGGTCCACGTCTTCTGGCCGGTCAGTCGCCAACCGCCCGCCGCGTCGTCACGCACGGCCTTCGAGGTCAGGCCGGCCAGGTCGGAGCCGGCGTTGGGCTCGGACCAGCCCTGGCACCAGAGGTCCTGGGCGGCGGACATGCGCGGCAGGTAGTGGTCCTGCTGGCGCTGCGTGCCGAACTCGAAGATGGTGGGGGCGAGGAGGAAGATGCCGTTCTGGGTGACCCGCTGGGGGGCACCCACCCGGTAGTACTCCTCCTCGAAGATCAGCCACTCCCACAACGAGGCGCCGCGGCCGCCGTACTCGCTGGGCCAGCTGACCACCGCCCAACGGGCGTCGTGGAGCTGGTGCTCCCACTCGAGGTGGAGGGCGAACCCTTCCTCGGTGTCGCCCGAGGGCAGGGCGGGGCGGGGCACGTTGGCCTCGAGCCACTCCCTCGCCTCGGCGCGGAAGGCCTGCTCGGCCGGGGTCCAGGTCAGATCCATCGCCGACGATTCTGCCGCGCCATCTGACGGTCCGTCAGATCCCCGCTGCGGACCGGCGCCGTGCTGTCAGTGGTCGCCCCCTACCCTGGGCGTCCTTCCCCCTCCATTGCTCCGTCACGTGGAGGTGCGCCACCATGGCGCTCGATGCCGCTCACCGCTCCTCGATCTACGAGAAGCTCCGTCCGATCCTCGGCGACGAGGACGCCAACGTCCTGATGTCCGAGTTCCCCTCCCTCGAGGCCGAGGAGCTGGTCACCAAGGACTTCCTCCGCGCCGAGCTGGCCATCACGCGTGGCGAGCTCCGCGGCGAGATGGCCGAGCTCCGAACCGAGCTCCGCGGTGAGATGGCCGAGCTCCGAACCGAGCTCCGCGGTGAGATGGCCGAGCTCCGCACCGAGCTCCGCGGTGAGATGGCCGAGCTCCGCACCGAGATGGGCGAGCTCCGCGAGGAACTCCGGCTGGGCCTGGCCTCGTTGGAGAACCGCCTGACCGTGCGCCTGGGATCGGCGATCGCCGCCACCGCGGCGCTGCTGACGACCATCGCCCTCGTGCAGTAGGTCCGGTCTGGCGACCGGACGCCGGGGCGAGAAGGATGCCCGCCATGTTGGTGGCGGTCACCGGTGGAACCGGCTTCCTCGGAGCGCACTCCGTTCGCTCCCTCCTCGACGCGGGCCACCGGGTCCGCCTCCTCGTCCACCCCGACGAGCAGCCCGAGCGCACACTCGGCGCGCTCGGCGTCGGCGGCGACCGCTACGAGGCGGTGGCCGGGGACGTCCGCGACCCCGACGCGGTCCGCCGGCTGCTCGGCGACGCCGACGCGGTGCTCCACATGGCCGGCATCGTCGGCGTCGACGACCGACGCGAGGCCCTCATGTGGGAGGTCAACGTGGCGGCCACGGCCCACGTGCTCGGTGAGGCGGCGCTGCGCGGCCTCGACCCCATCGTGCACGTGGCGTCCTACGCCGCGCTCTTCCCCGCGCCCGGGCCCGTCATCGACCACGACACCCCCACCGCGGTGGGTCGGACCGCCTACGGCCGCACGAAGGCGGCCGCCGACCTGTTCGCCCGTGGGCTCCAGGACGCCGGCGCCCCGGTGGTCATCACCTACCCCTCCAGCGTGGTCGGACCACCCGCCGGCGACCGGGCCGGCATCTCGGCCGACGGCTTCGCCCCGCTGCTCCGATTCGGCGTCTCGGTCGGCTTCGACGGCGCCATGGCCATGATCGACGTGCGCGACGTGGCCGACGTGCACGCCGCGGTGATGGTGGCCGGACAGGGGCCCCGGCGGTTGGTGTGCGGCGGCGAGCTGGTGCCCTTCGACGAGGCGGTCGACGCGCTCGGCGTCGGCGCCGGTCGAGCGATCCGCCGAGTCCGACTGTGGCCCGGCGCCGTCCGGGCCATGGGTCGGATCTCCGACGTCGTCGCCGCCCGCACCCCGTTCCCGCCCAGCTTCAGCTCCGAAGCGGCCCGGCTGCTGCTGGCCGGCACGCCCACCGACGACTCGGCGGCGCTCGCCGTGCTCGGTCGACCGTGGCGACCGGTTCGCGAGGCGCTTCACGCCGCGGCTGCGGCAGCCACGGCGGGCCGGCCCTGAGCGACCGGGCCTACGATCCCGCGATGGCCGCCCGACCGATCACTCCCCCCTCCGCCTTCCAGCCCGCGCAGCTGGGACCGCTGCGACTCCGCAACCGCATCGTCAAGGCCGCCACCTTCGAGGGGGTGATGCCCAAGGGCGCCGTGAGCGACGAGCTGGTCGCCTTCCACCGCACGATCGCCGCGGGCGGGGTGGGCATGACCACCGTCGCCTACTGCGCCATCGCACCGGGGGGTCGGGTCCAACGCAACGGCATCGTCCTGGAGGAGGGATCGATCCCCGGACTGCGCCGCCTCACCGACGCCGTGCACGACGAGGGCGCGGCCATCGCCGCGCAGGTCGGCCACGCGGGCTACGTGGCCAACTACGCCTCGAACAAGGTCCCGTCCGTCGGCCCGTCGACCCGCCTCTCCCCCGCCGCCGGCACCGTCGTCAAGGCCGCCAGCGAATCCCAGATCGACCAGCTCGTCGAGCAGTACCGGGCCGCGGCGAAGGTGGCCGTCGAGTCGGGGTTCGACGCCATCGAGCTGCACCTCGGCCACAACTACCTGCTCAGCTCGTTCCTCAGCCCCAACCTGAATCGGCGGAAGGACCGCTACGGCGGCTCCATCGAGAACCGGCTCCGCTTCCCTCGCCGGGTGATCGAGGCCGTTCGCGAGGCCATCGGGCCCGACCGGGCGCTGACCGCCAAGTTCAACATGGCCGACGGCGTGCCCAAGGGGCTGTGGCTCGAGGAGTCGCTCCCCATGGCGCGCCAGCTCGAGGCAGACGGGCACCTCGACGCCCTCGAACTCACCGGCGGCAGCTCGCTGCTCAACGGCATGTACTTCTTCCGCGGCGACGTCCCCATGGAGGAGTTCATCGCCACCCAGCCCAAGGTGGTCGGCTGGGGCCTGCGGGTGATGGGCCACAGGATCTTCCCGACCTACCCCTTCGAGGAGGGCTTCTTCCTGCCCTTCGCTCGGGAGTTCCGGGCCGCACTCGAGATGCCGCTGATCCTGCTGGGCGGGATCAACCGAAGGGAGACCATCGAGACGGCCATGGCCGAGGGCTTCGAGTTCGTGGCGATGGGCCGGGCGCTCCTGCGCGAGCCCGACCTCCCGCGCAAGCTGGCCGAGGGCGCCACCGACGCCGCGCTGTGCGTGCACTGCAACAAGTGCATGCCCACGATCTACACGGGCACGCACTGCGTCCTCGCCCCCGACTCGCTGCGCTGAGGTCGACCAACCCGGGTTCCGCGGGCGGTGCCGTTCGAAGACCGAGAGGGACGGCCCAGAGAACGTGTGGGTAGGTCAGGGGGCGAGGCGGGCGAGGGCGGCGCGGGCCTCGACCTCGATGCGCTCGAGCAGCTCGGCCACCGTCGGCAGCTCGTCGATGGCGCCCACCACCTGACCGGTGGGCAGGATGCCCACCTCGGGCCGCCCGTCGACCACGCCGGCCTTGGTCATCATCGGGGCGTTGGCGGCCAGCGCCACCTGGGCCCACGTGAGGTCCTGGGCCTGCTTCATCTCCCACCCGGTGCGCAGCAGCTGCACGAGTGGCGTGCCCGTGAGCTCGCGGAACCTCAGGGCGTTGAGCGCGGCCCGGGGGAACCGCACGATCCCCGGCGTCTTCTCGAGCGCCTCGATCATCTCGGTGCGGATCACCCGCTGGGGCGCACCGTCGATGGCGTCGGTGACCACGGTGCCGGTCACCGGCGTGTCGACGTAGATCGACTTCACGTGGTCGGGGACGTGGGACTCCTGGGTGAGCAGGAACCGCGTCCCCATGGCCACGCCGTCGGCACCGTAGGCCAGCGCGGCGACCAGGCCCCGGCCGTCGAAGAACCCGCCGGCGGCCAGCACCGGGACGCCCGATCCCGCCGCGGCGTCGACCACCTGGGGGAGCAGCAGCGTGGTCGGCGTCGAGCCGGTGTGACCGCCGCCCTCACCCCCCTGCGCGATGAGCGCCTGCACCCCGATGCCCACCATCTTCTCGGCGTGGCGCTTGGCGCCGACCGTGACGATCGAGCAGATGCCCTCGTCGTTGAGCCGGGCCACCACGTCCTTGGACGGCGCCCCGGCGAAGCTGGCCACCGGTACCCTCTCGGCCACCAACAGGTCGATGCGCTCGCGCAGGTCGGCCTGGTTCGGCAGCAGGTTCACGCCGAAGGGAGCGCCCGGCGCCCGGTCCTGCACCTTTCCGATCGCCACCCGCAGCTCGTCGAGCGTCATCGTCGCCGAGGCGAGGATGCCCAGGCCCCCGGCGTTGCACGTGGCCGCCGTCAAGCGAGCCCCCGACACCCAGCCCATTCCCGTCTGGACGATCGGCAGCCGGATGCCGAAGCGCTCGCAGGCGAGCGTGCGCAGCGGGTCCCGGGCCGACGCAGCGAGGACCGAGTCGCCGACGCTCACGGGTTCGGTACCTCGGCCTCGCGCAACGAGCGAGGGTCGATGACCTCGCGGATGAGGCGGAGCTCCTCGTCGGTGGGCAGGCGCGTCTCGGGGACGTCGTCGGGCACGACCAGCTCGAAGCCGGTGGCCGCCACCACCTCGTCGACGGTCACGCCCGGGTGCACCGAGCGCAGCCGCATGCGGTGATCGTCGGTCTCGAAGTCCATGACGGCCAGGTTGGAGACGACGCGACGGATCTCGTGGAACCGCGAGGCCTCGGGCCCGAGCTCGGCGGCCCGGTCCCAACCGACACCGCACACCACGTCGACCGCCTCCACGAACACCTTCGGCCCGTGGTTGGGCACCCAGTAGCTGGTGGTGTGGTTGATGGTGTTGCCCGGCGCGCCCCGGAAGCCCAGGAGCTGACTGCGCGGCTGGTGCCAGTCGCCGATGCAGGCGATGTTCTGGTTGCCGTAGCGGTCGATCTGGGTGGCGCCCATCATCACGTGGCGCTTGCCGTTCCACAGCACGGTGAACATCTGCGGGTACGGGTTCCAGGCCTCCACCACGGCGAGCGCCGGATCGGCGCCCGGGGGCAGCGGGTTGGCGGCGAAGGCGCCCACGCCGTCGGTCATGACCAGGTCGGGCTCGAAGCTCTCACGGGCCAAGCGTCCGCCCACCATGGGAATGGTGCCGATGGGGTTGCACAGCCGCTCGCCGTCGCCCCGGAACGCCTCGGCCACCGCCACGCAGCACACCTCGGCCCGGGTGGGCGCACCGTCGAACACGTCGTTCTCCCCGCTCATCGGGCCACCCCCACCAGCGTCTGGTACTCGTCCTCGGTCACGTCCAGGTACTTGGCGCGGAAGGCGTCCCACGCCTCGTCGCTCTTGGCGGTGGCCGCGTACTCCTTCTGGAACGCCTCGTCGCGGGCGTAGTCGGGCGGGCACTCGGTGAAGTGGGCGGCGCCCGGGCGCTCGATGACCCCCGTGGTCATGAGCCGAGAGATGCGCTGGGTGTGGAAGGTGCCGTGCTTCGGGAAGTCGGCGGTGTCCACCAGCTGCTCGCAGCTCATGAAGGTGCGCTCGGCGGCCATGGCCATGAGGTCGTCCATGAACAGGTCCTGGTTCAGGAACTGCCCGTTCCCACCCCGGTCGGCTCGGTTCATGTGGATGAGGGCCACGTCGAGGTGGATCGCCGGCACGGCCACCAGCTCCTCTCCGTCGCCCTCGCTGCCCGTGCCGTCGATGCCGTAGCCGTTCGGGTACGGCGAGCGGACGGTGCGGAACTGGGGCTGGAGACGCAGGAGATCGGAGCCCAACCCGGCCCGGGTCGGCAGGAAGGGCAGGCGCCACGCCGCGGCCTGCAGGCCCAGCAGCAGCATCCCCTCGTCGAGCTCGGTGGCCTCGATCGTCCCGTTCTGCCGTGCGGCCCGGTAGTGGGGCTCGAGGGGGATGGAGTCCAGCGACACGAAGCCCGACACCACCCGCTTCACCTTGCCCGACCGGCAGAGCAGGCCCACGTCGGGGCCGCCGTAGGTGACGATCGTGAGGTCGCGCAGGTCGCTGCGCAGGATCTCGCGGACCAGCGACATCGGCTTCCGCCGGGAGCCCCAGCCCCCGATCCCGATCGTCATGCCGTCGCGGAGCTCGGCCACCACCTCGGCCTCGGTCGTTCGCTTGTCGGGGATCGCCATGTTCCGCCTCGCGCGCTCGTCGGAGCCCCGATCTGACGGGGCGTCAGCAACGTAGACGGGGGTCGTCCCCGCCAGCTACTTGGTGAAGCGGGCGTCCTTCTTCTCGACGAAGGCGTCCCGCGCCTCGTCGCTGACCCCCGACAGGTTGAGCTCGAAGGTGAAGCCCTGCTCCATGCGGTAGCTGCGCTTCACGTCGACGGGATCGATGGCGTTGAGCGACTCCTTGGCCCGCCGGATGACGAAGCGCGACTTGGTGCAGATCTTCGCGGCGATCTCCATGGCCGCGTCGCGGAGCTCCTCGCGGGGGACCACTCGGCTGACCGAACCCCAGGCGTGGAGCACCGAGGCGTCGATCGGATCGGCCGTGTACACCATCTCGCGCATGCGGTGCGGGGGCACCAGCCGGGCCAGGTGCGTCGCCGCACCCAACGCCCCCTGGTTCACCTCGGGCAGTCCGAAGCGGGTGCCCTCGGCGGCCACGATCACGTCCGCGTTGCCCACCAGTCCGATGCCGCCGCCGAGGCAGAAGTCGTGCACGGCGGCGATGACCGGCACCTCGCACTCGTAGACCGCGGCGAAGGCGGCGTAGCAGCCACGGTTGGCGCCGATGAGCGCCTCGAAGCCCTCGGTGTTCTGCATCTCCTTGATGTCGACGCCGGCGTTCCAGCCCTTGCCCTCGGCCCGCAGCACCAGCGCCCCCACCTCGGGATCGCGGCCGGCGGCCAGGATCACCTCGGCCAGCTCGAACCACCCGGCGACGGTGAGCGCGTTCACCGGCGGGTTGTCCATGACCACCTCGGCGATGCCGTCGACGACGTTGCAGCTGATTCCCATGGCGACCTCCGCGGTGCTCGCCCACCGGGTCGGCGGACGGGGCGTCCGGCATCGTCGCGTACGGTGAGCCGCATGAGCGAGCTGGACTTCACCGGGCGGGTGGTCATCGTCACCGGCGGCACCAAGGGCATCGGGCGCACCATCTGCGAGGCCTTCCTGCAGCGCGGCGCCGAGGTGCTGACCTGCGGCCGCAACGAACCCGAGCAGCTGCCCACGGCGGCCGGGCGCTCGGCCCGCTTCGTGGCCTGCGACGTCCGCGACCCCGAACAGGTGGACGCACTGGTCACGGCCGCCGAGGATGCCTGGGGCCGCGTCGACGTCGCGGTGAACAACGCCGGCGGAGCGCCCTACGCGGAGGCCGCGACGGCCTCACCGCGCTTCAGCGAGTCGATCATCCGGCTGAACCTGTTGGCCCCGCTGCATCTGGCCCAGCGCGCCAACCGCACCATGCAGACCCAGGACGAGGGCGGCGTCATCGTCAACATCGCCTCGGTCTCGGGCACCCGCCCCTCCCCCGGCACCGCGGCCTACGGCGCGGCCAAGGCCGGACTGCTGAACCTGACCCAGTCGCTGGCCGTCGAGTGGGCGCCGAAGGTCCGGGTCAACGCGGTGACCTGCGGCATCATCGAGACCGAGCAGGCCGACCTCCACTACGGCGACGCCGAGGGCATCGCCGCGGTCGCCGCGACCATCCCCCTGGGGCGCATGGGGACCCCCAACGACGTGGCCGACGCCTGCCTGTTCCTCGCCTCGCCGCTGGCCGCCTACGTCAGCGGCAGCTCGCTGCTCCTCCACGGCGGCGGCGAGCGCCCTGCCTTCCTCGCCGCGTCCAACGCGGGCAACGACGGCTGACGATCACCCAGCGCACCGGTGGTGCGCCCGTAGGGTCGGGGGTGTGAAGCGCATGCTCGTGCTCCTCGGCTTCCCCGCCGCGCTCCTCGCCATGTGGATGGCGGCCTCGGGTGCCGGCCCCTCCAGCACCGCCGAGGTCCGGATGACCGCGGACCAGGTGCTGGCGCTGCGCAGCACCGTGATCGCCCGGATGGTGGCCATCGGCGGCGAGCGCACGGCCGAGCAGACCGACTTCTCCGGGGGCGGCAGCTCCGAGCTGACCTTCCGCCTGCCGGCGGCCCGCCTCGAGGAGGCGCTGGCCAGCCTCGGTGAGGCGGGCGGCTCGGTGCAGTCGCAGGAGATCGACCTCCAGGAGGCGGCGCGTGCGTCGGAGGGCGTCGCCGCCGATCTGGACGACCTGGCCGGTTGCCTGGGCGAGGCCGCCCGCGCCGGGACCGACGTGGGTGCCGTGCGCGACGGGATCGACCGCTGCGGCCAACGGCTGGCCGAGGTGAGCGGATCGCTCGAGACGACCAGCCCCCTGGTGGGGGACGCCACGCTCAGCGTCACGATCGATCGCGCCGCGTCCCGATCGAACGCCCTCCTGGTCGCCGGGATCGGCGTGCTGTCGGTCGCACTGGCCGTCACCGCGTTCCTCACCCTGCGCTCGTTGCGCGAGCAGCAGGTCGTCGACGTGGCCGACCGGGTCGACCTCACCGAGGAGGCCGACGCCGACCTCGGCCGCCGCTGGAACTGAGCGGACCCCGACTCAGCGGAGTCGGTAGCGCTCGAGGTAGGTGACGAGGTCGTCGGCCCGCTCGCGGAGGGGCTCGCGGTCGACCTCCATGCGGGCCTCCTCCAGCCAGTCACGGGTGCGGGGGCGCACCGCGGCAGCACGATCGACCAGCTCGTCGGCCGGGCCCCCGGCCGCGAACAGTGCCTCGAGGTCGAGCCCGGACCACCCCTCGGTGGCCACGACGATGCGGTCGACGGCCTCGGGGTCGACGCGGTGACGCACGGCCAGCTCCCAGATCCGGAACCGCCGGGCCGCTGCGTCGGGCGGGGCGACGAAGACGAGGCACTCGATCCGACCCGCCTCGAAGGCGGCCGGAGGCAGGGACCACGGTCGGCGGGACCACCCGACGCTCAGCGCGGTCCCCCAGGCGAGCACCGGCGGGAGGGGCCCGTCGTCGAGGTCACCGCAGTCGACGACCCCGTAGGGCGCCAGCTCGGCCCGCAGCGCGGCGGCGATCGTGCGCACCCCACAGCCCTCGGGGCCGTAGAGCACCACGCCGGCAGGAGGTCGGGCCAGCAGGTCCCCCGAGCGATGGGCCCGCATCGGCTCGGCCACCCCGACCTCGAGGCGCTGGATCACCGGCGACATCCCGATGACCGCACCCAGGCCGTGGTCGTGCCGGAGGACGGCGGCATCCATGTCGCCCACGGTACGGAGCGTCGAGGAGCGATCCTCACGGTGCCGCCACGATGAGTCGGACGGCCCACGGCCCCTCCCCGGCCCACCCGGGCGGGTGTCGTGGCGGGGCCGCACCCTAAGCTGACGGGTCGTCAGATCGGGGCCGCCGGGCACCGCGCACGAGATCGGAACGGAGGGCGGGTGACCGACACCGCTGCAGAGAGCCCCAGGACGCGGGTGCCCGCGGTCGACGGCTGGTTCACCATGGACGACGAGCCGAGGCTCCTCGGCACGCGGTGCTCGGAGACCGGCACGGTCTTCTTCCCGCCCGAGACCACCATGTCCCGCGCCCCCGGGCACGCCACGGCGACCCTCGAGCCGGTCGAGCTGAGCCGGACCGGCAAGGTCTGGAGCTACACCAACGCCGGCTATCGCCCGCCCGAGCCGTACGTCGCGGTGACCGACCCCCACGTGCCGTTCTGCATCGCCGCGGTCGAGCTCGAGGCCGAGCAGATCGTGGTGCTCGGCCAATGCGTCGCAGGCGTGACCGTCGACGACCTGTCGGTGGGCACCGAGGTGGAGCTGGTGCTCGACACGCTCTACTCCGACGACGCCCACGACTACGTCGTGTGGAAGTGGCGGCCGATCGGCTGGACCGGTGCGAGCGGAGAGGTGGCCTGATGGTCGACGACATCGCCATCGTCGGGGTGGGCATGCACCCCTGGGGCAAGTGGGGCCGCAACTTCGTGGAGTACGGCGTGGCCGCCATCCGCGACGCGATCGCGGACGCCGGCATCGACTACCGCGACATCCAGTTCGTGGCCGGCGCCGACACCATGCGCAACGGCTACCCCGGCTACGTGGCCGGCGCCACCTTCGCCCAGGCCATGGGGTGGACCGGCATCCCCGTCACCTCGGCCTACGGCGCCTGCGCGTCGGGGGCCATGGCGCTCGACGCGGCACGCCAGCGCATCCTCTCCGGGCTCTGCGACGTGGCGCTCGTGGTGGGTGCCGACACCACGCCCAAGGGGTTCCTCGCTCCCCAGAAGGGCGAGCGCCAGGCCGACCCCGACTGGCTGCGCTTCCGCCTGCTGGGCGCCACCAACCCCACCTACTTCGCGCTCAACGCCCGCCGCCGCATGGACCTCTACGGGGCCACGCAGGAGGACTTCGCCGCGGTGAAGGTCAAGAACGCCCGCCACGGTCTGAACAACCCCTACGCGCGCTACCGCAAGGAGTTCTCGCCCGAGGACGTGGCCGCCTCACCGGTGGTCTCCGACCCGCTGCGGCTCATGGACATCTGCGCCACCTCCGACGGCGGCGCCGCACTGATCGTGGCCTCGATGGAGTGGGCGCGAGCGCACGGGTTCGCCGATCCGGTCCGCATCAAGGCCGTCTCGACGACCACCCCGACGTTCCCCAACACGATCATCGAGATGCCGAACTTCGCGTCCGACAGCGCGGCGGGGCTGCCGGCCCCGGCCCGGACCTTCAAGCAGGCGATCGGCGACGCGGCCTACGCCGAGGCCGGGCTCGGCCCCGACGACGTCGACGTCGCCGAGGTCTACGACCTGTCCACCGCCCTCGAGCTGGATTGGTACGAGGACCTCGGCTTCTGCGGCCCGGGCGAGGCCGAGCAGCTGCTGCGCGACGGCGTCACGACGCTGGGCGGGCGACTCCCGGTGAACCCGTCGGGCGGGCTGGCCTGCTTCGGCGAGGCCGTCCCGGCCCAGGCCATCGCCCAGGTGTGCGAGCTGGCGTGGCAGCTCCGCGGCCAGGCCACCGGCCGACAGGCCGAGGGTGCCAAGGTCGGCATCACGGCGAACCAGGGCCTCTTCGGCCACGGCTCGTCGGTGATCGTCGCCCGCTGAGCCCCTCGGCGACGGGCGCGTCACCATGGCGGCCGGCCCGGCCCGACGGGCCCGGATCGACCCCTTCGTGGTCATGGAGGTGGTGGCCGCGGCCAACGCCCTCGACGCGACGACGGGATCCGACGTCGTCCACCTCGAGGTCGGCCAGCCGTCGACCGGAGCGCCCGCCGTGGCCGTCGCCGCCGCCCGGGCCCACCTCGACGCCGGCGACCCGCTCGGCTACACCGAGGCGTGCGGACTGCCGGCGCTGCGGGCCGCCATCGCCGAGCGCTACGAGCGGCGGCACGGCATCGAGGTCGACCCCGAGCGCGTCGTGGTGACCGTCGGGGCCTCCGCCGCCTGTGTGCTCGCCTTCCTCGCCGCCTTCGACGCCGGAGCCCGCGTCGCGGTCACCGAGCCCGGCTACCCCTGCTATCGCCAGATGCTGCACGCGCTCGACGTCGAGGCGGTCCCGGTGCGGGTGGGGCCCGACACCGGGTTCGCGCTCACACCCGAGGCGCTCGCCGCCGCCGGCCCGCTGGACGGCGTGGTGGTGGCGAGCCCCGCCAACCCGACCGGCACGGTGCTCGACGCCACCCGCCTCGACTCGCTGCGGCACTGGTGCCACGAGGCCGGCGTGCGCCTGGTGGCCGACGAGATCTACCAGGGGATCACCTTCGAGGCGCCGGCGCCGAGCGCGGCCGGCGACCCGCGGGTGGTGGTGATCGGCAGCTTCTCCAAGTACTTCTCGATGACCGGCTGGCGCCTCGGCTGGATGTTGGTGCCGCCGGACCTGGCCACCGCCGTGGACCGTCTCGCCCAGAACCTGTTCCTGTGTCCGCCGGCCCTGGCCCAGCACGCCGCATCGGCCGCCCTGGAGCCCGCCGCCGAGGCCGAGCTGGAGACCCACGTCGCCCGCTACCGGACCAATCGCGACCTCGTCCTGGCCACGCTCGCCGAGCTCGGCGTCACCACCGTCGCCCCCGCCGACGGCGCCTTCTACGTCTACGCCGAGGTGTCGGACTGGCACGGCGACAGCGTCGAGCTGTGCCGCAGCTGGCTCGACGAGCTGCACCTCGCCGCCACGCCCGGGGTGGACTTCGACCCGGTCGACGGGCGGCGCTGGGTCCGGTTCAGCGTCTCGGGCTCGACCGACGACGTGGCCGAGGCCATGGCCCGCCTCCGGCGCTGGCGGAACGAGCGGACCGGGACCACCGGGACGGGCCGGACCGCCCCGTAGGATCCGGCCGGCATGGCCGCTCCCGTCTCCCGGGCGCTCGACTGGGTGCGCACCTCCGACTCGTCGTTGCCCCGACGGGTGCGTTCGACGCGCCGCTGGGCCGCCCGGATGAGCGCCCGACGGACCCACGGCTCGCTCCCCGGTGCCATGGCGGCGACGGTGGCCGGCGTCGCGCTCCCACCGGTCCGTCCGGTCCGTCCCCGCACCGCCGCCCCCCGCCGGGTGATCGAGGTGAGCACCTACCCGCTGCACCCTCGCCAGACGGGTGGCCAGCTGCGGGGCTACCACCTGGCCGCGGCCCTGGCCGACGAACCCGACATCGAGGTCGTGGTCCTGTCGACCACGACCGATCGCGACCGAGCGGGCCACCGCCGCCTGGGCGAGCACCTCAGCGAGGACACCTTCGCCCTCCCGGAGCCCTTCCTCGACCGTGACACCGAGCTGCGCCTGGTCAGCGGACCGGTCGCCATCACCGACGTGTCCATCGCCCTCATGTGGGCCGCGGTCCCCGAGCTGGTCGCCGCGCTCGACCGCGAGCTGGCCGACGCGTCGGCGGTGGTGCTGGTCCAGCCCTACCTCGGTCCGGCGGTCCAACGCTTGGGCACGGGCCTCCCGGTGGTGTGCGACGAGCACAACGACGAGTGGGAGCTGAAGTCGGACCTGCTCCCGGCCAGCCCGGGGGGGCGGTGGCTCCTCGACCGCGTCGACGAGGTGGAGCGGGCCGCCGTCGAGTCGGCGCGGATCGTGACCGCCAGCACCGACGCCGACCTGCGCACCCTCGAACGGCGCTACCACCTCCCCGACGTCAACGCCGTGGTCCCCAACGGGGTCGACACCGCGACCATCGAGTTCGTGACGGGCGGCGACCGACGACGCCGGCGCCTGGCGGTCAACCAGGACCTCGGGATCCCCGCCCAGCGCCCGACCGTCCTCTTCGTCGGGTCGGGCCACGGCCCCAACATCGACGCGGGACGCCGCATCCTGGCGCTGGCCCACGAGCTCCCCGACGTCGAGTTCGTGCTGGCCGGCCGCCACTCCACGGCGCTCGGCGTCCGTCGGCTCCCCGACAACGTCACGGCGCTGGGGGTGGTGGGCGACGCCCAGCTCGACCTCCTGCTGGGCGGGTGCGACGTCGCCCTCAACCCGATGGAGGGGGGCAGCGGGTCGAACCTCAAGCTGCTGTCCTACCTGGCGGCGGGCATCCCCGTGGTGTCCACCGAGGTCGGCGCACGCGGCATCGACGCCGGCGTCGCGGGAGTGCGCACGTGCGAGCTCGACGAGCTGGCCGGTGCCGTGGCCGACGTGCTGGCCGAGACCACCGACGAGCGCTCGGAGGCGGGGCGGGAGTACGTCGAGGCGCACTGCGACTGGCGGGCCATCGGTCGCCGCTTCGCGGAGCTCACGCGGGAGCACGCGCTGCCATGACCCACGTCTTCGTCGAGGTCACCAACACGTTGGCGGTCGCCTACGTCACCGGGTTCCAGCGCCACACCCGCGAGCTGCTGGCCCGCCTGCCGGGCCCCGACGACGGCGGCCCGCTCCACTTCGTGCCCGTGGTGTGGTGCGCCGAGTGCGACGACCTCCGGCGACTCACCGCGGAGGAGGCGGACCGACTGGCCCGGTTCCGCCCTCCGGGGACCCCCACCCGCTCCCGGCTCTCGGTGCTGGGCGACCGACTGCCCGGGCCCGTGCGCGACACGGCCCGGCGTCTCGTCCGGACGCCTGCCGCCCACCGGCTGCGCGAACGGGCGGCCGCCGAACGGCGCCGTCGGGCCCATCCACCCGGGCACGCCGCGCTCTGCGTGGGACGACCCCCTGCCGATGCCTGGCTCTTCGATCTGGAGGCGGCCTGGCACAACCTCCCCCGCCGCGACGAGCTGCTCCCCCGCCTCCACGCCCGCGGCTACCGCACGTCGACGCTCGTGGCCGACGTCATGCCCATGCAGTTCCCCCAGTGGTTCGACGCGGGCCAGCAGCGGCTCTTCGGATCGTTCATGGAGGCCCACTTCCGCCACTCGGAGCGCTTCGTGGCCATCTCGCGGTGCAGCGAGCGCGACGCGACGCAGGTGGCGGCGGCCCGGGGGTTCGGACCGCTCGACACCTCGGTCATCACGATGGGCGCCGACTTCCGGCGGGCCGCCGACGACCTGCCCCGGCCCGCCGAGGCGCCGCCCGGCCGCTACGTCATCAGCGTGGCCACCGTCGAGCCCCGCAAGAACCACGGGCTGCTCGTCGACGCCTTCGATCGGCTGGCCGACGCCCACCCCGACCTGTCGGTGTGCTTCGTGGGCAAGGCCGGATGGATGACCGACGACCTCCAGGCCCGACTGCGCTCGCACCCCCTGGCCGGGGGCCGGTTCCGTTGGCTCGACCGGGTCGACGACGACCTGTTGGACGCCCTGTACCGCCACGCCTTCGTGGCCGTGCAGCCCGCCTTCTACGAGGGCTTCGGCACGCCGGTGATCGAGGCCCTGGGCAACGGCATCCCCACCCTGTCCTCCAACGGCGGGGCGCTGCCCGAGGCGGGCGGCGAGTGGGCCGAGTACTTCGACCCCACCGACCTCGACGCCCTCGTGGCGCTGCTCGAGCGGCACCTCGCCGACCCCGCCCACCACGAGGCGGCCCGGGCCCGGCTGGTCGACTACCGGCCGCCGTCGTGGGAGGACGGCGCCCGGGGCATCGTCGACGCCTTCTCGCGCTGACGCCCCCGCTCCCGCCCGCTCCGGCCCGAACTCGCCCGAACTTGCGTGGATGAGGCCGACATCCCGGCCTGAGCGACGCAAGTTCGGGGCGTGGGGGCGTGGGGTGCTTCGGGAAGGGGAGGGGGGACCTCGGTCCCGGGGCGGGATCGACGCCTCGGACCTACGATGCGGCGCGCCACGACCGACCGCTGAAGGGACGCCATGAACGAGCCGCTGCGCTACACGCTGACCGACGACGAGATGCCGACCGCCTGGTACAACCTCGTCCCCGACCTCCCCTCGCCGCCGCCGCCGGCACTGCACCCCGGCACCGGCCAGCCCGCCGGCCCCGACGACTTCGCGCCGCTGTTCCCGATGGACCTCATCCTCCAGGAGGTCTCCCAGGACCGCTACATCGACATCCCCGGCGAGGTGCTCGACGTCTACCGCCTGTGGCGCGCCACTCCGCTGCACCGGGCCCGCCGCCTCGAGCAGGCGCTGGGGACCCCAGCCCGCATCTACTACAAGTACGAAGGCGTCAGCCCGGCCGGCAGCCACAAGCCCAACACCGCCGTGCCCCAGGCGTACTACAACGCCAAGGCCGGCATCCGGAAGCTGACCACCGAGACCGGCGCCGGCCAGTGGGGCACCGCCCTGGCCTTCGCCTGTCAGATGTTCGACATCGAGTGCGAGATCTGGCAGGTCCGGGCCAGCTACGACCAGAAGCCCTACCGCCGGGCGATGATGGAGGTCTTCGGGGGCACCGTGCACCCCTCCCCCTCCGACGTCACCGAGTACGGCCGCAAGCTGCTGGCCGACGACCCGACGAACCCCGGTTCGCTCGGCATCGCCATCTCCGAGGCGGTCGAGGTGGCCGCCCAGGACCCCGAGATCCGCTACGCGCTCGGCTCGGTGCTCAACCACGTGCTCATGCACCAGACGGTCATCGGCGAGGAGGCGCTGCTCCAGCTGGCCAAGGCCGGCGAGACGGCGGGGCCCGACCTCATCGTGGGCTGCACCGGCGGTGGCTCGAACTTCGGCGGCCTGGCCTTCCCGTTCCTGCGCGAGAAGCTGGCCGGGAAGATGTCGCCGGTCATCCGGGCCGTCGAGCCCGCCGCGTGTCCGTCGCTGACCCGGGGCGTCTACGCCTACGACTTCGGCGACACCGCCGGCATGACGCCACTCATGAAGATGCACACCCTCGGGCACGACTTCATCCCCGACCCCATCCACGCCGGTGGCCTCCGCTACCACGGCATGAGCCCGCTCATCAGCCACATCTACGAACTGGGGCTCATCGAGGCGGTGGCCAAGCCCCAGTCCGAGTGCTTCGCGGCGGGCGTGCAGTTCGCCCGGACCGAGGGCATCGTGCCCGCTCCCGAACCCACCCACGCCGTGGCCGCGGCGGTCGAGGAGGCGCTGCGCTGCAAGGAGACCGGCGAGGAGAAGGTCATCCTCACCGCGCTGTGCGGGCACGGCATGTTGGACATGGCCGCCTACACGAAGTACTTCGAGGGCGGCATCGAGGACTACGAGTACCCGGCGGCCAAGGTGGCCGAGGCGCTCACCCGCCTCCCCCAGATGGACCTGTAGGCGCCGCCACCCCGGGCGGCCCGGCGGCCGCCGCATTCCTCAGGGCCGACGGGGGTCCGCCCGATACCTCCCCGGTGCGGATCCCCCGTCGAGCCCAACTCCTCGCCCTCGCTGCCCTGACCACGGGAACGGTCGCCCTGGCCGGGGTGGACCCCGCCTCGGCGTCGGGCTCGGCCCGCCGGGACCCCGTGACCGACGCCATCGTGCCCTTCCAGGCCGAGGTCATGCTGATCGCCGAGCTGGGCGGCTTCCCCCAGCCACTCCCCTCCTGGGTGGCGCAAGTGCACGCCGAATGGCGCTCCTACACCGAGGGCATGGACCGTGGCGCGCTCATCGAGTGGCTGGCCGAACGGGACGGGGCCGGGCAGGTGGCGCTCGGTCCGCTGCAGGCGAACGGTCCGGTGAGCGGCGACGTGGTGCGGGCCCTGTCCCCCCTGCCCGAGGTCGACATGCAGGTGCTCCAGGCGGGCGGCCAGATCTCGACACCGGTCGACGTCTACGACCACGCGCTCGCCGACCTGAACGAACGCGGTGGCGCCGCGCCCGGCCAGTCCACCGCGGGCCCGACCGACACGGTCGCGCCCCTGGCGGCAACGAGTGACGCAGCGTGGCCCGCGAAGACGCCGGCGACCTCGACCCCCGCGTCGAAGGGCGTGGCCCCGTCGAGTGCAACACCGGCGCCCGCCGACACCGCGGCCGAGACGACGACCAGCCTCACCGCGCCCGACGCCGCGACGACCGCCGACGACGGCACGACGATAGAGGGTGAGGGCGCTTCGACCGACGCCGAGCGGCCCCGGACCGACACCCCGACCGCCGCGACGGCGACCGACGACGGCGCACCCACCTGGCTCCCGGTGGCCGCCGGCCTCGGGGGCGGCACCCCGCTGGTGGTCGGCCTCGTCGTGGTGCTGCGCCGCCGGCGCCGCCGGACCACCACGTCCGACGCGGCCATGGCCGCGCTCCTCGACGCCGGCCGCCGCATGGGTGCCTCGCTGTCGGCCATCGAGATCCTGCGGATCATGGTCGACGAGGCCCGACACCTCACCAGCTCCGACGTGGGCCTGGTGATGCTGTCCGAGGACGCCGAGGCCCGCCTGGCCGCGTCGACCGACCCCGACGCCGTCGAGCCGACCACCCAGCGCGGTGTGGTCCGCCGCGTGCTCGACACCGGCATCGCGGCACGCACCGTCGCCGAGGGCGAGCTGGCCGACCACCGCCAGGCCATCGCCGCCGCGCCGCTGGTGCGGAAGGGCTCGGTCAACGGCGTGCTCATCGTGGCCCGGGGCCCCGACCGCGAGTACGGCCAGGCCGACCTCGACGTGCTCACCCACCTGGCCCCGCTGGGCGCGGCCGCGCTGGTGGCGGCCGAGGCCCACGACGACGTGGCCGCCCAGACGCTGACCGATGGCCTCACCGGGTTGGCGAACCGCCGCCGGCTCGACCAGGACCTGCCCGGCGCGCTGGCCGACGGCGGCGTGGGCGTGGGCTTCGTGATGGTCGACGTCGACCACTTCAAGCACTACAACGACACCCACGGCCACCCCGCCGGCGACGCCGTGCTGCGGACGGTGGCCGACGTGTTGCGGGCCTCGGTGCGCGAGGGCGACGTGGTCTACCGCTACGGCGGCGAGGAGTTCTGCGTGCTGCTCCCCGACACCACCGAGCGCGAGGCCGCCGAGGTGGCCGAGCGGCTGCGCCAGGCCGTCGAGGCGTCGCCCATCCCCGGGGCCGACCAGCAGCCCGATGGCCGGGTGACCGTGTCGGTGGGCCTGGCCATGGCCGCCGCGGCCGACCCCTCGGCCCTCACCGACCGGGCCGACAAGGCGCTCTACGAGGCCAAGCACGGCGGCCGCAACCGCGTCGTCGTCAGCTCCGCCGACGACTCCTGACGCCGCCAACACCTCGTTCTGTCGAGGTTCGGCGCCGCCCAGCGCTCTCAGGGCCCGACAGAACGGCGGGGCGGCCGCGTCAGGTGCTCGGCGACCAGCCGGGGTTGCGGAACAGGTACCCGAGGCGGTCGCGCCAGGTGCGTGCGCCGCGGACGTCTCGCCACATGGCCACCAGCTCGTGGCTGAAGATCGGCCACAGGCGGTCGGGCGGGTTGTCCTTGGTGAGGCCGTAGCGGGGCCGCTCGCCCTCCTCCTGGAAGGTGCCGAACAGTCGGTCCCAGATGATCAGGATGCCGCCGTGGTTGCGGTCGAGGTACTGCGGGTTCGACGCGTGGTGCACCCGGTGGTGCGACGGGGTGTTGAGCACGTACTCGAACCACCGGGGCATGCGGTCGACCGCCTCGGTGTGGAACCAGAACTGGTAGACGAGGTTGAAGCCGCCGGCCACCATGATCATCCAGGGCCGGACGCCCGCCAGCGCCAGCAGCGGGAAGAGCCCGAGGTTGATGAGGGGCAGCCACGGCTGCCGCAGCGCGGTGGACAGGTTGTAGAGCTGGCTCGAGTGGTGGTTGACGTGCTGGGTCCAGAAGAAGCGGATCTCGTGCTCCCAGCGGTGCGCCCAGTAGAAGGCGAAGTCCCAGCCGACCATGGCCGCCACCCAGCCCACGACGCCGTTGCCCAGGTCGGTGATGCGCCACTGCCACAGCCACGTGGCGATGCCGTAGATGGCCAGGTTGAGCACGCCGACCGTGAGCACCGAGACCGCACCCATGCCCAGGCTGGCGAGGGTGTCGGGACGCTCGTAGCCCAGGACGTCGCGTCCCTCGGACCGCTGGCGGCGCAGCACCGTCCGCTCCCAGAGGATGGCGGCGAAGTAGAGCGGCACGGCGACCATCGCCGGGTCGATGTGGTCGAACATCAGTCGTCCTCCTCGTCGAGGGATGCGGCAACGGCGGACAGCAGGGCGGACAGGGTGCGCCGCAGCCGACGCTCCTGGGCCGGGTCGGGCAGCGCCATCTGGTTGAGCACCAGGCCCTGGATGGCCAGGATGGCCAGGTCGACGGCGCCGGCCAGCTCGGGCGACGACGAGTCGTCGGCTCCCACGAGGGTGACGGCCAGCTCGGCGATGCGCTCGACGTGGGCTTCGACCACCGGCGCCAGGTCGTCGCGCAGCTCGGCGTCGGTGCGCGCCGCGGTGTACAGCTCGTAGGCCGCCGCGAGGCGGGGATCGGCCATCTGGTCCCACAGCAGGTCGAGCCCCCGTCGCAGGCTCCGGCGTCGGGGCGGCAGCGCCAGGAAGGCGGCCTCGAAGTCCCCGCGCAGCCCGTCGAAGAGGTGCTCGGTCACGGCGGCCAGCAAGGCGGACTTCGATGCGAAGTGCTTGAACAGCGCACCCTGGCTGACCCCGGCCCGCCGGCACACCTCGGTGGTGGTGAAGGCACCGAGGCCCCCGTCGACCAGCTGGTCCAGGGCCGCGGCCAGCAGCGCAGCTCGTGTGGCGGCCCGACGTTCGGTCTGGGTGCGGCGCGGTTGCGGGGGTCGGCGGACGGCGGTCACGGGACCGAAGGTACGTCAGAACTCAGATAGTGACAAGTCACTTTCTAAGTGTGGATCCGGTTCAGTCGGCCGGGGCGTCGAGGGCGGCCCGGAAGAAGGCCTCGTCGTGGAAGATCGACACGTCACGCATGTACATCTTCCCGTAGCGCTCGAAGTACATCAGGGCCTTGGTGAGCAGGAAGATGCCCCGCTCGAACTCCGATTCGATGGCGCCCGACTCCACGGCCAGCTTGCGGATCTCGCGCTGCTCCTTCACCCGCTTGACCATGGCCCGCACGGTCATCTTCTCGGCCTGGATGCCGCGGGCCTCGGCCACCTTCGCGGCGGGCGCATTGATGATGTCGACCAGCGACACCTGGCCGAACGGGGCCCGCAGCAGCGGCTCGAGCGTGAGCTTCATGAACTGGGCGAAGTCCTCGTGGCTCATGCCCAGCCCCTGCTCGACCACCGCGCCATAGGTCTTGATGGCGTAGGCCGCGATGTCGGACCAGGCGTCGTCGTCGCCCAACGCGGCCTCGACCACGCAGCGGAAGAACTGGTGGGTGTCGTGATCGAGCCGACCGATGATCCCCCAGTCGATGACGCCGATCCGACCGTCGCCCAGGAGCAGCAGGTTTCCGGCGTGCACGTCGCCGTGGAAGAAGCCCCAGCGGATGGCCGTCATGAGGAAGCCCTTCACCGTCTGGGTGACCACCGGGGCGGGGTCGAACCCGAACCGCTCGATGCGGGCCAGGTCGTCGACGGGGATGCCGTCGAGGAACTCCATCGTGAGCGTGCGGGATCCGCACAGCTCGTCGTACACCTCGGGCACCGTCACCAGCGGGAGGTCGACGCGCTCCAACAGCTCGGCCATGTGGTGGATGGCCCGGGCCTCGTTGCGCAGGTCCAGCTCCTCGCCCAGCTGGAGGCGGAAGCCGTCGAACACTTGGAGCATCTGGCCGGCCACGTACTCGCCCGTGGCGCGCGACACCAGCTCCAGCAGCGGCTGGAACAGGTCCATGTCGATCGACACCCGCTCCTCGATTCCGGGGCGGAGCACCTTCACCGCCACTTCGCGCCCGTCGTAGAGCTTGGCCCGGTGCACCACCGCGATCGACGCCCGACCGATCGGGACCTCGTCGAAGCTGGCGAAGGCGTCCTCGAGCCGCATGCCGAGGTCACCCTCGACCGAGTGGCGTACGTCCTCGAAGGGCACCGGGGCCCCGGTGTCGAGGCAGCTGCGGAACTCGGCCGCGATCTCCTCGCCGAAGACGCCGGGTGAGCTGGCGATCAGCTGGCCGAACTTCATGAAGGTGGTGCCGAGCTCCTCGAAGGTCTGGCGGAGCGGCCGGGCGAAGTCCTCGGGCGACACGTTGCGGACGTCGCCGGCGCGGGCCCGCTTGAAGATCGAGGGACCGAAGTGCTTGGTGGCCACCCAACCGATGTGCGCGGCGCGGCGGGCCAGCTGCTCGGGGGTGGCCGGCGGCAGGTAGCGGGGGAAGACCCGCAGGCCGGTGGCGGTCCGGTCCCCGCTGGTGCCGGTGTAGGGCGCGTCGTCGGGGTGGGGCTCGGTCATGGCGAGAGTCTGAGTGCGACTTGACCGAGCGGTCAAGTGACGCTGGACACCGGTCACCGGCCCTTGCGCAGCCAGCGGTCGGCGGCGGCGAGCCGGCGTTCCAGCTGCTCGACGGTGGCCTCGGAGATCGAGCGGATGCCCGAGAGGCGGTTGAGCTCGGCGTTGACCGCCCGGTGGTCGAGGTTCACGAAGCGCACCAGCTCCCGCACCGCCTCGGCGTTGAGGTCGCGCAGGCGGGACTTCTGCTGGCGGACGGTCAGCACCGGCGCATCGGACCCGCCCGGCCCGCCGTCGCCGGCGACACCGGGGCGGGCGCCCGGTGGGGGCGGCACCACCAGGTGCACCTCGGGCCCGAGTGCCTGCTGGTCGCCCTCGTCGTCCCAGCGGTCGGGGTGGCGGTCGCTGAACAGCGACGGCACCGCCGTGTCACCACCGGTGGCCACCGCCGAGATCACCGAGAACAGCGACAGCTGCTCACGGTCGTCGTCCCCCCGCTCGAGCGCGTCGCGGTCGTCGAGCTCGCCAAAGGCGTTCGTCTCCTCGTCGTCACCCCGACGCTTGCGCAGCGAGTGACGGCGCTGCTCGGCGATGCCGGTGGCCCACCGCCGCAGGCGCGGGTCGTCGGGCATGAAAAGGTACGCCTTCTGCGAGCGCACGCCGGGCGTCCACCGCACCAGGCGGCCGACCGCCTGACGGAAGAACAGCTCGGTGGTGGTGTTGGTGGCGAACACGCCCACCCGCAGGCGGGGGATGTCGACGCCTTCCGACACCATCCGCACCGCCACGATCCACGGGTCGTCCGACGCCGCGAAGCGAGCGATGCGATCGGACGCGTCGGGGTCCTCGGAGACGGCCACGGTGGCCACCACGCCGTGGCGGCGGCGCAGCACGTTGGCGATGCCCCGGGCATGGGTCTGGTCCATGGCGATGACCAGCCCACCGGCGGTGGGGTGCTGGCGCCGCAGGTCCATCAGGCGTTGGTGGGCCTCGTCGACCACGTGGGTCAGCCACTGGCCCTCGACCGACAGCGCGGTGCGCAGTCGTTGGTTGGCCCGCTGGTGGTCGAGCGCGTCCTCGAAGCTGGCCGCCATCTCGGACCCGTCGGGGGCCACCCACTCCATCTCGCCCCCGAAGGCCGGGAAGTAGACGGGCCGCACGACTCGGCCGTCGACCAGGGCCTCGCCGTAGCCGTACTCGTAGTCGGGTCGCGCCTCGTCGAGGTGGTAGTCGACGAAGGGGATGGCCGAGCTGTCGGAACGGAACGGCGTGCCCGACAGCGACAGCCGACGGCCGGCGGCCTCGAACGCCTCGAGGACCGACGACCCCCAGGCCCGGTCGTCGCCGGCGTGGTGGATCTCGTCGAAGACCACGAACGCGCCGGCCGACAGGCGGCGCAGGGGCCCGGCGCTGGTGGCGACCTGCTGGTAGGTGGTGACGATGCCGTGCATGTCCGCGGGGAGCGCCCCGTCGGCCGCCGCCCACTCGTGGTCGAGGTGGAGCCCGATGCGGTGGGCGGCGGTGGCCCACTGCACCTTGAGGTGCTGGGTGGGGGCCACCACGACCACCGAACGACAACGGCCCGCGGCGAGGTGGCGGGCGGCAGCAGTCAGGGCGAAGGTGGTCTTGCCGGCACCGGGGGTCGCCACCGCGAGGAAGTCCGTCGAGGGGGTCGCCTCCAGGCGCTCGAGCGCTTCGGCCTGCCACGGGCGGAGGCGGATGGAGGTGGCCATGGGGGGTCCCCGATCCTCCCACAGCCCACCGACACCCCCGACCCGGAGGAGCCGAAGGCCGCACGACGATCGCCATCGCAGCCGTTCTGGAGAGCCCGGGCGCCCTCGGCGGTGCCGGACCTCTCCAGAACGGTGGGGTGGGGGTCGGCGTCAGTCGTGGCGCCCGAGGAAGGCGAGGCGCAGGCCGAGCCCGATGGTGACGAGGCCGCCGGCGCCGCCCACCGCCGAGAGGCGGCGGGGCGAGCGGGCCAGCCAACCCCGCGCCGAGCCGGCCGCGAGCGCCCAGGTCGAGTCGCACAGCAGGGCGATGCCGACGAACACCAGCCCCAGCACCGTCATCTGGACACCGACCGACCCGGCCTGGCGGTCCACGAACTGCGGGAGCACGGCCGCGAAGAAGACGACCAGCTTCGGGTTCGTGATCCCGACCATGAACCCGTCGAGCAGGATCCGACGCGGTGGCCGGGGCTCGGCGACGGTGGCCACCAGGCCCGACAGCTCACGCCGCTCGCGCCAGGCCCGCACGCCCAGCCAGACGAGGTAGGCGGCACCGGCCAGCTTGAGGACCGTGAACGCCACGATCGACCGTTCGATGACCACCCCCAGCCCCGCTGCCACCGCCGCGGCCTGCAGCCCCGCTCCCGCCGCGTTGCCCAGCACCGTCAACAGGCCCACCCGTCGGCCGTAGGCGACCGACCGGCTGATCACGAACAGCACGCTGGGGCCGGGGACCACGACGATCGCCACGGCGAGCGCGGCGAACGACCACAGGTGGGAGGGCACGACCACGTTGGCGACGATACGCCTCGGCCCGACACCCGCGGCCCGACTTCGGGTCGCGGGCGCTCGGTAGGGTGCGCCCCATGCCGACGTTGCCCGACGACTTCGCCCCCCACCCCGCCCGCGACGCCTCGCTCCGCTCGATGGAGGCCGTCGAGGCCGCCGACCGTCACGGCTGGCTCGCCCTCTTCGCCCCCGCGGCCCGGGTGGAGGACCCCATCGGCGAGTCGCCGCTCGACCCCACCGGGCTGGGCCATGCCGGCCCGGAGGCCATCGGCGCCTTCTGGGACACCGTCATCGGACCCAACCAGGTGCGCTTCAGCATCCGGGAGTCGTGGGCCGCGGGACCCGAGGTGGCCAACGTCGGACGCATCTCGACGACCATGGCCGACGGCCTCGTGGTCCACACCGACGGCGTCTTCACCTACCGGGTGGACGACGACGGCAAGCTGGTCGCACTGCGCGCCTACTGGGAGATGGGCCGCCTGGTCATCGAGGCACCGGCCGGCTGAACCCGCCTCACGGGGCCGACCCCTACGCCAGGAGTGCCTGGCGGATCGACAGCGACACGCGCCGCTTGTCGAGGTCGACGCCCAGCACCTTGACGACGACCGCCTCGCCCGGCGTCACGACCTCCTCGGGTCGGTAGCCGGGCAGGTCGGTCAGCTCGCTCATGTGCACGAGCCCGTCGATGTCGTGGCCCTCGAGCCGGGCCAGCACGCCGTACTCCAGCACCTTGGTGACGGTGGCGGGCACCACCGACCCCACCTCGACGGCGGCCAGCGGATCATCGGTGAGGCGACGGATCGACAGTCCCAGCCGATGCTTGGCCCGGCTGGCCTCGATGACCACGGCCTCGATCTCGTCGCCCACCGCCGCCACGTCCGCCGAGCGCGGCGGCCGACCCCAGCTGAGCTCGCTGCGATGGACCAGTCCGCGCACGCCGTGCACCTCGACCTGGAGGCCGTAGTCGGCGTGGCCGACGACCCGGGCCGTGACCCGACGGCCGATGGTCAGCTCGGCGAAGGCGTTCCGCTCGGCGTCCCGGCGTCGGCGGCGCAGCAGGTCGCGACGGGAGACGACGACGCGGTCCGCGGCCCGGTCCGCCTCGACGACCGACACCTCGATGGTGGAGCCGACCAGGGTGGCGAGGTCGGCCACCGGGTGTTCGTCGACCATCGACGCCGGCAGGAACGCCCGGACGCCCACGTCGACGACCAGCCCACCCTTGACCACCTTGGCGACCGCGCCCGAGATCGTCTCGCCCGAGGCCTTGGCCGCCTCGACCCGCTCCCACGCCAGCTGCTTGCGGGCCCACGACCGGCTGAGCACCACCCGATGACGAGGATCGTCGCGAGCCAGCACCGCGGCGGCCACCAGGTCGCCGGGCGAGAGGTGCAGCTCGGGCTCGACGTCGGCCCGCTCGATGACGCCGGGGCGCCCGTCGGCCAACTTGACCTCGATCTCGCGGGGGTGGACGGCGGTGACGGTGACCTCGACGATCCGCCCCACCGCACCACCCGCCGCAGCCGGCCGAGGCGCGCCCGGTGGGGGTGGAGTTCCCGGCGGAGGCGGTGGCCCAGGCGGCCTCGGGGCAGGGGGCGGGGGCGCATCCACGGCCGACAGTCTGTCGCACCGCCGGCCCGGGCGCACCGGGCAATCTCGGCGTCCGGCGGGCCCCGGCCAGGCCGGTACCCTCGCCGCCCATGGACGACGAGCTGCGCTTCGAGGTGGTGGTGGAGATCCCGAAGGGGTCCCGCAACAAGTACGAGGCGGACCACGACACCGGCGAGCTGTGGCTCGACCGGCACCTCTTCACGGCGACCACCTACCCGGCCGACTACGGGTTCTTCCCCCGCACCCTCAGCGGCGACGGCGACCCGCTCGACGCGCTCGTGATGATGGCCGAGCCCACGTTCCCCGGCTGCCACCTGTGGGCTCGCCCGGTCGGTGTCTTCACCATGCGTGACGAGGCCGGCGACGACGCCAAGATCCTCTGCGTGCCCGCCGGCGACCCCCGCTGGGCCGCCGTGCGCGACCTGGCCGACGTGGAGCCCCACCTCATGAACGAGATCCGGCACTTCTTCGAGGTCTACAAGGACCTCGAGCCCGGCAAGTCGGCCGAGATCGGCGCCTGGGCCGGCGTCGAAGCGGCGGTGGCCGAGATCCAGTCCTCGCAGGCCAACTACCCCGGCTGAGGTCGCTCAGCGGATCTGACGGATCTCGTCCGAGTCGCCCCATGCGGCGTCCGCGGTGAGCACGGGGCAGCCCAACCGCTCGCCGAGGGCGAGGCACAGCCGGTCCGCGAGCGACAGGCCCTCGCCGCGGACCCAGCGCACTGCCGCCCATTCGGCGTCGTCCGCCGTGACCGGCTCGACGTCGAGGGCGTAGCTCTCGAGCAGGGCCTTCACCAGCGGCCAGTCTCGGCCCGTTGCGCGGACCTTCTGAGCGACCTCCGACCAGTTCGCCGCTCCGCAACGGGCCGACGACACCAGCGTCGTCTCGACGACCTCGCTGCCCAGCTCTCCCTGCACGAACGCCAGGAGTGCCGAGGCATCGAGCACAGCGGTCACGCCGCATCCTCCGCAGCTGACGCAGCGCGTCGATCGGCCAGGAGATCACCGACCAGGTCCAGGCCGGCCAGCTCCTCGCGCACCCGGTCACGCAGCTGATCACGCGTCAGGAGGACGACCCCGCCCGGGGTCTCCAGGAGGACCAACGTCGTACCGGCCGACCAGCCGGTCCGCTCACGGACCTCGGCCGGAACCACGACGCGCCCTCGGTCTCCCACAACGACCACATGCGTCCCACTCATGTATCTAGCGTACCACTCGATGCACCTGAGTGGGCACGCTGGCCCAACCAGGCGCGGCGAGGCACCTCGCCCAGATCGAAGGCGCCCCGAAGCACGCCCCCGCTGAGGTCGCTCAGCTGGCGGTGAGGCCGTTGTCGGCCGAGAAGATGGCGCCGTGCACGGCGCGGGCCTCGTCGGAAGCCACGAAGCAGATCACGTTGGCGATCCACTCGGGCGGGCTCATGCGACGGAAGCCCATGAGGGGCCGGATGAGGTCGAAGTCGATGTCGTCGGGCAGCGGGGAGGTGTGGGTCATCGGCGTCTCCACCCCGCCCGGTGCCACCGCGTTGATGCGGATCTTCGACTTGGCGTACTCCATCGCCAGCGAGCGGGTGAAGTTCACCACCGCCGCCTTCGAGGCCGAGTACACGCTGGAGTAGGCGCTGCCCATCAGCCCGGCGTTCGAGGCGACGTTCACCACGTTGCCCCGGGTCTCGAGCAGGTGCGGGATGGCCGCCTGGCAGGTCCAGATGGTGCCCACCACGTTCACGCCCAGCACCAGGTCGACGTCCGCGGGCGTGACGTCGGGCAGCTTGGCCATGCGGAGCACCCCGGCCACGTTGGCCAGCACGTCGAGCTTGCCGGAGCGCTCCACCGCCTCGGCCATGGCCGCGTGGGCGTCGTCGCGGTCCGCGATGTTGGTGCGGCGGGCCCACATCGACCCGCCCGAGCCGGCCTCGGATACGGCCGCCGTCACCAGCTCGGTGGTCTCGGCGAGGCCCGCCTCGTTGAGGTCGAGGCCGACGACCGTGGCGCCGTCGCGGGCCATGCGCAGCGCCACCTCGCGCCCGATCCCCGAGGCCGCTCCCGTCACCACTGCCACACGATCCGCGAACCGCATCGGTCGCTCCCCTCCCCGCCACTCGGCGATCCCGGCGGAGCGCCGACCGCCCGCGCCGCCCCCTCGGATCTGACGGGGCGTCAGGTACGGTAGCCCGATGGACGAGTTCCCCGTGAAGGTCGGCGCGATGCTCTACACCCTCGTGGACCCGAACCGGGGCCACGAGGTGGCGTACAACCGCTGGTACGAGCGGGACCACTTCTACGGCGGCGTGATGGTCGGCCCCGGCACCCTCGCCGGCGGTCGTTGGGTGGCCCGTCGGGCCGAGAAGGACCTCCGCTTCCCCACCGGCGTCGACGCCGAGGTGGCGGTGGCCGACCCGCTCGACGCGGGCAGCTACCTGGCCACCTACTTCATCTCGGCCGACCACGTGGCCGAGCACTTCGCCTGGGCCAACGCCGAGGTGTTCAAGCTCTACGAGGCGGGCCGCGGCTTCGAGGAGCGGACCCACGCCCACACCGCGCTCTACCTGTTCCGTCGGGCGCACCACCGCGACGCCGACGGCGTGCCCGTCGAGCTGGCCCTCGACCACCGCTTCGCCGGGCTGGTCTCGCTCCACGTCGACCGGGCCGAGGCCGTGTCGGCCGACGACCTCGACGACTGGCTGGCCGGGCCGGGCCGCGAGCGGTGGGCCGGGGACGACTCCCCCGTCGCCATCGTGGCCACCTGGCGACCGATCATCCCGAAGGGCGAGGAGGGCAAGTCCCCCATGAAGCTCGGTTCGGGCCCGGGCACCCCGGCCCGCTCGATGCTCCTGGCCTTCTGCGACGCGGCGCCCGCCGACCACTGGGACCGCTTCCGGGCCCTCGGCGACGCGATCGACACCAGCGGCCTGGCCACCGTTCGCCTGGCCGCTCCCTTCATCCCCACCGTCGTCGGCACCGACACCTACGCCGACCAGCTCTGGTAGCCGCGTTCCCGCGGCGCCGGCCCCTCAGGGGCGGCGCAGGAACTCGAGCGTGCGCAGCCAGGCCAGATCGGCGGCCTCGACGTCGTGGTGGTCGGTGACGCCGGGCTCGGCGAACCAGTGGCGGGTGCCCGGGTAGTGCCACACCTCGGGTTCGTGGCCCACCTCGAAGAGCGCGGACTCCAGCTCGACCAGCTCGGTCTCGCCGACCAGCTCGTCGTGCTCGGCGAAGTGGCCCTGCACCCGGGCTCGCAACTCGGCGAAGCTCGTCCGCTGCGTGCCGTAGTAGGCGACGACCTTCGACACCGACTCGGGCTGGCGGGTGGCCAGCCACAGCGCCCACGACGCGCCCATCGAGAACCCGACCACCGCCACGGGCCCCGCCGGCTCGTCGGTCTGCGACCGCAGGGCCACCACCGACGAGATCAGCAGCGCGGCCACGGCGTTGGGGTCGCGTCGCTCCAGCTCCAGCTCGGCCTCGGCCGCCGTCTCGGGCAGCGAGCCCACCAGGTCGGGCGCCAGCGCCACGAAGCCCTGGTCGGCCAGGCGCTCGCACAGGTCCTTGACGCCTCGGGTCAGCCCCCACCACGACGAGAGCACCAGCACCCCCGGGCCGCTCCCGGTGCCCGGGCCCTCGGGCCCGTCGGGGCGGATCAGGTAGGCCGTGCCGGCCGAGCCGCGGGGCGAGTCGTCCACGGAACCAGCCTGCCACGGCCCCCGCTACGGTCTGGCCGATGCTCGAACGGCTGCGTCGCGCCATCTCGCTCGAGTCCCACGACCTGGTCACCACCGTCGTGCGACGGGGTCGGAGCGACCTCGACCTGGCCTCGCTGGCCGAGCCGGTCGAGCTGCTCTGCCGCGACCTCGACGGCCCCGCCGAGCTGCACGCGGCAGGGCGGCGCGAGGCCCGACGCTTCGTGCTCGACCGGCTGACCCGCTCGCCCGCTGCCGTGGTGGAACCGACGCCTCGGCGCTCGGTGGTCATCGCCGGCCTGCCCGGCTGCGGCGCCGACGGCCTGGCCGCTCGTCTCGGCCTCGCGCCGGTCGACACCCCCGACGTCCTCGAGCCATGCTTCCGCACGCTCGACCTCGAGCACCGATGGCACCTCCCCGGCTACGCCGAGTGGTTCGACGGTGCCGACCACGTCGCCACCTGGGCACGGATCGCCGCCACCGCTCCCGCGGGGCCGGCCGCGTGGACCTCGTGGACGGTGCTCGAACGGCTGGGCGAGCTCGAACGCACCCCGGGCGGCCTGGCCGCCGTGGTGCTCGTCGACGAGAGCGACACCGATCGACGACGGCAACGGGTGGCGACGCTGGTGGACGACGTGGTCGCCGAACGCCGTCGATGGTCCGACGCGGTCGACCCCGAGTCCGTCGCCCGGTACTGGTCGTGGCGGGTCGACCGCCTGCTCGAACGCCGCGACGCGTGGGCCGCCTCGACGTCGGTCCCGGTCCTCCGCCTCGACGGCGAACGCCTCGTGACGGACCCCGACGCCGCGACGTCAGCCGCCCGCGAGCTCATCGCCGGGGCCGACTGAGCAGCCGGGCGTTCGGTCAGGCGCCTCGGTCAGGGCCGGCCGGTCACGGCGCCTCGAGGGGGGCGCCGAAGCGGTCGGCGACGCACTCGGCCAGCTCGTCGAGTCCCTCGTCGCCGAGGTGCACCTCGTCGGCCTGGCTCAGGCGGAACCGGTCGTCGAGCCAGACGCCGTCGTCGGCGAGGAGCTCGTCGTCGCAGCTCTGCACCCGGTCACCGAAGCGGGCCTCGAGCGCCGCGTTGAAGGTGAGGCGGTCCACCAGGTGGGGCTGGAGGTACGACCCCTCGACGAAGGGCGGGTAGCCGACGTACCAGACCTCGACGCCGTGGTCGGCGGCCACCTGCTCGAGGTCGTCGACCGCGTCGAGCATCTCGGTCACCGAGCGCCCGCTGCCGAGGTCGTTGACCCCGGCGATCACCAGGAGACGCTCGGGGGCGTCGTGGTGGGCGAGGTACCAGGCGGCGTCCTCGACCACCGTCCGGCCCGTGGCGGTGCCCGGGGTCACGAACCCGGCGCCCGTCGAGCGCCAGGCCGCGTTGAACACCGCCGGACCGAGCCGGTCACCCCACCCCTCGCCCCGCGCGGCCATGGCGCCGGCCTGCGAGTCGCCCAGTGCCCACACCGCCTGTCCGGCCGTCGGCACGGGCTCCGGGGGCGGGTCGGTGACCCCGGGGTTGGGGCCGCAGGCGGCGGCCACGACGACCGCCCCCACCATCAGCGCCCGCACGCCCCGGCGCGCGCCGTTCGGTCCCGTTCCGTGCGACCCGCCTCGCATGGAGCGGCAAGCTAGCGGCCGCGAGCGGCAGCGCCAAGGTTCGGCCGGGCGCGAGCAGCTCCGGAACGCGCCGGTGCCCGCCCCGGGAGGGGCGGGCACCGGCGGGGAACGAAGGCGTCAGCCCAGGTTGGCGGCCACGAAGTCCCAGTTGACCAGGTGGTCGAGGAACGTCGAGATGTAGTTGGGCCGGGCGTTGCGGAAGTCGATGTAGTAGGCGTGCTCCCACACGTCGATGGTGAGCAGCGCCTTCGCGCCGTGCTTCATGGGCAGATCGGCGTTGGCGGTCTTCATGATGTCGAGGCCCGAGCCGGTGTCGACCAGCCAGGCCCAGCCCGAACCGAACTGGGTGGTGGCGGCCTCGGCGAACTTGGTCCGGAAGTCGTCGTAGGAGCCGAAGGCGGCGTCGATCTTCTCGGCCACCTCGCCGGTGGGCGCACCGCCGCCGCCGGGGGTCATGCTGTTCCAGTAGAAGGTGTGGTTCCACACCTGCGCGGCGTTGTTGAAGAGGGGTCCGTCGGCCGCCATGATCACGTCCTCGAGCGAGGCGTTCTCGTGGTCGGTGCCCGCCGTCAGGTTGTTGAGGTTGGTGACGTAGGTCTGGTGGTGCTTGCCGTGGTGGTACTCGAGCGTCTCCTGGCTGATGTGGGGAGCCAGCGCGTCGATCGCGTAGGGCAGGGCGGGAAGTTCGAAGGCCATCGTCATCTCCTCGATGTGGGGGGCGTCGTCCGTGGAGTCGGGAGGCTACCCGACCGACGAGGCATCCAGACCGGCGTCGGCGCCGCCGGTCTCATCTCGGGGTGAAGGTGCGCGTGACCCGGTCGTGCACGGCCGCCAGCTCGCTGCGGTCACCCCAGCTGGTCAGGAGGTGGAGCCGCCCATCGACCCACACGGCACGACCCAGCACGAGCCGCCCGCTGGCGGCGGTGAGCCGGAAGTCGACGTAGCGGCCCGACCCGACCACCCCCGAGGATCCGAGCTGAGCCGACCCGTCCAGCTGACCGGCGGCGACCTGGACCACCTCGCGCAGGAAGGCGTCGGGATCCCGGTCGCCGACGGCCCGCTCGGTCGAGGTGATGCCCACCTGCACGCCCTCGGCGTCCACCAGCAGCTCCTGCTGGTCCACGACGCCCTCGGCGGCCACCGGACGGACCGAGACCGACGGCACCGCGGGGAGCTCGACCACGAAGCCCGCGCCCGCCGAAGCGGTGCGGACCCATCCGTCGGCCAGGACCTCGTCGCCCGCCGGAGCGCTGGTCGTCGTCGCCACCGTGGTCGGAGCGCCCGTCGTGGGTGCCGCGGTGGCGGGCGCCGCAGAGGTGGGCGCCGCGGTGGTGGGTGCGTCCGTGGCGGGCACCGCCGAGGTGGACACAGCGACCGTCGCCTCGGCGTCCGACCCCAACGCTCGCGAGGGAGCAGGGCGATCGGCCAGCACCACCGCCGCCACCACGCCGACGAGGACCACCACCGCCACGATGACCGCCGGCACCCACCACGCGACCGACGGTGCCGGGTCGTCGTCGAGCGGAGGCGGCGCCGCGGGCTCGTCGGGCGACGGCAACACCAGCAGCTCGACGGACGCGCCCGACGCGACACCCGGCGCGGTCGTCACCTCGTCGCTCCCCAGCACGACGCCCATGGTACGGACGGCCCGGTCGCGCCACCAGCGGTCGGCGCGACCGCCTCAGGCGGTCCCGAGCGCTTCGGCCAGGAAGGGCGCGACCCGGTCCTTCGGACGGCCGATCACCGCCCGGCCGCCGGCGACCACCACCGGCCGCTGGAACAGCTTGGGGTGCTCGACCAGGACGGCGACGACCTGGTCCTCGGTGGCGACGTCCTCGTCGCTCAACCCCAGCCCGGCGAAGGTCTGGTCCCGCCGGACGAGGTCGGTGGCGGGATCCTCAAGGATGGCCAACAGCGATCGCAGCGTGGCCGCGTCGGGCGGTCGGGTGAGGTAGCGCACCACCTCGACCTCGGCGCCGGTGGCCTCGGCCACCTCGAGCGCCGAACGCGAGGAGCTGCAGTTGGGGTTGTGGTACACGACGACCTCGGCCATGCCGCCAGCCTCGCGGAGCCCCCGTGGGGCACGCAACGGCGCTCAGTCGAGCCGACGACGGGGCACCACGTCGGTCACCACCGGCAGCACCTCGACGTCGCGCCCCTCGAAGAGGCGGCGCACCACCCGGATCTGGTCGATCGGTTGGCGGGCCAGCGGGACGACCAGCACGACCACGTCCACCTGCTGGGCCAGGCGCACCGCGAGCGCGGCGTCGATGAGCGAGCCGCCGTCGAACACCACGATGTCGACGTCGGTGCGCCCGAGGGCGTCCAGGACGTCGTCGAGCCCGGCCTCCTGGAAGAGCTGCTCGGCCCGCGTGCCCTCGCCGATGACCACCAGTCGCTCGTGGGCGGTGGGTACCGCCGTCGGGTGGAGCTCGCGACCCGGCTGGGTCACCGTCGCCACCTCGGTCCCCGCCGCACGACCCCGTCCTCGGGCGCCACGCGACGCCCCCGGGCCGGTCGTCCCGGACCATCCGGCGGCCTCTCCCGAACCGTTCCCACCCGAGCGGGAGAGCCGACGCGAGATCCAGGGGCTGAGGCCGTCGGCGTCGACCAGGCCGACCGTCATGCGGCTCTGGGCCATCCGGGCGCCGAGCATCAGGGAGAGGGTCGTGACGCCGCACTCGGCGGCGGTGCCCACCACCGCGACCCGGAGCTGGCGTCCGTCGGCCGGGCCCACGCCCTCGGCGCGCACGCACAACCGGTCGAGGCGAGCGGCGACCTTGACCGGCAGGATCTCGAGGCCCGCCTCCGGGCCACCGGCCAGCTCGGAGACCACCGGGATCCGCGCCGCCACGGGCGAGCCGAGCAGCTCCTCGAGCTGCTGGGCATCGAGGAGCATCCCCGACATCGCCGCCCGGGCCGCAGCCAGCCCCACCCCCGCGAAGGTGCCGGCGAAGAGGCCGAGCAGCGCCCACTGGAGCGGGGTGAGGCCGGTCTTCTTCTCTGGCACCTCGGCCGGCGCGGTCAGCTCGCTGCTGATCCCCTCGTCGACCTGCGCCTGGAGGTCGTTCTGGCGTTCGAGGAGCCGTGAGCGACGGTCCTCGATGCTGTTCAGCTGGGTGATGAGCGCGGCATCGGTGGGACGGAGCACCAGCTGCGACGTGATCTCGTTGGTCTGCTCGTCGAGGCTCGCGATCTGGTCGTTGATCACCGCGATGTCTGCATCGAGCGACCCGGTGAGCCGCTCACGCTGGTCGTCCAGGTAGCTCAGTGCGTAGGTGTTGGCCAGCTCGGCCGCCTGAGAAGCATCGACAGAGATCGCACTGATGGTCACGGCCGACGGCGGCTCGAGCGCGACGGTGACCGCCTGGCGGAGGGTGCGGGGCGTCTCGCCCGGGAACTTCGCCGCCACCTTCTCCAGCAGGGCCGTCGACGAGAGCAGGTTGAGCTGCGCCGCGATGAACTTGTCCGCGTCCTGGAAGCCGGTGCTCGTCCCGGGGGGTGCCAGCAGCACCGAGGCCTCCGCGGTGTAGACGCTGCCGCGCACGAACGGCAGCGCGATGCCGGCGCCGAGCCCCAGCAGCGCCACGAGGATCACCAGGCGCAGGTGGCGCTTGATGCTCGACAACAGGAACGTGAGTGTCACTCGGATCCTCTCCGCGGGGCGGTCTCGACCGGGGACGACCGTACCCAGCTGCAGCGAATGAGACCATCCACGTCGCACGCCGTCGATGGGGGAACTTCCCCGGTCCCCGGGTCGAATGGGTGATTGGCCCATCGACAGGGGGACGACCACACTGCAAGCTCGGTCGTCGGCGAGGCGAGGTAGCGGAGATGCGACGAGGACGGAGGATGCTGGCGCTCGCCCTGGCCGGCGCCGTCGTCGTCGTCGGCATCGGCGCCGTCGGTGCCGCCTGGTGGTGGCGCCAGCGCGACGAGCCCTGGACCCCGACCCGCCCCCGCCTCGAACGCGGCCCGGTGGCCGACGTTCCACGCGGCGTCGTCGAGGACGACTTCACCTACCGCTGGAGCCGCATCCCCATCGGCGGCGGCGGCTGGGTGACCGGCCTGACCATCCCGCCCGACGGGGACGGCCGGATGTACGCCCGCACCGACGCCGGCGGCGCCTACCGCTGGGATCCCGAGGCCGAGCGCTGGACCCAGATGATCTCGGCCGAGTCGACGACCGCCTTCGAGGGCGTGGCTGACGACTACGCCGTCGAGAGCCTGGCCGTGGCGCCGACCGACCACGACGTCGTCTACCTGGCGGTGGGCGACGACGACCCGCCGGGCGAGGACCAGGAGCCGGTCGGCGAGGGGCGCGTCCTGCGCAGCACCGACGGCGGCACCACCTGGGAGGCATCGGCGCAGCGGTTCTTCGTCGGCGGGAACATGGACCAACGCCAACGTTCCGAGCGCATGGCGGTCGACCCGACCGACCCCCGCCGCGTGCTGTTGGGCACGCGACTCGAGGGGCTCTGGCGCTCCACCGACGGTGGCGTCACGTGGGCGCGCCACGCCGAGGACACGATCGGAACCGGCCGGATGTCGGCGGACCGTGTCGACCAGCCGGCCGGGATCACCTTCGTGACCTTCGGACCGGGCGGCGACGACGCCCGACCGCAGGCCTTCGTGGGCGTGGCCGGCGACGGGGTCTACCGCTCCGACGACGGCGGCGACACCTTCGAGCGCATCGACGCCGCCCGCGACGCCGCCGATGCCCCCTTCGAGGGGAGCCTGATCGACGGGCGGCTCCACGTCGCCTGGAAGCAGACCGACGGCGAGGGGTCGGGCCGCGTGCGCCGCTACGACGTGGGGACCGGGGAGTGGAGCGACATCACGCCCGCCGCCGACAAGTCCGAGTGGTCCGTCGCGGTCGACCCCACCGACTCCCGCCGCATGATCGCGGCCGATCTCGCGGTCACCGAGTACTCGCTGTGGCGATCGACCGACGGCGGCGAGTCGTGGGACCAACCGGGCCTCGAGCTCCGCTCCCCCAAGATCCCCTGGTTCGAACAACGCGACGTCGCCGGCTGGATGTCCATCGGACGCCTGGTCCTCGACCCCGCCGAGCCCGGACGCCTCTGGTTCGCCGAGGGCCTCGGCGTCTGGCGGGCCGACGACGTCTTCGCCGACGGCCCGGCGTCGTTCGAGAACGAGAGCGTGGGCATCGAGGAGACCGTGGTGGCCGAGGTCGTCGCGGCCCCGGGCGGCGCGCCGGTCTCGGTGATCGCCGACCTCCAGGGGTTCTGGCACGACGACGTCCGCACCTATCCGACCGCCCCCCTCGTCGACCCGACCTTCGCCGGCGGCACCGACGTCGACTGGAGCGGCGGGAACCCCGAGGTGATGGTGTGGGCCGGCGCCGAGTACCAGCGGTACTGGGACGAGGACCGACCCGGTCGGGGCGCCATCTCCCGCGACCGGGGCCGGACGTGGACTCCGCTGCCCAACCTGACCCGCGACCACTTCGGCGGCAACATCGCGATCAGCGCCACCGACCCCGACAACATCGTCTGGGTGCCCAGCTACTACCTGAACCCGTGGGAGTACGAGAGCGACGAGCTGCGGCGCGGCATCTTCGTGACCACCGACGGCGGCGCCAGCTGGACCGAGCTCGACGGGGTCGACGGCTCCCACCGGTTCCACCGCCTGATGTGGTGGTTCGCCCGCCAGGCCCTGGCCTCGGACAAGGTGGACGGCGGCGTCTTCTACCTCAACGACGACGAGGAGCACTTCTGGGTGAGCACCGACGGCGGGCGCACCTGGGAGGCCGCGGAGCACGCACCCCCCTGCACCGAGAGCTCGGCCTGCCACGTCCACGGCCAGCTCCGGGCATCCCCGGCCCGCGCCGGCGAGGTGTGGGCCAGCACGGGCGAGGCCGGGCTCTGGCGCAGCCGCGACCGGGGGGCCACCGCCTGGGAGCGGATCGAGGGCGTCGACGACGTGCTGAGCTTCGACTTCGGCGCTCCGATGGCCGGGAGCGACCGGCCGACCGTCTTCCTCCTGGGGCGCGTGCAGGGCGACGAACGGACCGGCATCTGGCGCTCCACCGACGACGGGGCGACCTGGACCCTCATCGGACGTCGACCGCTGGGCGTCTTCAAGAACATCACCAACGTCAACGGCGACCCGACGGTTCCCGGGAAGGTGTACCTCTCCTTCGGGGGCGTCGGCGCGGCCTACGGGGAGGACCCCGCCGCATGACGCGCCTCGCCTACGTCCTGACCCACCACCCACGGCCGTCGCAGACCTTCATCGACGCCGAGATCGACGCACTCGAGGCGGCCGGAGCGCTGGGGGCGATCTACTCGGTCAACCACCCCGAGCCCGGCGCGATCCGCACCGACCAGGACCGCCGGCGCGCCGCCGCCACCACCTACGTCAAGGCCCAGGGCCCCGGCGGCGCGGCCCGGGCGCTGCTCGTGGCGCTCCGCCACTTCGGCGCCCTGTCCGGCGTCACGTTGCTCGCCGTGCGCACCGCATCACGCCGACCCCGGGCCGTGGCGCTCCGCCTCGCCCACCTCGTCGAGGCGGTCGTGGTCTGGCGCTCCGCCGCCGACCGCGGCATCGAGCACCTCCACGCCCACTTCGCGCAGGTCCCCTCGACGATCGCCTGGCTCGCCGCCGAGCTGGGACGGCGAGTCGGCGTCGGTCCGACGACCTGGTCGTTCACCGTGCACGGGTTGGGCGAGATGGCCGTACCCGACGAGCACCTCCCCGCCCCCAAGCTGGCGTCGGCCACCGCCGTCGTCTGCGTCTGCGACGCCACCCGGGACCGGCTGGAGGAGGTCGCCAGGACGCGTGGCGTGTCGCCGGCGACGATCGTCGTGCGGTGCGGCGTCGACCTCGACGCCTTCGCCGTGCGAGACGCCGATCCTGCCCTCGACCCACCCCGCGTGCTGATGGTCGGCCGCCTGGCCGAGGCGAAGGGCCAGCGCGACGCGGTCGCCGCCGCGGGCCGCCTCCGGGACCGCGGCGTGGCGCTGCACCTGGTGCTGGTGGGCGACGGCCCCGATCGCGAGCACCTCGCCGACCAGGTCCGCGGGGCCGGCCTCGACGACGTCGTGGAGCTGACGGGCGAACGTCGGCCCGACGAGGTGGCCGAGCTGCTGGTCGGGGCGACGGTGTTCTGCCTCCCCTCCTACGACGAGGGCCTCCCGGTGGCCGTCATCGAGGCGATGGCCGTGGGCTGTCCGGTGGTCGCCACCGCCATCGCCGGGATCCCCGAGCTGATCGTCGACGGCCGGAGCGGTCTGCTCATCGCTCCGGGCGACGTCGTCGGGCTGGCCGACGCCCTGGAGCGCCTGCTGGTCGACCCCGCCCTGCGCCGCTCGGTCGCCACCGCCGGACGGCGGGCCGTCGAGATTGCCCACGACCGCGCCGTGGTCCTCCCCGAGCTGCTCCGCACGATCGGGGTGACCCCCACGGCGGTGGCGCCGTGAACGTACGCGACCGCGTGCGTGAGGCCCGCTCCGGGCGCTCGGCGCGGGACTCGGGCTGGGCCCTGGTCAACGAGGTGGCGACGCTCGTCGCCATGACGCTGTCCTTCGTCCTCCTGGCCCGCCAGCTGGGCGCCGAGGACTACGGCAACTACCAGGGCGTGTTCGCGTTGTCGGCGGTCGCGTCCGCCTTCACCAACTCCGGGGTCACCCTCGCCATCTACGAGCACGCGGTGCGGGAGTCGGAGGACCTGCGCACGGTGGCCCGCTCGTGCTTCAGCATCGCCACCGGCTTCGGGCTGGCCGCCGCCGTCATCCTGTTCGCGCTGTCGTTCGGGCTGGTCCCGGGCATGCCGGCGCACATCACCGCGCTGATCCTCGTGGCGGAGCTGGTGCTGGCCGGCTGGACGCAGACCTCCGCCGCGGTGGTGCAGGCCGCCGTGGGGTTCGGCGCCGCCACCCGGATGCGGGTGACGGTGTCGGTGAGCCGGGCCGTCATCCTCGCCGTGCTGGCCGGCGTCGGACAGCTGACGCTGCCGGTCTACGCCCTCACCTACGGGGTGACCCTCGGCCTCCTCGGCGTCGCCAACGCAGCCGTCGCCGGTCGGGTGGTCGGCGACCCGGCCCTGACGCCCGGTCGGATCTCCTGGGACCACGTGAAGAGCACGTTCACGTACAGCATCGGGATCAGCGCGGTGAACGTCCAGAACGACGGCGACAAGGTGGCGCTCACCGCGTCGAGCCACGTCACCGACGCCGGGCGCTACGGCGCCGCCTATCGGATCGTGCAGCTGGGGATGATGCCCGTGAACGCGCTGGCCGCCGCCACCCACCTGTCGTTCCTCGACCCCGACCGCAGCCCCGACGACGTCGTGGCCCGATCCCGGAAGTTCGCGGCGCTCGCCTTCGGGTACGGCGTGGCCTTCGCCGCCGTGCTCTTCGTCGCCGCGCCGATCGTGCCGTGGGTGCTGGGCGACGACTTCGAGGGCACCGAGACCATGATCCGCGTGATCCTCCCGCTGGTGGCGCTCAAGAGCCTCGGCATGTTCCCCATGAACGGGTTGCTCGGCTTCGGGCGCAACCGCCTCCGCACCGCCATCCTCGTGGGCAACGCCGCGTTCACCGTCGGGCTCTATGCCGCGCTCGTCCCCTCGTGGTCCTGGAAGGGCGCCGCCGCGGCCACCGCGATCAGCGAGGCGTCGCTGGCCGCCGTCGCCTGGGCTGCCCTGCTGCGGGAACGGCGCCGCCACGTCCGGCGGCACCAGCAGATGGAGGTGGCGACGGCATGACGTCCGAGCGGACCCGGGTGATGGTGGCGGTGTGCACGCACCGACGCAACGAGCTGCTCGAGCGGCTGCTGGCCTCGCTCGAGGTGGCGGCGGCCGAGGCCGAGGCGTTGGCCGACGTCGGCGTGGTGATCGTCGACGACAACGACGACGGGCGGGCCGAGCCGATCGCCACCGCCTGGAACCAGCGCTTCGCTCTGGGCGTCACCTACCGCCGATCGGGCAAGGGGAACATCAGCATCGCCCGGAACCTGGCCATGGACACCGCCACCGCGCTGGGTGAGCGGACCGCCATGACCGACGACGACTGCGAGGTCGTCCCGGGCTGGTTGCTGGCCCACCTGCAGGTGGCGGAGCGCACGGGGGCCGACGCCACCACCGGACCGCTGCGGCTCTCGGTCCCGGCCGGTTCGCCGCAGTGGCTCACCGCCCAGCCGTTCCTGGGTGACGGACAGTTCGACCACACCGACGGCGCCGAGATGGAGACCGCGGCCACCAACAACTCGATGATCCGCAGCGCCTTCTGGATCGAGCACCCCGAGGTCCGCTTCCGTGACGACCTGGGGGTGGTCGGGGGCGAGGACATGGTCTTCTACCGGACGGCGCGGCGCGCCGGGTTGCGCATCCGCTACGCCGCGGACGCCGCCGTCACCGGCAACGAGACGCCCGACCGCACCACCTTCGGCGCGGTGATGCGCAGCCGGCTCTGGCTGGGCAACACGGAAGCCGTGACGAACCTGACCGTTGGCGACGCGACTCCCGGCAGACTGGTGCTGCGGGCGGCCAAGCGCACCCTCCTCGCCGTCGCCCACCCCCTCCGCCAGATCGCCGCGGGCCGACCCCCGCAGCTCCGCTACACGCTGGGGTTGCTGTGCCGTGCCACCGGCATGACCCTCGGCGCCGCCGGCGTCCGCCTCCGCCACCACTGATCGCACCCTCGACCACACGACCGACACGACACGAGCCACGAGACCATGCCACGACCACTCCGCATCGGGATGATCGGCTGCGGCGCCATCGCCGAGCAGCACCTGCGCGCCGCCACCTCGCTCGACGACGTGGCGGTCGTCGGCGTCTGCGACCTCTCTCCCGTCACCGCCGAGTGGATGGCCGAGCGCTTCGCCACCACGCCCTTCGTCCGCCACGCCGAGCTGCTCGACCAGGGCCTCGACGTGGTGCACGTCCTGACGCCGCCGTCGAGCCACGTGGCGCTGGCCCGCGACGCCCTGGCCGCCGGCGCCCACGTGCTGGTCGAGAAGCCCATCGCCGCCGACGCGGCCGAGGCAGCCGCCCTGCTCGACGACGCCGCCGCCGCCGGACGACGCGTCGTCGAGCACCAGAACTACCGGTTCAACGACGAGGTCCTCGCCGTGGGCGACCTCCTGGCGTCGGGACGGCTCGGCGATCCCCTCGAGCTCGAGGTCAGGATCGCCCTCGACGTCACCGGCGACGACCGCTTCGCCAACGCCTCGCTCACCAGCCCCGTCGCGCACCTCCGCGGCGGGGTGATCCGCGACTTCCTCCCGCACATGGCCGGACTGGTGGTGCTGCTCCTGGGCGATGGGCCGGTCGAGGTGCGCTCGGCCCGCTGGTCGAACCGCAGCGGCATCGCCGGGCTGGGCGCCGACGCGCTCGACGCCCGCGCCGAGACCGACGGCGGCGTCACCGTGGGCCTGTCGTTCTCGGCCGCGGCGAAGCCCGAGTGCTTCCGGATCCTGCTCCGAGGGACGGCGGGGCTCGTCGAGGTCGACCTCTTCCAGCCCTACCGACGGGTCGAGGTGGCTCGGGGCCCCCAGGTGCTCTCGCCACTGACCAACTTGGTGGTGAACGGCACGACCATGGTCCTCGACGCCGGGCGCGGGCTGCGTTCGAAGGTCCTCCAGCGCGGCACCTACCACGGGGTCGCCCGGTTCCTCGATGCCTTCTACGACGCGGTCCGCCACGGCGGGCCGGGACCGCTCCCGCCCGACGAGGTCCTGGCCACCGCCCGCCTGGTCGACGCGCTGGCGGCCGGCGCAGCGGGGGACCCGTCGTGATCCTCTTCGTGACGGGCGCCGGTGGCTTCCTGGGTCGGGCCGTGGTGGACGCGGCGCGAGCGGCCGGCCACGACGTGCGGGCACTGGTCCGCGACCCCGCCCGGTGGTCCGGCCCGGCGCCCGACGACCACCTCCGGCTGGTCGCCGGCGACCTGCGCGCCGCCGGGCCGTGGACCGAGGCGTTGGACGGCGTCGACGTCGTCGTGCACCTCGCGGCCACCAAGGCGGGCGACCTCCACAGCCAGTTCGCCGGCACCGTCGTCGGCACCGAACGCCTGCTGGCCGCGCTGGCGGAGCGGCCGCCGACGCGCTTGGTCCACGTGAGCACCTTCTCCGTCTACGACTACGACCGACTGGCGGTGGGCGCGGTGCTCGACGAGGACGCCGCGCTGGTCGCTCGCCCCGAGACCCGTGACGAGTACTGCCAGACGAAGCTGGTCCAGGAGCGGCTGGTGCGACGCTTCGCGGCGGAGGCCACCACCGAGGTGGTCGTCGTGCGACCCGGAGCGGTGTGGGGTCCGGGCGAGCTGTGGGACGGCGGGGGCCTGGTGGGCCTCGGGCCCGGACGCACCCTGGTGGTGGGCCCGCGCGGCGCCCTCAAGCTCACCTACGTCACCAACTGCGCCGAGGCGATCGTGGCCGCCGCCACCGCTCCCGGAGCGGCGGGCGCCACGCTCAACGTGGTGGACGACGACCCGCCCACCCCGCGACGCTTCGCCGCCGCGCTCGGGGCCGCCGGCCTGCAGGTCCCCCGGGGCGTCCCAGTGCCCTACGGCCTCGTGGCCGGCGTGGCCGCGCTGTTGGCGGCCCTGAACCGACGGTTCGCCGGCGGGCGGGCGAAGCTCCCCGGCATCGTGGTCCCGGCCAAGCTGGCCGCCTGGGCCAAGCCGTTGCGCTATCCCAACGACCGCGCCCGCACCGTGCTCGGGTGGCGGCCCCGACTCGACCTCGACGCCGCCGCCAGGGACTGCGCCGATCGCTCGGGGAGCACCTCGTGACGCTGACCCGCCGCTACGCCACCGCTCCGGTGCCCGCCGCCGAACGCGCCCCCGCCCCCGAGCCGCTGGCCCGGCTGGAGCCGGCCAACCTCTGGATCACCGTCGGCCAGGTCTGGGTGGCCGTCTGGTTCCTGTTCGCGTTCGGCCTCCGCGAGGAGGGCCCGACCACCATGTTGGGGGTCCACTTCCTCCTCGGCGGGGCCACCTTCGTGCTGGGTCCTCGCCATCTGCCCGGGCGGATCCGCGTGTCGCTGCCCTTCGTGCTCTTCGTGGCGTGGTGGGCGGCGTCGTACTCGTGGACCACGAGCGTGGGGAACTGGTGGGTGTTCACCAAGGGCGAATCGATGGAGATCATCCCCCCGTTCCTCTTCGCCGCGGTGCTGCCCTTCGAGCGGATCACCCAGGCGATCCGGGCGGGCTTCTACGTCGCGGTGCTCTACACGCTCGGCGTCACCGCCGCCTCGCCGGCCACCACCACGACCCACCTCGACGCCACCGGCCAGGTGGCCCTGAGCGGCTGGCACGGTTCGTTCATCCACAAGAACGACATGGTCTTCTTCCTGCTGCTGGGCCTGCTGGCCATGGTGCTCTTCGAACCACGACGGTGGGTCCGCCAGCTGGTGGGCGTGGTCTGCGCCGCCCTGATCGTGCTCAGCCGGTCGGGCACCGGCATCCTGGCCACCGTCCTGCTCACCATCTTCTTCGTCTGGCTCGAGCTGCACCGGCGCCAGCCCGCCTACCTGCGGAGGGCCTACGCGGGGGTCAGCGCCTTCGTCGGGACCGCGCTCGCCATCGTGCTCGTCCCGCTGGTGCCGCTGTTCCTCGAGCTCGGCGGCAAGGACGCCACCCTGAGCGGGCGGTCCGACATCTGGAGCGTGTGCTGGGCCGCGCTCCAGCCGGTGCGCTGGACGGGGTTCGGCGTCGGTGGCGTCTGGATGGACCAGTCCACCGACCCCACCCGGACCATCGTGGACCAGATCGGCTTCATCGTGTTCCATGCCCACAACGGCCCCCTCGAGATGGCGCTGCGTCTGGGACTGGTGGGCGTGGCGCTCGGCCTGTGGATGACCGCCGACGCGGTCCGTCACTCGTGGTGGCTGCAGCGGGCCCGCCACCCCGCGGGCCGCTGGATGGTCCTGATGCTCATCCTGATGTTCATCACCTGGATCACCGAGAACACCATGACCGGCCAGTGGTTGGGGCTGATCGGCTTGTGCGCGGTGCTGGGCCGGGTGCTGCGCGACGAGGTCAGCGGAGGAACCGACGGCGCGCCCGACCCGTGGCCCGTTCGGCCACGAGACCTCTGAGGCGACCGGCCGCGATGGCGGCCCGCCGGGCGACGTGGACCGCCGAGCGGCGAGGGACGGGTTGAGCGTTCGCACGGAAGGCACCCCCGCGGGCACCGGCCGGGAGACCGCCCCGGGCGATGATCTGGCTCATGCCCTGGCCGTAGAGGTAGTGCTGGCGGAGCAGCGGGCGCAGTCCGGCACGGTGCCGGTAGGCCACCACGGCACCGGGCACGTAGGAGGGCGGAAACCCCAGGTCGATGGCGGCGAAGCTGAAGGCCATGTCCTCGCCCCGGACGAGGGCCTCGTCGAAGCCGCCGATCCGCTCGAACAGCTCGCGGCGGACCCCGAGGTTGGCCGAGACCACGTAGGGGTGGCCGAGGAACGTCGGCAGCGCGCCGGGCGTCGCGGGTGGACGCCAGTCCTCCTGGCCACGGATCCCCAGCGCCGTCTCGTCGAGGTGCCCGCCCACGAAGGGCTCCCCGGCGAGCGCCGCCACCATCTCGGCCAACCAGCCCGGGGCGACCACGTCGTCGCCGTCGCAGAACACCAGCACCTCGGCCGTGGTGGCCGCCGCGCCCCGGTTGCGGGCATGGGAGGCGCTGCGCACGTCGCTGGCCTCGACCGCGCGACCCGCCGGGACCCGGTCCAGGAGCTCCTCCAACCGCGGGTCGCCCACCGCGGCCGGGTCGTTGAGCGCGAGCACCAGCTCCCAGGGCTCGTCCAGGTGCTGGGCGCCGAGGGCGTCGAGTTGCGTGGCGAGGTGGTCGTCGAGTCCGCCCACCGGGATCACCACGGCGACACGGGGCGCCGGGGCATCGGATCCGTCCACCGCACCGAGGGTACCGATGTGTCGCGACCGCGTGACAAAACAGCGCGCAGGTTGCCAATGCGAGTGACGACCCCTACGTTGCAGTGGGCACCGAGTTGGGGAGACCACGTGCACTGGGCCGTTGCCGCACCGTTCACGATCACGACGGAAGACCGCTGGCTGGCCCCCTTCGTCCCGGGCGACGCCCACGACTTCTCGATGGTCCCACGGCGCGGCACCGAGGTGAGCTGGCACAACCGGAAGTCACGTCGGGCCGGGCCGCGGGACTGGGCCCGGCACCTGGCGCAGTCCCACGAGGCCTGCCGGATCGCTCGCCGGACCCAGGGTGGCGTCATCACGGTCTTCCCGCAGCTGGCCGCCACCACCGGGCTCGAGAAGCGGGCGTCCCGAGGACGGTTCCCGGTCCTCGCCTGGTTCTTCGACACCGAGATCGACACGCCGTTGCGGTTGGCCGCGTCCCGGGCCGCCCTCGCCCGGGTCGACCGCTTCGTGGTGCACACCCGCTGCGAACGGGAGGTGTTCTCCCGGATCCTGCACCTCCCGATCGACCGGTTCAGCTTCGTCCCGCTGCAGTACGGCGGCGACATCGAGACCGATCCCATCGACGAGGACGACCCCTTCGTCTTCACCACCGGGAGTGGGTTCCGCGACTACCCGACCTTCTTCGAGGCCATCGGCCGGCTCGGCTACCGCACGGTGGTCTGCTCGGGTGAGCGGGCCCTGGCCGGCACCGCACCGCCGCCCTGCGTGGAGATCCGCAACGACCTCACCCGACGCGAGATCCACCAGATGATGCGACGGGCCCGACTGAACGTGCTGCCGATGCAGACCCAGGGGATCACGGCGGGCGGCATCACCATCGTCGAGACCTTCCGCCACGGGCGCGGGCTGGTGTCCACCGATCGTCCCGGGCTCGAGGACTACCTCTTCGACGACAAGAACGCGCTGCTGGTGCCCCCGGGGGACCCGGGGGCCATGGCGTCGGCCATCGAGGCGGTGTGGACCGACCCGTGCCTGCGCCAGCGCCTCGACGACGGCGCCGCCGACTTCGCCCTCCAGCTCACCGACGAGGCAGCCGGTGCGGCGCTGGGCGACCTGCTCGACCAGCTCGCCGGGCGATGATCTTCCACGACATCGGGCTGGTCGACGCCTGGGTCATCGAACCCGAGCGGTTCGCCGACGACCGCGGCTTCTTCGCCCGCATCGGCGACCGGGAGGTGTTCGCCCGCCACGGCATGGTGCCCGACGCGGTGCAGACGAACCTCAGCTACTCGATCCGCGCCGCCACGGTGCGGGGGATGCACTGGACCGTCCCGCCGGCCCGGGAGTCCAAGACCATCCGGGTGATCCGGGGGGCGGTCCTCGACGTGATCGTGGACCTGCGGCCCTGGTCGCCCACCTACCTGCAGCACGCGGCGGTCGAGCTGAGCGCCGAGAACCGTCGGGCGATCTACGTCCCGCCGTACTTCGCCCACGGACACCAGACGCTCACCGACGACTCCGAGATGCTCTACGTCATGGGTGACACCTACTCGCCCGAGCAGGAGCGGGGCGCGCCCTTCGACGACCCGGCGTTCGGGATCGACTGGCCGCGACCGCCGTCGATCCTCAGCGACAAGGACCGGGCCTGGCCGGCGTTCGATCCCGACCGCCACGCCGCCGAGATGGCCGCGGCCGCGCCGGCCTGATCCGTCAACCCGGGGCGACCCGCAGGGTGGCGATCCGGAAGGGCCGGAGCTCGACGAACGCCGTGGTGCCGTCCCACGACACGGCGGGTCGCGCCACGTCGGTGGTCGGGTCCTCGTGGGCATCGGTGGCCACCACCGAACGGACCGGGACCCCGAAGGTCACGGCCGCTCGGGTGCGGGTGCCCCACGCCTCGTAGCAGCGGACCACCAGATCGCCCGACCCGTCGTCGGCCAGCTTCACCGCCTCGACCACCACGCCGGGGTGGTCGACCGCCACGATCGGCGTCGCCGGGGCGGGCGACGCCGACCGGTCCACCGAGGTGGGGGCCACCACGCGGAGCGGCAGGTTGAGTCGGTAGCCCTCGTCCACCACGCCGGCCGAGCGGAGGTCACCGGCATGGGGCAGCAGGGAGTACGTGAAGCGGTGGGTGCCGCGGTCGGCCTCGGGGTCGGGGTAGCGGGGGCCGCGCAGGAGCGTCAGGTACAGCGTCGTGGTGGGCGAGCCGTCGGCCGCCCGGCCCCGCTCGGCGTGGTGGCCGTACTTGGCGTCGTTCAGCAGGGCGACGCCGAAGTCGGGCTCGGCCACCTCGACCCAGCGATGGGCGCACACCTCGAAGCGGGCCTCGTCCCAGCTGGTGTTGGTGTGGACCGGCGTGCGCACGTGGCCGAACTGCACCTCGCGGGTGAGCTCGGTCGTGTGGAGATCCAGCGGGAACGCCACCTGCAGGAGCCGCTCGCGCTCCTGCCACTCGATCTCGTTGCGCACGTCGAGGCGACCCGACCCGGCCCGCAGCTCGTAGGTCTGGGCGATGACCGAGGCGCCGACCGCCCGGACCACCCGCACCGCCGCCACCAGCGGCCCGGCGTCGACCACGTCCACCGACGCGGCGGCGTCGAGCACCGTCGGGTTCCGCCGGTTGAAGTGCTCGATGTCCCAGGCGTCGTAGGTGTTGGGCAGGTCGGGGTGGATCTCGAGGCGGTTCGCCCGCTCCTCCGGCGCCACCAGTTCGCGGCCCGTGCCCGACTCGACGAACGACGAGATCAGCCCGTCGCCGTCGAGGGTCACCCGGACGAGCCCGTTGTCGAGCACCACCGCGCCGTCGGCCTCGGTCACGATGACAGGGGCCTCGACCGGCAGCGGCGCCAACGGCGCCACGCCCAGGGCCGGCGCGGCGAGGCGGGCGGCGACGGTGCCGTCGGCCAGCGCCTGCACGCACGGATCGCCACCGTCGACGGCGAGCGGGTCGACCACCGCCACCTCGTCGCGGGCGTGGGGTGCCGCGTTGGCCACCAGCGCGGCGACCCCGGCACGGTCGGCCAGCGCATCGAGGGCCTCGCCGATGAGGCCCTCCAGTTCGGCCGCCACTTCGACGTAGGCGGCCTCGGCCTCGCGGTGGACCCAGCCGATGGAGCTGCCGGGGAGGATGTCGTGGAACTGGTGGAGCAGCACCGTCTTCCAGATCTCGTCGAGCTGCTCGGCGGGGTAGGACGCGGGGTCACCGGCTGCCAGCGCCGCGGTGGCGGCCCACAGCTCGGCCTCGCGGAGCAGGTGCTCGGACCGCCGGTTGCCGGCCTTGGTGGCGGCCTGGGAGGTGAACGTTCCCCGGTGCATCTCGAAGTACAGCTCGCCCACCCAACGCGGGGCGTCGGGATACTCGGCGATCGCCTGGTCGAAGAACTCGGCCGGCGACTCGATCTCGATGCGCGGCATCCCCTCGAGGTCGCGGACCCGGCGGTAGGTCTCGATCATGGCGGGGCTGGGGCCGCCGCCGCCGTCGCCGTACCCGAAGGGCAGCAGGCTGCGCGTGGCCCGGCCCTTCTCGGCATAGGTGCGCACGGCGTGGGCCAGCTCGTGGGGCTCGAAGGTGGCGTTGTAGGTCTCCACCGGAGGGAAGTGCGTGAACACCGTCGAGCCGTCGATGCCCTCCCACCAGAAGGTGTGGTGGGGGAAGCGGTTGGTCGTGTTCCACGACAGCTTCTGGGTGAGGAAGCGGTCGATGCCGGCGTGGGCCATGATCCCCGGCAGCGATGCCGGGTAGCCGAAGACGTCGGGGATCCACACCTCGGTGCAGGTCACGTCGAAGTGCTCGCGGAAGAACCGTTGGCCGTGGGTGAACTGGCGCAGCAGCGCCTCACCGCCGGCCAGGTTGGTGTCGGCCTCCACCCACATCCCGCCGATGGGCACCCACCGACCCTCGACCACCCGATCGGCGATGCCGGCGAAGATCGACGGGTACTGCTCGCGCATCCAGTCGTACTGCACGGCCTGGCTGCAACCGAAGCGGACGTCGGGATGGTCGTCCATGAGGCGCAGCACGTTGGAGAAGGTGCGGGCGCACTTCCGGCGGGTCTCCCGCAACGGCCACAGCCAGGCCGAATCGATGTGGGCGTGGCCGATGGCCGAGATGCGGTGGGCGGAAGGGACGGCCGGTCGGGAGAGGACCTCGACGAGCTCGGCCCGGGCCGCCGCCGCCGTGGCCACCACGTCGGTCAGGTCGAGGGCGTCGAGCGCCGCGTCGAGCGCCCGGAGGATCTCGTGGCGGGCGGGCTGGTCGAAGGGCAGCTGACGCATGAGGGCCGCCAGCACCCCCATGTCGGCCACGAGGTCGGCCACGTCGTCGTGGCGGACGGCCAGGCGGGCCCGTCGGAGCGAGTGGATCGGGTGCCGACCGGCGGTGACGAGATCGCTGTTGGGGTCGGGTCGGACCGTCGAGATGGCGGGGTTCGACGCCGCCTCCACCAGCAGGTCCACGGCTTCGCCCCCGACCGCCGGCGAGGCCACCGTCACCCGGTGGTTGCGGGGGTGGAGTCCTCGCCGGGGCACCCAGGTGCCCGACGCGTCGGCCTGCCAGATCAGGCCTTCCGACGAGAAGCCGGGTCCCTCGCTGAAGCCGAGGTGCACGTCGAGCTGCACGTGCTGGCCCGCCCACTCGGCCGGCACCTGGCCGCACATCCGGAACCAGGTGGTCCCCCAGGGGCGGGCGAAGGGCGACCCGATGGCGAAGGGGGTGAACTCGGCGGCCAGCGCCTCGTTCACGGTGACGGGTTCGCCCGGCACCTCCCAGGCCGTGACCTCGAGGTCGCGCGCCGGGCCCCAGGTGGCGGGTCGGATCCGTTCGGCCAGCACCCGGTCGAGGCGCGCCTCGATGAGCTCACGGTCGTCGTGCATGGACCGCGGACGCTAGTTCGCGGTCGCCCGCCGGCGACGGGCCTCAGCGGTGGGTGAAGCTGCCGCCGTAGCGGTCGAGGTCGGCCTCGTCGAGCTGCCACAGGTGCAGCGCGGCGGCCGCCCCGCCCTCCGCGGTGGGGTTGCCCCGCACGCTCGACCACCCGAGCAGCTCCCGCGCCCGCTGGGGCAGCGTGGCCGCCACCTCCGCCCTCAGCGACATGGCCGGCGCCTCCTCGGGCGTCAGCCAACCCAGCAGGTACGAGCAGTAGAGGCCCTTGCGCACCCGGTCGACCGTGCGGTTGTGGCCACCGCCGTGCACCAACGAACCGAGGTACACCAGCGCGCTGCCCGGCTCGAGCTCGACGGGCGACGCGTCGGCGGGGTCGATCGGCCGGTCGAGCGGCCACGTGTGGCTGCCGGGGATGGCCATGGTGGCGCCCACCTCGGCGTCGTAGTCGCCCAGCGCGGTGAGCACCGAGATCTGCAGGTCGATCCCGAGGCGCTCGGCGCGTGACCAGTTCAGGTCGTCACGGTGGAGCTCCTGGGCGGGCTCGCCGGGACCGATGAAGATCGTCTCGGCCTGGCTCATCCAGTAGTCACCGCAGTTCGGCAGCAGGATCCGGTCGGCCAGGGCCAGCAACGTGGGGTGCAGCAGGATCGCGTCGACGAAGGTCCGGCTCTTGGAGGGGATCCCCTGGATGCGCGTGGTGTTGGTCCCGTAGAAGGCGTCGTCGTACTCGCCGATGAAGCCCGGCTGCCGGGCCTGGACCCACGGGTCGAGGTCGGCGTCGATGCGGGCGACGTCGGCCGCGTCCACCAGGCCCTCGAGCACCAGCCCTCCGTCGCGTCGCAGGATCTCGACCGCCTTGTCGGGGTCGATGTCGGCCGGGCAGCGCTCCAGCCCGGTTCCGGGGACGGGGCGTTCGGGTCGGTCGTCGGCCATGGGCCCTCCTCCTCTGCGGCCGGGCGGAGCCGGCCCGGATCACGCTAGCGAGCACGCCGCGGCGGGCCGCGATCAGCAGCTTCGCGCCGGGGCGCGGCCGTGTCCGGGGACCTCGGTCCCTTGGCGCGGGGTCCACCGTCGTCGTTCACTGCTCGGGACCGACCGGCGGATGACCGGTGGGGACGGACCGGAGGCCACCGTGGAGGAGAGCATCCGACTGGGCCGGATCGCCGGCGTCCGCATCGGCATGAACTGGAGCCTGCTCGTCGTGGTCTGGCTGATCGCCTGGAGCCTGGCCCGCGCCACCCTGCCCGACTCGGCCCCCGGCTACGGGCTCGGCGCCTACTGGGTGGCGGGCACCGCCGCGGCGGTGGTCTTCCTCGCCTCGATCCTGGCCCACGAGCTGGGACACGCCACCGTCGCCCGCCGCGACGGCGTGGGGGTCGAGGGGATCACCCTGTGGCTGTTCGGCGGGGTGGCCCGGCTCACGTCGCGGGCCCGTTCCGCCGACAGCGAGCTCCGGATCGCGGTGGCCGGCCCCGCTGTCAGCATCGCGTTGGGCGGCGCCTTCCTGGGTGCGTCGGTGGCCCTCGACGCGGCCGACGTCGCCCCCCTCACCGTGGCGACCCTCCGGTGGCTGGGCACCATCAACCTGACCCTCGCGGTGTTCAACCTGATCCCGGCCGCACCCCTCGACGGCGGGCGGGTGCTGGCGGCGATCCTGTGGCGCCGCAGCGGCGACGAGACCGGGGCCCGGGTGCGGGCCACGCAGGCCGGCGTGGCCTTCGGGCGGGTCCTGGTGGTCCTGGGCCTGGCCGCCTTCGCGTTCGGCGGTGGGCTGGGTGGGCTGTGGCTGGTGTTCCTCGGGTGGTTCCTCATCAGCGCGGCACGCGCCGAGCAGATGGACGTGGTGGTGCACCACAGCCTCGCCGGGGTGCGCGTCGGCGACGTGATGACCCCCGACCCCGAGGTCGCTCCCTTCATGGGGACCGTGGCCGCCTTCGTGACCGACGTGGTGGACCACTCCCGCCACTCGGCGTTCCCGCTGGTCGACTTGAGCGGCCGCGTGGTGGCCCTGGTCACGTTGCACCGGCTCCGCACCGTCCCCCCGGCCGAGCGGGCGCACGTGGCCCTGTCGGAGGTGGCCACCCCGATCGAGCAGGTGGTGGTCTGCGCGCCCGAGGAGGAGCTGGCCGCCGTGCTCCCCCGCCTGATGGGCAACGACCGTCGGGCGCTGGTGATGGTCGAGGGTCGGCTCGTGGGCATCGTGTCGCCCTCCGACGTGGCCCGTGCGCTGGATCGGGCGAGCTTGGTCCGGGGCGTGGACCTCCCGGCCTGACGCACGACGAGGGGCCCGCGGGGATCGGCGTTGCGCCTCGTGCCGAGCGAGCGTTCGGTGTTCGGGAGTGCACGTACAGCGAACGGACGGTTGTTTTCCAGCCGATTTCCCGCTATGTTCGGTGTTCGTGTCGTCCCGAACACCGAACGACCTGATCGACGAGCTCGCCGCCGGCCTCGTCGCCGCCGGGGTGCCGGCGCACCGCGGCGAGATCGCGGCGCCCGGCGTCTGGCACCTCGAGGTGGACGGCACCGACGTGCTGGTCCAGCCCTACCGCCACCCGGGAAGCCGTCCCGAGGTCGCCGGCGGGGGCCCGGTGGCCCTCGTCGAGGTGGCCGACCGCGTGCCCGACTGGCGACGGGCCGAGCTGCGTGCCGCCCGGTCCGGCTGGCTCGACCGCCGGGGCCACCTCCGGTTGTGGGCGCCCAGGTGCAAGGTCGAGCTCGACTTCGCGCCCACCACCTCGGGCGGTCGGCGCCGACAGGGCGACGTCCGCCTCGAGGTGGCGCTGTGGGCGCTCACCCACCCGGCGAACCGCCTGTCGGTCCGACCCGTGGCCCGGGCGATCGGACGGAGCGCCGCCCAGGTCTCGGCCGTCGTCGGCGGCTGGGTCGACGAGGGCCTGGTGGACCGCGAGCGTCGGCCCGACCTCGACGCCCTGTTCTGGGCGCTGGTGGACGCCTGGCCGACCGGCGGGTGGGTCCGCGCCTCCGACGACGACCTGGCCCGGGCCCAGGCCGACGAGGTGACCGTCGACGTCGGCGACGCCGTCGCCGAGCGCCATGGCGCCCAGATCGGGCTCGGCGCTGCCGGCCCCGACCACCGCTACGTGACCGACCCTGCAGCATGGGGCCGCTTGGCACGCGTGGTGGAGGGCCGCGACGACACCATCCCCGAGAACGGTCCACGCCACTGGTGCCGGCCCGCCCCCACCCGCTGGCTCCCGATGCTGGGCGACGACGCCCATCCCGTGGTCGTGGCGGCGCGCCTGGCCGCGGGCGAGCGGCGCGGCCGCGAGATCGTCGAGGCCTGGGGCGTGCTGGACCGACTCGCCGGCTGGGCGCTCCCGTGAGCGCGCCGCCCGCGCCGACCGACCTGGTGCTCGTCGGGGGCCCTCAGGGCGCGGCGGTGGCCGAGGCGTTGGGCGCCCTCGGCGACGCGGTCGTGGTGATCGGGGGCATGGCCACCGAGCTGCAGCTCCGCCGCCGCGCCGTGGTGCACCGCCCCACCGGCGACCTCGACTCGCTCTCGTTCGACCGACGAACGTGCGGCGACCGCCTGGTCGGGCTCGGTGCGGACGCGGTGGGCGAATCGTGGCAGGTGCGGGGTTCGGGCCTCACCGTCGACGTGATCGAGGTCGACCCCACCGTCGACACCAGCGCCCTGGGCGACGAGGACGACCTGGACTGGTGGATGCTGACCCACCAATGGGCCGTCGGACAGTTCGACGAGCTCGACATCGCCGTCACCGACGGATCGACGACGGCCCCGGTGCGCGCCCGGGTGGCCGCACCCGCCGCACTGGTCGCCATGAAGTCGGCCTCGGTGCCGCTCCGGCGCTCCTCCACCCCGCACAAGCGCGCCAGCGACCTCTTCGACATCCTCCAGCTGGTCACCTACGCCGGCGACGACGTTCGAGCGCGGCTGGAGGCGGCGGGCCCCACCCTCCGCCACGGCGTCGGGCGACGACTGGCCGAGTGGTACCGCCTGCCCGCCACCCTCCGCGAACTGCTCGGTGCGGTCCCGCCCACCCTGCGGCGTCCCACCCTCGACGACCTCGACCCCGTCGTCGACCTGGGCGCGGCGCTCGCGTCCGGCTGAGCGGATCGGGGCGCGCCGAGCAGACTGCCGCCATGAGCCATCCGTCCGGACCCGACGCCTCGACCGTCGACGCCACCCTCGCCACGACCGGACCCGCCGACGGCCCCTGGTGGCGCGGCGCGGTCGCCTACCAGATCTACCCGCGATCGTTCTGCGACACGACGGGCGACGGCGTGGGCGACCTCGAGGGCGTCCGCCGCCACCTCGACCACCTCGTCGACCTCGGTGTCGACGCGCTGTGGCTCTCCCCGTTCTTCCGCTCGCCCATGGCCGACTACGGCTACGACGTCGCCGACTTCTGCGACGTCGATCCGATCTTCGGCGACCTCGACACGTTCGACCGCCTCCTTCACGAGGCCCACGCCCGGGGGCTGCGGGTGGTCATCGACTGGGTCCCCAACCACACGTCGATCGAACACCCCTGGTTCGTCGCCTCCCGCTCGTCGCGCACGGACCCCCAGCGGGACTGGTACGTCTGGCGCGACGGCGGCCCCGACGGCGCGCCGCCCAACAACTGGACCGAGGCGCTCACCTACGGCCGGGCCTGGACCTTCGACGAGGCGACCGGCCAGTGGTACCTGCACAACTTCCTGCCGTCCCAGCCCGACCTGAACTGGGCCAACCCCCAGGTGGTCGAGGCGATGCTCGACACCCTCCGCTTCTGGCTGGACCGGGGCGTCGACGGGTTCCGCATGGACGTGGTCAACCTGATCGGCAAGGACCCGGACCTCGCCGACGACCCGCCCGAGCTGGTCGGCCTCCCCCACCTGGTGCTCAACGACCGACCCGAGACGCACGCGCTGCTGCGCCGGATCCGGGCGCTCCTCGACGGCTACCCGGGCGACCGCATGGCCATCGGCGAGGTGATCCTCCTCGACATCGAGAGCATCCTCGGGCACCTGGGCGACGGCGACGAGCTGCACCTGGCCTTCAACTTCCCGCCCATGCAGGGCCCGTGGACGGCCGAGACCTGGCGCAGCGCCATCGCCACCACCGAGGCCGCCTACGGCGCCGCGGGCGCGTGGCCCACCTGGGTCCTCTCCAACCACGACGTGGTCCGCCACCGCACCCGCTACGGGGGCGACGAACGCATCGCCCGCAGCGCGGCGGTCCTGCTGCTCACGCTGCGGGGCACGCCGTTCCTCTATGCCGGCGAGGAGCTCGGCCTCTCCGACGCCGAGGTCGCACCCCACCAGGTGCACGACCCGGCCGGACGCGACGGGTGCCGGGCCCCCCTCCCGTGGGACGCCACACCCGGGCACGGCTGGGCCGGTGCCGAGCCCTGGCTGCCCTGGCCGCCGGAGGCCGCGACCGGCGGCGACGCCGCCACCCAGGCCGGCGACGCCGACTCGGTGCTGGCGCTGTACCGCCGGCTGCTGCATCTGCGCCGGAGCCACCCCGCGCTGCGCCACGGATCGCTCGAGCTCCTCGACGCCCCCGATGGCGTGGTGAGCTGGCGGCGGGTCGACGGCGACGAGGTCTGGCAGGTGGCGGTGAACTTCACCGACGAGGTCGTCGGGGGCGCGGCGCCGACCGGCGAGGTCGTGCTCAGCAGCCGACGGGCCACCGACCCGGCGGCCCCGGCCGGCGACCTCGCTGCGCACGAGGCCGTCGTCGTCCGCACCTGACCTGGACGCGCCCCGGGACCGGGGACGCCGTTGTCCACCGGCCCGGGGCCCGTCGCGGTGGACGCCGGTCGCCGGACTCGACGGTCGACCCGCCGCCCCCTGCCGGAGCAACCACCTCGTTGCGGGTGTCGACCCGCCCGTGGAGCCACCTGAGCATTTCGCGAGCTCGCGTCGGTCGCGCCGTAGGGTGCCGCCCATGCCTGACGACAAGCCGTCCGTGACCGTCCCCGAGACCGACCCGCCGACCGACCTCGTGATCGAGGACCTCGTGGTGGGCGAGGGCACCGAGGCGGTGGCGGGCGCCGTGGTGACCGTCCACTACGTGGGCGTGGCGTGGTCCACCGGCAGCCAGTTCGACGCCAGCTGGGACCGCGACGACCCCTTCGGGTTCCGGCTCGGCGCCAGCCAGGTCATCGAGGGCTGGGACCGGGGTGTCGCCGGCATGCGGGTCGGCGGCCGACGCCGGCTGACGATCCCGCCCGAGCTCGGCTACGGCAGCCGCGGCGCCGGTGGCGTCATCGCCGGCGGCGAGACGCTGGTCTTCGTGGTGGACCTGCTGGGCGTCGGCTGACCCAGCTCGCCGCCACCGCGGCGACCCGCTACCCTGACGAGGTCGCCCCGGGACCGCCCGGACGTGCCGCCGCCCACGGGACGCAGCATCGGCGACAGGGAGTCCCGGCAACCCGGTCGGCGCTCCCCCGAGCGTCGGGCGCCGGTCGCCCCGGAACAGGACCCCCCATGTCTCCCACCTTCTCCGAGCTGGGCGTGCCCGCGCCCATCGTCGAGTCGCTGCGCGCCCGCGGCATCGACGCCCCGTTCCCCATCCAGGCGGCATCGCTCCCCGACGCCCTGGCCGGCCGCGACCTCTGCGGCAAGGCACCGACCGGATCCGGCAAGACCATCGCCTTCGGCATCCCGATGGCCGCTCGATGCCACCAGGCGGCGCCCAAGCGACCCACCGGACTCGTGCTCGTCCCCACCCGCGAGCTGGCCGAGCAGGTGGCCACCGAGCTGCGCCTCCTCGCCGCGCCGCAGGGGCGGGTCGTCGAGTCCTTCTACGGCGGCGTGTCGATCGAGCGCCAGACCAAGGCGCTGCGGCGCGGCGTCGACCTCGCGGTGGCCTGCCCCGGACGCCTGCGCGACCTGCTCGACCGCGGCGACATCCGCCTCGACGCCGTCGAGGTCGTCGTCCTCGACGAGGCCGACCGCATGGCCGACATGGGGTTCCTCCCCGAGGTCAAGCGCATCCTGGACCAGACCCCGTCGAACCGCCAGACGCTGCTGTTCTCGGCCACCCTCGACGGCGACATCGACGTGCTCATCCGCCGCTACCAGCAGGACCCGGGTCGGGTCGAGGTCGCCCGCGACGAGGACGACGATGCTGCCGACATCGACCACCACTTCTGGTCGGTGCCCCGCGAGCGGCGCCTCGACGCGACCGCCGAGATCCTGCAACGGCTCGAGTCGGCGATCGTGTTCACCCGGACCCGCCACGGCGCCGACCGGGTGGCCCAGCAGCTCGAGCGTCGTGGCGTGCCCTGCGCGGCGATGCACGGGGACAAGTCGCAGGGCCAGCGCGAGCGTGCGCTGGCCGCGTTCCGCGACGGCCGGGTCCGGGCGCTCGTCGCCACCGACGTGGCCGCCCGCGGCATCCACGTCGACGGCGTCGCCGGGGTCGTCCAGTACGACACGCCGGCCGACCACAAGGACTACACCCACCGCGCCGGGCGGACCGCCCGAGCCGGCACCGGCGGCGTGGTCGTGACCTTGGTCATCCCCGACGCCCGCACCGCGACCCAGCAGCTCATCCGGGCGCTCGGCCGCGACGAGACCATCGAGGCAGCCGATCCCGCGTCGCTCGGCCCGGTGGTCGCGCTCCCCGAGCCGTCGCCGGAGCGGTCGGCACGCCAGCCGGGCGGCGACCGGTCCGGTCGTCCCGACGGAGATCGGCCCCGCCCCGGCGGCGGCCGGTCTGGCACTGCCCGCAAGCGCGGCGGTCCCCGTCAGAAGGCCACCTCGGGTGCCACGCCCCCGGAGCGGTCCGGCGGCGGAACGGCGCGGGTCGCCACCGGGACCGGACGGGGCGGATCGGGCCGGAGCCGCGGGACCGGTGGCGGCAACGCTGCCGGGCGGGCGGGCCGGGCCGGCACGTCCGGTCGGAAGGGCAGCGGTCCGGGCGCAGCCAACGCCGGCGGTTCGGGCCGCAGGGGCCCGGGTCGCGGTCGACGCCCCTGATCCCTCGCGTCCGGTCGGCTCAGCCGGCGACGCGCCGTTCCAGGTCGAGCAGGAACCGCTTGGCCACCAGCCCGCCGGCGAAGCCGGTGAGGCGCCCGTCGGCCCCGACCACGCGGTGGCAGGGCAGCACCAGCGACACCGGGTTGCGCCCCACGGCAGCGCCCACGGCGCGGACGGCCCGGGGCGAACCCACCGCCTCGGCCACGTCGCGATAGGTGGCGGTCCGTCCGTAGCCGATGTCGGCGAGCGCGGCCCACACCCGGAGCTGGAACGGGGTGCCCACCAGGTCGAGCGGGAGGTCGAACTCTCGGCGCCGTCCGCCCAGGTAGTCGAGCACCTGCTGGCCCGCCACCTCCAACAGCGGGTGCCCGCCGGCCACCACGCCGTCGAGCCGGACCCGCCCGACGTCGTCGGGCCCCCACAGGACGGCACGGAGCCCCGCGTCGCCGCCGACCAGGACGAGGGGACCCACGGGGGTGTCGACGACCACCGAGGACCGAGGTGCGACGGGGTGGATCGGGGGGGCGGCTGGGCGCGTCATCGGCGACCTCCTGGTTCGGGGACGGATCCGGCGACCGCCCACAGGTGGGCCACCGCGTAGGAGGCCCACGGCCGCCAGGCCGGGGCCAGCTCGGCGAGCGGCGTGGAGCGATGGCCCAGCACGGCCAGGCCGGCGCGGACCGCCGCGTCGTCGGGGACCAGCACGTCGGGGTCGCCGAGGCACCGCTGCACGACGAGCTCGGTCGTCCACGGACCGATCCCCGGCAGGGCGGCCAGCGCCGCCCGGGTGGCGTCGCGGTCGGCCCCGGCGTCGAGTCGCACGGCTCCGGCTTCGATCGCCGCAGCCAGCCCGACCAGGGTGCGGGCCCGGGCTCGGGGCAGCGGCAGGCGGTCCGGATCGACCCCGGCCAGCTCGGCGGGGGTGGGGAAGCACCGGTCCGCGCCGGGGTCGCCGTCGGGGACCGCTCCGCCGTGCTCCGCCACCAGGCGTCCGGCCAGCGTGCGCGCCGCGGCGGTGCTGACCTGCTGGCCCAGCACGATGCGGAGCGCCGCCTCCTCGGGGTCGACCGCACCCAACGCCCGCAGCCCGGGGCGTCGACGCACGGCCGGGGCGAGGACGGGGTCGGCACCGAGCAGCGCGTCGACCGCCACCGGATCGGCGTCGGCGTCCACCAGTCGGCGGACCCGGGCCACGGCGGCCGGCAGGTCGCGCAGGTCGTCGAGCCGGATCCCGACGGTCAGGGACCCTTCGTCGGCGGCCAGGTGCAGCCGTGCGTGGCCGCGGGCCAGGCGCACCGCACGGCGAAAGCACCCGTCGCCGACCGACTCCACGCCCGGGACGGCCCGGCGGGCCAGGGTGCGCCACAGCTCGCCCACCGCGAACGGGGCACGGGTGGCGACCCGGAGCCGCAGCTCGCCAGGGCCACCCGGACCGGCCGCTCCCGAGCCGGCTCGCCGGCGCAGCTCGCCGGGCGACGCGTCGTAGACCTCGCGAACGGTGGCGTTGAACTGCCGGACGCTCGAGAACCCCGCCGCGAAGGCCACCTCGGTCAACGGCAGCGACGTCGACTCGGCCAGCAGCCGCGCCGTCTGGGCCCGCTGGGCCCGGGCCAGGGCCAGGGGACCCGCGCCCACCTCGGCATCCAGGATCCGACCGAGCTGTCGGGTGCTGTACCCCAGGCGCCGGGCCAGCCCGCCGACCCCCTCGCGGTCCACCACCCCGTCGGCCACCAGGCGAACGGCCCGCGCCGCCACGTCGCCGCGGACCGCCCACTCCGGCGATCCGGGGACGGCGTCGGGCCGGCAGCGCTTGCAGGCCCGGTACCCGGCCTGCTGCGCCGCCGCGGCCGATGGGAAGAACTCGACGTTCCGCCGCTTGGGCGTGGTGGCGGGGCAGCTGGGCCGGCAGTAGATGCCGGTGGTCCGCACGGCGAAGAGGAACCGCCCGTCGAAGCGGGGATCACGGGCCACGACGGCCCGGTACGAGCGCTCCTCGTCCTCCAGCACGGATCCAGTCTTCCGCCGGCCCCGGGGCCGGGGGAAGCGGTTTCCGGACATCGCGCTCGGCACCGCGGCGGCGGCTCGGTAGGGTCGCACCCCGTGCGGCGGACGATCGGGCGGGGTCGGGCGGACACGCCGTGGCGAGCGATGGGCGTCCTGGTGGCCTCCGCCCTGCTCGGCGTCGCCTGCAGCGCCGATCGCCCTCCGGCCACGCCGCGTGGTCCCCGGCTGGTGGCCTGTGCGGCCGAACCCGATCGACCGCTGGTCTGGCTCGACGTGCGCCGTCACGAGCCAACGGGCTTCACCTGGGAGCTGGTCGAGGAGATCGTCGGACGGGCCGACGGCACCGTCCGCCTCCGGCGCAGCCGCCCGGCGGACCTGACCTTCGACCTGCTCGACCGCGACTGCGACCTCATCGTCTCCACCCTCGTCGAGACCCCGGAGCTGAGCGAGCAGGTGGCCACCACCGACCCGTACCTCGACGCCGACCTCGCCGTGGCCGTCCGGCCGCTCGACGCGGCCGCGCTGCCCACCGTGGTGGCGCTCGCGGGCCGTCCGATCGGCGTGGCCGAGGGCTCGGCGGCCGCCGAGTGGCTGGGGGCCAACCGTCCGCCCGACGCCGCGGTCCGCGCCTACCCGGCCGTGGGGGACCTGGTGGCCGCGCTGCGCAAGGGCGACGTCGACGGCGTGGTGGCCTCGGCCCCGGCACTCCGCCACCGTGCCGCCCAGGACGACTCGATCGTGGTCACCGAGGTGGTCCCCACCGGCGCCCGCCTGGTGCTGGCGGTGCACCCCGACGACGACGACCTGCTGCGCCTCCTCGACCGGGGACTCGCCCGCCTCCGCGACGACGGAACCTACGACCGACTGGCCCGGCGATGGTTCGAGCCGTCGGACGCGGACCCCGGCGAGGACTGAGCGTTGTTCTCAGCCCCCAGCGGCGGGCGACCGATACCCCGACGGTGCCGGACGCGCCCCGCGACATGCCCTGGTGGCAGGAGCTGCTCGACCACGTCCCCGAACTGGTGGTCGTGGCCGACGGCGACCTGGTGTGCCGCTACGCGTCCCTGGAGCTGACCCCCCGCCTCGGATGGCAGACGGTCGACGTCATCGGCCACCCCCTCGAGCAGCTGGTGGTGCCCGACGATCGCGACACGGTCCGATCCCGGCTCGCGGGCGTGCTCACGGGCGACGCGGTGGCCCGCCTCGAGCTGCGGCTCCGCCGTCCGAGCGGTGAGCCCTGCCGCGTCCATGCCTCGGCCCGCCGCTACCGCCGGGGCCGGGCGAACTTCGTCGTCGTGGTCCTCGGCGCGCCGGTGGAGGGCGGCGGGACCCGTCGGGCCCAGGTGGAGGCCGCGCTCGACGTGGTGCAGAACCGGCTGGTCCGTGCCGTGCCCGCCGAGCTGGAGCTCGAGCTCGGTGCCGGGCTGACCGAGCTGGCGTCGGTGGTCGGAGCCGACTGCGGCTGGTTGGTCGAGTGGGACGCCGGCCGGGCCGAGCTGGCGGGTCGGGGCACCACGGCGACGGCGACGACCGACGTCGATCCGCCCTCGGCCGATGCGCTCCTGGCCGGCGGCGACCCCGAGCGGACCGAGGTGCTGGCCGACGTCGCGGCGGCCGGACCCGAACGCGCCGCCGAGCTGGCCGCCGCGGGGCTCACCGCGACCGCCCGCTTCCCGGTCCGCCTCGGCACCGAGCTGGTGGGTCTGGTCGGCTTCGACTGGCGGGACGGTCCGGCGAGCTGGGGCGAGGTCGACCTGGCCGAGCTGGCCCGGGTCGTGCCCACCTTCGCCAACGTGGTGGCGCGACGCCGGGCCGAGCGGGCGCTGGCCCGCAGCACGGTGGAGCTCGCCGCCGCCTTCGAGCACTCCCCCAGCCCCCTCGTCGTGCTCGACCGCGACGGGACCGTCACGCGCCTGAACGGCGCGGCGCAGGACCTCATGGCATGGGGGCCCCGCCTGGTGGTGGGCCGGTTCCTGGCCGAGCTGGTGGACCCGGTGGACCTGGGTCGCTTCGAGACCTGGTCCGCCGACCTCTACGCCCACCCCGAGCGGGCGCTGCCCGTCGAGGCCCGCTTCATGCGGGGCGACGGCGATGCGGTGTGGCTGCGCGTCCACCCGAGCGTGGTGCGCGAGCAGGGCCTCCTGGCCCAGGTGATCGTGCAGCTGAGCGACATCAGTCAGCGCAAGCAGGCCGAGGCCGCGCTCGACGAGAGCGAGCACCGCTTCCGCACCCTGGTGGACAACCTGCCCGACCCGGTCATGCGGATCACCCCCGACATGGTCACCGTGTTCGCCAACCAGGCCGCCCGGGACCTCTTCGAGATCGACGTGTTCGGGAACGTGCGGGTCGACGAGGCCACCCGTCGGGAGTCGGTCCGGATGGTCCGCGACGCGCTGGCGGCGCGGGCCCCGCGGCGCAGCGAGTACCGGACGGTGACCCGCTCGGGCGCCCGGGTCCTGTCGACCCGGTTCATCCCCGAGCTGGGGCCCGACGGAACGCCGCGCTCCATGCTGCTCGTGTCGACCGACCTGACCGAGCAGCGCCGCACCGAGGCCGAGCTCACCTACCGCGCCACCCACGACGCACTCACCGGACTCCCCAATCGCAGCCTGTTCCTGACCCACCTGGACGTCTCGCTGGCCCGACTGCGGCGCACCGGAGGCCTGGCCGCGGTCGTCTTCTTCGATCTCGACCACTTCAAGATGGTGAACGACACCCTGGGCCACCAGGCCGGCGACGAGATGCTCCAGACGGTGGCCGGCCGCCTCCGCGACTCGCTGCGGGCGTCGGACGTGGTGGCTCGTCTGGGCGGCGACGAGTTCACCGTGCTGCTCGATCCGTGCCACGACATCGGCGAGGTCCGCAACCTCGTCGTGCGGCTCCAGGAGGCGCTGGCCCGACCCATGCAGGTCGGCGACCGGGAGCTCATCGTCTCGTCCTCGGCCGGCATCGCGCTCGCCGATCGTACGGCGGGGTCGGGCGAGGAGCTGCTCAAGTGGGCCGACGCCGCCATGTACCGGGCGAAGAGCAGCGGGCGGGCCCGACACTCGATCGTCGACGAGGACCTGCTCGACGAGATCCGCAACCGCCTCGAGATGGACCAACGGCTCCGGGGCGCTCTCGACCGCGACGAGCTGGAGGTGCACTACCAACCGGAGGTGGACCTGACCACGGGCGAGGTCGTCGGAGCGGAAGCCCTCCTTCGCTGGAACTACGACGGCGCCGTGCTCAGCGCGGCCGCCTTCATCGAGCTGGCCGAGGAGAGCGGGCAGATCCTGCCCATCGGACGTTGGGTGCTCGAGACCGCGTGCGCCCGGCTCCGCTGCTGGCAGGACCGGTGGCCGGACCGCGAGCTCACCATGCGGGTGAACCTGTCGGCCCGCCAGTTCGACCAGCCCGACCTGGTGGAGCAGGTGACCGAGGTGGTCCGCGCCAGCGGGATCGACGCCGCGGCCCTGTGCCTCGAGATCACCGAGACCGCGCTGATGGCCGACGCGGCCGCGGCCGCCGCCGTGCTGGGCCGGCTCGCCGAGCTCGGGGTGCGCCTGGCCATCGACGACTTCGGGACGGGCTACTCGTCGCTGAACTACCTGAAGCGGTTCCCGATGGACGTGCTCAAGATCGACCGCAGCTTCGTCGACGGGCTGCCCGACGATCCCGAGGACGAGGCCATCGTCACGACCATCGTGCGGCTGGCCGAGACCCTCGGCATGGAGGTCACCGCCGAGGGCGTCGAGACCGAGGGGCAGCAGGCGACGCTCGTGCGCCTCGGTTGTCGCCGCGCCCAGGGCTTCCGCTTCGCCCGCCCCGCGCCGCCCGAGGTGGTCGAGCGGATGATCGGGTCGCGGCTGCCGCTCTCCGAGGAGCTCCCGCCCCTCGAGGCGCCACCGGTCCCGACCCCGGTCACGCCCGAGCCGGAGCCCGCGACGCTGTCGGCGAGGCGCTGAGCGTCGCGGGGGACGACCCGATCAGGACGGGACGATCACCACGGGGCAGGGCGCGTGGTTCGCCACCTGCGTGGCGACCGAGCCCAACAGGAGCCCCAGGAACCCACCATGGCCGCGCTTGCCGACGACGACCAGATCGGCGCCCTCGGCCTCGGCGATCACGGCGCTGGCCGCGGCACCCTCACGGACGACCGGCTCGATGACCACGTCATCGGGCAGCACGATGCCCGCCACCAACTCGGCCAGGGCGGCATCGGTGGCCTCCGACATCGCCTCGGCGGGCGGCAGGCCGCCGCCGAGGGGGTAGCCCGCGGCTGCCATCGGCGGGTAGCTCCAGCTCATGACGGCCCGCACGACACCCCCGCCCTGCTGGTGGACGTGGCCGATGGCCCAGTCGAGCGCGGCCCGGCTGTTGGCCGAGCCGTCGACGCCCACGACGGCGACGAATCCGGAGGAGGCGGTGTCGTTCATGGGGGCATCTTCGGCGAACGGTCGCCGAGATGCAAAGGTCCAAGGTCCCTGTGAGGTCGTGCCGGGGCTCGCCACACTGGCCCCGTGGACGCAGTGCGCTTCTCCGACGTCACCGCGGACGACGGGCCGCGGGGTCACGTCGACGGGTTGTCGTGGTCGATCCCCCTGGACCCGGACCGGGGCGTCGGCGTCGCCGTCGTCGGGGCGGCCGACTCCGGGCCCTCGGTCATCCTGCGGCTCCTCCTCGACCTGGTCCGCCCCGCGCAGGGACGGGTCGAGGTCTTCGGTCTCGACACCGCCGTCGAGCGCTCGGCCATCCGTCGACGGTGCGGCTACCTCCCGGCCGACTTCCGGGTCCCCGACGAGCTCAGTGGACTCGGGGTGCTGTCGCACCTGTCGGGACTCCGCGGCGGCGACCTGCCGGCGCGTGGCCTGGAGCTGGCCGAGCGGGTGGGACTGGACCTCGATCGGCCCGTGGCGGGCCTGACGCGGGGCGAGCGCCGCCGCCTCGGGGTGGTGCAGGCCCTGATGGGCCGGCCGGCGCTGCTCCTGCTCGACGAGCCCACCGCGGACCTCGACGTGTCCGGCGCGGCGTCGGTGCTCGCCGTCGTGGCCGAGGCGGTGGCCGAAGGCGCGGTCGCGGTCGTCGCGTCGAGGGACCTCCGGACCGTGCGCCAGCTGGCCGATCGGGTGCTCGTGCTGCACCACGGCCGGATGGCGCTGGACTCCCCGGCCGAGCCCCTCCTCGAGCGGGTCCGCTGCCAGGTCGAGGTGGAGATGGCCGATCCCCACGACGCGGTGGACTTCGCCCAGACCTCGCCGCTCACCGACGTGGCCGTCGTCGGGTCGGTGGTGCGTGGCACCGTGACCGGCGACGTCGACGACGTGGTGAAGGCCGCGGCCCGCCACCACACCGTGCGGCTCGTGACCCACGAGCCCGATCTGGCCGACCGCTTCTGGGCGCCGCACGCGGAAGCGTCCTGATCGATACCTCCCTGGGTATGAGGGACCTTGGTCCGTTGGCGATCGCCCCGCCCCGTGGTTCGGTGGGGCCATGAGCCATCGGATCGTCATCCTGGGTGCCGGCACCGGCGGCACGCTGACCGCGAACCGGCTGCGTCGGCACTACGCCCCTGACGCCGCCACCATCACCGTCGTCGACCAGGACGACCGCCACGTCTACCAGCCCGGGCTGCTCTTCCTGCCGTTCGGGCTCACCCACGCGGAGGACATCGTGCGGCCACGGGCGCGACAGCTCCACGACGGCATCGAGTACCGGCAGAGCGCGGTGGACCACGTCGACGTGGAGACCGCACGGGTGCACCTCGCCGACGGCAGCGAGCTCGCCTACGACGTCCTGGTGGTCGCCACCGGCGCCCGCCTCGTGCCCGAGGAGACCGAGGGGCTGGTGTGGGGCGACGACGTCGCCACCTTCTACGACCTCGAGCAGGCCGTCGCGCTCGAGCGCCGCCTGGCCCGCCTCGACGAGGGCGAACTGGTCGTCAACGTGGTCGACCTGCCCATCAAGTGCCCCGTCGCCCCGCTCGAGTTCTGCTTCCTCGCCGACTGGTACCTCACGGACCGGGGGGTGCGCGACCGGGTGAACATCACCTACGTCACCCCGCTCGACGGCGCCTTCACCAAGCCCACCGCGTCGGCCGCGCTCTCCTCGATGCTGGAGGAGAAGGGCATCCGGCTGGTCACCGAGTTCAACACCGGCGAGGTGGTCGCCCCCGCCGACGGTGAGTCGGGACGCCTGGTCTCCTACGACGAGCGCGAGGTGCCCTTCGACCTCGCGGTGGTGATCCCGCTCCACGGCGGCGCCACCTGGGTCGGACGCTCCGAGGGCCTCGGTGACGAGCTCGACTTCGTGCCCACCGACCCGCGCACCCTCCAGAGCCAGGCCGCGCCGAACATCTTCGCCATCGGCGACGCCACGAACGTCCCGGCCTCCAAGGCCGGGTCGGTCACGCACTTCGAGGGCGAGGTCCTGGTGGGCAACGTCATCCGGTTCCTGGCCGGGGAGGAGCTCGACGCCGGCTACGACGGCCACGCCAACTGCTTCATCGAGACGGGCTTCGGCAAGGCCCTCCTCATCGACTTCAACTACGAGACCGAGCCGGTCGGCGGCCACTTCCCCGGCCGCGTGGGGGTGCCGCTGCTCAAGGAGAGCCGGCTCAACCACCTGGGGAAGCTGATGTTCCAGTGGTTCTACTGGCACGCCCTGCTGCCGGGCCGCGACCTCCCGGGCATCGGCCCGGAGATGCCCACGGCCGGCAAGCACCTGTCCGGGGGCTGACCCCCGATCCGTCCCGACCTCCGATCCGTCCCGACCCACGCAGCATCCCTGAGAGGAGCACCACCATGGCCACCAAGACCGTCGCCGGGACCACCGTCGACGTGAACGACGAGGGGTTCTTCACCGACCCCGACCAGTGGAACGAGGCGATGGCCCCCGAGCTGGCCGCGGCCGAGGGCATCGACGAGCTGACCGACCGGCACTGGACCGTGCTCCGCTTCGTCCGCAACGAGTTCGCCGAGAAGGGCACGGGTCCGACGGTCCGGGTCCTGGGCAAGACCTCGGGCGTCAGCGTGAAGGAGCTCTACCAGCTCTTCCCGAAGGGCCCGGCCAAGATCGCCGCCCGCATCGCCGGCATCCCCAAGCCTCGCGGCTGCATCTGACCCATCACGACCAGGAGCGCACCACCATGAGCAACGAACCCATCGAGAAGGTCTCGATCATCATCAGCAAGGGCTCCCTCGACGGGATCTACCCCGGGCTGATCATGGCCAACGGCGCCCGCGCCGAGGGCATCGAAGCCAACCTCTTCTTCACGTTCTTCGGCCTCGACGCCGTCCACCGCAAGCGCCACGAGCACATCAAGGTCGCCACCGTGGGCAACCCCGGCCTCCACGTGGCCACGTGGTTGGGTGGACTCCCCGGCATGTCGGCCGTGATGACCCACGTGATGGAGAAGCAGATCGAGGCGCTCGACATCCCCTCCATCCCCGAGTTCGTCGAGATGATCGCCGACACCGGGGCGGGCATGTACGCCTGCAAGGCGTCGGTCGACCTGTTCAAGATGACCAAGGACGACCTGATCGAGCAGGTCGAGGACATCATCACCGTCGGCGAGTTCTACGAGATGGCCGCCGGCGGGCACATCATCTTCACCTGAGCGGATCGGGTGGTTCCACGACGAGGAGCACGACCATGGGCAAGGAGTTCGGCTACCGGGTCGGGGTGACCTGGACGGGCAACGACGGGACGGGGACGGCGCAGCGCACCTACGGACGCGACAACGAGCTGCGGGTGGAGGGCAAGGCCACCCTCCCCGGCTCGGCCCCGCCGGAGTTCGGTGGGGATCCGACGGCGTGGCCGCCCGAGGAGCTGCTGGTCGCCGCGGTGGCCCAGTGCCACCTGCTCACCTACCTCTTCGTCTGCTCCCGCAACGGCGTGGTGGTCGAGTCCTACGAGGACGACGCCAGCGGGACCCTGCTCGTGGAAGGAGCGGCGGGCGGTCACTTCACCGAGATCGTCCTGCGACCGAAGGTGACGATCAGCGCCGGCGATCCCGAGCTGGCCACCAAGCTCCACGAGGACGCCCACGCCGGCTGCTACGTGGGCTCCAGCGTGGCCTTCCCGGTGCGCTTCGAACCCACGGTCACCGTCGTCTGAGCCGGCGGGCCGTCACACGGTCGGGCGGCGAGTGGGGAGCCCGGCCGCCCGGTAGAGGTCGTCGATCACCGCCATGTTGGCCACCGCGTCGGTGGCCGTCGACGGGAACGGGGCGCCGTCGCGGACCGCGGCGACGAAGGCCGCGAGCTGGTGGGCGTAGGACGTGGACCGCGCCGCCCGCTCGACCGTCCGACGCCCGTCGCGTCGCAACACGATCCGGCCGCCCAGCTGCGGAGCGACCGGATTGCGCACGGCCAGCTCGCCCTCGCTGCCCACCACGCGCAGCGACACGTCGAGGAGCCGCCGCGACCACATCGAGCACTGCAACGACACCGCCACCTCGCCCACGCAGAGCTCGGCGTCGAGGCTCCGGTCCACGGCGCCACGCACCGTGCGGGCCCGGGCCCGCCGCACCTCCGGCTCGGCGCCGACGAGGGGGCCGAGCGTGGCCCGCACCATGTTCACCGGGTAGCAGCCCAGGTCCATGAGGGCGCCGCCGGCGAGGTCCATCCGCCACCGGATGTCGTTCGGACGCGGGTTGGGGACGCAGAACGACGCCGACATCGAGCGCACCTCGCCCACGGCGCCGTCGGCGAGCAGCGCGGCCACCCGCGCGTGCTGGGGGTGGTAGCGCCAGTGGAACGCCTCCATCACCACCCGGTCGGGCCGTGCGGCCACGGCGGCCGCCACCGTCGCTGCCTCGGCGGCATCGGCGGTGAACGGCTTCTCGCACAGCACGTGCTTGCCCGCGGCCAGCGCGGCGAGCGTCCACCGGCCGTGCAGGCCGTTGGGCAGGGGCACGTACACGGCCTCGACCTCGGGGTCGGCCAGGACGGCGTCGTAGTCGGCGTGCACGCGGTCCACCCCCCATCGCCGGGCGAAGCGCTCGGCGCGATCCCGGGACCGGGCCGCCACGGCCACCACCTCCACGTCGGGACGCCGACGCGCCGGCTGCATCAGCGCAGCGGGCGCGATGGCGGCGGCGCCGAGGACGCCGAAGCGGATGGGACGGGTCACGGAGGCTCCCGGGGTCGGGCTCGCGCCACGGTAGCGGGGGTCGATGGACGGCCGAGCCGGAGTGGCGTGGTTGGATGTCGCCGTGGTCCGTCGTCTCGAGTACAAGTGGATCGTCGCCATCATCTTCGTGACGGGCCTGTTCATGGACATCCTGGACGCGACGATCATCAACGTCGCCATCCCGGAGCTCCAGCGCCACTTCGGCACCACCGGCGCCACCATCGAGTGGATCGTCACGGGCTACCTGCTGAGCCTCGCGGTCTGGATCCCCGCGTCGGGCTGGCTGGGTGACCGCTTCGGCACCAAGCGGGTGTTCCTCTTCGCGCTGGCCATGTTCACCGGCGCATCGGTGCTCTGCGGGCTGGCGTGGTCGATCGAGTCGCTCATCGCCTTCCGCATCCTCCAGGGCGTGGGCGGCGGGATGCTCACCCCGGTGGGCACCGCGATGCTCTTCCGGGCCTTCCCGCCCGAGGAGCGGGCCGCGGCGTCATCGGTGCTGACGATCCCCACCGTCATCGCGCCGGCCACGGGGCCGGTCCTGGGCGGCCTGTTGGTCACCCACGTCGACTGGCGGTGGATCTTCTTCGTCAACGTGCCGATCGGCGTGCTCGGCTTCGTGTTCGGCGCCAAGTACCTCCGTGAGCACCGCGAGCCCGACGCGGGCCGCCTCGACGTGGCCGGCTTCGTCCTCTCCGCGGTGGGGCTGGCCGCCGTGCTCTACGGACTGTCGCAGGCGCCGGAGCACGGCTGGGGCTCGCCCGAGGTCCTGGCCACCCTCCTGGGCGGCGCCGCCGCCTTCGTCGCCCTCGTCGTCGTCGAGCTGCGCACCGACGAACCCCTGCTGTCGTTCCGGCTGTACCGCAACCGGCTGTTCCGCAACGCCAACCTGGCCAACTTCATGTCGTCGGGTGCGCTGCTGGGCCTGCTGTTCCTGCTGCCCCTGTATCTCCAGCGCCTCCGCGGGTTCTCGGCGCTCGAGTCCGGGTTGGCGACCTTCCCCCAGGCCATCGGCGTGATGCTGACGGCCCGCTTCGTCGGGCGGCTCTACCCCACCGTGGGCCCACGACGGCTGCTCACCGGCGGCCTCTTCGGCATCGCGCTGGCCTCGCTGCCGTTCGTGTTCGTGGGGCTCGAGACCTCGCCCTGGTGGATCCGCCTGATCATGTTCGTGCGCGGCGTGTTCTTCGCCTTCGCCATCGTGCCGCTGCAGGCCGCCAGCTTCGCCACGATCAGCCCCGCCGACACCGGCCGCGCCTCGTCGCTGTTCAACACGGGTCGTCAGGTGGGCTCGGCGCTCGGTGTGGCCGCGCTGGCCACGATCCTGTTCAGCGGCTTCGAGGACCTCGGCCCGGCGCCCACCGCCGAAGCCACCCTCGACGTGTTCCACCAGGCGTTCGTCGGGTCGGTGGTGCTGTCGCTGCTGGGCATGGCCTTCGCCTGGGGCATCCGCGACGAGGACGCCGCCGCCAGCATGGGGAGCGCCCGAACCGGGTGATCCCGCTCAAGGCGCATGGGCCGAACGGCCGATGCAGCCCGGGTGACCGAGCCTCGCCGTGCCGCTTCGACCGCCCCACGCCGCCCTGGTGCCCGATCCCTCCGGTTCGTCTCGGCGGCGACCGCCGTCGGCGTGCTGGGCACGGCATGCACCCCGGAACTGATGTCGCGCCTGCGTCCGCGCCCGACCACGACCACCACGACGACCACCACGACGACCACCACGACCGCGGCGCCGCCGTCGGCACCCACCACCACGACGCCCGCCAGCGCGCCGGCCCCTGCCGGTGGGGGCGCGAACCCGGCGGACGCCGACGGCTGGAAGCGGCTCCAGTTGGGGGCAGGTGGCTGGGTCAACGGCATCGATGCCTCCGACGACGGCTCGACGGTGCTGGCCCGGACCGACACCGCGGGCGGGTACCGCTGGGACGCGGCAGCGAGCCGCTGGATCCAGCTCGTCACCGCCGCCTCGATGCCGGTCGAGGACCGCAACACCGAGACCTCGAGCGGCGTCTGGGAGCTGCTGGTCGCTCCCACGCTGCCCACGCGCCTCTACATGGCCTACGGCGGCGCGGTCTACCGCTCCGACGACCGGGGCGACCGCTGGACCAAGACCTCGCAACGGTTGACCCTCGACGCCAACGATCCGGCCCGCAACTCCGGTGGGCGCATGGCGGTGGACCCCGCGAACCCCGACGTGGTGTACCTGGGCACCACCGACGGCCTGTGGCGCACCCTGGACGGGGGCACCAGCTGGGCGAAGATCAGCGAGTCCTCGGTCCCCAAGGGCACCACCAACGACGGTTCGGCCATGGCCGGCATCGCGTTCGACCGCTCCAGCGGCACGGTCGCCGGGAGGACCCGGACCATCTGGGTGGGGGTGCGAGGACGCGGCACGTACCGCAGCACCGACGGCGGGACGACCTGGGCCAACACGGGCGGACCGACCGCGGTGGCCCACCAGGTGGTCGGCTCGACGGGCGTCGTGTTCGCCACCTCGGGTGGCCGCCTCTGGCGCTACCGCTCGGCTGCCTGGACCGACGTGTCGCCCAACGGCCGCTGGTGGCACTCGGTGGCCGTCGACCCGCGGAACCCGAACCGGGTCCTGGTCTCCGACGACGGCGGCGACGTCGTGCAGTCCGCCGACGGGGGTACCACCTGGCCCTACGACGCCGGGAACTCGGTGTCCCGCCAGGCCACCGACATCCCGTGGCTGGCGTGGACGAACGAGAACTACATGTCCAACGGACGGATGATCTTCGATCCGGTGGTCCCCGACCGCGTCTGGTTCTCGCAGGGGATCGGCGTGTGGCAGGCCACGCTCGGGCCCACCGCCACCTCGGTGACCTGGGTGTCGCGATCGCAGGGCATCGACCAGCTCCTCGTCAGCGAGATCACCGACACCCCCGGCGACGTGCCGCTGGTGGGGACGTGGGACCGGGCCACGTTCCGCATCGAGGATCCCGACGCCTTCCCCACCCGCCACCACCCCTCGACCCGCTTCAACTCCACCTGGTCGCTGGACCACGCCAGCACCGACCCCCGCTTCGTCGTGGCCACCACCACCGACCACCGCATGTGCTGCCCCGACGACGGCCTCGAGCAGCAGTCGGCCTGGTCGGCCGACGGCGGACGGACCTGGAGCCGCTTCACCTCGATGCCCACCGGCGCCACTCGCGCCGACCAGTACGGCTTCGGTTCGATCGCCGTGTCCACTCCCGACAACTGGGTGTGGGTGCCGTCCCGGTCGAAGCTGCCCTACGTCACCAAGGACCGTGGTGCCACCTGGCAGCCCGTCAGCCTCCCGGGGCTGAACCCGGCGAACCAGACCCAGATGGAGGGCTTCGGGTGGGCCTTCTACCTGAACCGCCACAACGTCGTGGCCGACTCGGTGGTGCCGGGGACGTTCTGGATCTACAACTCGATCCTGGGCCTGTACCGCAGCACCGACGGGGGCACCACCTGGTCGCTCATCCGTCCCGGCCAGATCACGGAGTGGTCCTACTACCACTTCAAGATGAAGGCGGTCCCCGGTCGCGCCGGCCACCTCTACGCCACCTCCGGCACCCTCGACGGGGGCGTCATCGGCGCCTTCCGCCGCTCGACCGACGGCGGGGTCACCTGGTCCGACGTCCCCGGGGTGATGGAGGTCCACGCCTTCGGCTTCGGCAAGGCCGCACCCGGGAGGTCGGGGCCGGCCATCTTCGTGGCGGGCTGGGTGAACGGCGTCTACGGCATCTACGAGAGCTACGACGACGCCGCCACCTGGAACCGGATCGGCACGTTCCCGCAGGGCTCGCTCTCGGAGATCTTCGCGGTCGAGGGCGACCAGGACGTGGTCGGCCGGGTGTACGTGGGCACCGGCGGCAACGGCGCCTTCTACCGGGGCTGAGCGCCGATCGTCACGAGCCGGGCAGCACGACGGTGGAGCTGGGGGCGCCGGGCGCCTCCCGCTCCACCGCCACCGCCCGCCCGATCGCCACGTCGCCGAGCAGGTCGGCGGGGGTGGGCTCGGTGAGCGCGGCCGGACGTCGGGCCGGCTCGGGTGCGGCGCCGGCGGTGGCGGCCGCACCGCCGGTGACGACGGCGATGGTCGCCACGGCGGCGACGAGGGCTCGGGAACGACGAACGTGGTGCACGGTGGCTCCTCCATCAGCTCGAGGAGCGGGCCTCCGTGCCCGCAGGTCGGCGTCGGCCGACCCGCACGATGCATCGACCGGCGCGGCGCCGACCTGAGCGTTCGGGTGGAATCACCCAGGGCCGGAGCGGCCGGTCGTGCCGGCGCGGACCCCGCAGGGTGGTGCGATGATCCTGGGCATGGACGATCTGGTGCCGACCGGAACGGCCACGGTGGCGATCGCCGTGGTCGCCGTGCTGGCCGTCGCGCTCGTCCTCACGACGATCGTCATGCGTCGTCGAGCCGCCCGCAGCGCCGGGACCGCCGCCGACGGGGCCCCGCTCGCTCCGACGCCGAGCTCCGGATCGGCTCCGAGCACCGGGAGCCCGTTCGCGGCGCCGCCGCGGCCGACCGAGCACCGCCTGGCCCGAGCCGAAGCAGCCGCCGAGCGAGCCGTCGACCTCCTCCGCGGGTTCCGAGCCACGTCGCCGGCGCCGCTGGCGCTGGACCTGGCCGTGGCCATGGAGGCGACGGTCAGCGCCTGGCTCCTCGACGAGCGCATCGGTGCCGCCGAGGTCCTGTCGCTGCTGCACCCCCCGAGCCGACGACCGGATCCCCGATCGGCAGCGATCGCGGCGACGCTGCGATCGCTGCTCGACGGCGACGAGGCCCGGGCCTGGGACATCGCCACCACCACGGCGGCGGCGCTCGGCGTGGAGGTCGACCACGGGGTGGCCGCGCCGACGGCCGCGTGCGTCGTCAGCCCCGGCTCCCTCGCCGGCGAGGTGGGCGCGGCGTTGGCCGTCGGTGACGCCACCTCGTTGCAGGAGGCGGCAGGACCGGCGGGGCGACTCCTCCTGGCCACCTGGCCGGCGCGGTCGTGGCGACTCGACCGCATCCCCCTCATGGTCAGCCCGTCGCTGGCGGTGGCGACGGTGCCCGACGGCACGCCCAGCGAGCACGAGCTCCAGCTCGTGCTGCTGCGAGCCGTGGAGGACGCAGCCCGCCGCCAGCTCGCTGTCGAGCAGGCACTCACCGACCTCCAGCACCGCTATCTGGACGTCGCGACCGCGGAGCACGGGGGCGACCCGGGTGAAGCGGACCGCACCACACGGCTCGCCGGCGCGCTGCTCCATCGCCCCGTGGTGTCGCTGGCCGAGCTCGCCGCCGGCGGCGATCCGGACCCGTGGTCGTCCACCGTGGACCTCGCCCGACGACGCGGTTGGACGCGTCCGGTCGTCGACGCCGACGGCACGACGCGCTGGCTGGCGGTCGAGGTGGTGCGCACGGCGTGGGCCGCGCTGTCGCGCCCCGTGCCGCCGCCCGCGCCCGAGCCCACGATCGACCTCCGCGAGGCGGCGGCACCCGATCTCGGCATGGCGGCACCCGGGGGCCGGCGACCGACCGATTGACGGACGACGACCACCTGTGGTGGTCTGAGCACGGCACAGGTCTCGGGGAAGCCGGTCGGAATCCGGCGCTGTCCCGCAACCGTAGGTGCAGCCCTCGCCCTGGCGAGGTGCCCTGCACGAGTCGGATCGCCGACCCTGCGCCGCTCCAACCAAACCGTCGTGGGATGCGGTGAACGGAGCACGGTGCCGGCCCGCCCGACACCTGCCTCTTCACGTCGTCCTGCGGCTCGACGAGAGGGGACCCGATGCGGGAACCGAAGCGAGCCGCAGCCGTCCTGGCTGCAGCACTCATCACCCTGGCCGCCGCGTGCGTGCCACCGACCACTCCCACCGACTTCAGCCGGTGCCCGACCGCGGACGTCGGACAGGTGCGTGTGGCGGTCGTGGTCGACTCCTCCACCCTCCCGGGTGGCAGCGCCAACCCGTCGGTGGTGTGCGTCGTGGTGCCCTCGGGCTCCACCGGCGTCGACGCCCTCGCCGCGCGGGCCGCCCGGATCGGTGCCACGCCGCCACGGTTCGGCTCCTCCGGCCTGCTGTGCGGGATCGACGGGGCGCCCGCCGCCCCCGACTGCGGCACGCTCGGCCCCGACGGCTACCAGTACTGGGGCTACTACGTCGGCGGGAGCGCGTGGGACTTCGCCCCGGTCGGGCCCGCCTCGCGCGTCATGACCGACGGCACCGTCGAGGGCTGGGCGTTCCAGAACGGCTCCAACGGGGGCGACCCCCGCACCTCGGCGTCGTTCGCCGCGCTGACCGGGGCCTGAGCCAGAGTTCTCCCTCCAGTGGCATGGCGGGTGCGGCCGGCGTCCCGGCCGCACCCGCCCTCGCCCACCGGTAGCGTCCGGCGATGGCCGAGGACACGCAGCGCATCACCGTCGGCGACGTCACCGTCACCGCCGTCGTCGAGTCGGAGATCCCCGGGATCCCCGTCGGGCTCTTCTACCCCGGCGCCACCGCCGCCACCGTGGCTGCCGCACCCTGGCTGGCCGAGGTGGCCGGGGCCGCCGACGAGTGGGGCAACATCGCCTTCCGCGTCCAGGCCTTCGTCATCGAACGAGGCGGCCGCACGGTGCTGGTCGACCCCTGCGTCGGCAACGGCAAGCAGCGGGCCATGCCGTTCTGGAACGACCTGGCGCTGCCGTGGCGCGAGCGCTTCGAGGCCGCCGGGTTCCGGACCGACGACGTCGACCTGGTGGTCCACACCCACCTCCACGCCGACCACCTCGGATGGGACACCCACCGCGTGGACGGGCACTGGGTCCCCACCTTCCCGCGGGCTCGCCACGTCTACGTCGACACCGAGCTCGACTGGTTCGCCGGCGAGGAGCGGAACACCACCGTGGAGGACCCGATGGCCGACTCGGTCCGACCGATCCTCGACGCCGGGCTGGCCGACGTGGTGGCCATCGACGCCGACCTGGGAGGCGGGCTGCGCCTGCTGCCCACACCCGGGCACACGCCCGGACACGTCTCCCTCCTCGTCGAGACCGCCGGCGACCCCTTGGTGGTGACCGGCGATGCGCTCCACCACCCGTTCCAGTGCGCCGACATCGACGTCGCCGAGATCGCCGACGCGGACGCCGTCGCGGCCCGCCGCAGCCGCGGTGAGCTGCTGGACCACTGCTGCCGGTCGGGCTCGCTGGTGGCCGGCACCCACTTCCCCGTCGCCCCGTTCGGCCGGGTCGAGGTCGAGGGCGCTCGATGGCGCTACCGGCCGGCCGACGCGACCGTGGTCGCCTCCTGACCCGGCGTCGACCGCGACCACACGCGAACCGGCTCCCTAGGATCCTCGGGCCCGCACGCCGATCGCCCCGCCGGACGGTTCCGCCATGTCGCACGCTCCCGGAGCGAACGTCGTCCCCATCGATCCCGACCACGTCGACGCCGGCGCCGTACGGCGCGTCGCCGAGGTGCTCCGGGGCGGCGGCATCGTGGCCCTGCCCACCGAGACGGTCTACGGGCTCGGGTGCCACGCCTTCGATCCGCAGGCGGTGGCGCGGGTCTTCGCGGCGAAGGGCCGCCCCGCCACCGATCCCCTCATCGTGCACGTCGACGGCCCGCAACAGCTGGCCACCGTCACCGATGGCCCCCTGCCCGAGGCCGCCGCGGCGCTGGCCGACGCGTTCTGGCCGGGGCCGCTGACGCTGGTGGTCCCCCGGAACCCGGTGCTGCCGCACCCGGTGACCGCCGGGCTCGACCGCGTCGCCGTCCGAGCGCCGTCGCACCCGGTGTTCGTCGCCGTGCTGGCCGAGTGCGGCTTCCCGATCGCCGCACCCAGCGCCAACCGGTTCGGCCACGTGAGCCCCACCTCGGCCGCCCACGTCGTGGCCGACCTCGGCGACCGGTGCGACCTCATCGTCGACTCGGGTCCCTGCGAACGCGGCCTCGAATCCACCGTGGTGACCTTCACCGACGAGGTCGCCGTCGTGCTCCGGCACGGCGCGGTCACGATCGAGGCCCTCCGCGCCGCCTGCCCGCTGCCCGTCGTCGACGTGCGGGCCGACCACCGGACCGCCGCGGCATCGCCCGGCCACGACGAGCGGCACTACTCCCCGACCACCCCCACCGTCGCGGTTCGTGCCGCCGTGCTGGGCGGGGCCGCCCCACTCGACGGCCTCCCCGCCTCCGGCGTCACCTACGTGGGCTACCGCGACCGCCCTCCGCACCTCCCCGCGGGCTGGGCGGTCGAGTCCTTCGGGGACCTGGCCCGCATCGAGGACGTGGCCCGTCACCTCTACGCGACGCTCCGCCGGGTCGACGAGGGTCGACCGGAGCGGATCGTGGTCGAGCTGACCGGCGTGGAGGGCCTCGGACGAGCCATCGACGACCGACTGACCCGAGCTGCGTCGAGCCGCGTGACCGACGACGTCGGCGCGCTGGCCGCCGCCCTCGCCCGCACCTGACCGAACGGTGACCGCGCCGGGGCGTCCGCCGTTCCGCTGGGCCGGCGTGCGCCCCGATGGCACACTGGTGCCGAGCGCAGGGGGTGGGTCATGGCCCGACGAGGGTGGAACGCGACGGTCGTCGTGGCGGTGGCGGCGTTGCTCGGCGGAGCCTGTGCGCCGACCGACCCGCCGCCCCCGGTGGTGCCGACCATCGAGCTCCTCCCCAACCAGTCCAACGGCTGGTTCTCGATGCCGTGGCCCAACGACATCCGGCGCACCCCCGCCGGCATGGCGGACTGGACCTCGCTGCCCGGCATCGCCGCCGACCCCTTCACCGAGCCGCTGCCGCGCTTCCCGATCCTTCCGGCCATCGTCGAGCGCGCCCAGCAGACGGTGGACCGCTTCGGGACCAACACCGCGGTGTTCTTCCGGTCCACCGTCGAGCTGGACCCCGCCTCGCTCCCCGCACCGGCCGCGACCGTCGATCCGGACGCCTCGGTGCTGCTCGTCGACCTCGCCACCGGCGAGCTGGCCCCCACGGTGGTGGTCGCCCAGGAGCGGGCCGACCGCTTCCGCCCACCCCACCTGCTGACCCTCCTCCCCTATCCGGGCCACCCGCTGCGCCCCGACGCCGAGTACGCGGCCGTGGTCTTCGACAGCGTGCGCGACGTCGACGGTGCACCGCTCCAGCCGGCGCCGGCGCTCGGCCAGCTGCAGTCCCCCTGGGACGCGTCGATGCCGATGACGGCGGCGCAGCACGCCACGCTGGCCGACCAGTGGACCCGGGTGCGGGTCGCCGTCGAGGCCCACACCGACCACGACCCCGACGACGTCGTGGCCTTCACCGCCTACCGCACCCAGGACACCGGCCGCGACTGGCGGGCGATCGTCGCGGCGCTCGACGCGACGCCCACCCCGGCGATCGCGGTGGACGAGGTCGGACCCTGTGCACCGTCCAGCCGCGACGAGGGTGCGTCGGTGGCGATCGTGACCGCCACGATCGACCTGCCCATGTGGCAGGCCGGCACCTACCCGTACCTGCTCGACGGGGGCGGCATCGTGGTGGGCGCCGACGGACGGGCCGTCCGGCAGGGCACCCGGACCACGCCGGTGGAGCTGATGGTGCCCTGCTCCGCGCCGCCGGCCGGCGGCTGGCCCGTGGTCACCCACGTGCCGGGCACCGGCGGCGACCAACGCATCGCCACCACCAACGCCACCGTGCGCCGATCCAGCGTCCTGTACGGCCAGATCTCGCCGCTCTACGGCGACGGCATCGGCGACGTGGCCGGGGTGCTGGACCTGCTGGGCTTCGACGACCCGCTGAGCCAGGTCGAGCTCACCTTCTACAACCTGCTCAACCCCACGGCGATCCGCAGCAACCCCATCCAGCAGGCGGCCAACCACCTGCTCTTCACCCGGGCGCTGCGGAGCTTCTCCATGAACGGTGCGCCCCTGGGCGTCGCCGGCACGGTGGGGGCCGACGCCGAGCGCGTGGTCATCTCGGGCCACAGCCAGGGCGCCCAGACGTTGGCCCTGGTGGCCAGCGGCGACGACGCGATCGACGGGGTGATCTCCTCGGCCGGGTCGGGTGGCCAGTACCACTCGGTCGTGCACTCGCCCCGCCGGGCCAACCAGTTCCCGCTCGTCACCAACGACGTGGACCGCCTCGACGAGCTGAACCCGGTCATCCAGATGGTGCAGACGGTGTTCGAGGGCGCCGACGGATCGAACTTCCCCACCACGCAGCACTTCCTCAACCTCTCCGGCGACGCCGACACCTGCACGACCGTGGAGACGGGCACGCACTACGCCCGCTCGCAGGGGCTCGCCACCTGGGCGCAGGCCCCCGAGATCAGCTACGGCGAGCCGACCCTCGATCGCATCGCTGCGCCGTCGCCCACGATCTCGGGCAATGCCGGGGGGAGCACCCGCGTGCAGATCCTCCTGCCGGGCGGGCACTTCGTCTACCGCTCGAACGTCGACCGGCTCACCACCTTCATGCGCCAGGTCCACGCCGGCCAGGTGCCGGTGGTGGAGGCCGACACGTTCGTCGGGTCCACCTCGAACTGCTCGGGCGTCCGTTGGGACGACCCCCCGCGGCTCTTCGGCATCTGACCCGCCGTCAGCTCCCCGCCCGGGTCCGGTCCTCCCTTCCCCTGCGGGTCAGGCCCAGGTGCGGACCAGGGCCAGCACGTCGGCCGCGTCGGACCCGGCGGCGACCAGGCCGGTGGCCCCCGGGTCCACCCGTCGGGCCGCCACGCGGCAGAGGTCGACCCCGTCCCCCGTGACGATGGTCGACGGTTCGTCCCCGTCGTCCATCCCGAAGCGCCAGGACGACCCGTCGACGCCGACGAGGTCGAACCCGACCGGCCCCTGGAGCGTCCGGCCCTCACGGGCGAACGCGTGGGGCAGCGTCCGCCACGCCAACCGAGCCACCAGCTCGAGTCGGGCCGTGGGCGCGAGGTCGACGCCGAGCCCGGCCGCGACGTCGGTGGTGTGGATCCACGTCTCGGCCAACCGGGTGGTCGCCAGCGTGCGAGGCGAGAGCTCGCCGACCACCCACCGCACTCGCGGCGACGAGCAACGCGACAACGCCTCGACCAACGCGGCAGCACCTTCGACCCACGTCGACAGCAGCTCGTCGGGCGTCGGCCCGCGGCCCCGCTGCACGGCCAGGTCGACGACGTCGTCCAGCGTCGTCGCACCGGGATCGGGCGCGTAGAGCGGCGAGGCCAGCACCTCGTCGAAGCGGCCCTCGGCCGACGCGGTGGCCATCTCGTTCGTCTGGACGAGGTGCAGCACGACGTCGCCGACGGACCAACCGACGCAGGCCGACGGTCGTCGCCAGTCCCCCTCGGGCCGCCCCCGCAACAGCGTGGTCAGCTCGTCCTGCTGGGCTCGGAGCGCGTCGAGTTCCGCCTGCATCGCACCATCCTCGCCCACGGCGCCGGCGCCGGGACCGGGGACGTTCGGCCCTCCCACCACGATCGCCGCGGGGCCACGATCCGGGCGAGGAGATCGCGGAGGTGCCGACGATGGTTCGTGGAGCGAAGGCGCTCGGGGCAGCCGGAGCCGTGACGTGCGGTGTCGCCTACCGGCGATGGGTCGACCCCTGGCAGTCCCGATGGGGTGCCACCGACCTCGAGGTCGACTCCCCCCTCCCGGGCGATGACCTCGTGGCGGATCCGGCCGTGCAGCTCACCCGGGCCATCGGCATCGACGCACCGCCGCAGGAGGTGTGGCCGTGGCTGGTGCAGCTCGGCGCCGACCGGGGCGGCTTCTACAGCTACGACGTCCTCGAGAACCTGTTCGGCCTGGGCATCCACAGCGCCGACCGCATCGTCGAGGAATGGCAGGGGCTGGCCGTGGGCGACGTCGTGGCCGCCAACCGCGCCCGCACCGGCGGCTGGTACGTCATGGAGCTCCATCCCGACGAGGCGCTGGTGCTGAAGGTGGCGGACCTCACGGCCGGCCGTCCGGCCCGGCGCGACGAGGGGATCGGCTTCGAGTTCCTCTGGACGTTCGCTCTCCGCCCCGACGGGGCGGACCGGTGCAGGTTGCTCGTGCGGGAACGTACCGCCATCGACCGTCGGCCGACACGGGTCCTGATGGCGCCCGTCGGGCCGGTGAGCTTCGTGATGACCCGCCGGATGCTGCTGGGCATCAAGGAGCGGGCCGAGGCGGCGCACGTCGGCCGCCGCCGGTGATCAGACCGCCACGGCCAGCACCATCGAGAGCGCCGTGCGTCCCTCGGCGAGGTTCTGGAAGTAGCGCGGACCCTTCGTCTCCAGGTCGTCGATGAACATGGCGGTGGAGAGCGGCGACGCCGGGGGTGGCTCGCTCAGCATCTGCCGCATCGCCGGGACGAGTTCGTCGGTCGGATCCTGGTCCACCTCGACGCGGAAGCCGGCCCCTTCCAGGAGCGAGCGTTGCGCTTCCCTCGTGACCAGGTGGCTGTGGTGCTCCTCGGTGGCCCACGGGACGGGGAGCAGCAACTCCCCGCCACCGCCGTCGACCACGTCGAAGATGGCGAACCGGCCTCCGGGGCGCAGCACTCGGCGGATCTCGCCGTAGAGGGCGGGACGGTCGGCCACGTTCATGGCGACGTGGAGCGTCCACGCGTGGTCCACCGAGGCGTCGTCGAGATCGAGCGCGGTGATGTCGCCGGTGCGCAGCTCCACGCGTCGGCCGAGGCCCGTCCGTTCGTTGAGGAGACGCCCGACCTCCACGAAGCGGGGCGTGAGGTCCACGCCGATCACCCGACATCCCGTCCGATCGGCGAGGAACCGGGCAGGGCCGCCCAGTCCGGCGCCGGCGTCCAGCACGGTCTCGTCCGGCCGCGGCGCCAGGAGGTCCGCCAGCTGCGAGGTGGCCAAGGGCCCGGCGGTGTGGAAGTGGTCGAATCCCGCCAGCTCGGCCAGCCGGACGGTCCGACCGTCGGGCGCCAGCACATCGAGGCCGGCCTGCACCTTGGCCAGCACGTCGGACCGTTCGTAGTGCTCGGTGATCGATCCCATCGTCCTCCTCCCCCGGCCGTGCCTACCCGTCGTGGCCGGCGGTGAGGCCACCTGGCGCGGAGGCCACATCCCCGGACGGCGAGGCTCCGCGGATGTAGCCGAGCCCCATCTGGCAGTGGGGGCCGCCCCAGTGCTCGACGATCATCCCGTCGCGCATGCGCAGGATCGCCGTGCCGTTGATCTCGACCCGCTCCCCCGTCGGTGCGACGTCGTAGAAGGCCGTGCCGGTGTGGGTGCCGACGACGCTCCAGTTGGAGACGACGAGGTCGTCCGACTCGATGAGCAGGTTGACCGTGAACTCGAAGTCGGGGAACGCCGCCTTGACGGCCTGCCACCACTCGGCCTCGTCGCCCCGGACGTCCTCACCCACCCGGTGCGGCGCGACCCGCTCGGTGACGTGGCTGTGGAACTCCGGCGCCCAGAAGCGGAACACGGCCTCGGTGTCGCCGGCGAACATCGCGTCCGAGTAGGCGGCCAGCATCTTCAGGTTGTCCGACATCCCCGAACGATATGCGGGCCGTCGACATCGCGGCCTTGTCGTCCGGCCGCCACGGCGCGATGGTGCAACCAGCGGGCACCACGACGCACCGCGCGCCGGGCGGACCGCGGGGGAGGTGCGTCATGGCACGAGTGGTGGCGGACTGCCGGGACGTCCCGAGCGACAGCGGTTGCTCGCTGGCGATCTCGGGCGAGGAACAGGAGGTGCTGGACGCGGCCGTGATGCATGCCGTCGCGGTGCACCGCCACGAGGACGGGCCGGAGCTGCGGGAGGCGCTCCGGACGATGCTGCGGGCGGAGGGCTGAGGTGGGCTACTTCCAGCTGATCGAGATCCGCACCGACGACTTCGACGCCTTCGAGCGCCTGCACGAGCAGTGGTTGGCCGACACCGAGGGAGAACGGGCCGTCGTACAGGAGTGGATCCTCCGGGACCGTGACCGGCCCGACACCTACCTGGTGATGGTCGAGTTCCCGTCGGTCGAGGCAGCGGCGAGGAACAACGATCTGCCCGCGACCTCCCGAATCGCCGCAGGGATGGCGGAGCTGGCGGCCGCGCCACCGACCTTCCGCAACCTGGACCTGGTCCGGAAGGACTGAACCCGGCCCCAGCGGGTACGGCAGGGGTATGGAACACCCTGACCGATCTGCTCGACCCACGACCCGGCGAGCCCGTTCGGCGGCCGCTCTGGCCGCCACGGCGCTGCTGGTCCTCGGCGGCTGCTCGGACGACGACGGCGACGGGGACCCCGAGGTGGAGACGCCGGAGGTGACCGCGCCCGACATGTCCACGCCCGACCTCGACCCGGGCGACGGCGAGGGGCTGCCCGGCGACAGCGGCGACGAGGACCCCGACGCGGGCGACTCCGACGGCTCGGGGAACCCCGACCTCGACCCCGGTGACGGCGAGGGGCTCCCCGGCGACGAGGGTGACGAGGGCGGCAGCTGAGTCGGTTCGCCACGGCGCCCCGACCGCCGGGGCTCAGCTCCCCGGTCGCGGGGTATCGCGGTGAACCGTGGATGCCGAGTTCGACGATGCCGCCGCCACCACCGCCGAGGTCGTGGCCGACGCCGACCTCGACGAACGGATCGTCGCCGCCTGCCGAGGGTCGGCGAACCCGGCGTCGCTGGCCTGGCTGGCGGAGGGATGCGGGCTCGGTCCGGCCACGTCGGTGGTGGACCTCGGCAGCGGGTTGGGCGGCCCGGCGGCGTGGCTGTCCCGTCGCTACCGATGTCCGGTCGTGGCCGTCGAACCGGCCCGGGGCGCCGCCGCCGGCGCGAGCGCGCTCTTCGACGTGCCGGTGGTGCGCGGCGATGCCGCTCGGGCGCCGTTGAGATCGGCGAGCGCCCACACGGCGCTGCTCCTGGGGGTGGTGAGCGTGGCGGGCGACCCGCTCGCGGTGCTGGCCGAGGCCGCTCGGGTGGCGACCCATGTCGCCGTCCTGGACGAGGTGGCCACCGAGGGTCCGGCGCTGCACGCCGGCGGGTCCACCTTCCCCAGCGCCGGGCAGCTCCGGGGCTGGTGCGCCGAGGTGGGACTGACCATCGACGTCTCGGTGGACCAGCCGCTGCCGGCGCCGCCGCGGTGGCGCCACCTGGCGGACCGTGCTGCCGAGGCGACCGACGCCCGCCGCTCCCCCGGCCTCGCCCCGACCCTCGATGCCGCGGCGCGGAGCGAGGCCGAGGTGATCGCTGCCATCGAGTCCGGACAGCTGGTGGCCCACCTCCTGCTGGCCCGGGCCCGCTCGTGACCGCCGCCGACAGGGTCGACGAGCGGGCGGATCGTCACCTCGTGCCGGCCACGTGCCCGAAGGCCATGCGGTGGGGACCCTGCGGCGGGGTGCGGCCCGACGGCGAGTGCGAGGTGGGCGGGTTCCGCTGCCCGTTCCTGGATCGGCCGGTGCTGGGCCCGGAGGTTCAGCTCCCCGCGACTCGACCGGCGTTCCCGACCTGGCCGCGCCCGTGGCTCCTGGTGGACGTGCGCGACACCTCCGCCGGGCGAGCCGGCGCGTCCCGCGTCTGGGAACGGGCCGCCGGGGCGCTCGTCGGTGCGGTCGCCCTCGTCGGAGAGCACGTCGAGGACGCCGACTCCGACGCCGCACGGCTCCCGCTCGACGAGGTCGTGTCCATCCTCACCGGGGCGGGGGTCCCCGTCGTCGTCACGATCACCGGACGGGGTCGCTCCCGCCTCGAGGCGGCGAGACGCATCCGAATGCTGCGGTCCGCCGGCGTGTCGGCGGTGCACGCCGTCACCGGCGACCACCCCCGCTCGCTGAGCGTGCCGCAGCCACCCACGTGGGGGACGGAGGGCACGTCGCTGACCGCGCTCGCCGCGTCGCTGCACCTCCCCGTCACCGTCGCCGAGTCCCCCGCCGCACCCGGCGATCGCCAGGCCCGCCTGGAGGTGAAGCGCGCCCACGGCGCGTCGGCCGTGGTCCTGAACCACGCCGGGGCGCCCGCGGTCCTCATCGCCTTCGTCGACGAGCACCACCGGCGGGTGGCGGCGGACCGCCATCGGGCACCGGCGCTGTCGGCGGTGGCCCCGGTGCCGATGACCGGCGACGAGGACGTGGCGCGCCGGTTGGCCGCGCTCCCCGGCGTGGTGCTGCCGCCGGGGTGGAGCGCGGCGCTGCGCGGGGGCGGGGCCGCCGCCGGAGTGGCACGGGCGGCGGAGCTGGCCGCCGAGTTGGTCGGCAGCGGGCGATTCGCCGGGGTCAACCTGTCCGGCGACCCCGGCGGGCGACGGGCCGAGGAGCGCGTCGAGCGAACCGCGGCGTTCATCGCCGCCGTACGCTCGGCCCTCCCGCCGACGCCCGCCCCGCCGGGACGCCTCAGGCCAGCGGGTTGAGGCGGCCGAGCGTCCGCCGAACCGGGCGGCGCGGCCGAGGTCGTGCAACGATCAGGACCGGAGTGCGGTGGCGACCGTGGCGACCGTGACCCGAGGCTCCCCCTGCACTCCGGCCGCAGACCCGGCCCATCCACGGCCGTCCCGAACCGAGCGAGGAGCTGCCCGATGCGACGTGTGATCTGTTCGATGGGGGTGTCGGTGGACGGCTACATCACCGACCCCGACGGCGGCATCGACTGGGGCGTGCCCAGCGAGGAGGTGTTCCGGACCTCCATCGACGAGGTGCGCGACGTCGGCGTCCACCTCATGGGGCGTCGGCTCTACGAGACGATGCGCTACTGGGACACCGTCGACATCGACGAGCTGGACGACGCCGAGCGGGAGTGGCGGGAGCTGTGGGTGCCGCTGCCCAAGGTCGTCTTCTCCACCACGCTCGACTCGGTCGAGGGCACGGCGCGGCTGGCCACCGGCACGCTGGTCGAGGAGATCGAACGACTGCGGGCCGAACCCGAGGAGTCCGAGATCGCGATCGGGGGCGCCACCCTGGCCGTGCAGGCGGCCGCGGCCGATCTGATCGACGAGTACCGCCTCCGCGTCTCCCCGGTCCTGCTGGGTGGGGGCATCCCGTTCTTCGGACACGACCGACGACGGGTTCCCCTCGAGCTGGTGGCCAGCCGGACCTTCGACACCGGTGTGGTCGCCCTCCGCTACGCGGCCACGCGGGATCGGCCGGTCGCCGGGTAGCTCCCGACCGCGCAGGGGCAGCCGTACCCGATGTCGCCGGCGTCGAGGCGATCCACACGACGCTGGTCTGGGGCTCCCATCGTGGTCGGGGGTGACGAGATGCCCGAGGTGGGCCGCAGGATGCACGCCACACGACCCGGTCGATGATCGGGCGATGCGCTCGGGTGCCGGCGGTGCCGGCCAGCAGCGCCGCCTACCATCGGAACCGGTACCGGCGAGAAGCACCCGGCAGGTTTCCTGCCACGTTTCCCACCGGCCCCGCCCTCGTAGCTCAGTCGGATAGAGCGACCGCCTCCTAAGCGGTAGGCCACAGGTTCGATTCCTGTCGAGGGCGCTCGCGGACCTCGGCTACTTCGGTGGCAACGAGGCGGCGAACGCCACGCCGCGATCGACCCAGGTCTCGAGCCCGGCCTCGTCCGCGAACCCCGCCGGCCCGACGTAGACGATGCCCCGCGCGACCCGCCCGGTGAAGTCCATCTCGCGGGCGTGCGGTCGGGCCAGCGCCTCGGCGTACGCGTCCTTGCCGACCCGGACCATGAGGTCCTCGGCCATCACGCCGACGCACATGTTGCCGCCGACCAGGAAGCAGAGCCCGCCGAACATCTTCCGTTCGCTCACGTCGGGCCGCGTCGCCAGGTGGTCCCGCACCCGCTCGGCCAGCACCTCGTCGTACGCCACCGGCCGAGCGTAGGTCCCGCACCACGGTCGTAGGCTCGTCCGAATGCCCTTGCTGTCCCCCGAGACCCATGTGACGCTGCTCGGCAGCGCCGCGGGTCGCGACGTGGCGGTGGCGCTGTGGGGCGACGGCGAGGGCGAGGACCGCGTCGAGCTGGTGCTTCCCGCCGGCGAGGGCGTGCGCCGCCGCGACGTCGCGGCCCGGGTGGTGGCGCTCGGCGACCTCCTCGACGAGCTGGTGGCGACCCGCCTCGAGGATCCACGCTCCCGCTCGGCCCGGGCCTGGGGGCAGGTGATCCGGATCGCCCTCGAGCTCGTGGCGCTCGGTCGTCTGCAGCCGGCCGCCGATGCCGACGGCGTCGACCGGTGGCGCCTCGCTCCCCTGACCGAGGACGACCTGGCCGTGCGGGCGGCACTGGCGGACTGGCTCCCGCCCGAGGCCCACGCCACCCCCGTGCCCGAGACCCGACCGCTGCGCATCGCCGACCCCCGTGACGCGGTGGCCACGGTGGCCGACGCCGTCGCCGACCTGCTGCCACGCACCGCGGCGGCGGCCCTCGCCAGCGGCCAGGGGGCGTGGGCGTCCGCCGAGCCCCACGACGTCGGGCACCTGCGCCACCTGCTCGGCGCCCCCGGGTCCGAGCGCACGATCGTGGGGCTCCGCCTGGTCCCACCCACCGACGACGACCGACCCGTGCAGATCACCATCCAGGTCCGCTCGGCCACCGACCCGTCGCTGGTGGCCGACGCCACCGAGCTGTGGGCCGGCACCGCCGTCGGCTTCGAACCCGAGACCGAGACCGACCTGTTGGTGGCGCTCCGGCGCGGCAGCCGGATGTGGCCACCGCTGGCCGCCGCCCTCGACGCCACCCACCCCGCCACCTTCGAGCTCGACGACGAGGCCGCCGCCCGCCTCCTCGGCGGCCAGGTCGACCTGTCGGGCGCCGGCATCGAGGTCCTGGTTCCCAGCTCGCTCACCCGCACGCTCACCGCCACCGCCCACGTCGAGCCACCCCCCGGCGCCGGCGACGCCCCGTCGCGCTTCGACCTGGCGTCGGTCTGCGAGCTCACCTGGCGACCCACCGTCGACGGCCAGCCGGTCGGCGAGGACGAGCTGGCCCGACTGGCCGCCTCGCGCCGCCCCCTGGTCCGGCTGCGGGGCGAGTGGGTGGTGGTCGACCCCGCGGTGGTCGCCAAGCTCGGTCGCCGCGAGCAGGTCTCCGGCGCCGCCGCGCTGCGAGCCGCGCTCAGCGGCGCCATCGCCACCGGCGACCTCGAGGCCGGCGGCAGCGCCGCGCCCGCCGAGGTGGTCGGGCCCGCGGCGGACCTGGCCCAGCGGCTGCGCACCGCGGCCACCGCCCACGAGGAACCCGAGCCCGAACGACTCCGGGCCGAGCTGCGTCCCTACCAGCGTCGCGGCCTGGCCTGGCTGGGCGACATGGTCGAGCTGGGCCTCGGCGGCGTGCTGGCCGACGACATGGGCCTGGGCAAGACCGTCCAGCTCATCGCCCTGCACCTGGCCCGCGCCGAGGCCGCCCCCACCCTGGTCGTCTGCCCGGCCAGCGTGGTCGGCAACTGGGAGGCCGAGCTGACGCGCTTCGCCCCCGACGTCGTGGTCCACCGCTACCACGGCGCCGAACGCACCCTGGGCGAGGTGGCCGATGGTGACGTGGTCGTCACCACCTACGGGATCGCCCGCCGTGACCGCACCACCCTCGCCGACCGCCGGTGGGGACTGGTGGTCGCCGACGAGGCCCAGCACATCAAGAACCCGAACTCGTCCGCGGCGCGCGCCCTGCGCACCCTGCGGGCCGACGCCCGCATCGCCATGACCGGCACGCCCGTGGAGAACCGCCTGACCGAGCTGTGGGCGCTGCTCGACTGGACCACGCCCGGACTGCTGGGCCCCGTCGACGCGTTCCGCCGCGAGGTCTCGCTGCCGATCGAACGCGAACGCGACGCCGAGACCACCACCCGCTTCGCCCGCATGATCGCCCCCTTCGTGCTGCGACGCCGCAAGGACGACCCCGGCATCGCCCCCGACCTGCCCCCCAAGACCGAGACGGTCCATCCGGTCGAGCTGAGCCCCGAGCAGGCCGGCCTCTACAAGGCCGCGGCCGACGAGATCCTCGAGCAGGTGGAGCGGGCCCAGGGCATCGCCCGGCGGGGCCTGGTGCTCAAGCTGCTCACCGCCCTCAAGCAGATCTGCAACCACCCGGCCCACTACCTCCACCAGCCCGGCCCACTGGCCGGCCGCTCGGGCAAGCTCGACGCCTTCGACGAGCTGGTCACCTCCATCAGCGACGCCGGCGACGCCACCCTGGTGTTCACCCAGTACGTGGCCATGGCCGAGCTGTTGGGCGAACGACTGGCCCAGCTCGGCATCGGTCACCAGCTCCTCACCGGATCGCTGTCCCTCGGCAAGCGCACCCAGCTGGTCGAACGGTTCCAGGCGGGCGCCGTGCCGGTCTTCGTCATCTCCCTCAAGGCCGGCGGCACCGGCCTCAACCTCACCCGGGCCACCCACGTCGTGCACTACGATCGCTGGTGGAACCCCGCCGTCGAGCAGCAGGCCAGCGACCGGGCGTGGCGCATCGGTCAGGACCGCCCGGTGCAGGTGCACCAGCTGATCTGCTCGGGCACGCTCGAGGAGCGCATCGCCGAGGCCCTGGCCGACAAGGCCGCGCTGGCCCGGGCCGTCATCGGCGGCGGCGAGCAGTGGCTGGGCGAGCTCAGCGACGACGATCTCGCCGCCCTGGTCCGGTTGGGCGCCGAGGAGCCGCTCCGATGAGCCGCCGAGCACCCTTCGCCACCTCGTGGTGGGGCACGGCGTGGATCGAGGCGCTGGAGCGATCGGCCCACCTCGACCCCAGCCGACTGTCTCGGGGTCGCACGTACGCGCGACAAGGCGCGGTCGTCGAGCGCGAGATCGGGCCGGGGTGGGTGCGGGGGCGCATCGCCGGATCCCACGGCCGCTGGTACGCAGCGGACGTGGCCGTGCGGAAGCTGGCCGAGAGCGAGTGGGACCAGGTGGCCGACGCCATCGCGGCCCGGGCCGCGCACGCCGCCGCACTGCTCGAGGGCGAGCTCGACCCCGGCATCGTCGAGGACCTCGAGGCCGTCGACGTGCGGCTGCTCCCCGGGCCCGGCGACCTCCGGCCCGACTGCACGTGCCCCGACTGGGCCGAACCGTGCAAGCACGCCGCCGCCCTCTGCTACCTGGTGGCCACCGAGCTGGACCGCGACCCCTTCGTGCTGTTCCAGCTGCGCGGGATCGACCGGGCCCGACTGACCGAGATGATCCGGGCGCGCCGGGGTGCGCCGGCCGAGCGGTCGGCGCCGGCAGCGGGCCCGCCCGCAGGGGTGGTGGCCCGCGACGCCTGGGCCGCTCGACCGTGGGGGGCGCCACTGGGCGAGCTCCCCGACGCGGTCGTCGCCCGCGCTTCCCACCTGGCGGCGCGCGCGCCGGGCCGCGTGCCGCCCTGGGACGTGGCCCTGCCCCCCAGCGCCGGCACCATCGACCCGCGACGCGTCGACGCGCTCGCCCAGGACGCGGCCGACCGGGCCTGGGGCGTGGTGGCGGACGGCGCCACCACCGGCGTGGCGCTGTCACGCGACGCCGACCTGGCCCGACGGGCCGGCGTGCTCGACAGCGTCGGCCTCGAAGCGCTGTCGAGGGCCGCCGCGGTGGCGGTGCCCGAGCTGCGGGCCTGGTCGGCAGCCTGGCGGATCGCCGGGCCCGACGGCGTGCGGGTCCTCGCCGACCACGACTCGTGGAGCACCGACGCCACCCAGCTCGACGCCGGGCGCGACGCGCTGGTCGAGGCAGGCCACCCCCGCCGGACGGTGTCGGTGGGCTACGACCGACTCCAGGTGGCCGGCGCCACCATCGTGCTCGGACCCCGGCGCCGCTGGTACCGGATCGTCGACCCGGCGGCCCGCCGCACGACCGGGGCCGGCCGACGGCCCCCGAGCACGGTGCGCCAGCTCGACGGGCCGCCCGCCGACGACGTGGTCGACCTGGTGGGCCCGCCCGGGGACCTTCGGCCCTAACCCCGCCCCGCCCGGGGTACGAGCATCGGACCATGGGGGACGATCCGCACCTCTCCGAGGCCGACACGTTCACGATCCAGATGGAGGCCGACCCCCTCCTGCGCTCGACGATCGTGGCCGTGGCGTTGCTCGACCAGACACCGCACTGGGGCCAGCTCCTCGACCGCGTCGAGCGGGCCACCCGGCTGGCTCCCAACTTCCGCCGACGCCTCGAACCCGGCCGCGGTCCCCTCGCCCCACCCCGCTGGGTGGCCGATCCGGACTTCGACCTGTCCTGGCACGTCCGCCGTGTGGCCGCCCCCGAACCGGCGAACCTCGACGTCGTCCTCGAGCTGGCTCGCGTCATGGGCATGGGGGCGTTCGATCCCATCCGGCCCCGGTGGGAGGCGCTGGTCGTCGAGGACCTGGCCGACGGCGGCGCGGCCCTGATCCTCAAGCTGCACCACGCCCTCACCGACGGCATCGGCGGCATCCAGCTGGCCCACCACCTGGTCGACCTGGAGCGCCACGTCCCACCCATGGGCCCCCTGCCCGACGAGCCGGACTCGGCCCCCGGCGGACTGGTCGACCAGAGCATCAGCGCCGCCCGCTTCGACCTGGGGCGCATCGGCCAGGTGACCGGCGACCTCGTCCGGGCCCTGCCCGGGGCGGCGGCGTCGGTGGCCCGCCACCCGTTCCGGGTCTGGGACGACCTCGGTCAGCTCGTGCTGTCGGGGCTCCGGATCGCTCAGCCGATCACCCGCACGCTGTCGCCGGTGATGACCGAACGGCGGCTGTCGTGGCGCTACGGCGCCCTCGACGTGCCGTTGGCCGAGCTGCGGGCGGCGTCGCACGAGGCGTCGGGCACCCTCAACGACGCCTTCCTGGCCGCTGTGGCCGGAGGCCTGGCCCACTACCACCGCCGCCACGACTCCACCGTCGAGGAGCTGCGCGTCACCATGCCGATCAGCCTCCGAACGAGCGACGACGAGCCGGGCGGCAACCACATCGGCCTGGTGCGGGTCCCGGTGATCGTGGGGGACCACGACCCGGTCAGCCGCATGATGGCGATCGACCGCACGTGTCGCACCTGGCGGGACGAGCGCGCCCTGCCCCACTCCCAGCTCATCGCCGGCGCCCTCAACCTGCTGCCCACGGCGGTGACGTCGTCGATGCTGCGCCACGTCGACCTGCTGGCCTCCAACGTGCCCGGCTTCGACCTCGACGTCTACCTGGGTGGCGCCCGGATGGAGCGCTTCTGGGTGTTCGGGCCACCCATCGGGGCCGCCGCCAACGTCACGTTGATGAGCTATCGGGACCAGTGCTGCATCGGCGTCAACACCGACACCGCCGCCGTGCCCGACACCGAGTCGTTCCTCGACTGCCTGCGCCTGGGCTTCGACGAGGTGCTGGCCGTGGCCGACGCCGACCACGTCCCGACGACGGTCGTGTCGGTGGCCGCCGCCCGCTGAGCGGCGCCGAGGCCGAAGCGGCCGCCGCGGCCTCAGCGGCTGCGGTGCAGCGTCGCCTCGAGGTGGTCCTGGAGGGGTCGACCGACCGCGGCCATGGCGACCCGGTAGCGGAGCTCGTCGCCGTCGACGACCAGCTCCCGGCGCACCTCGGTCACCTCCTTGGCCGTGGCGGTGAGCACCACGGCGGTGGTGGCCAGCTCGATCCGGAGGTGGTCGCCGTGGCGCACCGCGTGGCCCTCGGCCAGCTCGGCGGCGCCGAAGGGGTGGGCCATGACGAGCTCGAGCCGACCGTCGCCCACCGCCCGGAGGTAGCCCGACTCGGCGTGGAGCGGCGCGCCCTCGGGCGAACGCGTGGCCTGGGTGAGGGCGAGGAAGGGCTTGCCCGCGTGCCCGAAGGTGGTGACCTCGGTGTAGTCGAAGTCGTCGATCGTGGGGAACCACCCACGCCCGGCGCCCTCCCAGCGCCCGAGGAGGGGCGCCAGCTCGGCCAGCGCCGGGTGCAGCTCGGGACCGGGCACGTCGCTACGAGCGGAGGACGTCGCGCACCTGCGTGAGCAGATCGTCCTCGCGCTGGTGGTAGACGGTGGTGACGCCCGTCGCCCGCTGGTGCGCCTGGGCGATCCAGGCCATCACCGCGTGGCAGTCGTCGGCATCGCTCACCCGGGTGATCGCGCCCACCTCGCAGGCCGGGTGCGCCCGGTCGAAGGACAGGGCCACCGGCAGCACGTAGCGACAGGCGAGCATGAGGTGGATCGTGCCGTTGTACAGCGGCTGGAGGTGCAGGCTGGGCGCGTCGCCCGGGTCCTCACCGCGCCGCTGACGCCAGGTGGAGCGGACCTTCTTCACCAAGCCGGCAGCCAGGCGCAGGTCCTGGCTGCCGCTGGCCGCCATGGCCAGCAGCTGGCCGCCGCGATCGAGGTTCTCCTCCAGCGCGTGGCGCATCATGACGTTGTTGGCTCGCGCCAGCTCGGGGTCGAGCTTCGCCCGACGACGGTTCGCGGTCTGCGGCACGCTGTAGTAGCAGCGGCACAGGACCTGGAGGACCTCCGAGGTGGGGATGTTGAAGATCTGGCGGGTCATCACCATCCGGCTGAGCAGGAGGTTCGACCGCTTGACCACGTCCTCGAGCTCGGCCCGCTCGCCGAGCACGCCGTAGGTCCGGTCCTCGGCCGTCTGGGCCATCACGAGCGCAGCGAGGATGAGCGCGATGTCGATGATCTGTCCGTGGTTGGTCACCAGCGCGACGTTCACGCCGTCGTGCACCAGCGCCTGGTGGAGGTGGTTGAGCAGGTGGTCGAGGCCGGGATCGCTGAGCCGGGCCAACAGGTTGGCGTCGAAGTCCGGGTAGGCGGCCCGGGCGTAGAGGTGCATGGTCTCGCGGCCGGCGGGCTCCGGCTCGACGACGACGCAGGCCGGATCGTGGTACCCGCGGGCCGCGCTGTAGGGGAGCGGCTGGAGCGGCGAGCCCGCCGAGGTGCGGGCCAGCGCCGAGACCGAGCGGTAGTACGAGACGGGATCGGCGGCTTCGAGGAGGGCTCGGGCCTGCTCGACGCCCATCGTCGATGACCGTCGAGCGGGCTCGGGCGCCTCGACGGGGTCGGTGGCCTCGGGCGCCTCGACCGCGGGATCGGGGGCGGGCTCGGTCCCGCCGAGCTCGATGTCGGGCCGGAGCGGGACCACCACGCGATGCGGGTCCGCGTCCTCCACCGGCTCTGGGGTGCTCACGTCCTCATCGTAGGCACGAGTACGGGCCCGAGCGCCGCGTCGCGTTCACCGGTCGGCGGAGCGCTCCTCGTCGGGCGGGACGGCGCGACCCGCTTCGGTGAGGACCGACCGCTGGTCGCCGGTGAGGTCGAAGGCCCGACTCAGCAGGCGGCCCTTCGGCTTGAGGAGCTTGGTCAGCTCCTGGGCCGGTGCGGGCTCGGGTGCAGGTTCGGGCTCCGGCTCGAGCTCGGGCTCGGGCTCGGGCTCGGGCTCGGGCTCGAGCTCGGGCTCAGGTTCGGGTTCCGTTGCGAGCTCGGACGCGGGCTCGGACGGGGCGGGGACCAGCGGCTCCGGCTCCCACGTGACGACCACGGCCTCCGCCTCGGGCGGTGCCGACACGGGCTCGGGCTCCAGTTCGTGCTCCGGCTCGTTCGCCTGGTCGGGGCCCACGAACTCCAGGCGGGGTTCGTCGAACTGGCCCCACCGACGCGGGAACCGGCGACGGGTCACGCCGCGCCGACCGGCCTGCTCGAGGACCGGTGGGCTGACGGTCAGGAGCGACGCCTGGCTGTCGCGCCGGTCGAGCACCACCCAACCCCGGGGCGGGCTCAGCCGCGCCGCGTGTTGGGGGCAGAGCGGCTGCGCCCCACCCGGCGCCACGTCGATCGGGTCGAGCCACACCTGGCATGCCACGGCGTCGTAGGTGATCGCGACCTGCGCCTCCCGGCCACACCCCGGACGACGACAGGACCAACGCACCAGGACACGGTACCGCCGGGGGGTCGAGTTGCCGCCGGAGGGGACGAGGTGATCCCGTCCACGTCGCCGTACCCTGGATGACCGTGCAGCTCACCGACGTCCGCCGGTCCCTCGATCGGGCCGGCCTCGTGGCCGAGATCGACGCCCTGCTGCGCGACCTCTACCCGCTGCCGCGCAGCCTCACCGGCGAGCCGAACCGGCGAACGCTCGACCGCATGGACCGGGTGGCCCCCTTCGACCGGATCGAGGTGCCGAGCGGCACCCCGGTGCTGGACTGGACCGTTCCCGAGGAGTGGAACGTACGCGAGGCCTGGATCGCCGACGCGACGGGGCGACGGTTGGTGGACTGGGCCGAGCACCACCTGCATCTCGTGGGCTACTCGCGCCCCGTGCGCGCCACCCTCACCCGGGCTGAGCTGGAGGGGCACCTCCACTCGCTGCCCGATCGGCCGAAGACGATCCCCTACCGCACCAGCTACCACGCCGATGCCTGGGGGTTCTGCCTGACCGACGAGGCGCGCCGGGCCCTCGGGGACGGCCCCTTCGAGGTGTGCGTCGACGCCACCTTGGCCCCCGGGTCGCTGACCTACGGCGAAGCGGTGATCGCCGGCGAGCACGACGCCGAGGTGCTGGTCACCACGCACCTCTGCCATCCGCACATGGCCAACGACAACGCCACGGGGTTGGCGGCGGCCGCCGTGGTCAACCGGATCCTCCGCACCGCTGACCTGCGCCGCACGCATCGTGTGCTGGCCATGCCCGGCACCATCGGGGCCATCACCTGGCTGGCGACCCACCGGGCCACGGCCGACCGGGTGGTCGCCGGACTGGTGCTGACCGGACTGGGCGACGACCGCCCGCTGACCTACAAGCGGTCCCGGGCGGGCGACCGTCTCGTGGATCGCGCCGCGGCGGCGGTGCTGGCCCACCACGACGGCCGGTTCGTCGACTTCTCCCCCTACGGCTACGACGAGCGCCAGTTCTGCTCGCCCGGCTTCGACCTCGGCGTCGGCCGGCTCACCCGGGGCACGCACGGCGACTACCCCGAGTACCACAGCTCCGACGACGACCTCACCTTCGTGTCGGCCGAACGGGTGACCGATGCCGTGCTGGTGGTGCTCGAGCTGCTCGACGCCCTGGAGCACGCCGGCGCCCACCGGAACCTCGCCCCCTTCGGCGAGCCCCAGCTCGGCCGACGCGGCCTCTACTCCCAGACCGGCGGCGCCATCGACCACCGCTCGGTGGAGATGGCCTACCTCTGGGTCCTCAACCAGTCCGACGGCCACCACGACCTGATCGACATCGCGGTGCGGTCGGGGCTGCACCCCGACGCCGTGGTCGAGGCGGCCCGGCGGCTCACCGACGCGGGGCTGCTGGCGCCGGCCTGATCAGCCGAGGCGCAGGTCGAGCGAGCCCAGCTGGGGGTGGCGCGCCAGCAGGGACGCCGCGTCGACGACGGCGTCGCCCAGGGCATCCGGCGGCAGCGGCGTCGCGGACGTACCGCAGCTGACCGTGCTGACCCGAACCTGGTGCTCGGCCTCGTCGCGGGCCAACCCGGTGGCCAGCGCCCGCGTGGCCGCGGCCGCCATCGCCTGGAGGGTCGAGGCCGACGGGTCGTCGGGCTCGGGTGCCACGAAGACCACGTGGCCCCCACCCTGGCGCAGCTGCGGCAGGAACGTCTGGGTGACGAGGAAGGCGCCCCGGGCGTTCACCAGGTACTGCTCGTCGAGGTCGGCCACGTCACCGTCGGCCACGGTGCCGGGCACCGACACGCCGGCCGCGTGCACCAGCAGGTCGATGGGGCGGTCGAAGCGCTCGACGAAGTCGCCGAGGCCCACCACCTCGTTGGCGCTGCCGAGGTCGCACTGGAGGTAGAGCATGGGCGCATCGCGCCCGGCCAGCTCGGTGGTCGCCCGTAGCCGGACCAGGTCACGGCCGATCACGCAGACCCGAGCCCCGGCGTCGGCCAGGCGCAGCGCCACCACCCGCCCCACCCGACCCGATCCGCCGGTGACCACCGCCAACCGACCCGCCAGTGGGCCGGCGACCACGGGCGACGGGGTCGGTCGGGCGACGACCACGTCATCGGCCGCATCCGGCGCGTCGTCGCGCAGGTCGATCGAGGACTCGCTCATCGTGGGGGTGGTTCCTCGCATCGCTCCCTCGTTCCCTCGGTGGGTGAGGGTACGAAGGGCCCCTGCGGACGGCAACACGACGATTCACCCACGCGGGCGACCACCGGGCGGTGGTCGCTCACCTCGGCCGCCGGCACCCGGGCCGGGCCGACGGACAGACCCCGCGCCGCCACCCAGTCGATGCGACGTCGGGGCGAGGTCGCCGGGAAGGTCGGTCCGGTCTCGGCCACCTCGAAGCCGGCGGTGGCCAGGATCGGCCGGACCCGGGCGTCATCCGCGTTGAGGTCGCCGAGCAGCAGGTGGGGCCCGGGACGGCGCAGCAGCTGCTCGAGCAGCGCCGGCAGTTGGAGCTCGAGCGCGCCCCGCTCCGCCGCGAGGTGGGTCGCGGCCACCGAGACGGCGACCGCGTCGAGTCGGGCCGACGCCAGGAGTGCCACACGCCGCTCACCGCCCGCCGTCGGCAGTTCGAGCACCTGACGGGCGGCGAGCGGCTCGCCGCTGAGCAGTGCCTGCCCGTAGCCGCCACCCCAGCGGTTCGGGACGGCGGGCGCGAACCAGGCGTGCAGGCCGCACCGTCGGGCGACGACCGCCCCCTGGTCCCACCCCCGCGAGCGCGTGCAGCGCCGCTCGACCTCCTGCAGCGCCAGCAGGTCGACCCCCAACCCGAGGCAGGCCGCCGCGGTGTCGCCCAGGCGGGGTCCTGCCTCGGCGGGGGCGCCGTGACGGATGTTGAAGGTGGCGACGAGCGCCATCACGCCTCCACGTCCGCGGTGGCCTCGTCGTCATCGACCGAGCGGTCGCAGGTGGGGCACCACCACCGGAGCTCCAGCTCGGTCCCGCACCGCTGGTGGTGACGGTGGTCGCCGCCCAGCTGCCGCGACGCCCACGACCGCAGCACCGACAGCGAGGTCGCCAGGTCGGCCCCGGCCTCGGTGAGCTCGTAGGCCAGGCGGACCGGACGGGTGGAGTACGGCGTCGACCGCACGAGGCCGTCGGCCTCCAGCGAGCGCAGCCGCTTGGTCAGCACGTTGGGCGCGATCGTCCCCAACCGCGACTCCAGCTCACCGAAGCGGGCCGGGCCCTCCAGCAGGACGTCCACCACCTGCAGGGTCCAGCGGTCACCGATGCGCCGCAGGGCCTCGTCGAGCGGCTCGGTCATCGGCGCAGTCTTGCCGACGGGTCGGGCCGCCTCCGACCGCGGTAGATTGTCACTTGCTGTGGAATAGTCACTAGTGATCAAGGGTTCCCGTTCCCGAATCGTCCGTCTCCCTCTCACCAAGGAGCCTCCATGTCCTCCTCTCCCGATCTCCTCGACTCCCTGACCGCACGCACCGCCGCCGCCTTCGAGCGTGTCGGCCCCGCCGTGGTGTCGATCGGCCGAGACCACCGCGGCTCCGGCGTCGTCATCGCCGCCGGGCGCGTGCTGACCAACGCCCACAACCTCCGCGACCGCTCCGCGCAGGTCGCCTTCGCCGACGGTCGCACCATCCAGGGCACCGTTGCCGGTGCCGACCCCGCTGGCGACCTGGTCGTGCTCGACGTCGACACGGCCTCGATCGAACCCGTCGAGTGGTCCGACGACGACGCCGGCGTGGGTTCGGTGGTCTTCGCGCTCTCTGGCTCGCCCGACGGCCCCCGGATCAGCTTCGGCATCGTGTCCTCGGTCCGCCGCGCCTTCCGCGGTCCGGGCGGACGGCCGATCACCGGTTCGCTCGAGCACACCGCTCCGCTCCCCCGCGGGGCCAGCGGCGGCCCGCTGGTGGACGCGTCGGGCCGACTGGTCGGCGTGAACACCCACCGCCCCGCCGCCGGCCTCTACCTGGCCCGGGCCGTCGACGCCGACCTGCGGGCGCGCGTCGAACAGCTGATGGCGGGCCGTTCGGTCCGTCCCCGACGCCTCGGCGTCGTCCTGGCACCCCCCGGTGCGGCGGCTCGCCTGCGCGCCGCGGTCGGGCTCGACCCCCGCGAGGGACTCCTCGTGCGGGGCGTGGTCGACGGCGGACCGGCCGATCGCGCCGGCCTGCGCGCCGGCGACCTCGTGGTGGAGGTGGCCGGGACCGACGTCCGGACCCCCGACGACCTCTTCGCCGCACTGGCACCGCTGCCGCTCGACGCGTCCGTGCCGCTGGGCGTGGTGCGGGGCGCCGAAGAGCTGACGGTCGAAGTGACCATCGACGACGCCGAGGCGTGAGCAGGGCGGGCCGGGCGACGAACGCCCGGCCCGCTACCGTTCCGGGCCGTGCCCCGGCCGCGTCGCCACACGACCCGCGAGCTCGGGCCGGCCTTCGGGGCCATCCGCCGTCGGCTCGGGGTGCCCGGCGCCTTCCCCGCCGAGGTGGAGGCGCTGGCGGCCGCTCGGGCCGCGGCCGGACCGGCCACGGTCCCCGACACCGAGGCACCCCTCGACCGTCGCGACCTCGAGCTGTGGTCGATCGACCCCGAAGGCAGCCGCGACCTCGACCAGGCGCTCCACCTGGCTCGTGACGGAGCCGGCTACGTCGTCCACTACGCGATCGCGGACGTCGGCGCCTGGATCTCACCCGGTGACGCCCTCGACCTCGAGGCCCGCCGGCGCGGCACCACCGTGTACTGCCCCGACGAACGCGTCCCGCTGCACCCCACCGCGCTGAGCGAGGGCGCCGCCAGCCTGCTCCCCGGCGTCGATCGACCCGCGGTGCTGTGGCGCCTGGCCCTGGACCAGCGGGGCGAGCTGCGCGACGTGACCGTCGGTCGGGCCCTGGTCCGGAGCCGGCGGGCCCGCTCCTACGCCGAGGTGCAACGCGAGCTCGACGAGGGTCGCGCCGACGAACCGGCCCGGCTCCTGGTCGAGGTGGGCACGCTGCGCCGCGAGCTGGAGATCGAGCGGGGCGGCGTCCACCTCGCCCTGCCGGAGCAGTCGGTCGAGCGCGACGGCGACCACTACCGGCTCCGCTACGAGGCCCCGCTCGAGGTCGAGGAGCACAACGCGCAGATCTCGCTGTGCTGCGGCATCGCCTCGGCCCGCCTCATGCTCGACGCCGGGTGCGGGGTGCTGCGCACCCTGCCCGCCCCCGAGTCGGACGTGCTGGACGCGCTCCGGACGCACTCGACGACGCTCGGGGTCCCGTGGCCCGACGACGTCGACTACCCGGGTTGGGTCCGCGCCCTCGACCCGGCCGAGCCCCGGGGCGCCGCGCTCCTCACCCAGGCCGCCCGCACGCTGCGCGGTGCCGGCTACCTCACCTTCGACGGGAGCGTCCCCGCGGCTCACCATCACGCCGCCATCGCCGCGCCCTACGCCCACGTCACGGCGCCGCTCCGGCGGCTGGTCGACCGCTTCGCCCACGAGCTGGTGCTCGCCGCGGCCGCCGGCCGGCGTCCGGCCCGCTGGGCGCTGCTGGCCCTCCCCGAGCTCCCGGCGCTCATGGGCACGGCCACACAGCGGGCGTCCGCCGTCGAGCGCGCCGTCGTCGACGTCACCGAGGCGGCCGTGCTGGCCCACCGGATCGGTGAGCGGTTCGATGCGGTCGTGACCTCGGTCTCCGGTCGTCGGGTCACGGTGCAGCTCACCGAGCCCGCCGTCGTCTCGGCCCTCGCGGTCGAGGACCACCACGCGCTCCCCACGCCGGGCTCGACGGTGCGCCTCCGGCTGGTCGAGGCCGACCCGGCGGCGCCCGACGGCCCGACCCTGCGCTTCAGCCTGGGTGCCGACGCGGCCCGGGGGTGAACCGCACCGGCATGTGCTTGATGCCGCCGATGAAGTTCGACCGCAGCCGCTCGGGCTCGCCCACCAGCTCCATGTCGGCGATCCGCTCGGTCAGCTCGCGGAAGATGAGGCGCAGCTCCATGCGGGCGAGGTTGGCGCCGAGGCAGAAGTGCGCTCCCCCGCCACCGAAGCCGATGTGGTCGTTGGGCGAGCGCTCGATGTCGAAGCGGAACGGGTCGACGAAGACGTCCTCGTCGCGGTTGGCCGAGATGTGCCACATCACGACCTTGTCGCCCGGCTCGATGACCCGGTCCCGCAGCTCCAGCCGACGGCGCGACTGGCGGCGGAAGTGCAGCACCGGCGTGGCCCACCGCACGATCTCCTCGGTCGCCGAGTCGATCAGCTCCGGCCGCTCGCGCAGCTTGGCGTACTCGTCGGGGTTCGTCATCAACGCGTGCATGCCGTGGGCGGTGGCGTTGCGCGTCGTCTCGTTGCCGGCCACCGCCAGGAGCATGATGAACATCTCGAACTCGGCATCGGTGAGCCGGTCGCCCTCGATCTCGGCGCCCAGCAGCTTGGTCACGATGTCGTCGTGGGGATCGGAGCGACGGGCTTCGCGGAGCTCGGTGGCGTAGAGGAACAGCTCGGTGGCGGCCACCAACGAGTCGTCGTCGTTGTCGGGCTCGCCGTACTCGGGGTCGTCCTTGCCCACCAGGCGGTTCGACCAGTCGAAGAGCATGGCCCGCTCCTCCTGGGGCACCCCCATGATGTCGGCGATGGCCTGGAGGGGCAGTTCGGCGGCCAGATCGGTCACGAAGTCGCACTCGCCCGCCTCGATGACACGGTCCACGATCAGCTCGGACCGGTAGCGCAGGTGGTCCTCGAGCAGGCCGATCATCCTCGGCGTGAAGCCCTTGTTGACCAGGAGCCGGTAGCGAGTGTGCTTCGGCGGGTCGGTGGTCAACATCATCTGGCCGCGGATGTCGAGGGCCGAATCGGCGGGGATCTCCGGGATGTTCACGCCCTCGTCCTCGGAGCTGAAGCCCTCGGCGTCACGGTTGATCGTGATCAGGTCGGCGTGCTTGGTGATCGACCAGAAGCCGGGGCCGTCGGGCTCGGGCGTCCAGTGCACGGGGTCCTCGGCGCGGAGCACGCGGAACATCTCGTGGTGCTCCAGGCGCCGGAAGCGGTCCGGATCCAACAGGTCGACGTCCTCGATGCGCACGCGGCGGCCCCCTCTCCCGATGGTGCGGGGCACCCTACGACGGTGGGATGCGAGCGGACGGGCACAACTGCCCATGCCCGCGGACGGGACTCGCGAGGGGTCGACGTCGGATAATGGCGGCGTGCGACGAGCCATGCGATCGACCACCACCAGCCGTGCCGCCGCGCTGGGCGGGGCCGCGGTCGCGGTGCTGGTCGTCCTCGTGGTGGCCCCGACCACCGCGGTCGCCGGTGACCGCCACCACGCCCCGAAGGCGCCCGAGCCGAAGCCCGAGCCGGTGGCCGCCCCCGCGCCCCCGGCCACCGACCTGTCCCTCGACCACGTCGGCGTCGTCCAGGTGGGCCGCGGCGAGGGTGGCGGAGTCGCCACGGCCACCGTGCGCAACGGCGACGACGAGGTCGCCGAGGACGTGGCCGTGGCCTACGAGCTGGGATCCGGCACCACCTTCGACGCCTCCCGGTCGAGCGAGGGGTGCCTCGCTCCCGACACGCTGGTGGTCTGCCCGCTCGGCGACCTCGCACCCGGCCGCTCGGCCGCGGTGGCCGTCGGCGTGCGGGTGCCCGCCACGGCCGGCATCGGCAGCGTCCGTCTCGGCGTCTTCCGCCAGCCCACCTCCGCTGGCTGGGACCCCGCCGCCGGCGAGTGGATCGGCGTCGAGGGCACCTGGCGGGCCCGGTTCACCGCGCTGGCCGACGGTCGTGCCGTGGTGTGCGCGCTCGACCTACCGGCCGCCACCGAGGTGCGCGTGGTGGCGCCGGGTGGCGTCAGCTCTCCGGCCGACCGCGTCCTGGCGGTCGCCACCGGCGAGGTCCGGTCACGACCCGTCGACGTGGTCGCCGGCGCCGAGTACCAGATCGAGGTCCTCCTGCCCGGCGGGGACGGGCCCGCTGCGGACCGCACCCCGCTCGAACGTTGGGACGCCGTCGGCCTCGTCGCCGACGACGAGCCTTGCCAGCCGGCCAGCGCCGGCGCCCTGGGCGTCACCGGCCGGTGGCGTTCCCGCTCCGACGTGCGCCTGGTGGTCGCGCCGGGGGCGCGCCTCGTCGTGAGCGGCGCGGTCTGGGGTGCCGGACCCGAGGGGCGCACCGCCAGCGTGGCGGTCCGCAACCTGGGCCCCGATGCCGCACCCGCCGTGGTCGAGCTGTTGGGCAGCCGGGCCCGGGCGCTCGGCGGCACCGCCTGCGAGGTGGCGCCGGTCGCCGGGGCCGACGCCCCGGCCGCGAGCTGTCGGGTGGCGGAGATCCGACCCGGCGAGCGGGCCACCCTCGCGATCGGCGTCATGGACGGAGCAGACCTGGGACGATGGGTGGCGACCTTGCCCCCGACGTCGGCCGACCCGGCCGCGTCGTCGTCCCAGGAGCGTCCGTGACCATCCACCGCAGCCCGTTCCCCGACGTCGAGATCCCCGACACGCCGCTGACCGCCTTCGTGCTGCGACGGGCCGACGAGGTCCCCGACCGCCCCGCCCTGGTCGACGGTCCGACCGGCCGCACCATCACCTACGCCGAGCTGGCCGACGCCGTGGCCCGCCTGGCCGGCGGGCTGGCCGCTCGCGGCATCGGGCCGGGCCGCGTCGTGGGCCTCATGGCACCGAACATCCCCGAGTACGCGGTGGTCTTCCACGCCGTGGCCACCGCGGGCGCCACGGTCACCACGATCAACCCCGCCTACACGGCCGAGGAGGTGCGCTTCCAGCTCGACGACGCCGGCGCCACGCTGCTCGTGACCATCCCCGACTTCGTGCCGACGGCGACCGAGGCCGCGGCGGGCACGAAGGTGGACGAGGTGGTCGTCATCGGCGAGCACCCCGGCGCCACGCACCTCGGCGCCCTGATGGGCGACCCCCTCACCCAGGTGGCGATCGATCCCGCCACCCACGTGGTGGTGCTGCCCTACTCCTCGGGCACCACCGGGTTGCCGAAGGGGGTGATGCTCACGCACACCAACCTGGTGGCCAACCTGGCCCAGTGCGAGGCGGTGCTCCCCTACGACGACGGCGAGGTCGCCCTCGCGGTCCTCCCGTTCTTCCACATCTACGGCATGCAGGTGCTCATGAACGGCCTGCTGGCCGCCGGCTGCACCGTCGTCACCATGCCCCGCTTCGACCTGGTGCAGGCCCTCGAGCTCGTCCAGGACCGCAAGGTCAGCCAGTTCTACGCCGTGCCGCCCATCGTGCTCGCTCTGGCCAAGCACCCGATCGTCGACCAGTACGACCTGTCGTCGCTGCGCCGGATCTTCTCGGGCGCCGCGCCGCTGGGCGGCGAGCTGGCCGACGAGGCCTCGGCCCGCATCGGGTGCACCGTGGCCCAGGGCTACGGCATGACCGAGCTCTCCCCGGTCACCCACGGCAGCCCGCCCGGCGACCTGCGCTCGGGCACCATCGGCGTGGCCGTGCCGAACACCGAGTGCCGCTTGGTCGACCCCGACACCGGCGCCGACGTCGGCGAGTCGACCCCGGGTGAGCTGTGGGTGCGCGGACCGCAGGTGATGGCCGGCTACCTCAACAACGCCGAGGCCACCGCCACCACCATCGACGCCGACGGGTGGCTCCACACCGGCGACATCGCCGAGCTGGACCCCGACGGCCACTACCGGATCGTCGACCGGCTCAAGGAGCTCATCAAGGTGAAGGGCTTCCAGGTGGCTCCCGCCGAGCTGGAGGCGCTGATCGTCACCCACCCGGCCGTCGCCGACGTGGCCGTCATCGGCATCTCCGACGACGAGGCCGGCGAGCTGCCCAAGGCGTTCGTGGTCCTCAAGCCGGGCCACGAGGCCGACGGCGACTCGATCGCCGAGTTCGTGGCCGGCCACGTGGCCACCTACAAGCGGCTCGCCGCGGTCGAGCTGGTCGACGAGATCCCCAAGTCGGCGTCGGGCAAGATCCTCCGCCGCCTGCTGCGGGACCGCGCATGAGCGCCGAACCGGTTCTGGAGACCTCGGGCACACCCGAGGGCACCGAGGCCCTCCAGAACGGTCTGCCGGCCACCCATCGTCAGGTGGTCCTCCGGCAACGGCCTCACGGGCTGCTCACCTGGGACGACGTCGAGCTCGTCGAGGCGCCGCTCCCCGAGGTGCCCGACGGCCATGCGCTGGTGCGCGTCGAGCTGTTGGCCATGGATGCCACGGTGCGCAGCTGGCTCAACCAGGGCGAGGGCTACCTGCCCGCCGTCGAGATCGGCGAGGTGGTCCGCTGCTCGGGCATCGGGCGGGTGGTGGCCACCAACAGCCCGAAGTTCGCCGTCGGCGACATCGCCTACACGCTCCCGGGGATGCAGGAGTACTGCACCGTCACCGACGACCTGTTCACCACGCCGCTGCCGCCCGACACCGACCTGGCCGCCGCGCTGTCGGTGTTCGGGGCCACCGGGCTCACCGCGTACCTCGGCGTGGTCGAGTACGGCGCGGCGAAGGCGGGCGAGACGGTCGTCGTGTCCGCCGCGGCGGGCGCCACCGGGTCGTTGGCCGGCCAGATCGCCAAGCTCCTCGGGTGCCGGGTGGTGGGCATCGCCGGCACCGACGAGAAGTGCCGCTTCGTGGTCGAGGAGCTGGGCTTCGACGCCTGCATCAACCACCGCACCGACGACCTCGACGCGGCGTTGAAGGAGCACTGCCCCAAGCGCGTCGATGTGTACTTCGACAACGTGGGCGGCCCGGTGCTCGACGCCGTGCTGGGCCGCATCGCCAACGGCGCCCGAGTGGTGCTGTGCGGAGCCATCTCGGTCTACAACGAGGAGCACAAGCCGCCCGGTCCGGCCAACTACCTCAACCTCATCAGCCGCCGGGGCCGCATGGAGGGCTTCATCGCCATGGACCACTGGGGTCGCTTCGACGAGGTCATGGGCATCCTGCGCGGCTGGGTCGACGACGGGAAGCTGCGCCACGTCGAGCACTACTACGACGGGTTGGTGTCCTCGGTCGACGCGCTGAACGCACTGTTCGTCGGCGCCAACACGGGCAAGGTCGTCGTCCGTCTGTGAGTCAGATCGACGCGGTCGTGTTCGACATGGGCCGGGTGCTGGTGGGGCTCGGCTCGCTCGTCGAGCTCCTCGACGAACCCGACCTGACCGACGACGAGTTCTGGCCACGGTGGCTCGCCAGCCCGGCGGTGCGCGAGTTCGAGACGGGCCGCATCGACGCCGACTCGTTCGCCGAGGCCCTCGTCGCCGAGGTCGGCCTGTCGATCACCCCCGGCGAGTTCCTGCGGCGCTTCACCGTGTGGCCCCAGGGGCTGCTGACGGGGGTCCGGGAGCTGGTGGCCTCGGTCCCCGTGACCACGGCGTTGCTGTCGAACACCAACGCGCTCCACTGGTTCCACCAACCCGACGCCGACGAGGTGCGGGCGCTGTGCGACCGGAGCTACGTGAGCTTCGAGCTGGGCATGGTGAAGCCCGACCGGGAGATCTTCGACCACATCGCCGCCGACCTCGGCGTCACGGCGGAGCGGATCCTCTTCCTCGACGACAGCGCACCCAACGTGGAGGGCGCCCGGGCTGCGGGCTGGCGGGCCGAACGGGTCGTCGGCGTCGACGAGTCCCGCGCCGCCCTCGTGGCGCACGACGTCCTGGGCTGAGACGGCAGCACTCCCCCGCGCCACCGAGCTGCAGGGCGAGGAAGGGCATCGCTCAGTCGGCGCGGGCGCTCGGCCGCACGACCTCGAACCGGAGGTGGTGGGGAGACGCTCGCGGGACGGGACGTGAGCGCGGGGTTCCGACGCGTCGAGGCCGGCCCGCTGCTTGCGGGCCGGCCTCGGGTTCGTGGCGAGTCGGGACAGCGCCCGTTCCACCCACAGATGCTGGGCAGACGGTTCAGGGAAGGTCCGACTCGGTCGCGTTCGTGATGATCGTGGCGCCGTTCGAGAACCTCGCCGTCCCGGTCGTGGCGACCTCCACACTGGTGAAGGCGGAGTTGTCGCCACCAGGGAGCGTGAACACCAGGTTGTTCGCAGAGATGCGGGCGTTCCTTCCGCAGGTGGAGTAGGTCACGGACATCGACTTGGGTCCGTAGCTCTCGGACACGGCGATCCCGACGTTCGGCCCGTCGGGGCCGACCCCGCCGCTGGCCGAGATGCTGCTGCCGTTCCGCACGTCCTTCGCCTTGGCGGTGATCTTCACCGAGACGCAGTTGCGGACGAGGCCCGAACCCGTCGTCGCCGACGACACCTTCAGATCATCCGGCAGGCCGACGATGAGGCGCTTGTTGAAGCGATCGAAGCCGTTGTTGATCGTCTTGGTGCACCACCGCAAGTCGGCCGAGTGACGAGCGGTCACACTCCGGGAGCCCTCGACGTTGCGCGAGGCCTTGGAGACCCGACCATCGCTCTGCTTGTGGTAGCCGCGTCCGCACGAGTTGGCGCGGGCGTCGCGCTCCAGGTCCGCCCCCGGCGCCGGCGGCACCGTCGTGGGGTTGGGTGCCGGCTTCGCGGTGGTGGGTGTCGGTGCCGGGGTCGGCTTCACGGTGGTGGGCGTCGGCGCCGGCGTGGGGGCCGGGGCGGGGGCCGGCTTGGCCATCAGGTAGTTGCAGTCGAGTTGGCGTC